>OLPG01001083.1_pt1 | contig 24177 bp, 19 predicted proteins | sample 1672311 | NCBI WGS metagenome assembly OLPG01 (sample SAMEA3136670, study PRJEB25190) | human gut metagenome | biome: human gut; feature: human-associated habitat; material: faeces | place: Austria | collected 2013 | reverse complement strand
AAGGTCATATTCTTATTTCTGATATTCTGAAACCTCATGCAAAAGAAGCAATTGCTGAATTGAAGAAAGCTGGTATCAAGAAAACAGTTATGCTTACCGGAGATTCTAAACGTGTTGCAGATCAGGTAGCAAAAGAACTGGGAATTGAGGAAGTTTACAGTGAACTTCTTCCGGCTGATAAAGTAAGTAAAGTAGAAGAATTACTTCATCAGAAATCCGAAAAAGAGAAGCTTGCATTTGTGGGTGACGGTATCAATGATGCGCCGGTACTGTCCAGAGCAGATATTGGTATTGCTATGGGTGCACTGGGTTCTGATGCAGCGATTGAAGCAGCAGATATCGTACTGATGGATGATGATCCGCTGAAAATTTCCAAAGCGATTAAGATTGCAAGAAAGTGTATTCATATTGTATATGAGAATATTTATTTTGCAATTGGCATTAAGATTTTGTGTCTGATACTTGGTGCGCTGGGAATTGCCAATATGTGGATGGCTATTTTTGCAGATGTAGGTGTTATGATCATTGCGGTATTAAACGCAATCCGTACTTTATTTGTAAAAAACCTGTAACTGTGAAGGTACTGAACAGTTACAAAGATTTATAGAATAACAGACAGTTGCAGACAGGAAGGAAAATGGTGAAAGCGTGGAAAAACATAAAGACGAGGCTTGTGACTATTATGAAATTCATGAAGATTCAATGGAAATTATAAATAAAACAATGCCAGAAGAGACGGAACTTGAGGATTTGGCAGATTTGTTTAAGATTTTCGGAGATTCTACAAGAATCCGTATTCTGTTTGTGCTTTTCGAAACAGAGGTATGTGTATGCGACCTTGCGAAAGCACTGAATATGACACAGTCTGCAATTTCCCATCAGCTTAGAATCCTGAAGCAAAACAAACTGGTGAAGAACCGACGAGAGGGAAAGTCCATTTTTTATTCTCTGGCAGATGATCATGTGCGGACGATTATCAATCAGGGAAGAGAGCATATAGAAGAAAATTAATCCGATGTGAACGTATGGTAAAAGTAAAAAGCAGGGAGTTGATATTTCAAGTATTGGCTCCCTGTTTGAAAATATAAAAGTTTTATAGAACTAACTATTGAAAGTGGAATTTACAGAATGAAATAAGAGCCTGCCAGTGGATGATAAGATCTGGCAGAGATGGAATGAGTGGAAGGAGAAGATTTGATGCGAACATTACGAGTAGCAGACCTGGAAGCAAAACCGGGTGAGAAAGTATCAGGATTTGTGCACATCATCGGGGCAGAATTCGGAATTCCGGTAACACTGATCTGTGGAGAAAAAGAGGGGGAGACTGTTCTGATCTCCGGTGGGGTACATAATGCAGAATATGTAGGAATTCAGGCAGCTATGCAGCTTGCAGATGAGCTGGATCCGAAGAAGATCGCAGGAAATATCATAGTGATCCGTCTGATGAACCGAACTGGATTCGAACACCGTACCATGAGTCTTACTTATGAGGATGGAAAAAACCTGAACAGAGTTTTCCCTGGAAATCCGAATGGTACACTCAGTGACAGAATTGCTTATACAGTTGTGACAGAGTTTTTCCCGAAGGCAGATTACTATGTGGATCTGCACTGCGGGGATGGATTTGAGGGACTGGTGTCCTATGTATACTGTACAGGGGCAGCAGCTCCGGAAGTAGCTGCAAAGAGCCGTGAGATGGCTGAAATCGCACATGTGGATTATCTGGTAACTTCCATGTATGGAACAGGTGGAGCATACAATTATGCCGGAAGCATGGGGATTCCAAGCATCCTTCTGGAACGTGGTCACAGCTCCCGCTGGTGTGAAGATCTGGTGGCAGAGGATGTTCACGATGTAAAAAATATTCTCAGACATCTGGGAGTCCTTCGCGGTAAATCCCATATGCATGGCAAACCGCCGGTAGAAGTAAGTCCTGTCATCTATGAGGATGCACCGGTATCTGGATGCTGGTATCCTGCGAAACAGCCGGGTGAGACATTTAAAGAGGGCGAAGTGCTGGGAAGGATCTGCGATTATTTTGGACGAGAACTGTTTGTATACAGAGCCAAAATGGGCGGCATTATTCTTTACCAGACAATCAGTCTGTGCATTATGAAAGATACTCCGATGGTATCTTACGGAACCTGGGATGAGGATACACAGGGTAAGATTGAGGTGGGATGTGAAGTGTGCGGAAATGCGAAACATAAGCATGGACATCATCATAAGATGGATGATAAGCATCATAAACGTCACGAACATCATAAGCATCATGAGGAAGAATAAAATAGAATGATAAAGAAATAATAAAAATACGGCTGCGCTATATCTGAGTTAAATTCAGATACAGTGTAGCCGTATTTAACCAAATCAATCTTCGTGAAACAGAATTTGTGTAAAGAATCGTACATCTGAGTCATCCGCCCAGCATACCATACCAACCGCATCAGCCATTTTCTGTGCATCCACACTGTAAGCAGACATACAGGAACAATTCTTATACGGTCCTGCGCTCATGATCAGGACATCTTCTTTTCCATTTTCCTGCATCCATTTGGCAAGCTGTTCTGTAAGAATATTCTGCGCATGTTTCGCCTGTTTGAAAAGAACCGGATCCATAACCGGGTCTTTCAGAATAGTCTGGAGAATCAGTGCTTTCTCATATTTTAATGCTTTTTCGTGCATTTCTTCCACAGTGCCGCAGGCAGGCGGACATGCCGGAACCAGATTATAATTTCCGCAGAGATTGTCCTCACAGAACTGTCTGTACTCCGGTACAAATACCAGGTCTTTCGTATCCATGATCGCCGCATTTGCGAATCCCATGGAAAGTGCTTCCTTTATTAAATCCATAAAAAGTCTCCCTTCTTAAGTTGGATGCTTTGTCTTTAATCTGTCATGATTATAACATTTTAAGATGAATAAAGACAGAGCCATGGAGCTAAAAATACAGATTCTGAAATATACGTGTTATTGTGCATGAAGCGAGCAGGTTAATGTTCACTGGCACTGTCTGTAATGCAGGATTATTACAGACAGTGCTTTTTAAATGATAACAGGAAGAATAAATTCTACTGTTGAGAACAAAGATATTCCTGTATCTTTAAATCAATAAATTCCTGCATTTCAGGAACACTGTGTTTACGTCTGGATGCGCATTCCTGTGCCTGACAGTTGCAGATAAAGCATTTCCGGAATGTATTTCTGGACATTTTATTTTTGTAGTTTCTACTATAGATACAGATGAGATGGGGAAAATGTTGCAGACAGATTAAAAATATTTTTACATCACAGAAAATTACTACATATCAGGAGAGGATACTTTTGAATAATATAGAAACCAGTTGCCAGATAAAAGAATCCGGCAACTGGTTATGAAACCGCAAACTTCTAAAGCCTTATACAAACAGCAGATCATGATTTACCGTAGTATAAAACAATTCCCTGCATTCTTTCAAATCTCTGGTCTGCCCCAGCACCCACATCATTTTGGTGACGGAGGCTTCGAGGGTCATGTCGTAGGATTCCAGTACCGGGAATTTTTCCTTGATGACTTTTCCTACCTGATAGATTTCCATGTCACTTCCTTCATGTGTAACCTGAGTTGCCATACAGACCAGTTTGCCGGCTTCCATCCAGTCAGAGAGGGCGTGGAGGAAGCTGTCGTTTCCGTAATTGGGAAGCCCGCCGACACCGAAGGATTCGATGATCAGACCGTCATAGGAAGATGCCAGCATATCCAGAATTTTTCCGTCTGTACCGGGAATCAGTTTCATGAGAAAGATGCGGTTATTCATCTCATGATAAAAGACGAGCGGTCGTGTATTCTGGTCTTTGTCATCAATGTAAAAGATGATCCGGCTGTCATGAATGGAGGCAATATCCTGATAATTAATACTGGAAAAAGCATTGTAGCTTTTGGAAAATTCTTTCTTGGCTCTGGTACCTGCGATGACTTTGCCGCCGAACACGATGCAGATGCCATGCGCTCTGTCATGAGAGGCAAAACGGAGGCTGTCCAGGAGATTGGAACGGGCATCTGTGATTGCCAGATCGATCGGTTTCTGGGCTCCTGTAATGACGATCGGACGGCGGTTATTCTGGATCAGGTAAGAAAGTGCGGCGGCTGTGTAAGCCATGGTATCTGTGCCGTGGCAGATGACAAATCCGTCGTAAAATTCGTATTTTTTTTCAATGAGCTTCGCAAGTTCCAGCCAGTGAGAAGCACAGACATTGGTACTGTCCAGGGAAAATGGCTGGATGGTATCAATGGTACAGAACTCATCGGCAGCAGGAATATATTCCAGTAGTTCTTCAGCGGAAATCTGAGGGGAAAGTCCGTCATCTGTATATTTGGATGCAATGGTGCCGCCTGTGGCAATCAGCAGGATTTTTTTCTTCATAAATATAGTTTGCTCCTTATAAATTTTATGATTTTGACTATAGCGATCCTCTAAAATAACGCATCTTAATCCAGTCCATCAGAGGGTGAAATCCTGCGTCAGATATCTTTGCCGTGCGTCAGCACGCCTGCAGATATCTTCCTTGTCTTTCACCCTCTGCTGAACTGTCTTAAATGCATTATTTACGAGGATTGCTATAGTCTGCATGAAGGGATGCAGGCTGACGTAAGTTCTGTGGTTTGTTGAAAAAATTCTATTATACTGACAGTAACACGTTTATCGATAAAAAACAAGCAAGGAGGGGAAAAGATATGCTATAATTGGAAATACGGATAAAAAAGAAGCATAAATAAAAAGAAAACATAAATAAAAAGAAAGCGTACATAAAAACGTAAAGAAAAATGCAAACAAAAATACAAAAAACGGGAAAGGACGGAAAGGAATAAACAATGGAATACAATCTGACAGAGGGAAGCATTACCGGGAAGCTTCTGAAGTTTGCATTTCCTCTTATGATAGGAAATCTTTTGCAGCAATGCTATAACATTGCAGATACCCTGATCGTGGGGCGTTTTCTGGGAGCAGATGCATTGGCGGCAGTGGGATCTGCCTATACCCTGATGGTGTTTCTGACTTCGATCATCCTTGGACTTTGCATGGGAAGCAGTGCCTTTTTTTCCATGCAGTATGGAGCAGGAAATACAGAACGGCTGAAGAAGAGTTTCTTCCTGTCGTTTGTGCTGATCGGAGCGATCACGCTGCTTCTGAATCTGATCGTTGTCTGGAAACTGGGGCTGATCATCCGGCTGTTACAGATTCCGGCAGAAATTCAGGAGCTGATGAGAGATTATCTGTGGATCATTTTTATGGGACTAATCGCTACTTTTCTTTATAATTATTTTGCCAATCTGCTGAGGGCAGTGGGAAACTCCATGGTTCCTCTTATTTTTCTGGCATTTTCGGCTGTGTTGAATATTATACTGGATCTTGTTTTTGTACTGATTTTCCACTGGGGTGTAAAAGGTGCAGCAGGTGCGACCGTATTCTCGCAGTATGTTTCCGGTGTGGGAATCCTGCTGTATTATTATGTGAAATTCCCGCATCTGCGTGTGGAAAGATGCCATATGAAATGGGATTCTTCTATTTTAAAAGAAATTACAGGTCTTTCTGTGCTGACCTGTATGCAGCAGTCGATCATGAATCTGGGAATCCTGATGGTGCAGGGGCTGGTAAACAGTTTCGGAACAGCGGTTATGGCAGCTTTTGCCGCGGCTGTGAAAATTGATTCTTTTGCCTACATGCCGGTACAGGATTTCGGAAATGCGTTCTCTACGTTTGTGGCACAGAACTTTGGCGCCGGCAAAAAAGAACGAATCAGGAAGGGAACAAGAAGTGCTGTGACATTGTCCTGCGTGTTCTGCTTTGTGGTGAGTGCGCTGGTATTTATTTTTGCGGCACCGCTGATGAAGATTTTTATTGAGGCATCCAGACTGGACATTATTGAAATCGGGGTTGGATATCTGAGAATCGAAGGAAGCTTCTATTTTGGAATCGGTGTTTTATTTTTGCTGTACGGATATTACAGGGCTGTCAACAAACCTGCCATGTCCGTGGTGCTGACAGTGATTTCACTGGGGACAAGAGTTGTGCTTGCCTATGTGCTGTCTGCGGTACCGGCGATCGGGGTAAAAGGAATCTGGGCGGCGGTTCCGATCGGATGGGTTCTGGCAGATCTGACAGGGCTGCTGTATATGAGAAAAACTTCACGTTTCCTGCAAGGTGAGTAATATATTTATAAAATGATTAGAATTCCAACATGAATTGAACACATTTTTCCTGTATGATAAAGACGTAATTGGGGATGAATGTAACAACAGAGGTTTTTACAGTGTGAACGTGTTATTGTGTGGGAAAAACAGTAACTGTTACAGGAGAAATGAAAAATGACTGATGAAGAATACTATGAATTTATACAACCATATGAAGATGCCAAGCAGATGCTTCTGACCCGTCTGGATGTGCTGAACCATAATCTGTATGGGGAATCTTCCGCCAGACCGATCCACAACATTCAGTGCAGGATCAAGAAGAAGCGCAGTATCGAAGAAAAACTGCAAAGAAAAGGCAAAGAAGAAACTGTGATCAATGCAAAAGATTATCTGCAGGATATTGCAGGTGTCAGGGTGATCTGCTATTTTGTGGATGATATTTACAATCTCACAGAACTTCTGAAAAGCCAGAGCGACCTGATTGTGATCAAGGAACGGGACTATATCGGAAATCCGAAGCCGAATGGATACCGCAGTTATCATGTGATCGTGGGAGTTCCGGTGTACTGTCTGGATGGAATGGAATATTTTCCGGTGGAGATACAGTTTCGTACCATGTCCATGGATTTCTGGGCGAGCATGGAACACAGAATTTCCTATAAGAAGGAACGAACAGACAAAGAACAGCTCAAAGAGGAACTTCGGGAATATGCAAATATGCTGGTAGAAATTGAGAAACGTTTCGAACAGTATAATGAAACTGATCACCTGACAGAATCCAGAAAACCGGCAGCCAGAAGCAAGACAAAAAAAGAATAAAAGAAGAATAAAAGAAGAATAAAAGAAGAATAAAAGAAGAATAAAAGAAGAACAACCGTGATAAAAAGCGGAAGTTCTTCTTTTTTTGCCCTAAAAGAGTTATAATAATCAATGGATGCGATTGCTGCTAATTTTGCATATGAATGGCAGGCGTTTCGCAGTAATCTGTAAGAAGGAGTGAGGAAGTGAAGGATAATCAGAGAAAAAGAGGTGAACAGATAGAACTGTTTCTGTTTGTGGTCGTGCTTGCTGTTTTTGCAGCAGTGATTGGTGTAGTGACCAGCGGGGGAAAGAAACAGGCAATGGAGCAGATGCGGATATTGTCTTCCGGCTGGTACTATATGGAGAACGGGGAGAAGACAGAAATCACGCTTCCGACCGTAATAAAGGCGGAGAACGGAGAACCATTGACTCTGTACAATGACGGGATCACCGGAGAAGATGCCGGCAAAACCATTTCGACCAGAGGGGCACAGTATGATCTGATGATCAGTCTGAATGGAAAGATTCTTTATGAATACCAGGAATCTTCTTTTAAAAGAAATACACAGATGAAATCGAAACTTGACTGTGACGGGGAGTTTCCTGTTGATCTTCAGGATGGAACGCTGATCCTGACATATTCTCAGCCACAGCACGGAAAATATGAGATATTACCGGTCTATATCGGGAGTGGAAGAGATGTTGCGATCTGTCATTTTCTGGATTCGATGGGAACCATGGGAAGTGCATTCTGCTTTATTATTCTGAGTGTGATCGCACTTGCGGATGCTTTATATCTGAGATATCGCCAGATACCGGCAGACAGATTCAGAGACGTGGCATTGTTTCTGATGATATGCGGAATCTGGCTGATCACGGATTCTTCTCTGGTTCAGAGTTACAGTTCCCATCCGGATATTATATGTATTGTTTCCTTTTATATGTTTATGATGCTGGCAGTTCCGATTCTGCATTTTGTACAGAAAATCGGGGATATGAAGAAATACGGGATCCTGAATCTGGGAATTTTCTTATTTTATATCAATGCTCTGCTTCAGGGACTCCTGAATTATCTGGGGATTTTCCGGTTTACACAGATGCTTTTTGTAACGCATATTCTTTTGTTGGCATGGGTACTGATCTCTGTCACACTTCTGTGGAAAGAATACAGAAAAGAGCCGAAACGGGAGATCCTTACGGTCATGATCGCATATACGATTCTCGGAGTCTGCGGGATCGTGGCATTGATTCTGTACTGGCTGCTGAATATTTCCTATTATGGAACCATCTATGGAATCGGAATCCTTATTTTTCTGATCCTGATCATTCAGGATACAATTGTAAACATGGCGAAAAATATCCGCTACCGTACAGAAATGCAGGCGTATGAGCGGCTGATGCAGGAAGACAGGATGACCGGTCTGCCAAACAGGGAACCTTTTGAAAACTGCCTTACAGGAATCAGACAGAATGCGGAGAAATATAAAGATATCCTGCTGGTGTTTCTGGACATCAATCATCTGCGGACCATTAATGGTGAGTTCGGAAGAACTGCTGGAGATGAGGTGGTACTTGCAGCAGTCAGATGCATGAAAAATGCTTTTGGAAAGAATGCAACCTGTTATCGTACCGGAGGAGACGAGTTTGCCGCACTGATCTATGATCCGGAAATGAATCAGGAAATGCTGGCGAAACGACTGGAGGAAGAGATCAGAAACTATAACAGAAACAGCAGATACCGTCTGTCTGTTGCCTGCGGTTTCAGCTCCGTCCGCGACCGGGATGGAAAGATCAAAGCACTGAGCGAATGGAAGTACGAAGCAGATACGGATATGTATCAGAATAAAACGAAAGAAGGTAAAGCTCATGGATTATAATATAAACTTTCAGGTTGCAGCGCTTATTATAGTTGCCTTACTTTTACATCATTTTCTGACACAGAAAAAACTGCATAATGCAAATGCAAAAATATTTACCTATGTTCTGATCCTGGCAGGTCTGTATATTCTGCTTGACCGAATCAATACGCTGATCATTATAAATTATACACCGGAGAGAGCAAATGGCATCATGCTGGCTCTTACAGGAATCTACCTGTTTGATGTGATGCTTCCTTTCGTTTTGTATTGCTGTACCAGTATGATATGCAGCGAAAACGGGGAAAAGATCACAGGATTTTCAGCAGCGTATGCTGCAGTGACCGTAGTCATGCTGTTTCTTACCCTGACAAACCTGAAAACAGGATGGTTCTTTTCTTTCAATGAAAGCGGTAAATTTGTGACAGGAAAAGGCTATGTATTCCTTTATATTTATGCTCTGGCTTATGCACTGGCAGTTATATGGATCACACTGAAAAACTGCAGCAATCGTGGATCAGAAAAACTTGGGATACTGAGTGAGTTTCTGGTGATCGAAGGCATCTGTATGGTAATCCAGATGTATACGCAGCGGCTGCTCCTGACAAGTTTCGGACTGGCACTGGGACTGGTATTCCTTTATCTGACCATGAACAATCCGGGAGATTACATAGACAGTACCACAGGCGTGTTTGACAAGCAGTATTTTGACAACTGGATCGGAGAAAAGCTGAAAAAGAAAACGGAATTTCATCTGCTTGCAGTAGAAGCCTATATGCTGAAACAGGTAAATAAAGTTTACGGAAGCAGTGTGGGAGATCAGCTTCTGGCTCAGATTGCAAAGGAATTACAGAGCATTACAGACTCTGTGGGAATTTTCCGGATCACAGGAAACTGCTTTCTGATGGTCACGGATTCTCTTGCAGAATATGAGAAGAATAAAAAAGAAATGGAACAGATTTTCAGGAAACCGTTTGTGGTAAATGGAGAAACAATAGATTTTCCGGCAATTATCTGCGGCATTCTGAACGGAGAAAAAATGGAACAGAAGGATGTGCTTCTGGCATATATTGACTATCTGGCATCTCTGGTAAAACATACAGATGAGACAGTGGTGATCCAGTCAGATGAGAGGATTCTGGAAGGCTTCCACTATGAAAAAGAAGTGGAAAAATTCCTGAAAACAGCAGTGGACGAAGATCTGTTTGAAGTTTATTATCAGCCGGTTTACTGGCTGAAGGAGAACCGGTATATTACGCTGGAAGCCTTGAGCAGACTCAGGCATCCTTCCATGGGAATGATCCCGCCGGATGTGTTTATCGGGATTGCGGAGAAGCAGGGAATGATCGCGCAGGTGGGACTGCTTCAGTTCCGAAGAGTATGCCGGTTTATCAAAGAAAACGAGCATATCATGAAGAAACTGCGGAATGTAAAGTTCAATCTTTCTCCTTCTGAGCTGCTGAAACCGGGACACAGTCAGGTGCTGATCAGCATCATGGAAGAGTATGGGCTGCCTGCAAGATATTTTCAGTTTGAGATTACGGAGACGGTTGCGACAGAGTACAGTGAGAGTTTCAGTAAGGCGATTGAGGAATTTACGAAAGCGGGAATTGGCCTGTGCCTGGATGACTTTGGTTCCGGATATGCGAATCTGAATGCGGTTTTGAAACTGCCGTTTGATGTGGTAAAAATGGATCGTTCGCTTCTGACCGGAATTTCCTGTGATGAACAGGCGGCTGTTTTTTACCGCAGTATTGTGATGGTTATGCAGAATATGGGATATATGATCGTTGCAGAAGGCGCTGAGACAGAGGAAGAAGTAAAAATGCTCCGGGAGTGGGGCGTGGATATGGTACAGGGATATTACTTCTCCAGACCGCTGCCGGGGGATGAACTGTTAAAACTGTTCTGAGCAGATAGAATTGTAAAAATGACAGAAGCAGAGCAGAGATAGAAATAACAAAAACAAAATTCGCAGAAACAAAATTCACAGAAATAAATTTACAGAAGTAAAATAATAACAGGTGCTGTCAGAGTCTCAATGAAGAGACTGGCAGCACCTGTTTGTGTCAGGATACCCAGCCGGTAGTCCTGATGATGTAATCGTAAATTTTGCGATAGGTAGTAACGTCATAATGCTGGCCATCAGCAGCATAGTAGCCTGCTTTTTCCAGATAACTGTAGCAGTCCATATAGTTCTTGGGGAAATTACTTCTTAATGCATCATTGAATATCTTGATGTTATCATTGCATACATTATAAGCACCTACTCCGATTACAGGGTTAAGGGACATAAGATAGATGTTGGCATCCGGATAGCTTGCAATAAAGGAACGATAGTAATCAATATATCTTGCCTGCTGATACAGATAATCATTCAGTCCGAAGCAGAAGATCACTGTGGATTCCGGATAAGTGGCAAGATAAGACTGCAGCAGGGGACCTGCGGTGGATCTCAGCCAGTCATATCCCATGGATGATTTTGCAATATAAATGGCACTTCCGGTTCCGATGCCGTTTTCGACCATTGCCTCTGTACGGCAGTCGCCCAGGACGATCAGACGGGATTTGGAGGTTGCCCTTAATTTGGTGACGGAACCGTCAGAAGAGACATAACGGCCTCCGACCCATTCATTTTTGTGCATGGCACCGGTTTTCATACCGAAGTAATATTTTTTTCCTTTGAGGATCTGCCAGCCATGTGACAGTTCTCCTGTGCTTTTGGCAAAATAATAGGTTTTACCCTTGATTGTATGCATTCCGAGAAGAAGCTGTCCTTCTTTTCCACGGGTTTTGGAAAGATAATATTTCTTTCCATTATAGGTTTTCCATCCGGTTTCTACATATCCGTAGGTGTCAAAACTATAATATTTTCCCTTGATTTTCAGCCAGCGTGACTTCGGATGAAGACCGTCTTTGTAGACATATTTGCGGCCTTTTTTGTCTCTGTGCCAGCTTCCCTCTCTCGCCTGTTTTGCAGAAGTCAGCACATTGGTACCGGCTGATACTGTTACAGTGGAAAACATGAGAAACACGCACATGAGAAAGAGTATGGAAACTGCTTTTCTGGTTCCTGTTTTCTTCTTCATTTCTTTTTACTCCTTTGAAAAAATTTGTGTGAATGTGAGGCTTTTGTTCAGGCATCGCTGTATCGTGGAAGATATAAATTGCAATTCATTCCGTGCCCGGTAACAAATAGAAACAACAGCCACAATAACACTTTATCACGAAACAGCAGACTCAACAATAATAATATGAAATCCGTTCCTGTTTATTTTGTGCTCAGTAACGTGCTCAGTAACTGAAGCTGATAGCAAATATTGCCGGGGAGAGCAGTCTGCTATTGCATATTTTCTGCTTTTCCTTTATAATGTGTCGTATCAGTGTTTTACCAAAGTAAAGGAAAGAAGGAACAAAGAAATGAAAAAGTTTTGGGACAAATGGACAGAGATCGCTCTGGTAAAGAGGATTCTGGTTGGCCTGATCCTGGGTGCAGTTCTTGGAATTGCAGTTCCGGGGGCAACAGGGATCACAATTCTGGGAGATGTCTTTGTCAGTGCATTAAAGGCAATCGCACCGTTACTGGTGTTTTTCCTTGTTATCAGTTCTCTGTGTAACGCAGGGAAATCTCACGGAGGAGTTATTAAGACTGTTATTATTCTCTACATGTTCAGTACAGTGCTGGCAGCAGTAATCGCAGTATTTGCAAGTATGGCGTTCCCTGTAGAGATGACACTTGCAAATGCGGCAACAGATACAAGCGCACCGCAGGGAATTGCAGAAGTATTAAATAATCTTCTGTTAAATGTAGTTGCAAATCCGGTATCTTCTCTGGTCAATGCGAACTATGTAGGTATTCTGATGTGGGCAGTTCTTCTGGGACTTGCATTCCGTGCAGCAGATAAGATGACAAAGAAAGTTCTGGCTGATGTTGCAGATGGAATTTCCATGGTAGTAACCTGGATTATCAACCTTGCACCTGTCGGAATTTTTGGTCTGGTATTTAATACAGTATCTACCAATGGACTGGAAATCTTTACAACTTATGGAAAACTGCTTCTCCTGTTAGTCGGATGTATGCTGTTTATCTATTTCGTGACAAACCCGCTTCTGGTTTACTGGTGTATCCGTCAGAATCCATATCCACTGATCTTCCACTGCTTAAAGAGAAGTGCGCTGACTGCATTCTTCACAAGAAGTTCCGCAGCCAACATTCCGGTGAATATGAAAGTCTGCGAAGAAATGGGTCTGGACAGAGATACTTATTCTGTAACGATTCCGCTTGGTGCAACCATTAACATGGACGGTGCAGCGATTACCATTACAGTTATGACAATGGCAACTGCATATACACTTGGTATTCATGTAGACGTTCCGACAGCGATCATCCTGAGCCTTCTTGCTGCTCTGTCAGCATGTGGTGCTTCCGGTGTTGCAGGTGGATCACTTCTTCTGATCCCGATGGCATGTTCTCTGTTCGGAATCTCAGATGATATTTCCATGCAGGTTGTTGCAGTAGGTTTCATTATCGGTGTTATTCAGGACTCCGTAGAGACAGCCCTGAACTCTTCCTCAGACCTTCTGTTATCTGCATCTGCTGAGTTCAGACAGTGGAGACTGGAAGGAAAAGAGATTAAATTTAACAAATAATAGCAAGGATTCTCCCACCTCTATAGGTGGTGAGATGAATTGCAAGTAGGAAAGATAACGTCAGTGGCGGGCGGAGAGAAATCGGTATCCCCCACTGACATGAGGCAAACCACAGTCAGCGTTCTGCTGGATTGTCAGACTCTGTGAAATTACCGACTGTGAGTTGAAACAAATAAGCGAAACAGAGAATGGGATTTCCCATCTGACGGTCGTCCGGGAGGACGGCCGTTTTTTATGTCGCAGAAGCGCCCCCGCAGGCGGAGAATCCTGCAAGCAGGCTTCTTTCTTGCTGCCCCGGATAACTTACCTGCTTTCATAGCGAATATCTGAGAGGTACCTGTACATAATGATACTCTGAGACATACAGTTTTATTTTTCTGCATACACTGTAAAAACAGCGTTCCCGGAGGCTTATCCGTGAAAGATTATATCGAGGAACGGGCAGTGGAAATTGCGATTTATATTATTGAAACAAAGGCAACCGTGCGTCAGGCAGCGAAGAAATTCGGCATCAGTAAGAGTACCGTACATAAGGATTGTACAGACCGTCTCAGGCAGTTAAATCCCGGACTGGCATGCGAGGTCAGACAGGTTCTGGATGTGAACAAGCAGGAACGGCATATCAGAGGCGGCCTTGCAACCAGAGAAAAATATTTACATCAGCATTTATATATGTGAGAAGTATTACTGTTTATTTTGCATTCCATAACTGAAAAAAATTATAAAAGAGGCTACTGTCGTATGAGACAGTAGCTTTTTTGAGATATTCTTTGTATAATACATTCAGATGTTTTTAGATATTGTAAGATATTTTACATATGCACAAGGAGGAAAAACAGATGGCACTGATGGAAGTAAATTTCTTTTCAAAGGCACTGATGCGGCCGGTAACAATGAACGTGATCCTGCCTGCGGACAAGGTGTTTTTTGAGGAAGAGACAGAAGAAGATAACAAGCCTTTTAAGACACTTTATCTGCTGCATGGAGTTATGGGAAACTACACAGACTGGGTAACCGGAACCTGTATCAAAAGATGGGCGGAGGAGAAAAACCTGGCAGTGGTGATGCCTTCCGGAGCAAATATGTTCTACATGGATCATCCGGATGCGAACGAAAATTACAGTGAATTTATCGGAAAAGAACTGGTAAAGATCACAAGAAGGATGTTTCCGTTATCACATAAAAAAGAGGATACTTTTATTGCCGGTTTATCCATGGGCGGTTACGGTGCAATCCGAAATGGCCTGAAATATCATGACACATTCGGATATATTGCAGGACTTTCTTCTGCCATGATCCTTGAGAAAATGAATGTGGCAGATGACAGTTCTCCTATGTTTTTTGAGAGAAAGAGTTTCCTCGAAAGCGTATTCGGAGATCTGTCAAAGATTTCGGACTGCGAGATCAATCCGGAATGGCTTGCCAGAGATATGAAAGAAAAAGGGATTCCATTCCCGCATCTGTATCTTGCCTGCGGACTGGATGACCCGCTGCTTCCTCCAAACCGCAAGTTCAGAGATTTTATGAATGAACTTGGCGCAGATGTAACTTATGAGGAAGGCCCCGGAGCTCATGAGTGGGACTTCTGGAACCGCTATATCAAGAAAGTTCTGGACTGGCTGCCATTGGATAAAGACAGCAAAGAAGGGTTGAACAGTGGAAATGTAGGTCTGTAAAATATAATTGGAGAGAGAGTCACGATAGATGGATAAGAAATCTGTTGTGGCTCTTTTTATTTTACACTTTAACCAAATCAAGTAAGTTCCCTGCTTCAATTGCGAATATCTGCCTGACTCCTTCCGGAAGAATTTAGCAATTTTGCAGAAAAGATATTGAATATCAGATAGAACTTGTGTATAATAAAAATACAAAATAATGTATATTATTTTAGAGAATAGTAAAATAAAAGCAAAAAAGCACGAATCATGGAGGCAAAAATGACGAAACTTGTAATTAATCCATCAAAGAAACAGAGCAAAATCAACAAAGAGATTTACGGACATTTTTCAGAGCATTTGGGAAGATGTATCTATGAAGGAATCTATGTAGGAGAGGATTCCCCGATCCCGAACAAGAACGGAATGCGTACAGATGTAGTAGAAGCACTGAAGCACATCAAGATTCCGGTACTTCGCTGGCCGGGTGGCTGTTTCGCAGATGAATACCACTGGAAAGATGGTATCGGCCCGAAAGAAACACGTAAGAAAATGATCAACACACACTGGGGCGGTGTTGTGGAAAATAACAGCTTTGGTACTCATGAATTCTTTGAACTCTGCGAACAGCTTGGATGTGAAGCATACGTTAACGGAAATCTGGGAAGCGGAACAGTACAGGAAATGTCTGAGTGGGTTGAGTACATTACATTCGAAGGTGTTTCCCCGATGGCTGACCTCCGTAAGAAAAACGGACATGAGAAACCATGGAAACTGGATTTCTTTGGCGTTGGCAATGAGAACTGGGGCTGCGGTGGAAACATGAACCCTGATTTCTATGCAAACGAATACCGTCGTTATCAGACCTATGTCCGCAATTATCATCCGGATCATCCGGTCAGCAAGATCTGCTGTGGTGCAAATGTAGATGATTATGAGTGGACATCTGAAGTATTAAAAACAACACACAACCACTGTCTGAAAGAACTTCACGGCAACATGGACGGACTTTCCCTTCATTATTATGTACATCCGGAAGGATGGGAGATCAAGGGAAGTGCTACAGACTTCGATGATAAAGTATGGTATAAGAGCTTAAACAAGGCACTGTTCATGGAAACTCTGATCGAGCGCCACGGACACATCATGGATGAATATGATCCTGAGAAAAAAATTGGTATGATCGTTGACGAGTGGGGCGCATGGTACACAGTAGAACCAGGTACAAATCCGGGATTCCTGTATCAGCAGAGCACCATGAGAGATGCCCTGATCGCAGGTATCACTCTGAACATCTTCAACAAACACAGCGACAGAGTAAAGATGGCAAACCTTGCACAGATTGTAAACGTGCTCCAGTCTGTGATCCTTACAGACGGTGCTGATATGATCCTGACACCAACCTACCATGTATTTGATATGTACAAATATCATCAGGATGCAATGCTCGTTGACAGTTCTATCGAGACAGAAACCATCGGTGTGGAAGAAGAATGGCAGGTACCGAACCTGACAGAATCCGTATCTGTAGCACAGGACGGAGCCGTACATATCACACTGACCAACCTGTCTCTGGATAAAGATTATGAGATCAGAACTATCCTCACAGACTATCAGGTAAATGAAGTCAAAGGTGAGATCGTACACGGAGAAATGCACGAAATGAACACCTTCGAAACACCGGATCAGGTACGTGTAAAAGAATTTAACGAAGTAGAAAAAACAGCAGAAGGAATCAGATTTACAATTCCTAAATGCAGTGTTCTTCATCTGGAAGTGAGATAATAAGGAGACTAGGTATGAACGGGAAGCTGCGCGTGTGCAGGAAATGTCTGCCCGGACAGAAGAATGAGGAGGCTTTTTACGAAGATCTGTCACGCTACATTCAGCGCATGGATGAGGAACTGAAAGTAGACCAGCAAACCTACGAAGAAAGACTTAACATATGCAGCACCTGTGACCGCTTAATGAATGGGATGTGCAGGCTCTGCGGGTGCTTTGTGGAACTGCGGGCTGTACAGAAGGTGCGAAAATGTCCGGATCTTCCGGCGAAATGGGAGGCGCAGAAAGCGAAATGAAAGATGGTTTAAAAGAAGGGTTATTAAACAAGGTAAAAGTGACCGATCAATTCTGGCACGGATACCAGGAACTGGTAATGGATACAGTCATTCCTTATCAGGAAAAAATATTAAATGATGAGATTCCGGGAGTGGAAAAAAGCCATGCACTGGCAAACTTCCGTATTGCAGCAGGTCTGGAAGAAGGCGAATTTTACGGTATGGTTTTCCAGGACAGTGATGTTGCCAAATGGCTGGAAGGCGTGGCATATGCACTGGAAGTCCGCCCGGACCCGGAACTGGAAGAACGTGCAGACAAGGTTATCGAGATCATCGAAAAAGCGCAGCAGGATGACGGATATCTGAATACATTTTTCACGATCAAAGAGCCGGAACACCGCTGGCAGAACTTACAGGAATGTCATGAATTATACTGCGCCGGACATATGATGGAAGCCGCAGCAGCATACTATGAAGTGACAGGAAAAGACCGTCTGCTTCATGTGATGGAGCGTATGGCTGAACACATTGAGGAACGTTTCGGAACAGAAGAGGGCAAAGAACCGGGTATTCCGGGACATCAGGAAATCGAGCTGGGACTTCTGCGCCTTTATGAAGTAACCGGAAAAGAAAACTATAAAGACCTTGCCAGATATTTCATCGAACAGCGAGGAAAAGACCCTGATTACTTTGTAAAAGAAAAGGAAAAAAGAGGCTGGGTTCACTTCAATATGGACGTGAACAACAGAGAATACAACCAGGCACATGCCACTGTTTATGAGCAGAAAGAAGCAGTGGGACACAGCGTCCGTGCCGTTTATATGTATACTGCCATGGCAGAACTGGCTTCCCTTTACAAAGATGAAAAACTCTATCAGGCATGCTGTGACCTCTGGGAGAACATGACTCAGAAGAGAATGTACATCACCGGTGGAATCGGAAGCACCGTAGACGGAGAGGCATTTACCATTGATTATGATCTGCCGAATGACACTGTTTATGCAGAAACCTGCGCATCTATCGGACTGGTATTTTTTGCAAGAAAGATGCTTGATAATGAGATGGACGGACTCTATGCGGATGTGATGGAACGTGCGCTTTACAATGGAATCATCAGCGGAATGCAGCTTGACGGAAAGAGATTTTTCTATGTAAATCCACTGGAAACAGAGCCTGGAGTCAGCGGAAAATTATACGGACATAAACATGTTCTGTCGGAACGACCGGGCTGGTATACCTGCGCATGCTGCCCTCCAAACGTAGTCCGTCTGCTGATGTCACTCGGTAAATATCTGTGGAGTGAGACAGAAGATGGCGTTTATTCTCATATCCCGGCAGGCACAGAAGCACATTTTGACAGGATGGATGTAACTGTAGAAAGCAACTATCCATGGGATGGCAAAGTGATTTATCATGTAACCGGAAAGACAGAAGAAGAAACCATTCTTGGAATCCATATCCCGTCCTGGGTACGTCCGGGCTCTGTTCAGGTGCGTATCAACGGAAAAGTGGAAAATATCTGTGCAGATGTGGAAAAAGGCTACCTGATCCTGAAACGGGTGTGGGAAAAAGACGAAGTAGAGATTGTTTTCCCAATGAAAATCCGCAAGATTTATGCAAACCTCAAAGTAAGAGAAGACGCAGGCTGCGTAGCGTTTATGCGTGGACCGATCGTCTACTGCTTCGAGGGAGTGGACAACCCGGGATTACTTCAGTCTTATCATATTTTTGAAGATGCAAAAATGGAAGAGGAAGTCTGCAAAGAAGGTCTGCTGAAGGGCTGCGTTCTGCTCAAGATCAAAGCCCGTAAACTGGAGACAGTGGGAGATTCTCTGTACAGTGAGGTAGCACCGGTAAGAACACTGGCAACCCTGACTGCAGTGCCATATTATACATGGGGCAACCGCGGAGAAAACCAGATGAGAGTCTGGATGCGCGGGGAATAAAAAATGGCTGATAAAAAATATCGTAACTGTGTCGTATTTTCACAGTTACGATATTTTTGATTACACATTTGGAGTATAATGCACTTTCACATTAATATCCTGATTATAATTTCCGAAATCTTTTCCAAAGAGCGTCAGACCACCGATATTCTGGGATGGTTCATCCACCTGGAAACGGAATACCATATCATCCTGAGAAGTAAAAGTAAGCTGCTGGGTATTCACATCTGAGATCTTCAGACCATCGATAAAAGTACCATGACGGTCAATGACCAGCATCTTCAGCAGACCATACTGGTTCCAGTTCGGGAACCACCAGTCAGGGGTAAACATACCGTGAACATCACCGAAATCTCCAGGGCTTGTCCAGGTTCCTACCTTCGTATTGTTCAGGAAAAATGAGATATCGGAAGGCCAGTCGCTGTTTACTCCCGGAGCCTCAGAACTGATTTCAAAGGACAGAGTCAGACGGTCAATTTTCTGTCCCGGTGGGAGCATATTCGGAATACGGTAATCAATAAATCCCCGTCCAAACCACAGGATTCTTGCGTCTACGTGATTCGGATGAGCGAAATAACGTGGATCATCTACCTCACCGATAAGGCTGTCTGTGGTGGACAGACCGCAGGTCGGAAAAACAGAATAATTAAAATAGTTGCCGATTGGAATATCAATAGAATAACTGTTCTCAGCCGGATTTTCATTATTGGTGGCAACATCTACCAGGATTTTGTCTACGTTGATACGGCAGACTTTCTGGTTACCATGACCGGAATGCTCTGGCAGAATCGCAAGAATCCCGGCTTCTTCCAGTTTCTTTACGTGGCTGGTCAGGGCACCGTTGGTAATTCCCAGACTGGAAGCCAGCTCGTTCATATTCATTTCCTGATGTTCAAGAAGAATCTGGATCAACCGTACACGGAGTTCGGACCCAAGGGCCTTAAAAACAGGGACTGCCTGTTCCAGACTTTTAATATACAACATAACGGATTTCCCTTTCTGAATTTTTTATTTGGAGATATCAGGACCCCAAAAGGTCAAAAAGCCGTCCGCACTCGCACGATAAGGGCCTGAACCTGATATCTTTCATGGCTTCAGCTATGTCTGTTGACCTTCAGCCATTTCAGCGTTTACGATAGATTATAACGAATCTGAAAAAAATGTGCAATGAAAAGAAAAAAATATAGTTGATATTTTCTGAAAAATGCGGTAAAATTTTAAACATATAAAAAATATTTTATATAAATCTAAAATAAAACGTGAAAATAAAGGGGGACACAAACAATGAGTGAAGAACTTAAGTACAATGAGCCGTGGATTTTGCAGAGAGCAGACCCGTATGTTTACCGCCACACAGACGGAAACTATTATTTCACCGCATCTGTACCGGCTTACGACAGGATCGTACTGAGAAGAAGTAAGACGCTTGCAGGACTGAAAGATGCAGAAGAAGTGACAGTCTGGGAGAAACATGAAGAAGGAATCATGAGCAAACATATCTGGGCACCGGAGCTTCACTATCTGGACGGAAAATGGTACATCTACTTCGCAGGTGGAGACAAGGATGACATCTGGGCGATCCGTCCGTATGTACTGGAATGTGCAGATGCAGACCCGCTGACAGGAACCTGGACAGAGAAAGGCAAAATGGGACGTGCGGATGAAGATGAATTTTCTTTCGAAGCCTTTTCTCTGGATGCGACTGTATTTGAAAACAAGGGGAAACACTACTATGTATGGGCAGAAAAAGTAGGAGTCGGAAAACAGATTTCCAACCTCTATATCGGTGAAATGGAGACACCATATAAACTGAAAACTGTTCAGGTACTCCTCACCTCCCCGGATTATGACTGGGAAAGAGTTGGCTTCTGGGTAAACGAAGGACCGGCAGTGATTCATCATGATGGAAAAATTTACCTTACCTATTCTGCATCTGAGACAGGAATCGCATACTGCATGGGAATGTTGACAGCAGATGAAGATTCTGACCTTCTTGACCCGAAATCCTGGACAAAAGAACGCTATCCGGTTCTTCGCACAGATGAGTCCAGAGGAATCTACGGCCCGGGACACAACTCCTTCACTGTAGACGAAGAAGGAAACCCGATCATGGTTTACCATGCAAGAACAGAAGCAGAAATCGTAGGTGATCCGCTGTACAATCCGAATCGTCATGCCATGCTGATGAAGATTCGCTGGGATGAAAAAACAGGCGCACCGGTATTTTCTTACGAAGATTGAAAAATATCGTAACTGTAACCTGAAACAGAAAAATATTTAAAAAACGGGAGAATGGTATGAGAAAAAAATGGGGAATGATCCTGGGACTGACAGGGATGATGCTTCTCGGATCACAGGGCGTATATGCTGCCGAAACTGCCGACAGCACTGCCGAAACTGAGGCAGCAGAAGCAGAGAAAGATGAAGAAACAGCGGAAACAACAGAAAATACAGAGGCAGAGTCATCCGCAGAAGAAACAAAAACAGAATCAGCCACAGAGACAGCCGATGACACAGACGATATCGAGAGCCAGATCAAAAAAGGCGGTTTCACCGCCGGAGCTTCCGTACATGACCCTTCCATCATCAAGGACAACGGAACCTACTACATCTTCGGCTCCCACATGGAGTCTGCAAAATCAACAGACCTGAGAAACTGGACCAGTTTTTCCTCCGGAGTCAATGCAGAAAACAAGCTGTTTGACAATCTCTTTGACGGAGAAGAAGACGGTGATCCGGCAGCCTTTACCTATGTGGGAAAGAATGATGAAGGCGGCTATTCCGTATGGGCACCGGATGTCATCTATAACAAAAAAATGGGAAAATATGTGATGTATTTCTGCACCACATCTTCTTATGTGAAATCCAACATCTGCTTTGCAACAGCAGACAACATCGAAGGACCTTATCATTATGAGGACACTTTCCTGTACTCCGGCTATAACTATCATGATGTCAAAGAAAGCAACCTTGAAGAACTGATGGGAACAGACCCAAGACCATATACAGCAGCATCTTATGACAACAACAACTGGCCGAACTGTATTGACCCGGATGTCTTTTACGATGAAGACGGACGCATGTGGATGGTTTACGGTTCCTGGTCCGGCGGTATTTTCCTGATTGAGATTGACGAGGAAACAGGCTATCCGATCTATCCGGAAGCAGACGAAGAAAACCACGTAGACAGTTACTATGGCAAAAAACTTCTCGGCGGATACCACAACTCTATCGAAGGTCCGCACATCATGTACGATAAGACCAGCGGCTATTATTATCTGTTCCTGTCCTATGGAAACCTGCAGGCAAAAGGCGGCTACCAGATGCGTCTTTTCCGTTGTGACACGGTAGACGGAACCTACACAGATGCAGCAGGCAAGGACATGTATCTTTTTGTAGAACACAAAGACCATGGTCTGAAAATGATGGGAAATTATACCTTCCCAAGTCTTACCCAGACCTACATGGCACCTGGCGGACAGACCGCATTTGAGGATGAAGACGGCAAATTATATCTGGTTTATCATCAGCGTTTTGCAAAAATGGGAGAAATGCATGAGCCGCGTGTTCATCAGTTATTCCGCACCAAAGATGGCTGGCTTGTGGCAGCACCGTTTGCGACCAGCGGTGAAACTCTGAACGAAGATGGATATTCCTCAGACGAGATTCAGGGAACCTTCTATCTGGTAAACCACGGTACAGACATTTCTGACAAAGTACACAAACCGCAGAAAATCCAGCTCAACGCGGACGGAACCGTCACAGGAGAGGAACTGGAAGGCACGTGGACAGCAGAGGAAGGCACACCATACATTGACGTGACTCTCGGTGAAACCACCTACACAGGTGTCGTTCTGGAAATGACCGACGAGGCAGGCAATAATACCATGTGTTTCAGTGCCAAAGGTGATAATAACGAAACCATCTGGGGCGTGAAATATCTTCTGCCATAACTATATACACAGTCGCAGAAAAGCAAGTCTGCCACAGACTCCTGACATCAGCCATTCTCCGGATGATACCCGATCGTAATCCGGATATGCTGGTTATAATCTCCGAACCCTGCACCAAACAGGGTACACCCGCCGGGATGCTCTGCTCCCGGTAACACAGAAAAACGAAACTTCATAACGGACTGATCAGTAAGGGCAAGCTGTCTGGTGGAAACATCAGACAGCTTTTCTGCGTCCAGGAAAGTGCCTTCCGGCGTGATCACCAGTTTTTTCAGAAGACCATACTGGTTCAGAAACGGAAACCACCAGGACGGGTTATACTTACCTCTGCGGTCCCCGTAATCCCCGGGGCTGGTCCAGGTTCCCAGAATCACGTCATTCAGGGAAAACGTGATATCAGAAGGCCACACATCACAATATCTTGGTGCTTCCGAGCTGATTTCAAAGGAAATGGTCAGTTCCTCGATCACACTGTGATCCGGGATAAAATTCGGCAGGATATATTCCAGATATCCGGTCGTAAACCAGACGATCCGGGCCTGATAACTGCTGGGATGCACAAAATAGCGAGGCTGATCGAGCTGTCCGACGAAAGAACTGGCAGTAGCCATTCCACAGGTGGGAGTCACGGAGAAATCAGAAAAATGCCCCACACCAATCTCGGCACTGTAAATCTGCAGATCAGGACCGAATAAAGCCATGTTTACCAGAAGCTGGTCCCAGTCCTTGATGAAATAACAGCGTTTCTGTGTGCCGTGTGTCAGGGCTTCATCCCGGAATTCGATTAGTCCTGCCTCCTCGAGCAGATTCAGATGAGGGGACAGGGTTGTGACCGGGAGCTGAAGGCTTTGTGCAATTTGCTTAATGTTTAACCCCTCTTTTTCCTGGATCAGGCGCAGGATTCTGACCCGGAGAGGAGAACCGAGTGCTTTGAAAATGGTAAGACCATCTGCTACAGAACAGGATTTCAAACAGAAAACCTCCTTTTTTGACGCAATTTTTTGTAAATAATACTAAACAATGAGTTTTAGAAAAATACGTTTTGATTAGTTATTTTACCATAAAATTAGTTAAAAAAACATAGGAA
>OLPG01001071.1_pt1 | contig 24365 bp, 42 predicted proteins | sample 1672311 | NCBI WGS metagenome assembly OLPG01 (sample SAMEA3136670, study PRJEB25190) | human gut metagenome | biome: human gut; feature: human-associated habitat; material: faeces | place: Austria | collected 2013 | reverse complement strand
TGTCTCGGATGCGAACGAGCAGCTCGTCGAAGTAGTCCTTGCCGAACGGCGCGCCATTCTTCAGCATGTCGTCATTAAGCACGAAGCCCTTTGTAATGTATTCCTTCAGCGTTGCGGTCGCCCACTGGCGAAACTTCGTTGCTCGCTTCGAGCTGACCCGATAGCCCACCGCGATGATGGCGTCGAGGTTGTAGAAGCCCACGCGGTAGTTCTTCCCATCGGAGGCAGTTGTCAAAATTTCTTTGACAACTGCCTCCTTGGCCAATTCTCCTTCTTTGAATATGTTGCCCATGTGGTAGCTGATCGTCTGCTTCGTCGTGCCAAACAGCTCCGCTATCTCCTTTTGGGGCATCCAAAGCGTTTCGTCCATGTACCTGACTTGCACGGGCACGTTTGCGCCGTCAGACTGGTAGAGGATTATCTCCGCCTTTTGCTCGTCTCCCATCTTTCCTCCTAAAACACGAAAACCGCCTTTCGGCGGTATCGCGAATTGCGACGGACGTACCGTATCGCATCCTCATCACGCCGATAATTCTAATCTGACGGACGCTTGTCCGCCAATTTCTTTGCGAGGCGAATCCTATATAATGGCCGGCAGCGAAGCGAGTTCGCGACTGCGGCTCGGCTGGGTTCCCGAATGGGAGCAGCGGGCGCCGCCCGCGAGAATCCCTTGTCGGCCGCCGCTTCGCAAACCTCGGAGCGGGGCGCGAACGGAGAGATACCTAAGCTACCCGCTCCCTTTGTGTTCGCATGCGACTTTCCTCCCCGGTGTATAATCGCTCGCATATCTGCGAAACAGAATGCGAAGCTATCTTGGAAATCTATGACGAGAAGAGCGGCGCTCCAATATCGCTCCTCGATTCGCTCAGGTCGCGCGAGCGCGGCGACCTCGTGCAGGTTGTCGGAATCGGCGAGAAGGCCCGGTTCGGCCGAATCGTGCCGCTCGTCCAGTTTCAGCAGGTGGGAAATCCCATGTCGCTTTTCGATGGCTCAACGGTCGTCGACGAAGCGGGCCGCCACATCCTCCGCGGATATGACAAAGACGCCCTCTAACCGATGGGCATTCGGCGAAACAAAAAGACCGAAGGCTTTACGCGGCCGCGCTTTCGCGCGTCGCAACCCTCGGCTCGATTAATCTCATTGCATCAGTCCTCGGCGGTTTCTTCTTGGCCTGCAAGGAACTCCATTGGGGGTATCTGCACTGAGCCGTAGGGAAAGCATGATGTAACTTGGTTTAAGTACGATCGCACGAAATCGAAAACCCTCACCGGGGCTTCCGTCATGAGATATTCCGTCGATTTTCCTTCATCCCATTCGTTCGGGAAGGCGAACGAGGCGCGAACGCCTATCGCTATCGAATAATAGGTATCCCCTTCGCCTTTGAGGTCTATTCCTCCTTTGATTCCGAACGGCTTTCCGTTGGAGGCCATGACGTGGAATTTGCCAGTGGTCTTGACCTCGACGGCATCGGGCATTTCGGGCTTTGCGGCAATCGCGAGCTCGGTCACCTCGCAGTTAAGCATGAGGGGCGTTTCCATGTTAGACATATTCGATTCCATTCCTTCTGCGAGGCGAGGCCGCGTTCCACTCCGCGGATGCCGCGCAAGCGGGTTCGGCCGCCGGTATTTCCGCCTTGCGCTTCAACGCGTCTGCCGCGCAAGGCACGTCTTTAATGAGCCACATGAGATTGTTGGCGACGGTCGACTGCATGACGGCGCCAGACTCCCATCTGCTGCATGTCGGCGTCTTCACGCCGATCATCCTCTCGAATTGCGTTTGCGTTACTCCGCAAGCCTTGCGAAGCTCTTTGATTTCGCGCGGGGTGAGAAAGCCGTGTAGCTCGCGATACTTTTCATCGAGCCGCGTATACAGCTCGTCGAGGGCATCGGCGTCGAACGACGTTTCGCCGCACGCGTCGCATGCATAATGGCGAATGCCGCGGATTTCGAATTCCTGGCCCTTGAATTCTTCCTTGACGGCTTCGCGTGTCTCTTTCATCTCATTGCCGCATTCCGAGCAGAACATGGCGATTCCTTCCTTTTAGTGAATAGCGCCGTCCCAATTGCAGGACATGACGACGGCGACGTTCCCTTTCTCGTCCACGTAGAACTTCACGTACCAATCGTCTTCTTCGTAGCGCGATACATACACGTCGGCGTAGGTTCCCGGCAGGACGTTCAGCTCGATGGACTTCTTGAAGTCGCTCTTCGATATGGACGCGATTATCTCGGGGATGAACACTGACGGTTTGCCCAGGTGCTCATTGACGAATTTCCTGGGCCTCGAGTTTGCGCGATACTTCCCATTGGCAACGAGTTCCTGGACATTATCGAGGTCGTACGCGGGCTTTCGCTTATCCTTTGTCAACTTTCACCTCCAAAATTTATCATCATGCTAAGTTCTAAGCAATGCCATTCACCGATTGAAACCTATGGCTGTCAAAACTCCCAATCGAACGGCAGGACGCAGTAGACCACCCTGCCTATCATGGTGATGTCGAGGGTGGCTGCCGCTGCCGAGGCTAACCATTTTGTTGACTTCAACAAAATGGTCCCCATCAGGTCGTTTTGTGGTATCGGCGGAAATTTTCGCCCTGCTGATGGCGACTTCGAAATTACGCCATTCTGCATATCCAAGGAATTTTTGGATCTCCCTGGCATACCAGAACTCGATGCCCATCTCGTCATCAAAGTGGGCCAAGTCGTCTAGCGTGAGTCTGCGCTCTTCTATCTCCCTGCTGTCCATTTCGCCCCTTTCTGTTCTTTGGCGTTTGCATTAAACGCTTCCTATTCCAGTTCGCCCGAGGCTTGGAACCAGACGACAGAGCCGACGAACTCCACCGTGTGGTCGTCTCCCGCGATCACGATGTTCTCGGGAACGCCCATGTCTTCTCTCCTAGAACTCCCAATCGAACGGCAGCACGTAGTAGACGACGCGGCCTATCACCGTGATGGTTTGCGTCTCCGGCTCGTTGTAGTTGTACGTCTTCGCCTCGTAGGTAGGGTCGGTTGAATCGGGCACGAGCTGGAAGCCGTTGTTCAGCCTGCGCACGCGCTTGATGGTGGCGTCGTAGCCGTTCACGCACACGGCGTAGGGCGCGCCGTCGCGTTCCACGGTTTTGCACGGGTCGATGAGGGCGTAGCTTCCGTTGGGCAGCACTCGGTTCATGCTGTTGCCCTCCACCTTCAAAAGGAAGGCGTCGGGGTGTAGCTCGTGCACCTTGGCGGGAATGGGCTGCGTATTTTCGACCGGCGTCATCTCGATGGGCGTGCCGGCGGCAATGGCTCCGTACAGGGGAACGTCGACCATATTCGTATTCGGCACGGCTGTTTTTAGCTTGAGACCCCGATAATCATCTCCAAGCTTCGCGGTGTCCCAATCGATATTCAGCTCGCGGTAAATCTTGTCGGTCAGCTCGGTTCTCGTGTTTCCCATGCCTCGGCTTAATGCGCTGTATATCGAATTCTCGGGAACGTCGATTACCGCGGCAAATTTCGGAATGCTTCCATAGTTCTTCTTTATCAGCCGCCTGATGGCATCTTCTAATGTCTCCATTCTAGGCTCCTCTTATCTTTCGTGATTCTGTTCCCCGATGATACAAAATCTCACGAATATTAATCAATCTCTTGTTGCATATTCCCTAAAGCTCGGGTAATATTCGGCTTGTCCCACGAAACTTAGTGATTTACCTAAAGGAGGTGGCCATGGCATTTAACAATATGAAAGCTGAATTAACGAGAAATGGCGTTACATATGCCCAGGTAGCAGCCTTTTTAGAAATGACGCCGAATAATTTCAGCTTGAAAATGAACGAGAAGATTCCGCTAACAGTCAGTGAAGCCACAAAAATTCGTGATGAATTCTTTCCATCGGCAACGCTTGACTACCTCTGCGAATCTGGCGCAAAGGCGCACCTTTAGCCCCTAGCAAGTTTCGCCGCCGCCGGTGGGCGCCCATCCCGAGGCGCTTTCGCGTGACCCTCCGGCGCCGCATGGCCGGGTGCAGACGGCCACGGGGCGGGCGCCGACCGGCGGCGGCATCGAGACGGAAGGAGGTCGGAGATGGAAGGGCAAGCGCAGACATACTACACAATCCCGCAGCTTGCCGAATTCTGCGGCGTGCCGAAGTCGGCGCTCTACGCGGCGGCGCGGAGGGGAGACCTCAAGACGGCGATGCCGAAGGGATGCGAGCGGCTGACGCTCGTGAAGATGGAATGGTTCGAGGAATGGATCGGAGTTGGCGAATGATTTCAGGAAAAAATAACGCGCCCAAGGTTGGTAGCCAGGCGGGCGCGGCCTTTGAAAGCGAAACGCCGCCCGGCGGCCAACCGGGCGGCGGCAGTGCTGGCCCCGCAGGCGCGAGCCTGCGGGCATCGCGGGCAGAGGGCGGTTGCTGACCCGCCGTTTTCCGCGAAGGGCTTTTTGCCATGCTGCGCACGGCGCTAGCCCGCATCGCCATTCCTCGCCGGGGCGCGATTAGCACCTCCAGATTGCCTGTGCCGTGCGGCTTTCGGCCTATGACGCTTGCTGGGCGCCCGACGCTGGAGTTCCGTCTCCCCGTGGCGATGCGACGCCGCCCGGGGTTCGGTACCCTCGGCTTTGTCCATCCGGCTTATGCGGAGCCACCCGCAAGGCCCGGACGGCTCACATGGGCCTCGTGCTCAAAACGTTGGCCAAAAGGACCACATCCAACGAATCAGAGTGTGTTTTGGGCGCGTTCGATGTTAGTGCATGGTACTTCCCGTTTGTAAACGGAATGGAAACGGAAAGGTGTCGGATGTCGTTGAAAAAGCGAAGGGCCTACGCGCTGATGACGCAGGAGCAACTGGCCGAGGCGGCGGGCATATCGTCTCGCACCGTTAAGAAGATGGAAGCCAAGGGAGTGGGCGGTTCGCCTGCGCGGCAGGTTGCGAAGGTTGCCCGGTGCCTCGGGTGCACTGTGGAGGATTTGATTGGAGAAGAAGATGAAAAAAAATAACGCGCCCAAGGTTGGTAGCCAGGCGGGCGCGGCCATAAAAAGCACCGACGATTCTATCACGTTCGCGGACGATGCGCGATTCGCCGCGCGAGCGCTCGGCGCGGGCGAGCTGTTCGAGGGCGCATCGACGCCCCGCCGGCTTTTGGGCTCGCTCGGAATAGCCATGGTGGGCGTCGGCTGGGTGCTCCTGCTGGGCATCGTCCTTTAGAGGTCCGGCATGGGATTTTACCTGCAAGACGACATGTGGGAAGGCGCGTCGGTGCTCCCGCGCAAGCAACGCGACGAGGTCGTCGGCGCTCTCGCGCAGCTCTATTTCGACGGCACGGAAGCGCCGCTCAAGGGGGCCGCGCTGGCCGTCTTCCTCACATGCAAGGAGCGCGTCCTTATCGCGAAATCGCGCTCCGAGGCGTCGTCGCGGCCGAAGCCGCGGGCGAATCGAAAGCGGAACAAAACGAAATCAAAAGCGAATCAAAACGATATCAAACGCGAATCAAAATCGAGCCTTCCTATTAAAGAGGGAGAAAGAGATAGAGAAGAAGACACTGACGTGTCTTCTATCCCCCCAAACCCCCCGGAGGGGGACTCGCGTGAATTCCACGCCCTCGGCTTCGTCGACCCCGACGACCTGCCGAGCGACGAGCCGGGCGAGTTCGAGCGGTTCGCCGCCGAGTGCATCGACGCCTTCAACGCCGTCACCGGCAAGGACTACCGCTCCTCGGGCGGAAAGGACTGGCTCGACCTTCGCCGCATCTACGACTCGGGCCGCACCGTCGCCGACGTGCGCAAGGTCGTCGCGGCGAAGCAGGAGCAATGGGCGGATTCCGACATGGCGAAGTTCATACGGCCGTCGACGCTGTTCGGCGCGAAGTTCGAGGAGTACCTCAACGAGGGAGAGGGGGCGGCATCCGATGAATCGGATTGGGACTTCGATTGACGACTTGACCGCGCGCATCGCCGCCATCCGCGCCTCGATAACGCCCGAGCGCCAGGCCGAGATCGACGCCAAGCTCGTGGCCGAGGCCGCCCTCGAAGCGAGGCGCAAGGTGGTCGCGGTCGGGATGCCCAGCATCTTCGAGCGGACGCCGTTCGACGTCGCGCCGACGCGCGCCTGCCGATGGGCCGAAAAGGCGTGGGACGGCTCGCCGCGCAACCTCGTCGTGATGGGCGATTCGGGCGCGGGCAAGACCGAGGTCGCATGCGCCATCCTGGCGGAATCAGCGACGCACGTGCCTTGCCGGTTCGCCACCTTCGGCGACGTGCTGCGCAGCGTGCGCGACACCTACGGCGCGGAGGGCAGCGAGTCGCGGGCGCTGGCGCAATGGACCGGATGCCGAATCCTGTGCCTGGACGACATCGGCAAGGAGAAGCCGACCGCCGACGCGCTCGAGAAGCTCTTCGCGCTGCTCGACGCGCGCTACCGCTCGGGCAAGCCGACGCTCTTCACGACGCAGTACCAATCGCCCAAGGAATTGGGGCATCGGCTCATGGAGAGCGGCGGAGACAAGCCCACGGCGCAGGCGATCGTGCGCCGCGTGTTCGGCGGCGGCGAGTACCAGGCGGAAGTAGTGCGATGTTAGGAGCGAAATGAGGATTTGGGTAGTGAGCACGGGCAGCGGCCCCGTCGCGGCGTACGACAGCTTTTCTGCGGCCCGCAAGTACGCCGCGTCGCTGAAGGCGGCGGGCGTCTCGATGGTGACGGTCAGGTCCGTGAGCCTGCACACGCTCGGGGCGGTTTGATGGCGACCGCCAGGCGGAACAAGCGAACCGGCGCCTGGGAGGTCCGCTGCTACGCGGGCATCGACCGAGCCACCGGAAAGAAGCGCAACCTGTCGCGGACCCTGCCGCCCGACGCCTCAGGGGACGAGGTCGCGGCGGCCAAGGCCGACCTCGACCGGATCGCGGCGTTCTGCCGCAGCGGCGGCGTGTCGTGGACGGTCGGCGGGCTGCTGCGCTACGACCTCGAAAGGCTCCCCGCTTTGGGGCTGAGCCCGACGACGGTCGACGGCTACGCGAGCTACCTGCGCTGCTACATCGAGCCGTACGTCGGGTCGATGCCCGTGGCCGATGCCAGGCCGTACGTCTTCAGCTCGCTTCTGCGGCGCATCGCGACGCGGGGCGGCAAGGACGGCAACCCGGTCTCGCCCGCGACCGCGCGCAAGGTGCTCGCGTGGCTCTCGGGCGCGTTCGGGCGTTTGGCCTCCGAGGGCGTGATAGCGCAAAGCCCCGTGGCGGGAGTGAAGCCGCCGAGGCAGGCGCCGCCCGAGTCGATGGCGCTTTCCGCGGACGAGGTGCGCAGGCTTTCCGCCTGGCTCGAAAGCCACGAGGGAGACCCCTGCGCCGACGCCATCTCGCTGTGCCTGGACACCGGTCTTCGCCGAAGCGAGCTGGCGGGCCTGCGGGTGGGCGACTACAACCGCGCATTCGGCCAGATCAAGGTGGCCCGCGTGCTCGTCGCGACCCGCGGCGGCGTGGTCGAGAAGGAGCCGAAGAGCGGAACTTCGAAGCGCTGGGTGCCGGTGCCCGGGACGGCGGGCGAGCGGCTTTCGCGGCACATCGAATCGCAGCGGCAGCGCCTGGCGGGGAACGGGGTCGCGCAAGGCGCCGACACGCCGATGTTCGCGACGGACGGCGGCGCGGCCGTGCGGCCGAGCGACCTGACGGCCGCCTTCAGGGCCGCCGCGGACGCCGCGGGGCTGCCCAAGCGGCACCACCTGCACTCGCTGCGCCACACCTACGCGACCTGGCTCCTGTCGACCGGCACGAGCTTCAAGGAGGCCCAGGAGCTTTTGGGCCACGCCAGCGCGACGACAACCCTCAACGTGTACGGGCACGTGGTGCCAGGAAGGAAATCGGATGCCGCCGATGCATACATTCGGTGGCGAGAAGGGAAATGACCATGAAGAAGAAGGAAATGGCGGCGCTGTTCGACGAGCTCTGGGAATGCGCCCTCGAAACGGAGGCCGCGCCAATCGTGGAGCAATCGGACCGAGACAGCAAGAAGCTGGTGGAGATCGCGCTGCTCGCGTCGGCTTCGACCTTCGCCTTCTGCTCGGCCATCGCGGAGGGATTGGTATCCATGCCGCTCGGCGGCAAGCAAGAGCGATACCACGCGCTCGCGCGCATCTTGCAGCTCGCGTTCGACATGGAAGCGAAGGGCGGGAAATGATGGAACGACGGGGGAACGACGGGCATGCCGCGGGCCGTTCCTCGGAGCGCCGGGAATGCCGACGCGAGCAGGGCGGATGCAGCAAGGCGGCCTGCCCGTGCGGGCATGGAAAGGTAATGCATGGGAATGAGTGTGGGAAACGCTGTGGAGAACATCGCGGGAGGTGCGTGATATGAGCGAGCTGCTCTGCCTGGCGGTGGCGATTCTGGGCTTCGCCGGCGTGGTCGTGACGGTGTGCGTCATAGACCTCTTCGTGAGGGTGTCGCGCCTCGAAGACCGCGAGGCGTACCCGCGCCTTTCGCCGTCGGTCTACGACCTCGACGAGGGAAAGCATGGAAGGAAGAGGAATGGGCATTTCTGAGAAGGTGAGCGAATCGCTCCTGGCGCAGCTCGACAGGCTCGAAGCGGTCGACGCGTCGAACGCCGACGCGCTGAGGATGGAGATATCGCGGGCCAAGGCGGTGCAGGGAATCACGTCGCAGCTCATAGCCAACGGCAACATGACGCTCGAAGCATGCCGCCTGAGGATGGAGTACGGCGAGATGAAGGTGCCGAAGGGGCTTCTGGGATGACGCGCGGGGTTTGGGGCGAGCGCGAAGAGCGGTGGCTTCGCGAGAGGTACGCCTACGAGCACGCGCCGCAGCTCGTCGCCGAGTTCGAGCGGGAGTTCGGCAAGAAGGTGAGCAAGGGGGCGCTCTACACCCGCGCGAACAAGCTCGGGCTGCTGAAGATGGCGCGCGACTTGCCGTTCAAGGCGGTGCGGAGAATCACTTGGTGCCGCGAGCCCGAGATGCAGGGGTGGATGGAGCGCAACGACCGCGGCCAATGCGAGACCGAGCTTTCGCGCGAATTCGCCGAGGCGTTCGGCTTCCCCCTGTCGCATCCGCAGATCTCGCTCTGGCGCTCGACGAACGGGAGGACCACGAAGCGGAGCCGCGGCGGGAGGAAGCGCCGCCCGGTCGGCTCCGAGCGCTACGACGAGCGCAAGGGCCACGTCCTGGTCAAGGTCGCGGAAGAGCCGACGGCCCCGCAGACGAAGGACAATTGGCGGTTCAGGCACCACGTGGAGTACGAGAAGCATTTCGGCCCCATTCCCGATGGCTGCGACGTGGTGATGGCGAACCGCGACAAGCGGGACTTCCGCCCCGAGAACCTCGTCGCTGTGCCGCATCGGCTCATGTCGCGAATCAACTCGCCCGACAGCCCGCCGTGGGACGATGCCGAATCGCTCCGCGCGTGCGTCGCGTGGTGCGAGCTCGACGCGCGCGTCCATTCGGCGGAGATGGCCACGCCGCGCGCCTGCGGCGTATGCGGCAAGACGTTCACGCCGCCGCCGAGCGCGATGCAGTCCGCGCACCTGCGGAACATGAAGACGTGCCCGGAGTGCCTCGCGGCGGGGAAGAAGAGCCGCGGCGAATCGAAGCGGGCCGAGCGCCGGACCTGCGAGGTGTGCGGCGAGCCGTACATGGCGCTTCGGAGGTCGCAGCGCCGTTGCCCGAGGTGCATCGAGGAGCTTCGGGGATGCACCGTCGAGTACCACAAGAGATGGCGCGAGCGGCATGGGATTGATTGAGGAGGAAGCGAATGATGAAAATCGAAACTGTATGCGCAGCCGATATGCTGCCCGTACGCGCCCACGAGGCGGATGCGGGAGCAGACCTCAAGGCTGCGCGCGACGTGGCAATCAGGCGAGGCGATACGGCCAAGGTGTCGACGGGCGTGCGCGTGAGCATCCCCGAGGGCTGCTTCGGCCTGCTGGCCGCGCGAAGCTCGCTTTGCGGTCGCGGCCTGATGATGCTCAACGGCGTCGGCATCATCGACAGCGGCTACACGGGAGAGGTGCAGGTGCCGCTCGCGAACATCGGCAATCGGACGCAGCGCGTCGCTGCGGGCGAGCGCGTCGCCCAGCTGGTAATAGTACCGTGCGAGCTGCCGACATTCCGACAGGTGGACAAATTGGAAGACACGGAGCGCGGCGAAGGCGGATTCGGAAGCACGGGGGTGGAGTGATGGGCCGCGAGATTAATCCATTCATCATCCCATTTCCCGTGACCATGGTGACGGATGAGGCCGAATTCGCCGAATGCGTGAAAAGCCTCGGAGCCGAGCCACCGAGCATCGAGGGTGATGCAATCACGGTGGCCGTCAGGGACAAGGGCGTCGTCGTGTGGGTCGATAAAGGGCTCGAGCTCGGAGCGTTGGTCGGGGCCGCCGCGCACGAAGCCACGCATGCCGCGCTCGATCTGCTCTCCATGATCGGGGAGGAGGACCCTGGTTGCGAAATCATGGCGTACATGGTGCAGAGCATCGCGGTCGGGATATTCATTGCTTGCGGAAGCACGGGGGTGGAGTGATGAAAGACTTGAAAAGCGGCATCGAGCACCAAGTCATCGTCGACGAGCTGGCCGACATGCAAACGAAAGAGCCAGCGCCATTCGCTGACTATCCGTCGGCGTGGTCTGGAAAGGTCGACGCGGACTTCACTGTTCTCGAAAAGATGCTTCTCCCGCCGATGGCGGTCGATATTCATAAATGCGAGCGCTCGGCAATCGTGCCGGTCAAGATTGCCGCGCTTATCGAGCTTGAAGAGGCGGCGTGGGATGCTGGAAGGTGGGGAGACGACGCTGATTACGAGGTAGAGCTCGAGCATACTTTCGCCATCTTCGATTCGGACGCCGTCGACAAGGACGGCAATCCGATCGCAATGCTGCACTGCCATCGCTGCGGCAAAGGCGGTTGGGCCGACGTCGATTCCGTCACCAGGTATTGCCCCGATTGCGGCAGGGTGGTCGCGAATTGCAGAGAATGGCAAGAGGTGGGCGAGTGACGCATTTCAGCAGCTATAAAGTCACCTCCTCGCATCGCGGAAGGTACGACGAGAAGGAGCCGTATTCGCCGCCGCCCGTCGTGACGAGCTATTTCGACCCGGCGACAGGAGAGTCACGAGGCACGCGCGCCGAACAGCCGCCTAAGCCGAAGAAAAAGCAGATGAAATCCCTTCAGCAGCAACGCCGCGAGGCGAGCGACAGGAACAAGAAGCCCGTGCTGCTCGACGGGGAATTGCAGGAAAGCGTGACCGAGGCGGCGCGGCTCATTGGCACAACCTGCTCGTCGCTCTCGCGCATCCTGCGCATCGGCGGCAGGGAATACAGAGGACATGCGGTCGCTTACGCCGTAAAGGAGGAAACAAAATGTCAATAAACAAGGTAATCGTCACGGGGAACCTGACGCGCGACCCGGAGCTTCGCGAAACCGGGGACGGGCTCCAGATACTTTCTTTCGGCGTGGCCGTCAATGACCGCCGGAAGAATCAGCAGACAGGTCAATGGGAGGGCTACGCGAACTTCGTCGATTGCACGATGTTCGGCAACCGCGCCGCGAGCGTCGCCCGCTTCTTGTCCAAGGGCGCGAAGGTCGCCATCGAGGGCAAGCTGCGCTGGTCCCAATGGCAGGCGAAGGACGGAACAAGCCGAAGCAAGCTGACCGTCGCCGTCGACGAAATCGAGTTCTTACAGCGTAAAGAAGACGGCCAGCGCGGCATGAGCGGCGAGACCGCCGCGGCGTATCGGGCGATGGGCGTAGCGCCGAATCAAGTCGCTCCCGCCGCGCCGCTCTACGAGGACGACGTTCCATTCTGATTCATGGAGGAATTTTGACGAGATGCCCGCCTTTTGAGCGGGCATTTCCGCGTTTGGCGTGCATGTCGGTGTTACGCAGTATAGAGTATGTAACACCACATGAGAGAGGAATCGCATGGCAGAGGAATTCGATGCGCTGAAGCGCTCGCGCGCACGCGCGTATCTGGAAAGCGTCCGCGCCGAGCGCGTCAAGGTCGACGCGCTGCGCGACGAGCTCGCGTTCGAGCGCGAATCGATGGAGCCCAAGGGCATCAGGTTCGACAAGCTCGGCGGCTGCTCGTCGGCGTACGCGGACGCGATTCCCGACGGAGTGTCGCGCCTTGAGGCGATGGCGGAGAGATATTCGGAGCGCGAGCGCGGATACATCGAGGCCTCGTCGAGGGCGCGCGAGGCCATATCCGCTGCGCGGTCGGCGAAAGGCGCGTCCGTGCTCATGCGCCGCTACCTTCTCGACGAACCGTGGTGCGAGGTCGCCGCCGACGTCGGATGCAGCAGCCGCACCGCGATGAGGCTCCACGACGAAGCCCTTCTCGACGTGTACGAATCGATGCCGCACGAGTGGCGCATTCCCCGCCATCCCGCCGTGTGATTCGATTCTTGTCGCATTTTGGCGGCTTTTGTCACATTTTGGCAGCTTTTGTCACAACATGTCACATCGCCGATATGGATACTTATTGAATGCGAAAGCCGTCTGGAACCAGGCGGCTTTTCTATTTCCGCCGCGGCGTTCCCGATTCCTCTTCTCGCGCCGCGGCGATTCATGGATCGTCTCGACCACGACGGGGGCGCTATGACTCTTCTTCAGCTAGGCCAAATCGCAGCCAAGTACGAGACGGAGATGGCGCATGCCATGCTCTTCGCCGTCGCCGTGGCGAAATGCTACGGAGGTGGCAAATGGATAAAGGATATTGCCTGATGTGCGGCAACCTGCGCGACGTCTACGGCGGCGTGTGCAGGCAGTGCCAGGAGGACGCCCGCGTGACGCGCAACGCCGCGAGGCTTGAGCGAGACGCCCGGGCGCGCGCCAAGGAGCGGAAGAGCTCCCGCTGATGGCGACGAAGTCGCGCTACGCGAACGGCCACGCGCGCCGCAAGGTCCGCGCCTGGCTCAAGGCGCAGGGCAGGCCGTGCTGGCTTTGCGGCCAGCCGATAGACTACTCGCTCCCGGCCGGCCATCCGATGAGCTTCGAGGTCGACGAGATAAGGCCGGCGTCGCGGGGCGGCTCGGTAATCGACCCCGCGAACGTCGCGCCCGCGCATCGCATATGCAACGAGCGGCGCGGCAACAAGAGCGTCGCCGACATGAAGGCGGCGGCGGGGCCGCGCCCCCGAGACGTAGGATGCAAAACAAGCAGACGCTGGTGACCTGGGGGTATGCCCCTCCCACCCGCCATAGGGCGCGCCCGGGGGCATTGCGCCTTTTTTTCTCACCAAGTTCCAGCTTACCCAGCTCCAGAAGGAAGGGGGAGCCCGCGATGGGGAAAGTCAGGAAGCTGACCGACTCCGAGCGCAAGGCGATCGTCGCCATGTTTCCCCAGCTCGGAGTGACGGAAACGGCCCGCCGAGCCGGCTGCTCCAAGTCGACCGTGCAACGCGTCTGGTCGACCGACGGGCCAGGCGGGGAGGATACCCAGAAAACTTACCCAGGCGCGGGCTCGGCGCGGCAGCCCGAGACGACCGCGGAGCGGCTCACTGAGCTGCGCGGGATACTACGCGCCGCGCTCAACGACGCGCCGCCGCAGGCGGTCGCGGGGCTGTCCCGAGAGTACCGCGCGACCATCGAGGAGCTAGACAGATTGGAGGGCGGAAATGGAGGCGACCCCGTCGACAGCGCCCTCGACTCGATCGCGGCCAGAATCGCGGCGAAGATGCCTGCCCCGTAGGCACGTCTCGTCGCCGCGAGGCAGCGCCGACCTCCTCGACGAGGTCGTCGACTTCGCGAAGCTCATCGGGTACGGAGTCGGCGATTGGCAGGAGACGCCGCTGCGCGACTGGTCGCGGCTGGACTCCCGCGGCAAATGGGTGCACCGCCGATGCGGCCTGTCGGTGCCGCGCCAGGCGGGCAAGTCGCACGACGCGATCATATGGGCCGCGTTCCTCGTGCTCGAAATGGGCTATTCGGTCCTTTGGACGGACCACAACTACTCGACGACCTGCGAGATGCTCGCGCGGTTCCGCAAGATTTTCGGGAAGCGCGTGGGCGACCCCGACGCGCACCGCGCGATAAACAGGCGCGTCTCCGACGCGAAATCGAAGACCGCGCAGGAGAGCTACGAGTTCGCCAACGGCGGCGTGCTCTGCTTCTCGACGCGAACCGACTCCGCGTCGCTCGGCTACAGCTTCGACGTGATCATCTACGACGAGGCGCAGCTGCTGACCAAATCGCAGGCGCAGACCCTGAACCCGACCACGACGCACGCGCCGCACAAGAATTCGCAGCTCGTCTACGTCGGCACGCCGACGCGAGCCGGCTGCGCCGCAGATAGATTCAAGGAGCTTCGCGAGGAAGCGTGGGGCGACGAGCCGGGCGACGACATGTGCTGGCTCGAATACGGCGTCGACGAGGTCGGCGACCCGCTCGACGAGTCGCGGTGGTACCTGGCGAACCCGTCTCTCGCGGAAGGCCTCGTCGAGGTCGAGGACGTGCGCACCGGCGTCATGGGAATGAAGGGCGACGACCTCGCCATCGCCCAGGAGTACCTCGGCTATTGGCTCCCACCGAGCGTGCAGACGGAAAGCCCGCTCATCGGCGAAGACCTGTGGCGCTCGACGCTCATCCCGCCCGAGGCGGTGCCCGCCAGGTTCTCGAAGCTCGCGTACGGCGTGAAGTTCAGCTCCGACGGCGGCTCGGTCGCGCTCGCGGTCGCCGCGTCGGACGGGACGGCCACCCATATCGAGCTCCCGTTCTGCGAGCCGACCGCCCGCGGGACGAAGTGGCTCGTCAACTGGCTCGCCGTGCGGGCGAACAAGGCGTGCTCCGTCGTCGTCGACGGCAAGAGCGGCGCCGGCTCGCTCTGCGACAGGCTGCAAGAGCTCGGCACGCCGAAAGGCTACGTCATAAGGCCGACGACCGACCAGGCCATTACCGCGGCGAACCTCATTTTCGAAGCCGCCGGCGACGGCGGGATAACGCACATCGAATGCCCCGCGCTCGACCTCTCCGCCGCGACGGCGACCCGCCGCGAGATAGGCAAGGGCGGCGGATGGGGCTTCGGCGGCGACAACTCGACGCCCATCGAGGCGGCGGGCCTCGCGCTGCTCGGGCTCGCAACATCCAAGAGAAACCCGAAGAGGAAGGCGAGAGTAACCTGATGGCAATCTCAATCCCCTATGCCGTCGCCTCGGCCGAAGGGCTTTCGGCGGAGCACCGCGAGACGGTGCTCGAACTGCTCAACAACTGGCAGTCGCACTACTCCGGCAACGTCGTCCGCTCGCAATACTACGAGGCCCGCAACATGCTCAAGGATCTGGGCATCGCGGTGCCCGATTCGCTGCAGGGCCTCGAAGTGGCCTGCGGCTGGGGATACAAATGCGTCGAGGTGATGCGCGACCACGTGTCTTTCGACGGGTTCACGTCCCCCGGGGACCACGACGCGGAGAAGCTCCTGAAGCAGGTCGCGCGCCGCAACTTCATGCCGACGCGCGTCGGGAAGGCCGTCAACTCGGCGCTCAAATACTGCTTCAGCATGTGGGTGGTCACTTCCGACGAGGAGGGCCACGCGCGCATATCGGCGTACCCTCCAACGCTTTGCACCGGCATTTGGGACGATGTCGGCGAATGCCTGTCGGCTGGCATGTGGGTCGTCTCGTTCGCGAAGGAGCGAGGCCGAAAGACGAATCGGCCCGATTGGGTCGACGTCATGCTCGACGACTGCCTCATCAGGCTCCGCGCCGACGGGGACGGCAGATGGTCCGCCGAGTACGTCGAGCACGGCCTCGGCATCGTGCCTATGTTCGTGATGCCGTACAACCCGGACGACGACCGACCGTTCGGCGTGTCGCGCATTAACTCCGAGGTGCGCTGGCTCATAGACTGCGCCATGCGCGCGAGCGTGAACGAGGAGGTCGCCGCCGCATTCGCGGCGTCGACGCAGAAATACCTGCTCGGCACCGACGGGGACGCCTTCGAGGACAAGACGAAATGGAGCGCGTTCATCGGCTCCATCTTTGAGGTCTCGATGAACAGCGAGGGGCAGATTCCCCAATTCGGCCAGCTCACGCAGCCGAGCATGCAGCCCATGACAGAGCATTTCTCAAACCTCTGCAAGCGCATGAGCGCCGCGACCGGCATCCACGCCGGCCAATTCGGAATCGTCGGGGACAACCCGAGCAGCGCCGACGCCATCTACCTGGAGAACTCCCCGCTCATCCTCAAATGCAAGACCTTCATCAAGGAGGCGAAGGCCGCGCTCTCCCGCGTGGCTATCGCCGCCGCCGCGACCGAGCTCGGGAAGAGCTACGCCGAGGCCGAGGAGGCCTGCGACGTGTCGGTCAGCTTCCTCAACCCCGCGATGCCGACGCTCGCGCAGCAGACCGACAGCTCCATCAAGCTCGCGTCCGCCGTGGACGGCTTCGCCGGCACGCCGACGTTCTGGCGCCTGAACGGCCTGGACGACGACGAGGTGAGGAACGTCATGTCGGAGATAAGGCGCAACGTCACGCGCTCCGCCGCCTTCGACCTGATTTCCGGCGCTTCCCAAGATCAGGCGAAGACGGCGGCTGCGGATGATTAGCTCGGCCGAGTTCGCGGCGTACAACCGCGCGGTCGCGCGAATCGGCGACAAGGCCGCGTCCGACGTCGAGTCGTCCGTTCTCGCCTGGTGCCGCACCAACGCCTCGGCGACCGTGGCCGAGAAGCGCGAGGCCGCCAAGCTCATCATGGATGGGTACATCCAGGGATACGACGACATCGCCGCGGAATTCGCCGCCGAGTGGTACGACCACCGCGCGCAGAAGAGCGGCGTCGCGCTCGACCAGGCTATAACGATGACGACGTACAAGCCGGAGTCGGTCGACGACGTCGCGAGGTACCAGGCCAAGAAGCTCGCGAAGGGCGGAGACGCCGAGTTCGCGAAGGCGTGCGGGGAGTATGCCAGGAACGACGCCTTCCGGAGCCTGAACGAGACGATCATCGCGAACGTCGGCCGCGACAGGGACAAGGGCGCGAGGTTCGCCCGCGTCCCGACGGGCTTCGAGACCTGCACGTTCTGCCTGATGCTCGCGAGCCGCGGCGCGGTCTACCACACGCGCAAGTCCGCCGGCGAGTGGAAGCACTTCCACCGCGGATGCGACTGCAAGGTGGTTCCGAGCTTCGAGCGCGACCCCTACGCCGAGGTGGTCGAGGGGGTCAAGCCGCGCGAGCTGCAAGAGCGGTACAAGGTGTTTAAGCAAATAGACTTGATGAAGACTCTGGATGATTCGAATAAAAAGGAACTCAAAGAAAGAGCGTTAAAGGTCGATGTTGGTTCGATTGCGGGGAAGAAGCTCGGGTCAGTCAAATACGTTAAACAACGAGATTTGCTTGAGGAACACGAGAAAGCGGGGATAGACTACCTTCTGCTGAATGGCTTCGATGTCGAGACCATAGTCGAAGATCCAGACGCTTCTGCAAACCTGGACATATCTATGAATGACGAGCTCTGGGAAATGAAAAATCTTACAAATTGCGCTAGCTCGGTCAGCAACCAAGTAAAAAGAGCGCGAATTAAATGGTTCAAACTCGGGCTCTCATCGCCATCTAGGTGCGTGTTCACCAATGAAGGCAATAGAGACGGATTCGGCGAAACGTGCGCGGCTCTCGAAAAGAGAAGGCGACACGGCGAGGTGTTCCTTGTTGTTTCGGGCAGTGGGGTTATTCATGTTTTGAAGGACAAATAAAACTGCGGCCGTGTCCCGATTCGAAGGTCGGGGCGTACCGCAGCTTTATGAGTAAATTTACTTGAATAAAGTTTACCATAAGTGAAGATTGTCGGAAAGAGGTAGCCCCGGGTTAGCTATATGGCTCAATAGAGACTATCTATAAATAAAAAAAGATGGTTCCAACACCAGACCGAGCCCGGAGCGGAGCCATCAAGCAATTGCATTTTATCACATCGGGGCGTGGCGGAACAGGCAGACGCGCCAGTTTCAGAGGCTGGCGGGCGCAAGCCCTTGCGGGTTCGAATCCCGCCGCCCCGACCAACGATTCCAGATAAGGCCGTTGGGCTTTACAAAGGAGGAACGCATGGCATCAGATGATTTCGAAGTTTTAGCCTTCAAGATTCTCTCGTATCTCTACCGATGTATGAAGAACGGCAAGAAGGCCGATATCGCAGCGCTGCGACAGCTCGTCGGATGCAACGAGGCGTATTTCGGCGCAGTCGTCAGGAGCCTTCAATCGAAAGGGTACGTCGAGGGCTTCGCTTTCGACGGCTTCTCGGGCGTCGTCATCGACTCGCCGAGCTTGGCTGCCATGTCTGATCCCGCGATCACCATGGATGGGGCGATCTTCGTGAGCGAGAACTCGCGAATGCGCAAGGCAAAGGACTTTGCCGGACACGCATTCGAGGTCGCGCTTTCTGCAGCCATCCAGGCGGCAACATCGCGTATCTAATCGCGCCCAACACAATCGAATAGCTATCGCCGTAGGCCCTTCGGGGCCTTCGTTGATTCAAGCCATCCGCACGGGTGGCTTTTTCATACACGGAAGTGCCCCGCACGGGGCGAGACGAGGCGCCGCACGGCGCCGGACAGGAGGAAAGCATGGAGAACGCAGGCCAGGACCCGGCAGGACAGCAGGCGCAGGCGGACCCGCAGCAGGCGGCCGACCCGCAGCAGGCCCAGGGCGGCTCCGAGGGCAAGGACTACAAGGCCCTCTACGAGGACGCCGTCAAGGAGTCCCGCAAATGGGAGAAGCGCTCGAAGGACAACCTCGAGCAGCTCAACGCCCTGAAGCAGTCCCAGGGGAAGCCCGACCCGACCATCGAAGAGCGCATCGCCGCGCTCGAGAAGGAGAACGGCGACCTCAAGGCGGCGTCGGCGCGCGCGAAGCTCGTCGATTCTGTGGCGAAGGCGACCGGGCTCGACCGCGCGATCGTCGCGACCCTGAGCGGCGCCGACGAGGAGTCGCTCACCGAGCAGGCCGAGGCGATCGCGGCAATCGCGAAGCCGCAGGGCGGCGCGCCGCTCGCGCCGGAAGCCGGCCAGAAGCAGAAGCCAGGCAAGCCCTCCAAGAAGGACATCCTCGGAATCGAGGACAAGAAAGAACGCATGGCCGCCATCGCGGCCAACATCGACCTCTTCAAGTAAGGGGAGAAAGGGGCCAGAATGCCCGACATCAAGACCCTCGCAGCAGCACGCAACGTCTACCTCGTCGACACCTTCACCAAGTCCACCGCCAAGCTCGCGAAGATGCTCTCCGCCTGCGACCCCATCAAGGCGAACGTCGGCGAGACGCTGCACCAGAAGAAAATCACCGGCAAGCTCTCCGAGACCGAGTACGTCGAGGGGCAGGAGATTCCGGAGTCCAAGTACACCTGGGCCGACGTGACGACCTACGAGGTCGCGATCAAGCCCTACCACAAGAAGACCACCCTGCAGGAAATCAAGAAGCGCGGCTACGAGGCCGCCGTCGACGCGACCGACTCCGCGATGATCTCCGACATCCAGCGCGGCATCAAGAAGGACTTCGTAAACGTGCTCGCCGGCGAAGGCACCACCGCCGTCACCGGCAAGAACCTCGTTGCCACCGCCGCGAACGCGTGGGCGGCGCTCGACAACCTCGTCGAGGACTACTCCTTCGGCGACGTCGACGTCATCTACTTCGTGAACCCCGTCGACTTCGCGAAGCAGATCGCCGACTCCGAGGTCTTCTCCGCCTTCGGCATCTCCTACATCGAGAACTGGGCCGGCCTCGGCACGCTCGTGTCCACCGGCTCCGTCGCCGCCGGCACGATCTACGCCACCGTGAAGAACAACATCAAGGTCTACACCGCGAGCGCCGAGGGCGACGAGCTCTTCGGCTTCTACACCGACGAGTCCGGCTACATCGCCATCAACCATTCCGCCGAGCTGAAGAGCCTCGCGTACGACACCGTCGCGTACACCGGCATCACCTTCTTCGCCGAGTACATCGACATGGTCGTGAAGGGAACCATCGCAGCAACCGCGTAAAAGGAGATCAAATGATTGCAACCGTGACATACCCGTACCGAGACCGCGAGACGTACGAGATCCACCGCACCGGCGACGAGGTCGAGCTGACCCCCGAGCGCTTCGCCGAGCTGTCCGCCGCAGGCTACGTCGACGCCGCCGAGCAGGCCGCCGAGCCCGAGCCGGAAGAGCCAGAGAAAGTCGAAGCGGACGAAGCCGACGAAGTGGCGCCCAAGGAGGCGAAGGGCGTCTCCGAGATGACGGCGGCGGAGATGCGCGCCGAAATCGAATCGATGGGCGGCTTCGCGCCGAAGAAGGCGACGAAGGCTCAGCTCGCCGAGCTTTTGGAGCAGCTGTGAGCGAGGGATTCGCGACCCTTGCGGACTACGAGCTGAGGTATGGCGCGGTCGCAGACGGCGACGGGGACAAGGTCTCCGCGCTCCTGTCGGACGCGTGCGACATGCTGCTCGCGGCCTACGAGTCGCGATGGGGCGAATACAGGCGGGGCGAGCACGGCGCATTCGACCGCGCCGCCTGCGCCGTTGCGTGCTCCATCGTCTCGCGGGCCGTTAACGTGCCGCTCGGCCTGGCCGGCGCCTCGCAGTACAGCCAGACCGCGGGCAGCTACAACGCGTCCGTGACGTTCGCCAACCCGACCGCCGAGCTGTGGGTCGGCAAGGCCGACCTGAAGCGGCTGGGGCTGGCCGGGTGCCGAATCGGCAGCATCGACGCGATGACGGGGGCGGACCGTGCTTAATCTCATCCCAGACGAAGAGGTCGCGGTAATCCGCGAGTCCGCGGAGCTCGACGACCTCGGCGAGCCAATCGATTCGCAGCCGTCCCGTGAGGCCGTGCGCTGCGTGGTGTGCCCCGGCCCCACCTCAGACTTGGGGGCGGAGCGGCCCAACGGCGCGCGAATCGCGTACACGCTGCATTTCCCGAAGACGTACAGGGGCGACCTGCGCGGCTGCTCGGTCGAGGTGCGCGGAGAGGTGTTCGCCGTGGTCGGCGACCCGATGCGCACGACCGAGGCGGCGACGCCCGGCGCATGGAACATGGCCGTCGAGGTGGCGAGGGCGGATGGGTAGGTTCAAGCCGGACCGCTCGGGATACGCCGCGCTCATGAACTCGGCCCCCGTGCAATCCATGGTCGAGCGCAAGGCGCAGGCCGTGAAGGCGGCAGCGGACGCCGCGCTCTCGGAAGGCGGCTACGACTTCGAGGGGCACGAGGTGAAGGATTTCGACGGCGTCCTCGCGAGGGGGCGCGTCGTGCGCACGAAGACAGACCAGGCGCGCTACAGCGAGGCGAAGCGCAAGACGCTCTCTCGCGCGCTCGATTCGGCGAGGGGGTAGCGAATGGACGTTGAGGCGGCGGTCGCGCGCAGGCTCGCGCAGGCCGCAGGAGTGCCAGGGTGCCTAGAGGTGCCGGAGGAAATGCCCGACTCGTTCATCAGCGTCGAGCAGATCGGCGGCGGAGGCTCGATGTTCGAGCCGTGCAGGCTCGCCGTCGACTGCTGGGCGAAGAAGAAGGAGCGCAAGAAGGCCCGCGCGCTCGCCGAATCGGTGGCCGCGGCTGTGGCCGACCTCGACGAGGAGGCCAACTTCTTCCATCCGGAAGTGACGAATCTCTATCGCCAGAACGACCCGGACACGGGCCGCTCGCGGTACATCGTGCAGATCCAGATATGGGTCTGCGAATAGCAGAAAGGAAACAGCATGGCAGAGGCCAATGGCAACAACCAGGCGAACGTCAGCTCCGCGAAGGGCGTGAAGGGCGGCTACATCTTCTCCGCGCCCGAGGGGACGGCGCTCCCGACCGACATCAAGACGCCCCTCGACCCGGCATTCAAGTGCCTCGGCTTCATCAGCGAGGACGGCTACGTCGAGACCGTGGACGAGGACTCCGACGACATCCCCGACATGAACGGCGACATCATGGACTCGACCAACTCCAACCGAGTCGAGTCCGCGCAATTCACGCTCGCCGAGATCAAGGCCGAGACGCTCAAGCGCCAATACGGCGAGAAGAACGTGACCGACGCGAACGGCGTCATCACGGTCAAGCACAACTCGAACTCGCACGACATCTTCTCGTACGTCTTGGAGCTCGTGCTGAAGAACAACCGCCGCTGGCGCAAGGTCATCCCCGCCGGCAAGTCCGCGGAGCTCGACGACCTCAACATCTCCAGCTCCGAGCTTTGCCAGCGACCGCTGACGATGAAGTACCTGACCGACGAGGACGGCAACACCTGCTACGACTACTTCGAGTCGACCGAGACCACGGCGACCGCATAGCCGCAGAGGGGCAACAGCTTTTGGCGGGGCCGAGCGCCCCGCCTTTTTTCGCATGGAGGAAAGAATGGAAAAGAAGAAGCACGAAGTCGCGAAGGTCGAGTTCCGCGGACAGGAATTCGACATCGACAAGACCGCGTTCGCCTCGCTGAAGGTGCAGACGGCGCTCAACCTCGGAGACAAGGACCCGCGCGCCGCGAACGAGGCGATGAACCTCATCTGCTGCGGGCGAGTGGTGGAGTACATCGGCCGCATCCCCGACGAGGCCGGCGCCCTTCCCGACGAGCTCGGATGCTCCGCCGAGGACTGGCAGGCCTTCACGGCCGCGATTGGCGAGGCGGTGGCGGCAAAAAACTGACGTCCTTCGCGCGCGACTGGCTCGACAACCGCGCCGACGTGGTCGCCGACTTCCGCCAATACTACGGAATCGACCTCCCGGTCGAGCCGACCGACGACGACTGCTCGCGGTGGTCTCTGCTCTGGTACGCGCTGCCGCGCGAATCGCGCACGGCGCGCCGCCAGACTCCGGAGCTTCGGTGGAGCGAGGGGGAGTACATGCTCGCGATGGCGGTGCACGCGCTTGAGGTCATCGCATGGCAGAGGACGAAGGACGGCCAGCGCGGGCGCCGCAAGCCGCATCCGCTGAAGACGCCCGCGGAGCGCGCGGAGGCGCAGCAGCACCGCGACAACGCGCTCGCGGCGCGCGAAGACATAGACGGCATTCTCGGAATGCACGAAGGAGGTGCGTAAATGGGGGCAGTCAACGTCGGCAGCGCGTCGGTCACGATCATGCCGACCATGAACGGCTTCGCCGGCAAGCTCAACAAGCAGCTCGGCAGCGCCGGCACGTCCGGCGGCGCGGCCTTCTCGAAGGCCTTCGGCGGGAAGGCCGGCGGCGCGGCGGGAGGAATCGTCTCGAAATTCAAGAGCGCAGGCACCTCCGCCGGCGCGCAGATGGGGGCGGCGGCCGGCGCGGCGCTGAGCGCGAAGGGCGCCGCAATCGCGGGCATCGCGGGCGGCATCGCCTCGGCGGCCGCGCAGAAAATCACGGCCGCGCTCTCGTCGCTCTCCGGAGAGATGGCGAGCGCGTCCGACTCCGCGCAGAAATTCGCGGGCACGCTGGGCTTCGGCGGCGTCGACACCTCGACGATCGACGCGCTCACGGCCTCGACGCAGGAGTACGCCGACAATACGGTCTACGACCTGGGCGACATCAGGAACACGACGGCCCAGCTCGCCGCCAACGGCGTCGACGACTACGCTCAGCTCGCCGAGGCCGCGGGCAACCTCAACGCAGTGGCCGGCGGCAACGCGGAGACCTTCAAGAGCGTCGGCATGGTCATGACTCAGACGGCTGGCGCCGGAAAGCTCACGACCGAGAATTGGAACCAGCTCGCCGACGCCATCCCCGGCGCGTCGGGCAAGCTCCAGGAGGCCATGAAGGCCAACGGCGCGTACACCGGCAACTTCCGCGACGCCATGGAGAAGGGCGAGATATCCGCCGAGGAGTTCAACCAGGCGATCATGCAGCTCGGCATGACGGACGTCGCCAAGGAGGCGGCGACCTCGACGGCGACATTCGAGGGCGCGATGGGCAACCTGGAGGCATCGGCCGTCACGGCCGGCGCGAAGGTCCTCGACGCGTTCAAGCCGCTCCTCACCGGCGGCATGGCCTCGGCGGGAGAGGCAATCGACGGCATCGGCGATTCGGTCGCCGATTTCCTCTCGAAATGCCAGGACAACGGCGCGATACAGGCGCTCTCGGACGACGTGTCGCTCCTCGGCGGCGCGGCGCTCGACGTGATGGGCGCGGTAGGAAGCCTCGTTGGCGCGGTGCTCGGCATCGAGCCGGGGGCCGACGGCGCGGCCGACGCGGCGGACTCGTTCAAGGGCGCGCTCGACGCGGCGCATCCCGCGATCCAGGGAGTCGCCGACGCGGCGTCATGGCTCAGGGACAACGCGGCGAAGGCCGCGCCCGCGGTGCGGGCGCTCGCGGCCGGGTTCGTGCTCATGAAGGCGGCGTCGGCCGTCGCGGGCGCCGTGAAGTCGCTCTCCGGCACGCTGACCGCCGTCTCGACGCTCTCGACCTTCGCAGCCGGCGGCCTGACCGCCATGGCGGGCGGCGAGACCGCCGCGGGAACGGCGGCGAGCCTGTCCGCCGGG
>OLPG01001068.1_pt1 | contig 24431 bp, 23 predicted proteins | sample 1672311 | NCBI WGS metagenome assembly OLPG01 (sample SAMEA3136670, study PRJEB25190) | human gut metagenome | biome: human gut; feature: human-associated habitat; material: faeces | place: Austria | collected 2013 | reverse complement strand
TAGAAAAGATCATGGAGGGTGTCGGTATTCACTAGATGGATTCTCAAGAAGCATATGCACGAAAGTTCTGCACGCGATAAGTATCTTGCCATTATGAAGCCCTACCTTCTGATGTGGCACAGTAGCAGTTGAAAACAGCTCAGGTTACCTATTGCAATTCTGACTATTTGGAATATACTTGTAAGTATCAAATTATTTCACTGTATGGGAGGAAATTATTATGGCAAGACCCAAGGGAAGCAAGAATAAGACCCGTATTGTAAATGCCAACGTTGATTATGCAGCCGTCGTTGCAGAAAAGACCGCCGAAAAGGAAAAAATCGAATCTGAGGTTGCTGCGCTGACTGCAAATCTCGATGATCTGAAGACGCAGCTGAAAGCCAAGAAAGCAGAATTGAAAGCCGCCACCAAGGAACTTGCCAAAGCCGAAAACAAAAAAGCTGCCGCCGAAGCAAAGGCAGCAGAAGAAGCAAAGAAGGGCGAAGCAGAAGATGTGCTGAAGAAGCTGCTTGCCAGCGGTATGACGGCTGAAGAAATCCTTGCAAAGCTCCAGTAATGCAATATGAGGGGCAAGTAAACATATCTGCCCAAACTGCGGGCGCAAGATGAAACAGCAGTTCACAGGGCTGTTCCATTGCAAGTGTGGGACAAGCTGGAAACGTGACATAGGTTTCTTTGAACGCACTCTAGATATGGTTTTTGCACTTGAGCACAAAAAGGCTGGCTGCAAGATAAATCAACGGCCTGTAATACGGTACAAGTAAGAGAATGCCCACCGGCTTGAAGCTGGTGGGCATTTTTGCTGTTATTCCTAATTACTTGACGATAGTCTTTATAAAGGCTGTGAGAGCTTGAATCTGTTCTTCATCAAGCTTATCGAGTTGGTCTACAAGTGCATTGATTCCATCAGCATGGTCTTCCTTGAAATCAAAAAATTCTTGCGGAGTTACGTTGAGATATTCACAAATATAGAAGAAGTTCGACATGGCAGGAAATGCTGATCCACTCTCGATCGTACGAATGTATCCGGGATTCTGTCCGAGGGAAAGGCTCATATCCCTTGCAGAGACACCTTTTTGTATCCGTAGTTCAGCAAGCCTCTTTGAAAAAAGTTTTTCGTACATGACTGCCGCCCTCCTTCTCTATCTTATTGTAGTCGAGAGGAAGCCAAAAATCGGATGATTGTATCTACAATTTTTGATTGATATAATCGACTGTCCGTGATAGACTATTTGTATGCGGACGAAAAATTCAAATGGGTCGATGAGAGGTAGAAAAATGATTGACTATGATGAAATTAGCTACTCTGAAATAGAGGACTGCATAATTGATGCAAAAGAAGGAAAACTCAGTTCATACTGGCAGGGATATGCGGAGAGAGAATTTGATGCGCTAAGAACAGACGACGGGAAGCTGCCAGAAAGGGCGAGAGAGCTGTATAAGGAGTATAAGCGGATTTTGAAAATGTCCCTCAGATTGAATCTGATGAAACTAACGATGCCGTTGCAAAACAATATGGTGTCTAACTATGCGGCGCAAGACAACACTACTTGTGAGATGTCGTCATTTAATGACATCTCACAGTTGCATTGTTGTGTAGAATGAAGTATTATTATAAGTACAGTATTGTCGATTTTGTGTGGAATGAAGACGGAGGGGTGTGAATCACAAATGCAAAATGAAGTATCGCTTCGAGTTCTGTATTTATACAAACTGCTCCTGCGCTATTCAGATGTTGAACATCCTCTGTCTACCAATCAGATTCTTCAACTTTTTGATTCGGTATACGGTATCCAAATGCACCGAACATCCGTTTCAAAATATGTTGAGCAGCTGTGCAACAGCGGTGTAGAGGTTGTGGAAATCAGATCTCGCAGTAAGAAATACTATATTAACGATCGAACATTTGATCTCCCAGAATTAAAGCTTTTGATAGATGCGGTTCAGGCATCGCACTTTATATCGGCCAAAAAAAGTAAGGCTCTTGTAGAAAAACTGACGAGTTTGGCAAGTGAGAAGAGCAAAGAAGATCTCAAGAGAAACCTCATTAACACAAGTAAGGTTAAATCCGAGAATGAAAAAACATATTATATAATCGATGCAATAAACGAGGCAATCAATTCTGGAAAGAAGATTTCTTTTTACTACACAGAATATGATGCACAAAAGAAAATCATAATAAAAAATAACGGAGAACCTTATTGCATAAGTCCGTATTCATTGATTTGGAATGGGGATTACTACTACGTTGTAGGAATGTATGAATCAAGAAAGCGCATTCATACATTTCGAGTAGACAGAATAGCTCGACGACCGGAGATTTTAAGCGAAGATAGTTGTCCGGCTCCCGCAGGCTTTGATACTTCCGAATATGCGCTTGAAGTATTTCAAATGTTTGATACCCAAAAGCCGGTGAATGTATCCTTAAAATGTAAAAATCGGCTTATGAAGTATGTGGTTGACCAATTTGGCATAGATGTAGAGACTCATATTATCGACGAGGAATATTTCCGAACAAGAGTTACGGTGTGTACAAGCCCCAATTTTTATAGATGGATATTTGGGTGGGCTGGTAACGTGATTATTGAAGAACCCCAAAGTGTTGTTGATGAGTACCAGCTGATGCTAAAAGCTGCACAAGAAGCGCAACACGATATAGCCAAAGGAAAGTAATTATTATGTGGTGCAAGAACTGCAACATCGAAACGAATGACCCAATCTGCCCGATCTGCGGCAGCAAGACGGTTGAAGATATTCCTGTTGAGGTGTATTGGTGCCCGGAATGCAAAGTGCCAGTTATCAATACAGCCACGCAAGCGGATAAGGGACTTTGCCCGCTTTGCGGCCAGAAGACGAAGTATTTGTCTGCCGATCTGCGGCCTGTATTCCCGGAAGAACGTCTGCTGCTGGAGCTTTTGCTGGGGAAAAAGCCCTATGAGTATATGCAGAAGTCTGTCTGGGCAGCGAACAGCAGCTATTATATTGATGGTAAGCGCGTAGCACTTCCCGCAAAGTTCTTTGAAAAAGCAGACACAGACGAGCTTTCAAAGCAGTTGGAAGAATATAAAGGCGAAAACAGCTACGAATACTTCAATGTTTACGCAGAACGGTTCTGCGAAGCAAACAGAAACCGCTTGAATTATCTTGTTGATGAAGCGTCTGAGTTCGTGCGAAATGCTGCTTCCAAATTTGATGAGGAACGGCTAGTCGTGTCCTTTTCTGGAGGAAAGGATTCCACTGTCACGGCAGATTTGGCAATCAACGCACTGGGAACATCCAGTATTGTTCATATTTTCGGCAACACGACGTTGGAATTTCCTACGACTGGCGAATATGCTGAACGCTATCGCCATAATCATCCTCATGCCATTTTTATGGTGGCAAAAAATGAGGAGCAAAACTTTATAGATGTCTGCGAGGACATTGGGCCACCCGCCCGGATGATGCGATGGTGCTGCTCAATGTTCAAAACAGGGCCTATTACGCGGACACTGAACAGTTTGTTCCGTAATGAGCAGATTTTGACTTTTTATGGTATCCGCAAAGCAGAATCTGTCAGCCGCAGCAAGTATAATCGTATCGAGGATGATGCGGAGTCTGTTAAAATCCAAAAGCAGACGGTTGCATCTCCCATCTTCTTCTGGAAAGATATTGATATTTGGCTGTACATTTTGAGCAAAAAGATAGATTTCAATTACGCATACCGCTTGGGCTATGACCGTGTGGGATGCTGGTGCTGCCCGAACAACAATCAACGCGCACAGTTCTTGTCCAGAATCTATATGCCGGAGAAATCAAAGGCATGGCGAGAATTTTTGGTTCGCTTTGCAAAGAAAATTGGAAAGCCGGATGCCGAGGAATACGTTGACTCTGGCAAGTGGAAGGCGCGTCAGGGCGGCAACGGTCTGGCAACTGCCGGTGATGTGAAAATCAAATTCACGAACTGTACAGCAGAGGATCATGCTAAGATTTATCGGCTTGTACGGCCATACGACGATGAACTGATTGGAATGTTTGTCCCATTTGGGCGGGTGGCACCTGAACTTGGGCAGAAACTTCTGAATGAAACTATCGTTCTGGATGTGCGAACAAATGTTCCAATTCTTTCGATCCAACCCTTTACGCATGATGGATATGAGTACGCTGTAAAAGTGCGTACAATGAATGTTGCAGACCATGATGATCTGCAACGGATGGTTGGTTATCAAATCCGCAAGTTTAATGCTTGCCGCAAATGCCTGAAGTGCGAATCGCTTTGCAGAGCCGGAGCGATTTCAATCATCGGAGATTACTATTACATCAATCCTGCCAAATGCGTTCATTGCAAAATGTGCGTAACCCCTAAATACCTAGATGGCGGATGTATGATGAACAAATATTTGAAAACAAAATGATAAGGCGGGAATTTTGCCATGAAATTTAGAGCACATGATACCTTTTTCATCCGAAAAGGATGGTTGAGCAAAGGGATGAAAGCAGTCCAGACAAAACCTGATGTCTTTGTCGCAAAGGACGAGAACCCTATGGATGTTCTTGGCATCGGCTCTAACATGGTAAAGGCTCTCCGCTACTGGCTTGTAGCAACAAATCTGACAGAAGAAGCGATTCAAAACAAAAAAAGAATTCAGAAGTTCACGGATTTTGGAACACAGGTTTACAAGAACGACCGTTACATGGAAGAATACGGTACACTGTATCTTTTGCACTATATGCTTTCCAAAAATCAAGAGGACGCAACTGCATGGTATTTCTTCTTCAACGAATTCAATATGTCTGAATTTACAAAGGAGGATTTCGTTTCTGCTTTGCAGAATTATGTGTCCATAAATGGCGAATCTGTTGCCATTCGCTCCATGTCAGATGATTTTGCCTGTATCCTCAACACCTATCTTCCGCGCTATAAGACAAGCCCGACACGAGTTAATCCAGAAAACAATATCGACTGTCCGCTGGGTGAACTTGGACTTGTGGATATTTTGGATAAAAGCAAGAAAACCTATCGGAAGTCTATTTCAATGCCAGAAACCCTCCATCCGTGGGTCTTGATGGCCGTTATGTGCGATCAAGCAGAGGGGCGAACTGAAATTGGTCTGAATGAGCTGCTTACCGCAAAAAGCAACATTGGTAAAACATTTAATCTGGATGCGATTACTATGTTGGATGCACTTCATCGGGTCGAAAAAATGGGATTGGTCAAGATCATTCGCACCGCAGGTCTTGATGTTATCCGTCTTGAGCAGTGTTACTCTTTTACGGAATGTGTAGATAAATACTATGAGTGCATTTCCAAAATTGATTAAGGGGAAAATTTAATGAGTGAAATGATTTCGGTAGCGGAAGGTTTTCAGTATTCCGTAAATATTGCCTATGACCTTCACGCAGACGATAAATTAAAAAGCTATATTCCTACACAGTCTGCACTCCAGCTGATGGAGGATATTTTACAGAGTACTCTGCCAACATCTACAGATCGGTCACGCGTTCTGATTGGCGCGTATGGCAAGGGAAAATCTCATATTGTTTTGACGATTCTCGCCCTTCTGATGAAGCGAGATCTGCGCCTCTTTGAAAAGCTGATGCCGGCAGTCCAGAAACGTGACAAGCTGAATCGGCTTGTCCAGAACTATTATGAGAGCAACAACAAGTTGCTGCCCGTTATCATTACTGGCAGCAACACAAGCCTCACGCAGGCTTTCCTTCTGGCACTTCAGCAGACGTTAAAGGAAAATGATCTGCTGGACATCATGCCGGAAACGAATTATAAGGCGGCTATTTCTGTTATTGAACGCTGGAAAAAAGATTTTCCTGATACCTATCAGCAGTTCAAGGATAAAATTTCTGATACCCTGCCTTCGTTTATCTCTCGCTTGGAAGATTATGACATCAAAGCGTATGAGGAGTTTGAACGCATTTATCCTAGCTTGACAGCAGGCAGCACCTTTAATCCTTTTGTTGGATTTGATGTTGTACAACTGTATGAGAGCGTGGTTCAGGCATTGAAGCCTCTCGGTTATACGGGTGTATATGTCATATACGATGAGTTCAGTAAGTACCTTGAAGCTAATATCTCGGAGGCATCTGTCAGCGACACAAAGATGCTTCAGGATTTCGCAGAAAAGTGTAATCGTAGTGGCACAAGTCAGATGCACCTTATGCTGATTTCCCACAAGGAAATTGCCAATTATATTGACCGACTGCCAAAGCAAAAAGTCGATGGCTGGCGCGGTGTTTCTGAGCGGTTCACTCATGTTCATCTAAACAACAACTTTACGCAGACATACGAAATTATCGCAACGGTCATTCAGAAAAAAGCTGATTTATGGAATCAGTTCAAAGAGAACCATCAGAAAGAGTTCACTGAATTATCAAAACGATATGCAACGCATCGAATTTTTGCTGATATGCAGGCTGAAGATATTGAACGCACAGTTCAAGCCTGCTATCCGCTTCATCCGGTGTCTACGTTTGTTCTGCCGAGATTGTCTGAGCGTGTAGCCCAGAATGAGCGTACCCTCTTTACCTTTTTGTCCTCGAATGGGCCGGCAACTCTGCCCTCGTTCTTAAAGCAGTACGATGATACTTCATTTGAAGTAGTTACGCCGGATCAGATTTATGATTACTTTGAGCCACTGTTCAAGAAGGAAATCGCAAACGGAACTCTGCATGACATTTATTTCCTGACTAGCGTTATCCTGAATCAACTCGACGATGGCTCGCTAGAGGAAAAAATTGTAAAGACCCTATCCCTGATTTATATGTTGGAGCAGTTTGAAAAGCTCACGCCGACAAAAAATGAACTGATTGGAATTTACTCCATCCAGTATCCTGTTCCTGAAATCGAGCGGGCATTAAATAATTTGATCGATGACGAGTATGTCATCTACCTCAAGCGCAGCAATGACTACCTCCAGCTGAAAGAAAGCTCTGGGGTTGACATTGAAGCCAAAATCAAGGATACGATTGCATCTCAGCAAAGCAGCACTGTTGTCAAAAAGGTTCTGAATGCATCGAACTTTGACAGCTGCATTTATCCGCTTCGCTACAACGATGAAAAAGAAGTCACCCGATACTTTGACTTTACATTCATTGATGAATCGGAGGTCACGGAAGATGTTAACTGGCAGGCAAAGCAGCTGAATACTGAAGCAGATGGCATCGTATATGCGGTCATCCCCCACAGCAGGGAAGCAATCGGTCGAATCGCAGACATTATCAAGCAAACCAGCAGATACTGCTCGAATTGTGTATTTATTGTTCCTCGCAAATTTGTTCCGATTGACTTTACTGTTCGGGAATACAAAGCAGTGGAAACGCTGAAGGAATTGGCGGCATCTGACAAGGTTCTTTTTGATGAATATGAGGTGATTTACGAAGATCTCCGTGAAATCATCAACCACTATATCAGCGATTATACTCACCCAGAGAAAAGAGCAGCCACCTATATCTACAAGGGCGAGGAAAAGCAGATCGTCCGTAAGGCTGCATTGACCGATTTGCTGTCTACGATTTGCGGCAGTCTTTACTTCAATACCCCTGTTATCATCAATGAGGCAGTAAACAAGAATCATCTGACCGCGAATTCTCTGAATAGCCGCAGTAAAATTGTCATCGGTCTGCTGCGCTCGGAATTAGAGCCTAATCTCGGCTTGGCTGGTTCCGGTCAGGAAGTGTCGATTCTTCGGAGTACGCTGATCCGAACTGGTGTGTTAGAAACCGAGAATGGCGTACCCAGAATCAACCTGCACCCTAAAGATTATCTCATGTCGAAGCTGATGGGTGAGATCGAAGGCTTCGTACAGGAAGCACGAACTCAAAAAATGAGTTTTTCAGACCTGTATGAACGGTTGACTACCGCTAAGTGCTATATCGGATTGAGAAAGGGACTTGTCCCCATTTATGTCGCGGCAGTATTCCACGAATACAAGAAAGAAATTATAATCTATGATCGCTTCTCGCAGGTTCCTCTGAACAACGATACCCTGCTCCAGATTGAAGCGGCTCCGCAGGATTTCACATTGCAGTGTCTGGATTGGAATGGCGAAAAAGACAAGTATGTCGAAGCACTGGCAAATGTGTTCAAGGATTATGTTATCGAAGCGGAAAAAACGGCAGCGGGTTATGGATATGTCGTATCTGCGATGCACAGATGGTATATGGAACTGCCCAAATATGCAAAGGAGTCCAAGCATTCGCCGGATGGACAGCAAATCGACAAGGTAAAGCGTCAATTTCTCCGTATGCTGAAGCAGAACATCGGTACACACACCCTTTTGTTTGAACGGCTCCCCGTTCTCATCACGGGACAAACCGACTGCAATGTAGAAATCGCAGATGCCGTTGCTGAGATCAAGTTCTTCTACGATCAAATTCTTGGGCAGTTGGAGTCCACATTCTGCAAAGAGGTGAAGAAACTCTTTGGCTCCGAACAGGATGATGCGATGATGGGGAAAAAATCTCTGCCGAGTGTGGTCTCCGAATGGGCAGGGCGACTTGATTCGACGATTCGTAATCAGCTTTTTGCAGATGGAACGGACAGAATGCTCCAGCTTTTCTTTACGGCTGAAAGTTTAAGTGAGCACGCCCTTACACTGAGATTGGCAAAACTGGCAACAGACCTGAACCTGAGCGATTGGGATGCAGACACTCAGGCGGAGGCACTGGAAAATGTCAAACGCTATAAGGCAACGGCTGAAGGGTTCCATGCCGAAGCCGAAACGGATGCAGCGGAAACAGTTAATGGCTACCAGCTGACCTATGAGGATGAAACAGGACGCACTGTGACAAAGCGTTTTGATAAGGTTGAAACCAGCAGCCGCGGAAAGCTGCTTTATAATATGATCGAAACAGCAATCACCGGTATGGGACAGGCTGTTTCTGAACAGGAAAAGCGTCAGATCCTCATGGATGTTCTGAGAGAACTGTGCTAATCCCTAAAGGAGAGAATAAGTATGGCTTACTTTGATAACGCTGCAACAACATACCCAAAGCCAGATAGGGTCTACTCTTTCATGGATGCGTTCTATCGCAAGTGCGGCGGCAATGTTGGGCGCGGTGATTATGGCATTGCTAAATCTGCTGGTGCGCTCGTTGCGGACACAAGAACGCACCTTCAGGAACTTTTGCACTGTCCGGCAAAGCAGGTCGTATTTACTCCGACAGCAACGATTGCGCTAAATATTATCCTTCAGGGGCTGTGCATGATGGGAATGAAGAATTTCTATATCAGCCCTTTTGAACATAATGCCGTAACAAGGACACTGCACCATTTTGAGAACACAGGCGAAATCAATGTGACACAACTCGCTGTGACATCCGATTTTCGATATGATCTCGAAAAAATACGGTATCAGTTTGATGATTGCAAGCCGGATGTTGTTGTTGTCAGTCATGCCAGCAATGTGATTGGCTTGATTGCACCTGCTGCTGAAATCTTTGAGTTAGCTAAAAAGTACGGCAGCTACACCGTCCTTGATATGTCACAGACCGCTGGACTGGTGGATTGTGATGTTGGCCGAACTACATTCGATTTTGCAGTATTTGCTGGGCACAAAACGCTGTATGGCCCGACAGGAATCTCTGGATTCGTGATGAAGCCAGAAATTCAGTTGCCAGCAGTGCTATTTGGCGGAACAGGATATGACTCTGCAAATCAGAATATGCCGGACAGCTTGCCCGAAAGATATGAGATGGGCACATCCAACATTGCAGGTATCGCAGGGCTGAACGCAGCGTTGCAGTGGAGCCAAGAAATCGGATTGCAGAAAATATTCGAGCATGAACAACAAAATCGTAAAAAGCTGCTTGATATTCTATCACAGTACGATTTCATTACTGTCGTTGGCAATTCTCCTGAGCAGCAGTATGTGGGCATCGTTTCCTGCCTGTTTGAAGGAATCAGCAGCGACGTTGCAGGAAACCTTTTAAGCAAGCAGGGTGTATCTGTGCGGACAGGTCTGCACTGTGCGCCACTCGCTCATAAGTTCTTGGGCACCTACCCGGCTGGCACGATTCGGTTCAGCGTAGGGTATTTTACATTGCAAGAAGACTTTGATGCATTATATGAAGCATTAGATGCTATCGAAGATAATCTTTAATCTGGTGTGATGGTGATTTGAATGGCTTTTACTGATTTACTAATAAAGAATGAATACAGATCATTGTCAGATGATATTCCTCAAAGCTTCTATATCCCGGCATTGAAAGAAAGTGTTCTGTATCAAAGAGCAGTGGGATTCTTCTCATCATCTTCGTTTTTGGCTATTCGTGAAGGAATTGATGCGCTGATAGAAAATAACGGTAAAATTCAGCTGGTCATTTCGCCAAAGCTGTCAGAAACAGATATTTCTGACATTGAACATGGATATGAGGTAAGAAAAATCATTGAGCGCTCTCTTATGCGAGAGATAATGAGTACATCTGATGATGAGTTTGGATTAAAGAACTTATCGTACCTTGCACAGTTGATTGCTAAGAATGTTTTGGATATTAAAGTTGCGGTACTGGCATCTGGCAATCGCTATTCGATGTACCATGAAAAAATGGGGATTCTTACCGATTCAGACGGGAATCAGATTGCTTTTTCTGGTTCGATGAATGAGAGCGATAATGCGTTTTATGGAAATTACGAAGCCATCGACGTGTTTTGTTCTTGGACAGATGACCATGACAAAGAACGTGTGTACCAAAAGAGTTTGGCATTCAAAGCTATATGGGAGGATTTTGAACCGGGTATTCAAACACTGGAATTTCCGGAAGCTGCCAAATCAAAACTATTGGAATATCGTAACTTACATTCGGAATCCAATCACGCAATAAAAACTTCGCAAGTGCAAAATTTTACGGAAACTGAAGATGCGCTGGAAAAAGATGCTATATATCTTCCAGATGATTTCTCTCCGAGAGAGTACCAAATACAGGCCATAAAGTCATGGGAGCAGAATGGATTCTGCGGAATTTATGATATGGCAACCGGAACAGGAAAAACATTAACGGCTCTTGCAAGCATTGAGCATTTGTTTCAAAAAAACAAGAAACGGCTTGCTGTTATTATTGTTTGCCCATACCAACATTTGGTGGAACAGTGGGTTGAAGATATTGTCCGATTTGGAATGAAGCCAATCATTGGATATTCAAACTCAACGCAAAAAAATTGGAAAAAAGCTCTTTCGAGAGCAGTACAATCGTTTGAACTGCGTGTTACAGATCATTTTTGCTTTGTGACAACAAATGCATCGTTTGCAACTAAAAGTGTTCAGGATTGCATTAGCTCATTGTCCGAGGATACGCTGCTAGTTGTTGATGAGGCGCACAACATAGGATCGGCACATTACCGTAAAAATATCCCAGAGAACATTCAATTCCGACTGGCACTGTCTGCAACGATTGACCGCCACAATGATGCGGCAGGAACAGATTTTCTCAAAAATTATTTTGGAAAGAAATGTATCGTATATTCCCTCGAAGATGCAATACAGAACGGTATGTTGACTCCGTATCGTTATTATCCGGTAGTTTGCTCGCTTGATGCAGAGGAACTTGATGAGTATTTGGTTTTGACAAACCAAATTGGGAAAAGCATCAAAAAACGTAATGGAAAAATACATCTTACTGAATTTGCAAAGCAACTTTTAATCAAGCGCGCACGAGTTGTTGCCGGTGCGAAAAGTAAGCTGTCTGCATTGAGAAACTGCATTCTGCCGTATAGTAAGGATAATCATATCCTTATTTATTGCGGCGCAACATCTTATAAAGAAAATGACGAGGCAAATGACTCTATCCGTCAAATTGATGTTGTTGCCGATATGCTTGGGAATCAACTTGATATGCGAGTTGGAAGATTTACATCAATGGAATCTTCGGATGAGCGTCAGCAAATTAGAAAGACCTTTGCGGAGGGCAGGCAGCTTCAAGCCTTAGTTGCGATAAAATGTTTGGACGAAGGTGTTAATATCCCAAGCATAAAAACCGCATTTATTTTGGCAAGTAGTACAAACCCGAAGGAGTATATTCAACGTCGAGGCCGTGTCCTGCGTAAATTTCCGGGAAAAGAATATGCAGAAATCTATGACTTTATTACGCTTCCGTTTACAATGGAATCCTTTTTGTCACAAAGATCGGATGTTGTGGCATCAACAAAGGGGCTAATTGTCAGAGAACTTCGTAGAATGATGGATTTTGCTTCGATAGCAGACAACCCATCCGAAACGTCTGAACTGATTTATAAGCTGAAACACGCATTTAATATTACTGAGCAAGATTTGCAAAATATGGAGGTTGAAGAGGATGCTATCTGATGAAATCAAGAATGTGGCGATTGATAATTCTAAATTAAATGCAATGAAGCGGCTTGTCATCAAGGTTGAAAAAGAAAATCTGAAAACGAATGAAAATACCTCGCAGGATATGGTTAAAATTGTTCGCAAGATAATTGAAAAAGAATGCTGATGGTACGCTGAGGAGGATGAAAGATGCTTATTCACAGTATTTCTATGCATGATTTTCGGCAATTCAAGGGGACTCAAACCCTCAGTTTCTCGTGCGACAAAGAAAAAAAATGTGACGGTTTTGCTCGGTGATAATACATTCGGAAAAACAACGATTCTTCAGGCTTTTAACTGGTGCCTGTACGGAATTGCGGTTTTTCCGAAAGAAAGTAATCCTGATTTTCTGCTGAATCTTGAAACTGCAAGCGAAAATGCAGGTCTTAACAAGAAATGCGAAGTAGTCGTGACAATTGTGCTGAGCCATAAGAACATCGAATACACCATTGAACGAATCCGGGTGTATGTGGACCGTTCCTATGACAACTGGACTGCACTTCCGGATCAGCTTACGATAACCTATAAGGAAGGCGGACTGACTAAGCAGATAAAGGCAGGAGAAGAAAAAAATATAATCAATAGCATTTTGCCACAATCGTTGTCTGGATATTTCTTCTTTGATACAGAACGTGTGGCAGACATCAGCTCCCGCAAAGATCTTTCTGAAGCAGTTCGTGGACTGTTAGGATTGGCTGCTGTCGGAAATGCTCGGAAGCATCTTGGCTCTCGGTCGCAAAGACTGTCAGTAATTGGGCAGTGGAACGCTTCTCTGGATTCAACAGGTGATGAACGTGCAAAACAAGCCTTGAGTACGATTGACGAGCAGACCCAGAAAAAAGCAAGACTTGAAGAACAGATTGCTAATTATGAAGAAGAATTAAAGAAACTTGACCAGCAAAAGGAAAGAATCTCTGAAATTCTTCGAGACAATCAAGATACAGCAAATCTGCAGCGTGAAAAGCAGCAGCTAGAAAAAGAACTTGATGCGGAAAAGTTGGATTTGCAGGAAGCAGAAAAGGCTTTTCTTAGCTTTTTTGGAAATGGAGCGGTAACTTATTTCCTTTTGCCTTCGATGGATAAAGCGGAGCAGCGTTTGACGGATGCAAACCTTGATGATCGTGGCATCCACGACATGACGGAGGATTCTATTCGGGACATTATCAATCGTGGAAGATGTATTTGCGGTGCGCCTATTGTAAAGGGAAACGATGCATATCAGCATATTATGGAAGAAATGCGCTATCTTCCCCCTGCACATATTGGAACTGCTATCCAAAATTATAGGTCGCTTCTTGCAAACGAACGCCGGAATATTTCACAGTTCTATCCGACGATAGCACAGAATTTCAAAAGTATAACAAAGTCCAGAAATACGATTGCCAATAAGATGGAGCGTATTGCAGCAATCGATCAAAGCATCTTCGGAAAAGAAAATATGAAGAGCTATGAAGAAGACCTGAACCGTATAAAAGCAAATATCCGGCGCATTACGGAGAGCAGGGATAAATGTGTGCGTGACATTGGTGTTTGCGAAAGTACAATCGAATCGGCACAAAAAGTTTGCGATAGCTTAGTTGCGGCATCTGCCAAGAATAAAAAGATTATTGAATACATGGCCTATGCGGAAGCAATTTGCGCATGGATTGACGAAACCTATATTGCAAAAGAGCACGAAACGAAGGATAAACTTCAGGCAAAAGTTAATGAGATTTTTAACAGAATGTATCATGGAAATCGCCGAGTGCAGATTGACAACCAATATCATGTTACGCTTCTCTCTCAGCTTAACGGAAAAGAAGTGGTCACGGGCGAATCTGAGGGTCTGAAACGCGTCAAAAATTTTGCTTTTATTGCAGGACTTGTTGATCTCGCAAAGGAAAAAGCATCTTTCGGCAAAACAGAAGCAGACTCTGTCACATGGGAAAATGAAGCATACCCGCTTGTGATGGACGCGCCGTTCTCTAATGCGGATGAAACGCATATTAAAAATATTTCAGCAGTTCTTCCAGAAGTTGCAAATCAGGTCATTATGTTTGTGATGGAAAAGGATTGGCAGTATGCTAAAACTGTCATGGAGATTCGTGTTGGAAAATATTGCGGTTTGAAGAAAATCTCGGAATCTCATACCATTATCGAGGAGGATGAATGATGTTTGAAAATGACTACACAATTCAAGGAAAACACGCAACATTCATTAAGTATCTCGTAAAAGATGCTGGAGTGTTCCCTCGATACATTGATGTTTATATGACCGGTGCAGCTCTTGGAATTTTGCATCAGAAGAAGGCAGAGGAAAACGATTCGACGGATCGTGCAAGAATTTATGCAGATGCATTTAGCACGGAACGTGCAAAATGTATGGAGCTTTTTAGAACTGTGATTCTAGCTGATAACAGTATGGACTGGTCGAATGAAGAACGTGCTAATATTTGTTTCAGGTATCGGGATAGAGAACGAGAAGGAGCAGTTCCCCCTGTTACGAAAGAAGAAGTAGCGGTGATGAAACAGGCACTGGACTTGTTCAATTCGTATGCTCGTGGTGGCATAGAGATTTTGTATGAGGCATTCACGAGTGATGCTATTATTAACCAAGACGATGCGGTGGATTATGCCTACAAAATGATCTATGATCAGCAAGCCCATGCTGATGTACAATCATCTGACTTGGATCAGTTGCTGAAACCCGAATATTAAAAGTTGGTGAAAAAATGTCTGATTTGCTTTTGGCTTCTACAAATCTCTCTACGAGAGCCATAAATATTTTGGCGAGGAATAATATCTTGACCTTATCGCAACTCAAAGAGTGTTCAGAAAAAGAATTGCGCTCTATGCGGGGATTGGGCGGTAAAACACTAGATGAGATTGTTACATTTAGAGATAATCCGCTGGATGAAGAAACAGCCGATGAGACTATGAATGCAGAGGGAATGTTCTGCGTAGCTCTTACACCCGAAATTCTGAATAGTTTGAGTTACCATCAGATAACAGAAATTGATATGTCTGCAAGAGGTTTTCATTATCTGACCCTTATGGGATGCACAACGATTGCTCAGCTGGTAAGATTAAAGAGAGAGGATTTTCAGAAGACTGCAAATATTGGAGAAAAGACAATCGAAATCATTGAGGAATCCACAAAGAAGTGGTTGCTGGAAAATGGGTATTATGGAGACGGTTCTGTTCTACAGACTATCCCGAACGCTGATGCTGAGAGTAGCACGAATACGATTTTTGGACGTATTCTTACAAGCGAAATGCGAACATCGCTGTCGTTTCATAATGTCTCTGAGCTTAATCTTTCGAGCAGAGCGGCTAATGCGTTGATTAGAGGAAACTATATAACGCTAGATAAAATTGCCGAACTTTCCATTCCAAAGCTTACGGCAACCAAAGGCATTGGGCTGAATACGGTAAACGATATTATAACGCAGACTCGGAATTGGTTAACAGTCAATAGCTACTATGAGTCGGAAAATTTCAACATATCGGATAATGAAAAAGATTTGTTTGAAAAATTGCATTCCGCATTCCACTTTTTTCTGTCTGTAAATCCATTGCAACTTTTAGATGCTTGTAGAAAAGAAGCAGGATATTCAAGTTTAATTGAAAGCTATAATGGCGAAATAACGGGATGCGTGATCTCTAAGTTTTTAGAGATTAGCTTCGTTCGAGAATCTATAAAAGAATGGTTTCGGCAGACCTCAACTAGCATAGGAGAAGGAACTGAATCCATGCCCGAAGAAAAGTTTGCGGAGATAATCTACAATAGAATTGAAGAACAGTACGCTCAACTACTGCTGAATTCTATAAAAGAATCCGGCATATTTACAGTACTTTATGATACGGTTTTAATACCAAGAAAGACACTTTCTGAGTACATTCATAATCTTGAAAGCTCAGATGATCCAAAAGAAAAAATGCTTGCAGAGAGACTTCATGGTGCAGCGTTGCAAGATGTTGGTGAAAGGTACGGATTAACTCGTGAGAGAATTCGTCAAATAGCAGTGAAGCAACTCAAAAAGTGTCCAAGTCTTTTTGAAGATTATTATGCCGATGTGTTTCAAAAATACCTTCTTGGAAAAGATACACTTAAGGAAATCTTTCCAGAAACAACTCCTGAGACACATCAGTATCTATCAATGCGATATAAGAAGGGACATTCTATTCCTGAATATGAGTCAGGCGAGGATTTTCATGGTACTTTTGCAGGACAAGTGCGATATGCTTTGAAAAAAATAGCAAGAAGAAAAAATTTGACTCGTGCTTCGGCTGTCTCTTATGTTCTGAAACATGATTGTCTGAACCTCGTCGATTTTGAGCAATTTCAACATAAGTATAATGCATATATTGAATGGCTAAATGTTCCTCCAGAAAAGTATAGCCTTAATTGGAGGAGCTTAGCTAATCGACTTCGGCTTCAGAAAAATCTTGTTTTTGAATCAGATGGAAGATTTAGATACCTTTACTATGATAATGAAAAACTCAAGAATTTAATTGATTTTAATAGATATAAAAATTCGGTTGTGTCTTGCGAACTGATTTATAGTGACTACGCAAGTGAATTGGACGAAATGGACATCCAAAACGGGTATGAACTTTTTTGCTGTTTGAAAAATGGCGATGCAGATGAGAAAGATCCAGCAAAAAAGCTTTCACAACGTTACCCATTTGATATTATTTTTCGAAGGATTCCGGTTGTAATAATAGGAACAGTTACAGAAGAAGAGCAGGTGGTCACCCTTCTTAAGGAATTGTCGCCTATTGGTTATATGGACTTTTGGACTGCGTATGAAGAACGCTTTGGCATAAAACGAGATTCGGCTCTAGCGAATCTTGGAAATTGTGCCACACCATATTTGGTAAATGGAACCTACATAATAGATGTTCCAATGCTTGATGCGTCTGACGTGGAAATAGTACGGAATGAGTTGAATAAGAAAAAGTTCTGGTTTATTGATGAACTAGAGACGCTTTGGAAACAGCTTTGCATTCACTCTTCTAGAGATTCGTTAAATGCAGCAACTTTAAGATCTCTAGGGTACCTTATGTTTGCAGCAGGCTATGCATATTCAAATCAATATAATTCGATGCGTGATTATTTATATGATGAGCAGATTCGCGATGGAGAAGTTTTCAAATGTGCTGAACAAGATCAAAGACTAGTTCATCTTTCTGCGTTTCAGTCATGCTTGTCAAAAGAGGAATCTGCGCTCCGAATATTTGAGATTGCGCCCAGAGAATATGTGAAGGATAAGTATTTGTTCGAGCAATGTGGTGTTACAAGAGAGGATGTTGTAGAATTTCAACAGCAGGTAAAGCCTTTATGCCAAAATGTATATTTCAACGCACATAGCATCTGGGATGAGATTAAGGATTGGCCTTTTGTGAAGATGGTCGAATCGAACGAATGGTTATGCAATTCGATTATTCACCGAATTGATGGCATTGTAGCACTTCCTATTGCAAGTAACTTTATTCTTTCCTTTTCTGGCGATTGTCTCAGCATACCGTTTATTTGCAAGTGGATCACAAATAAAGAGGGAAAAATGTCGCTTAATGACATCACCAGCCGTTTTAACAGTGTATTTGGTACAACATTCAATAGGTCTGTAATTGCTGAAAAGCTGAGGTCGTCCGGTATGTGGAGCCAAATTATAACTGATGAAATTGATGGTTATATTGATTCTCTTGCGGACAATAGCAACTTTGATGTAGATAGCTTGTTGGACGAGGAGTTCTTTTGATTTATGGATACTTGAAAAAGAGGGACGGTACTTTCCATTATGGATAAAAATTTACAGGAACTCATTCAATATATATCGAGTATAGATAAGCCCTGTGCAGCTGATATTTTATGTTCGATGCAGCAGGTGCAGACGAGTTTGAATAAAGTGCTTGCACATTTCAAAGAAAAGATCAAGTTGGAGGTGGATGAAGACTCTTTTGATGATGTTGGGCAGTTGGCCACATATTGCAACCAACTCAAAGAAATCAGTAATGTTTTAGACGAAATAATAACAATGAACAACTCTTCTAACTCGACCGGCAAGAGGCCGTCATTTCCTGAGACATCTTTACAGACTCATACAGATAATGACGTTGATGGTTTATTAGACGAGGAATTTCTTTAGTCGAAATGCAATGCTATATAAGTGGTGTGAAAGGCAGATTGAGCATGAACGAAAAGTATGAAAAGCTTTTTCGCTTTATAGTTGACACAGATAAAGAATGTTCAGCGGAGCTCCTTCATGCATTAAAATCGCTAAAGGCGAATTTTGATAATGCATTAACAATAACGAAAAAACAAATCCAGCTTTCAACTGAAAAGAACTCGTTTGATGATATTAGTCAAATTGCCGAATCTTGCCAACAGATTTCAGAAATCAGCATTAGAATCGAGAACGCAATTGCTTTAATGGAAGTAAAACCGTCAAACAAAGAAATCGTTTTTGAAGGTAACGCAAATATCGAGAAAAAAATTTCATCAAGAAAACCAATTGATTATGCCGACTTCGATGTTGACAATATGGAACCGCATACCTTGGATGAGGATTTTGAATACAAGAAGATCTGCGGGTTTGAAATCAACGGAATAAGATTTGAAGTATCAAGTTGGCAAGATGCACTCATACAATTGTGTTCCTATCTTTATAATATTGATGGAAATAAAATGCTTGGATTTGTTGATGACCCTTATTTCAAAAGAAGAAAGGTCAGCTACTTTATGAAAGAATCAGTTCCACGAAGGAACAAGATTATTCCGGGGACGAACTTGTATGTTTGGGTAAATAACAATGCCAACACACTTGTTCGATTAATGCGGGATATGCTAGTAAGGTATCTTATATCACCTGAAACGATGACCCTTTATTTGCGAAGAGATCTTAGTTCTCTGCATTAAAATTTTCATCAGTGAGGCAAGGAACAATGTACGATGTCTGTCTTACCGTTACTGCATGGTGCATCATTGGGCTATTGTGCGTTCTACTTATAAGATCTTTTGGTTTCCGGGAATTTCATCAAGAGAAAATCATCCCTTGGCTTGTGGGTATTGCTATGATTTTCTTCCTGATAGCTCTCATGTTTAACTAGAACTGAAAGTGGCTGAATGCGGACTAAAAGGACACATAGCCGGTGCAAGCAGTGCATTCGTGCGCACAAATGCAAATTTTGCGTTGCAAAATGCTTGTTGGGAAATCCCAAACCCTTTCTGATCTGCACCGTTCCGATGCAGGCTACGCGTTCCTTCCGAACGCTTTTGAATGTGTCAATACAAACTCTCTCCAAAAATCCGAGTCGCTTTTTGGTGCAAGCGTCAATGGCATAACTCCGATGTTCGTGGTAGAATAGGTGCGTTGTGTGCCTGACGCATGAAAACGGAAAGGACGATGCAGAAATGGAGCAGCTATATCTGATGCCCGGTGACGAACGCTACACAAAATTTCAGGATGAGAACGGTGTGCCAAAAGTTCGTTACACCTATTGCTCTCTGCACGGCAAGCTGTTCAACTGCACCTGCCGAACGAAAGATGAAGCTCAGCAATTGTGTGAAGATTGGCTCGTAACGCAGGATCGCTGCTACATAAACTAAAAAAGTCGCCGAGGATTCCGCCCCATGAAAGGGTTAGAATCCTCGGCGACTTTCGTTTATCGGGTCTGCTGCTTTTCCAGTGTGTCTTTTTCTTCTGCGAAGAACAATTCAATATTTTTCTGTGCCTTTACCAACTCCTGCATTTCTTCTCGTGCCTTGCGATAGTCCGGGTAGGCTGCTTTCTTTTGGGTCAGAAGATCGGAATACTCTGCATTCAGTGCTTTGACCTTCGGCAGCTTTTTTAAGCCTGTTTCATCGAAAGCGGCCTTGGCTGCTTTGTGCAGTGTGATTTCTTCCCGGTGAGTATCCAGAAACTTTTTGCTATATCCCGCTTTCCGGTAGGCATCGTAGACTGGGTGGGTCTTGGCGTAATTGACGATGTGCGTTTTCAGCACAGCAATTTCCGCCATCCGTGTTTCGGCGGCTTTGATGGAATCTCCCAGCTGGTGGTATTTTTCTGTTGCCGCCGCTGTGCGTTCATTCAGTTCATCTGCGCTGCCAATTTTGTGCTCCTGCAAGAAAATCAGCGTCTTGGACATTTCTTTCAGATTATATTTTTTCGCCCATCGTGCATAGCCTTCGCTTTTGCCCTCGGAGAGCTTTGCCTGAATGTCAACCAGCAATTGGAACGGCGGCTCTTGGAACGGCTGTGTCTGACGCGGACGGTGTTCGGTTTTTCCCGCAATCACCGCTTGCAGTTCATCCTCACTGTACCCAGCCCCCAGCGTTTTGAAGCGGATGAACCGCTTCTGCCGTGCGCCCTTGACGGAAGTGTATTTTCCACGCTTGACCTCATAACCCTGTTGTTCCAGTTTTTGCAGAAAATCTTCGTAATCCTTGGGCTTTTCTGCAAGGATGCTGTCGATGATGCCACACAGCCTATCACGATTGCTTTCTTTGGGTGGATAGAGGGTACGTTTCTGCCGTTCCCGGTAGGGCTTTATTTCAATAACAGAGAGCTGATGCTCCAGACAAATCAAGTCGCTCAACCGCTGAACGGCCAGTGCCGAAAAGAAAAAATCCCGGAACTTTTTTGAACCGTCCAATGCGGTGGAGTTGAAAATCACATGGTTATGGATGTGGTGACGGTCTGTGTGGGTGGCAACGATAAAAGCGTATTTGCCCTTGGTAAACCGCATGGCAAGTTCATAGCCCACCTTGTTGGCTTCCTCGGCGGTGATCTCACCGGGTTTGAAAGACTGTCGAATTTGATAGGCGATGATGTCGCTTTTCTGTCTGCGCCCGGTAGCAAGTTCATACTGCCGCTTGGAAAGCATAAATTCTTCATCGACTGTCAGAGGGCTACACTCGTAGCAGCTTACCAGTTCACCTTGTTCGGTCTTATCTGGATTCTGCACATAGTCTGTGCGGCTTTTCAGACAAGCCGCAACCGACTTGCCCTTGTTTTTGTGCAACGCGATCAGCCGTGTCGCGGCCATCCTGAATCACCCCCATAAAAGAAAAATGCCGCCCGAAGGCGGCAAACGATTAAAACTATTTCTTACAGTTCGGCAAGCCACTCACTGAAACGTCCGATGTCCTCGGTGATGGCTGTTGCACCGAAAAAGAGAACGAAGCAGATGAACTCAGCTACCAGCAGGATAAAGAACTGATCCCAAGTCTGGCGGTAGGCAGTGTAGATGCCGCAGCCGAAGATGTAGAGCATCAGCGGAGCAACCACATAGCTGGACAACGTGAGCAGCCACTTCGCCATCAGAGCCAGAAAAGCCACAAAGAGAGAAACCGGGAAGAGAACAATTTTCTTCAGGATAGACATCATATCAGGCACTTCCTTTCTGTTCGCTCTTATTATAAAGGTATCGACTATTGCACTGCAAGGATGTCAAGCATTATATGTACACCCGCAGTCCTCCAACTGCGGGAATTTTCTTAGAGATTTGCCAGTTTAGTCAGAATCTGCTTGCCAATGGAAATCAGTTCGTCCAGCCGGGTGCGCAGATCAGCAAGGTCGGCAGAGTAGATCTTGCCGTTTTCGTTAGCGCGTTTGGCGACCTGATTCAGATTGTTACTGCAATTCTGAAGCAGATAAGCCATTCGGCGCAGCTGTGGAAGGTCGAGGTTCAGGCAGTAGCCATCCAGTGCCATTTTGCGGATATAGGCACTCAGACTGTGGATGCCCATTCCATACATCTTATCTAAAATGCGGTTTCGTTCTTCATCGGTCACACGAATAAATAGACGGTGTTCCCGCTTTTTCACATTATCGCCCCTCCTTATCCAGATAACTCTTGAACGGCTTGACTGGTTCCGGTTGGTTGACCTTTTCCTCCAGCGCAGCCAGCACGGACGGACGAGTTGTGGGAGTTTCTTCTGTTTTTTCGGGAGAATCCTGTGCCGAACTGCGATCAATGTTCAGCAAGGCGTTCAATTTAGAAAGTCGGGCAGACTTTTCGGCCAGTTCTTCCTCCTGTGCAAACGGCTTTGCCACTTCAACCTCTGCAGCCTGTTTCTGCTGCTCCAGATTTTGCAGAGCATTTTCGGCGTCTGCAATACGGTCCGTAAAGTTGTCGATGGCATTGTCCAGACGAGTGATATTGCCGCGCGCATCATCGCCCAGCGATACCGGATAGCTCAACTCTGCCCGGAGAACGGCTTGATAAAAAATCTTCTTCGACATTGACAATCTGCAAATGGTACATGATGACCGCAAATACCGTTAGGAAGCACAAAATCCAGTTAAAAAACATCAATAGTGTGCCAATATATAAAAGGTCAAATCCCAGGAAGGCGGGATTGCGGCTGATTTGATAAATGCCGTTTGTCACAAGCTCCGTTTTATCGGTTTTGGACACTCCTGCTCGCCAACTGTCACGCATCGTCCATACCGCAACGATAAATATAGCCGTTCCCGCAACACTCAGTATCGCTCCAAAAATCCGAACGGAAACAGGGTTATGCTCCGTTTCAAAAAAAATACTGGAAAGCCCCGCTATAAAAACAAGAATAGCCGCAATCTTCATGGTAATTTCCACGAATTTCACAAAACCAACTTTGTTCTTTCCGATTTGGTCTGTCTGTATTCCCTGCTTTTTTTGATGAAACATTTCGAAAAGAGCTGCTCAGGTTTGGAAGCGAAGCAGAACTGGCGAAGGCATTGAAAAAAAGCGAAAACAAGGTGACAAAGCTTCAGAAAAAAATAGATGACATGGAAAATTCTTCATCTTTAAAAATTGGAAGAGCGATTACCTTTGCTCCGCGAAAGCTGAAAAAAATGTTGCATTAATCAAAGGGGAATAGATATGAGTAATGATATACCTGCGGTTTCGGTGATAATTCCGGTATACAATGCGGCAGAATTCTTAAAAGACGGATTAAACAGCCTGCTGAAGCAGACTCTGAGAGAGATTGAAATTATCTGTGTGGATGATGGGTCAACAGATGGATCACTGGTAATTCTGAAAGAATTCGAAAAAACAGATGCCAGGATCAGAGTCATTCATCAGGAAAATCAGGGAGCAGGAGCAGCCAGAAATAATGGAATGGATGTTGCAAGAGGAAAATACCTGGCTTTTCTGGATGCAGATGATATTTGGGAATCTGATTATTTGGAATGCCAAAAGAAGTTGATAGAAATCTATCCTGATGCTGGGATTTATTCTACTGCTTTCTACTCTTTGGAAAAGGGGAAACGGAAACTTCGTAATGTATTGATTAACGAACACACACACTTCCTTGTTCATGATTATTTTAAAGAATCCGTAATGAATGGATTATCCATTTGCTGGACTAGCTCCTTGTGCTTAAAAAAAGAAATGATAAAGGAGATACCAATGTTTCGAGTAGGTATTAAGCGTGGTGAGGATTTGGACCTTTGGCTTAGAATAGCGTTGAATTATGATGTAGCCTATTTGAACCTTCCGAAAGTCTTTTATAGAACAGGGTTATCTGATAGTCTTACATCAGATTATTCTAAAAATGGAGAATTTCCTTATTACGAGTGGTTTAACTTTACATCGGAAAGTTCTTATTATAGAAAGTATGTGATTTTAGTTGTGTATATACATGCAAAAAATGCATTTATACATCATGATTACGATACATGTTTGGCCGAGTTGTGGAGTGTTAAAACTATTGTTTGGAGATTCAAATGGGCAGAGCGATTATTATTACTAGTAATTTCATGGATAAAAAGTAAATAATGAATATCATTTATTTTGTTCCCAATATTACCATTGCAGGAGGTATATTCCGTATAGTGTCAGACAAGATGAATTATTTGGCGGAAAATATGGAAGGACGGCTTTTTTTGGCATATTATGGTAATGGACAGGAAAAACCTATATCCTTTGCACCCGAACATTCAACTGTTACCTATTGATATAGAGTGGAAGGTAGGCTTTGGAAAGAAAATTAATAGAGTATGGAAAAATATAAGTATTATACGTCACATATTTAAAAAATATAAGATAGATATTGCTGTCAATGCCAATGCTCCTTTATTGATATGGATATTACCATTTATTTGTCGGCGGATAAAGAAGATCCATGAGTTTCATTTTTCT
>OLPG01001067.1_pt1 | contig 24461 bp, 20 predicted proteins | sample 1672311 | NCBI WGS metagenome assembly OLPG01 (sample SAMEA3136670, study PRJEB25190) | human gut metagenome | biome: human gut; feature: human-associated habitat; material: faeces | place: Austria | collected 2013 | reverse complement strand
GGCGCGAGCAACAAAGCCTATCAAGAAGAATACGTAGCGTCGAGCGCAAGCTCGACCCCAAATAGAAAGCGCCGAAGGCGCGCCACCAATTTCCCCATGAGTAAAATTTGGTGACGCGCCCTTTGGGCGCTGACTAAGCAGGGACGAGCTTTCACTCGTCCCTGCGATTTCGCTCATATATCGATTTCAGGCCACATTCCCACACTTCGGCCGCATATCGATTTCCGGTCGCGTTCCCACGCTTCGGTCAAACTTCAACCTCGCCCCGTGTTCTAGTAGCGGCTGTCGAAGATGCGCTTCGTTTTCTTTTCGCTGCGCGGCAGCTCTCCCATGGGAACGCCCTTTGCCTCGGGCGTGCAGCCGATCTTCGCCTTGAAGATGGCGGCCAGCTGCGCCTCGCAGCGCTCGAGCTCTTCGCCCTCAAGCGGCGTCTCGAACAGCACGGTCAGCACATCGTGCCCGTTCACGGCCTCGATCATCACCTGATACTCCGACGAAGCGCCGTCGGTGAACTGGATAACTTCCTCGATCTGCGCCGGGAACATGTTGCAGCCCTTCACCTTCACCATGTCGTCGGTGCGGCCCGTCAGGATGTCGATGCGCGGATGGTGGCAGCCGTACGCGCACTTGCAGTCGCCCGGGATGATGCGCGTCAGGTCGTGCGTGCGGTAGCGGATAAGCGGCGCGCCCTGCTTGCGCAACGTGGTCAGCACCAGCTCGCCCACTTCGCCGTCGGGCAGCGGCTCGCCCGTCTTCGGGTCGACGATCTCGCAGTACACGTAGTCTTCCCAGATGTGCATGCCGTGGTGCTCACTGCACGAAATGCCGATGCCCGGGCCGTACACCTCGGTCAAACCGTAGATGTCGAAGATCTCGATGCCCATCTCGTTGGCGATGCGGTTGCGCATCTTGTCACCCCAACGCTCGGAGCCGATCACGCCTTTGCGCAGGTCAAGCTTATCGCGCAGGCCGCGCTTGCTGATTTCCTCGGCCAGCAGCAGCGCATAGCTGCTAGTGCCGGTGATAACGGTGGTGTGCAGGTCCTGCATCATCTTCAACTGCTTTTCCGTGTTGCCGGGGCCCATGGGGATGGCCATGGCGCCCAAACGCTCGCAGCCCAGCTGAAAGCCGATGCCGGCAGTCCACAGGCCGTAGCCCGGAGTGATCTGGATACGGTCCTTGTTCGTGATGCCCGCCGTTTCGTAGCAACGCGCGAAAATGGTTGCCCAGTCGATGACGTCCTGCCGCGTGTACGGGATGATAACCGGCGTGCCCGTAGTACCCGACGAGCTGTGGATGCGCACAACCTCTTCGTCGGGAACGGCCTGCAGTCCCAGCGGATACGCCTCGCGCAGGTCGGCCTTCTCCGAGAACGGCAGCTTCTCGAAATCTTCCTGCGTCTGCACGTCGGACAGGTCGATGCCCTCGAATTTCCGCGCATAGAACGGCGAGCGGGCCTTCAGCGTTTTGAACTGGTTCTTGATGAGCTCAAGCTGCTCCGGCTTCATGTCCATAGTAATCTCCCTTGGTAGGCGACGAATGATTCGATTGAATAGCAGGAAAAGTGCGAAAGGCGCTTCAAGCCCGTAAGCGAAGGGCAAGCGTGAACATCCAAGCCCCAAGCCTTGCAGGTCTTGAAGCTAAAGCCATCGACCAGCCAACGCGGTGCGCGCGGCTATGCGGGAAGATATGTCGGCTGCGAAAGTCATATCGCCATTGTAGGGCAAAACGCAGGGCGCTCAATCCCCAAATAGCGAAGACGGGGCCGAAATAGGCCCCATCGGTGAAAAGTTTTGCATGCTTGAAAGATGGTGCGCTCACGATGCGCGCCACAGTTTTGCGAAGACGTTGCGTCGGCGGCGAACCGCACGCATGGCACCCCTCGTTAACGCGCACGCAGCGGCAAGTCGCAACGTTTCATACGCGAGACCGCCATCGCGCGCAAACCGCGCGCCACGTTTCCCAACGAGCAATCGCCCGCAATAGCCTGCCAGCTACTCCGCCACAGCAATATCCACGGCACGCAGATTCATGTCCACCAGCTTCGGCTTCACGCACGCGGCGATGGCGCTGCGCAGGTCAACCAAGCTGATAGGGATGCAACCCGTTTGCAGGGCTTTCGCCAGAAGCAGGTTGTTCAGCACCTTGCGGCTTCCCGCGGCCTCCACCAGCGCCTGGTCGTCCACGGGAATGAACGTGGCCTTCGTGCCCTCAAGCGCGCGCTGAATGTTCGCCACCACGTCGGTTGCGCGGTACGGATCGGTGGACAGCGCCGCCGTGACGGGCTGCACCGCCGTGGTTGCCGTGACCAGCGTGCCCGCCGGCGCCAGATACGGGAGCACGCGCGCGGCTTCGGCTGGCTCGAACGCGATGACCAAATCAGCCATGCCGCGGCTTACCAGCGATGCGTGCACCGTTTCGCCCTTGTCGCCGATGCGCACGTGCGACACCACGTTGCCGCCGCGCTGCGCCATGCCGATGGTTTCGGCCGTGCGCACCTGCCAGCCCTTTTCAAGCGCCGCCTGGGCCAACAGCTTCGCCGCCAAAACGGTGCCCTGCCCGCCTACGCCTGCAAGTAAAACGTTAAGCATTGTCGGCCCCTTCCCTCTTCGCAACCTGAATGCAATCGAACGGGCACACCTGCGTGCACAGCCCGCAACCGTTGCACTGGCTGGGGTCGATGAACGCCTGGCCGCGCTGGCCGCTTTTCGGGCCGCGCGCGTCGGCATCGAATCCGATGCCCGGGCAGCCGATCTCGGTGATGCACTTCTTGCAGCCGGTGCAGCGCTGCGCGTCAAGTACCACGGGAGCTTCGGGCTTGAACAGCTGCACGCACGGGCTTTCGAACAGAATGGCCGATGGACCCTCGAAATCGATGGCTTTCTTCGCCGCATCGATGGATTGTTGCAGGTCAAGCGGGTTTGCGTGCACGATACACTCCATGCCAAGCGCCTCAAGCACGCGCTCGATGGAGATGGGCTTGCGCTTCGGGCCCATCAGCGTCACACCCGTGCCCGGATGCGGCTGGCTGCCCGTCATGGCCGTGGTAGCGTTGTCAAGCACGCACAGCGTGAAGTCGTGGCCGTTGTACACCGCGTTGGCCACACCGGTCATGCCGCTGGCGAAGAACGTGGAGTCGCCGATGAACGCCAGCGCCTTCTTGCCGGGGTCGGCCACCGAAAAGCCCTGCGCCATGGTCACGCCGGCACCCATGCACAGGCACGTGTCCACCGCGTCAAGTGGCATAGCGTTGCCCAGCGTGTAGCACCCGATGTCGCCGCAGTACACAGCCGGCGTTTTGCCGAGCGCGCGCTTCACCGCGTAGAAGCTGCCGCGATGCGGGCAGCCCGGGCACAGCACCGGCGGGCGCACGGGCAGCGGGAACTCGGGTTCGGCCGATTCGTACGTTACGGGCGCTTCCACCTGCGCAAGCTCGGGAACGCCCAGGAACTTCGCCAAGCGCTCGACGATGTCGTCGACGTCGTTCTCGCCGCGGTCGCGCGCCTCGCCCGTCAACTTGCCGTGCACGTTATATGCCGCATGCGTTTTGCCGGCGTACGCCAGCAGCTCGTCTTCGATGACGTGGTCAAGCTCTTCGAACACGATGACGTCCAAAAGCCCGGCCGCGAACTTCTCGCACGTACGCTCGGGGAACGGAAACGGCGTGCCAACCTGCCAGAAGCGGTAGGCCGGCATATGGATGCCGCGCTCGTCGGCGCGCTGCTCTAAGATGCGCAGCGCCTCAAGCGCATACGCCGCCGACACGCCGCCGGCCGCAATGCCGAAACGCGTGGATTCGCCCGCGATGCGACGTTCGTCCATGGGGTTGAAGCGCGCGAAACGTTCGTCGGCGGCGTACGTCACCGCAATCTTGCGCAGACGCTCGTTGATTTCGCCATGGCCTTCGAATGCGCGCTTCGGGAAGATGACCCAGCGCGAGTCACGCCGAAAGCCCTCTTCCGGCACCGGCTTGGCCTGCGTGCTTTCCGCAACGTCGAAGAACGTGGACGCATGGCAAACGCGCGTGGTGGGGCGCATGATGACCGGCGTTTTGTACTGCTCGGAAAGTTCGAACGCCGCCTGCATCATGGCGAAACCCTGGTCGGGCGTGGCCGGATCGAGTACCGGCACCTTCGAGAAGTTGCCGAAGCGACGCGTGTCCTGCTCGGTTTGCGACGAGATGGGGCCCGGATCGTCTGCCACGAACAGCACCGTGCCGCCCTTGACGCCCACGTAGTTCAGGCTCATAAGCGCGTCGCTTGCCACGTTCAGGCCCACCTGCTTGCACGTGAACAGCGTGCGCGCGCCGCAATACGCCGCGCCGGCCAGCAGCTCAAGCGCGCTTTTCTCGTTCGTTGACCACTCGACGTGCACGCCCTGGGCGGACCCGTCCGCATGCAGCTTCGCGATTGTTTCGATTACCTCCGATGACGGCGTGCCCGGATAGCCGGCGACCGCGCGGACGCCCGCCTCCAAGGCGGCATGGGCGAACGCCTCGTTGCCCATCAGCAATTGTTTCGTCATACGCTTCCCCACCTCAAAGCTGTGTTCTCTCAAGCAAAACGTAAGGCTGTTTCACGTGAAACAGCCGCTTTGTCGTCTGACTATGCACTCCATGATAGCAAAACGAAAGCGCCCCTCAGCTGCGCTTTCGATGCAAGGGCTGAATAGGTCGATGAAGCAAGATGAGGATTGGAATCGATTTCCTTGCTGCGAGGGGGATCTTCAATCTGCCGATGGCTTTCGCTTCAGCCTGCCTTCTCCGCAAGTGAAACCAGGGGCTTTTGGCGAATCCACCGATGACCTCTTCCCCTCTTCCCCGCTTGCCCGAAGCCCAACTTGCCCATTGACGCCCACAACAGCAAAGAAGGCGACGAACCGTCCCGTCGCCTTCTCGAAAACGCGCTGTTACGCCTCGGCCATGGCCTTCTTCATGTCGATGATCTTCTGGCGCGCGCCGTCGCAACCCGTGCCCAGCATCTGCACCGCCAGGATGGCCGCGTTCTTGGCACCGTTGATGGCAACGGTGGCCACCGGCACGCCGGAGGGCATCTGCACCATGGAAAGCAGCGAATCCAGGCCACCCAGGTCGCTGGTTTTCATAGGCACGGCGATAACGGGATCGGGCGTGTAAGCCGCAACCACTCCGCCCAGATGTGCAGCCTTGCCGGCAGCGGCGATGATGACCTTGATGCCGCGCTCGTGCGCCGTGGAAGCCCATTCGTGCACCTCGACGGGCTTGCGGTGAGCGCTGGCAACCTTCACCTCATACGGGACGCCGAACTCGTCGAGCTGTTTCATGCACGGCTCCATGTTGGGCATGTCGCTTTCCGAGCCCATGATGATGCCGACAACCGGATTCTTATGATCGCAAGACATTGTGCAACCCTTCCTTCGCGCGATTCTTTCCACAAGCAGTGTAGCGCGCAAGAAGAAGCCAACACGAAACCGCACGAAAGCCGAATAAAGCCGCAGGGGTAGGAAGAGAGACACACGGAATGCCGAAGTGCCTGGCATACGTCAAATCGTGGGGTTGAGCAAAAGCTCAGCCTCAATTTGGCAGCGCCCAAAGGGCGCGCCACTGCTTTCCAAGCGCGCGTGCAATAAGTTAGTGATGTGCCTTCGGCGCTTTTGGATGGGTCGAGCTTTCGCTCGACGCTACGAGGTCCGTCCCTGAGGTAACCTCAACAGCAAAAAAGTAGGAGCCCGAAGGCTCCTACAGTGTTAATGGTGGTCGGAGGGGGACTTGATGTGCTTTCGCTTCGCGAAATCGCGTTCGTCAGACGCTTCGCGCCTTCCTCAGAGAACTGCCCACTGGGCAGTTCTCCCTTCACAGGGTTCAAGTCTTGGACCTGAAGGAACAAAAAAGTAGGAGCCCGAAAGCTCCTACAGTGTTAATGGTGGTCGGAGGGGGACTTGAACCCTCGGCACGGGGATTTTCAGTCCCCTGCTCTACCAACTGAGCTACCCGACCAGAAGTCGTTCGTTTCGAACGCGAGTTAGTATAATACGGGAAGCATCCCGGTCCGTCAAGCGGTTTGAGAAAATTCTTTTCTCAAACCGCTCGCACGCTCACAACATCCCGATTGCGCACAAGCAGCGCACCGTTTCCGGCTGCACAGCGTCGTCGCCTTCGCGCGCAAAATCGCATAACGCTTAGCAGCAACCGCAAACCGCTACTTGCACTCGGCGCAGCCGCTGCCGAACAGCAGCTCCTTCTCTTCGCCAGGAAGCACCGCACGAGCCTGGTCGCGCAGGTTGTTCACGCCGATGAAGAACTGGCGCATCATCACCACCAGCAGGTAGCGGCCCTTCGGCGTAAGCGTCAGTTCGTCGGCGTTGTCGGTAGCGAACGCCCCCGACGCCTTCATGAACGCCATCTCCGCAGGCAGACCGCGCTCGACCGAGCAGCCGAAATCCTTCTTGAACTGGCGCTTGTCCAGACGCAGACCGAACAGCTGCATCATGAAGCGGTAACGCATGCGGTCGCGCTTGCTGAACGTGGTCTTGCCCATGATGGACATGTGACCAGCCTCGATGCACTTGTTGTAATCCTTCACGCTAAAGGTGTTCACGTACAGGTTGCTGCCCAGATACGTGATGCCGCCGCTGCCGATGGCCGGATACTCCTCGTAGTCCACCACGTACTCGTCGATCATGGCGTCCTCGCCTGCGGCCGACGTGTTGCGCTTGTTGAACGTCCACGCGCTGCCGTGCTCGAACAAATGCAGCGGGCCGCCCGTCAGAAGTTCGCAGATGATCTCGTAGTACTTCTGCTCGCGCGCATAATCCACCTTGCCAACAGTGCGCGCAAGGCTGCGCTCAACCGACGGCGACGCCATCAGCGGGTAGAACGTCGTCTGCGTGCAACCGCTTTCGATGACGCGCTCAATGTCGCTGATAAGGATATCCTCGGTCTGCGCAGGGAAGTTGAAGATCATGTCCGCGTTCATGGACGTGAAGTACGGGCTGGCGTCCTGAATGCGCGCGATAATCTCCTGGCCGCTGCCGTACTTGTCGTAGCGGTCCATCTGCTTGAGCAGGCCGTCGTCGAAGCTTTGCACGCCAACGGACAGGCGCTGCACGCGCCCCTGCAGCTTGTCAAGGTAGCTGGGAATCAGATGGTTCGGGTTCGTTTCGCTGGAAACTTCCTTGATGTTGAACAGCTCGCGCGCCTGATCGATGGTGTCGCACAGTTCATCGATCATGATGGTGGGCGTGCCGCCGCCAATGTAGACGCTGTCGAAGTCGTAGCCTAAGTCCTTCAGCATGCGCATTTCCTTGCGCATGTTCTCGAAGTACGGGCGTGCGCGCTCCTCGGAGAACGGGAAGCGGTTGAAGCTGCAATACGGGCACAAGCGCTCGCAGAACGGCACGTGCATGTACAGCATATAGCGCTGACCAGGCACGGGAGCCGGCATCATCACTTCATCGGTCGGTTTCAGTTTCAGGTACTGGTTCGTGCACTGGCGAACCACCGTGGTAAGCAAACGCTCGGACAGCATGTTTCGCGTGCTCCTTCTCTCGTCATAAGTAAACGGTAGGAATTATATCCTACCGTTTAAGTCTCATATAATCTTGACGAAGCCTTCAAGCGGTCAGCTCGAGTTCTTCACCGTCCAAGCGCGCCGCGCGGACAGACGCGCCAAGCGTGCCGTTTACGCCCAGGCACCGCGACCGGCGGCCGCCTTCGCACCGATGTCGGTGCGCAACTGCTTGCCCTCGAAGTTGATGACGTCGCAAGCCTCGTAGGCCTTTTCGCGCGCCTCGTCGAACGTCTTGCCAAGCGCAACCACGTTCAACACGCGCCCGCCGGCCGTAACCAGCTCGCCATCGGCGTTGCGCGCGGTGCCGGCATGGAACACCGTCACGCCGTCCATGGCCTCGGCGTCCTCGACGCCGAGGATGACCTTGCCCTTCTCGTACTTGCCCGGGTAGCCCGCCGAAGCAAGCACCACGCACACGGCCCATTGGTCGTCCCACGCCAGGTCGATGTCGTCGGGACGGCCTTCGGCCACGGCCATCATCACGTCCACCAGGTCGTTCTGCAAACGCGGCAGCACCACCTGCGTTTCCGGATCGCCGAAGCGGGCGTTGTACTCAAGCACCTTCGGGCCTTCGGGCGTCAGCATGAAACCGCCGTACAGCACGCCGCGGTAGTCGTGCTCAAACGGCGCGCGGGCCGTTGCGGCCGCGGCCGTCTGCATGACCTGCTGCATGGTCTCAAGCTCTTCAGGCGTCACGATCGGCACCGGCGAGTACACGCCCATGCCGCCGGTGTTCGGACCCTTGTCGCCATCGAAAGCGCGCTTGTGGTCCTGCGCCGTGGCCATGCAATGCGCCTTGCCGCCGGAAACGAACGCCAGAAGCGAGCACTCGGGGCCGGTCAGGCACTCCTCCACCAGCACCTTCGAGCCTGCGTCGCCGAACGCACCGTCGAAGCAGCTGCGAACGGCTTCTTCGGCCTCTTCGATGGTCTGCGCAACCACAACGCCCTTGCCAGCGGCCAGGCCGTCGGCCTTCACCACAACGGGGGCGCCCAGCTCGCGCACGTAGGCCAGCGCCGGCTCAAGCTCGGTGAAGCTGCCGTAGCGCGCCGTGGGGATGCCGTTGGCCTCCATGAATTCCTTGCTGTAGGTTTTGCTACCCTCAAGCTGCGCACCCTGCGCGTCGGGGCCGAACACGGCCACGCCAGCTGCGCGCAGCACGTCGGCCACGCCGGCAACCAGCGGGGCTTCCGGGCCGATGACCACCAGGTCGATGGCGTGCTGCTGCACAAAGGCCAGCACCGCTTCGCCATCTTCGGCATTCAAGCCCGCAACGTTTTGCGCGATGTCGGACGTGCCGCCGTTGCCGGGAGCAACGAAAAGCTCGTCAGTGCGCGCAGATTTAGCCAACGCCCACGTGATGGCATGCTCGCGACCGCCGCCGCCCAAGACCAGGATGTTCATGAATGACAACCTCCCAAGTGTCCGAATGTCGTTTTCCGAGGTAATACGCGCGTGCGGGCCTGCAGCTTAGCAGCCCCGCACGATAATGCACTTCTATTTCACGCTGATGCCGACAAGCAAGGTTTAGCCCTGCCAGCCGCGCATGATGGTTTGGTCGCGATCGGGGCCAACGGCCACGATGCTGATCGGCACGCCGATGGTGCGCTCGAGGTATTCCACGTAGGACTTGGCGTTTTCCGGCAGCTCGTCGAACGTACGGCATCCGGTGATGTCCTCGCCCTTCCAGCCCGGCAGCTCCTCGTAGATGGGCTTGGCGTGGAACAGCACGCTTTGCTGCATGGGGAAATAATCGTAGCGCTCGCCGTTGCACTCGTAGGCAACGCACACCTTGATGGTATCGAACGCGGAAAGCACGTCGAGCTTCGTGAGCGCCACGTCCGTCAGGCCGTTCACGTCAGCCGCATAGCGCGCGATGACCGCGTCGAACCAGCCGCAGCGGCGCTTGCGGCCGGTGGTCACGCCGTATTCGTGGCCCACCTGGCACAGCGTTTCGCCCTCTTCGGCCTCGATGCCTTCGCCACCGTCTTCAGCGTACTTGAGCTCGGTGGGGAAAGGACCGCCGCCGACGCGCGTGATGTAGGCCTTCTGAATGCCCAGCACGCGGTCGATGTTGACCGGGCCCACGCCCGAACCCGTGGCCGCGCCGCCGGCGCAGCACGAAGAGGACGTGACGTAGGGGTACGTGCCGTGGTCGATGTCGAGCAGCGTGCCTTGCGCGCCCTCGAACAGGATGGACTTGCCGGCGCGCACGGCGTCGTTGAGCATCTGGCTGGTTTCGGCCATGTACTGCTTGAGGATGCGGGCGTACGGCAGGTACTCTTCGCAAATCTCCTCCACCGTGTAGGTGTGCAGGCCGTAGATCTTCTCGAGGATGGCGTTTTTCTGCACCAGCGCCGTTTCAACCTTCAGGCGGAAAATCTTCTCGTCCATAAGGTCCTGGATGCGGATGCCTTTGCGGGCAACCTTGTCCTGGTAACACGGGCCGATGCCGCGCTTCGTGGTGCCGATCTTGTGCTCGCCCAGGCTTTTCTCGTCCGCGCCGTCAAGATCTTTGTGGTACGGCATGATCACATGCGCGTCGCAGCTGATCTTGAGGTTCTTGCAGGAGATGCCCTCGGCTTCCAGCATGGCCATTTCCTTGACCAGCACGCCGGGGTCGACCACAACGCCGTTGCCGATGACCGGGATGGCGTTCTCGTACATGACGCCGGACGGCATCAGGTGCAGCGCCAGCTTTTTGTCGCCGTGAATCACGGTGTGGCCGGCGTTGTTGCCGCCCTGATAACGAACGACGTAGTCGTATTTGCTTGCGATAAGATCGGTAATCTTGCCTTTACCTTCGTCGCCCCACTGGGCGCCAACCAGAACGGTGTTCGGCATGTGTGCGCATCCTTTCAGTTACTGTGTCGCAACCCTCACAGTTTACTACAGAACCACTTCATTCAACGACGAATCGGCCAGGCGCATCGTATCGACGATTTCTTCATGGCACGTCAACATAATCACCTGGCGATGACGCGCCAGCTCCGCCAGCGCGCGGGCGGCGGCCGCGCGGCGCTTGGAGTCGAAGTTCACTAGAATGTCGTCGGCGATGATGGGGATGTTGCGCCCCACGTTGTCGGCCGTGATAAGCAGCGCGATGCGCAGCGCCAGGTACAGCTGCTGGCACGTTCCCAGCGAAAGGTGCACCGGCTCGCGCGTGGTCAGCATGTCGTTGGAAACCTGCAGGCGGCCTTCCCTGCTCATGGAGACGCTTGTCCATTTGCCGTCGGTCATGTCGGCCAGCAGCTTGCTGGCGCGCGCATACACCTCGGGCTGGCTTTTGCTCTCCCATGCCGCGATGGCCGTTTCCAGCATGCGGCGCGCAAGCAGCAGCTTGGCGAATTCCATGGCGCTCTGATCGCGGCGCGTTTGCAGCTCTTGGTAGCGCAGCTTGAGCTCGTCGAACGTGCGCTCCGATCTACCGTGTGCCAGAATTTGGCTAAGCTCGCCATAACGCCTGTTCAGATGCTCGCTGTTTTCCATCAAGCCCTCGCGTTGCCGCGCTTTGCGCGCAATGAACGCGTCCACGGCCTCGATGGTGCCGCGCTCGGGGCGAAAACCCATGTCCTCGTACAGCGCTTTGCGGGTATTCGTGGACGCATCCAGCGTTTCCTCAAGCGCCGTGCGTCGCGACACCAGCGCTTGCCGGCGCTGCAGGTACAGCGCGTTGCTGGCGCGCATGTCGCGCGCCTCGTCCAGAAGCGTGCGCGCGTGGCGCAGCGAGTCTTTCGCTTCCGAAAGGCCCATCTCCGCCAGCTCGTTTTCCACGCGCACACGGTGTTGCTCCTGCTCAGCGCAACATGTTTCAAGCTTTTTCTTGTCCTGTAACATCACCCAGCGCGCATCTTGCACGCGCGCATCGGCCGCTTCGGCCTTCTTGTTCGGCTTGAACAGCAGCGCCAGGGAAGCCGCCGCCAGAATGACCGCCACCAACACCAGGCAGAAGCCCAGCGCCGTGAACGACAGGCTGGTGATTTCGCGGCCGTGCATGAACAGAGGAATGCCCGCGGACATGAACGCCACCGGCAGTGCGATGGACAGCGCTACCTGCACGTATTGCTGCCGACGTGCCGCCTGAGCAATTGCCTGCTCGTCATCGGCCTCAAGCAGCGCCTCATACGACGCCTTCGAGGTGGCGAAATTGTCGCGTGCAAGGTCAACGACGTGTTCGAACTTGGCGTTTTCGGCCGCCAGCACCTCGATGCGGTCGCGCAGGTGCCGCTCTTCGGTGGCTGTGATGCCCGCAAGCTGCACCGCGTGCTCTTTCTGAGCCGAACGGTGCTCGCGACGCAGGTCGTCTTCCTGCTCGCGCAGATCCGCAATCTTCGCCTGCAGATCGCCCGTTTCAGCTTCCAGCTTCTCAAGCGTCTTGCGGTTTGCCGTCAGCATCTCGATCGATGCGTTCAGCTCGCTGATCTTCGTCAGCAGGTCCTCGCGCTGCGGGGCAAGCTCGGCGAACTCTTCGCTTTCGCGCTTGAGCTTCTCGACGCGCTCCGTCTCCTGCGCAATCTGCTCGCGAACAGCATCCTGCTCGCGCTCGATATTCACCAGAGAGTTTTCCGCCGCCTGCGCACGCGACGTGAACGAGGCCAAACGCTGCTGCAGCTCCGCCAGCGCATGCGCCGGGGACGCGCCCGTGCCCGAGCCCGCCGTCAGCAGCTTCGCCGCCACATCGGACGTGTTCTTCAAGCGGCGCAGCTCATCGCTTGAAAGGCTGAACATGGTGCGATACGTTTCGCGATCGATGTCGGCCGCCACGGAAACGTCCCCCTGCAGCCCATCGGCGTTGCGCACGCGCGTGACCTGCGCTGTTTCGCCCGTTTGTTCATCGGCGAAAACCAGCGTGCCCGAGCGCTCCGCGTTTGCCGGCTTGTACGTGTTGCGCAGGCCGCGCGCCTCTTCCCAACCGAACAGCACACCGCCCACAAACTGCGACAACGTGGTTTTGCCCGCCTCGTTTTGACCGAACACCACATTCAGATGCGGCCCGAATGGCCCCACCACGCGGTTCGAGAACGCGCCGAACGCATCGATTTTCGCATGCTTCAAATACTTGCCGCTCATTGGTCTTCACCCCAAGACAGCAGGTCAAGCACCAAATTCTCGGCCTCTTTCGCCAGCTTGTCCACTTTGCCGGCGCACGCGGCGGGCATCTGCAGGTTGCGGTCGATGAACTCGGCCTGCAAAAACGCCACTGCATCTTCCTTGTTCTCGATTTGATCGTCGGCCACGCGCATCAACACCGCCGGGAACAGCCCTTCAGAGCGAAGCGCCTGCTCATCGCGCGGTTCGACCGTCGCGTCCACCAGCGTGTCGCAGAAAAACGACGAGTACGAGTCGTTCACGTGCTTGCGCAAGTCCTCGATGACGTCCGGGCGACTCAGCACCTCGTGCAGCTTCGTTTTGCCCACCAGCGTGATGCGGGAGATCATCTCCTCGCAATGCGCTTTGCCGTTGGCGCGGAACTGCTCGCGCATAATCTTGTCGCCCACCTCGGGCAACGTTGCGCATTCCTCGACGTTCACGTCAAGGCGCTGCCACACCACGCTTGCCGTGGGGATATATTCCAGCTGCGGCGTGGCGCCTTCCGCAAGCGTCACGGCCATCACACCGCGCGTGCCCGTCTCCTTGATGTCGCGCCCCTGGATGCACCCCGAGAACGCTATGCGCGGATTTTCCTTGCTGGGATAGAGGTAACGCATATGAATATGCCCGCACGCCCAGTAATCCATGCCGGCGTTCATAAGCACCGAAGGGTTCACCGGCGCCTTGATGGGGTCAAGGTTCAGCCCCGTGTGCAGCACGCCAATGGAAAACGGTGCCTCGGCCACACGAGGACGAGAAGGCGAAAGCGCCTGAATGGCCGCTTGGCGCGTCAGGCCATCGGCGATGCACTCGTCCATGGGCCACGTTTGGTTATAGTAGCCGCGCCCCGCGATGATGCACGCAGGTTGGCCGTCTTTCTCGAACAGCTCGAACCCGGGGTGGTCGGCCGCAAGCATGCGCACGTTATCCGGCAGCGCGAACATACTTTGCTGCCACGACGTGAACGGATCGTGGTTGCCTGTGATCATGTACACGGGAATGCCCGCGGCGCCAAGCGTGCGCATTCCCTCGAAAAAGTGCAGGTAGTCGCCATACGACGCGCGCGAAGCATCGAAGATGTCGCCCGCAATCACCACGAAGTCAACCTGCCGCTTCACCGCCGCATCGATCATACGGTCGAACGATTCGGCGATAGCCTGAATCAGCCGCGCGGCCCACAACTCGGAAACCTGCGCAAGCCCGCGAAAAGGCGCACCAAGGTGAAGGTCGGCGGAATGAAGGAATGTCAGGCTCTTCGTCATGCAGCAGGCACGGCTCCTATCTTTTGCGTTGCTTCTTTACATATACCCGGGCACGCGAGAATCGTCAACGAAGTCCATGAAGCGCGTGTACTCGGCGTTGAACGCCAGCGTGATGTCGCGCGTGGGACCGTTGCGGTGCTTCGCCACGATCAGCTCGGCCGTTCCCAGGTCGGGGCGGTCTTCGCTTTCGGCTTCCATCTCGTCCATGCTTCGGTCGATGAACATAACGATGTCGGCGTCTTGCTCGATAGCGCCGGATTCACGCAGGTCGGAAAGCATGGGGCGCTTCTTGCCGCGCATCTCAACGGCACGGGACAGCTGCGACAGAGCAATAACGGGCATGTCCATCTCCTTGGCAAGCACCTTCAAGCCACGCGAGATTTCTGCGACCTCAACGGCGCGGTTGCCGTCGCGGCGCGCCTGCGGAGGCTGCATAAGCTGCAAGTAGTCAACGATGATGAGGCCCTTTTCCGCGTCGCGCAGTTCGCGGCGGGCCTTTGCGCGCAGCTCCAAGATGGAAAGCGCCGGCGTGTCGTCGAACTCGATTTTCAACTTCGAAAGGTTACTCGAAGCCTCGATGATGGCCGCCCAGTCGGCGTCTTGCACCTGACCTGCGCGCAGCTTCGACAAGCTGACGCGCGCTTCCGAAGCCAAAACACGTTGTACCAACTGAGAGGCGCTCATTTCCAGCGACAGGAACGCCACGGTTGCGCCCAGCTTCGCCGCGCTGGTTGCAAGGTTCAGCGCGAACGCCGTCTTGCCGACACCAGGACGCGCCGCAAGAATAACCAGGTCGCCGCCGCGGAAACCGTGGAACAGGTCATCAACATCTTTAAAACCAGATGCCACGCCGGAAATCTTGTTCTCCTGCGCCGCCATTTCCTGCAATTCTTCGAAGGCGTCGACCAACAACGTGTCGATGCCCGTGAACGCCGACGAAACGCGCTGCTCGGTAACGCGGAACAGCGTTTTCTCCGCCGACTCCACCACCACGCCTAAATCGTCGGGCGCATCGTAGGCCATGGCCTTGATTTCCTCGGACGCTCGGATAAGGTCGCGCAAAATAGCGGTGCGCTTAACGATTTCAACGTGGTTTTGCCAGTTCGTCAGAGCGAACGTGTTCGAGGAAAGCTCAAGCAGGTACGACCTGCCGCCCACAGCTTCAAGCTGTCCGGCAGCATTGAGGTTGTCTGCCACCGAAATCTGATCGATGGGGATATGACGCACGTACAGGTCCACCATCGACTCGAAAATACGCTGATGGGAAGCGCGGTAGAAGTTCTCGGGAACCAGCTTCGCCGCCACATCCTCAATGGCCGCAGGCGTCAACATGCACGCTGCCAACACCGATTTCTCAGCTTCAATGTTCTGAGGCTCCACTTTTCGGTTTGGCTGCGTACCGGCAACCTCAGGCGCGAAATCGGGATTGTAGGGAACGTCAACGGGCATGTGTCATCCTTTCTTTGCTTCGGCTATTTTACCGCAGCCTACACCGCGCGCCGATTTTCCATCGCCCCTTTACGGTACATGGCATGGCCTACGCTCGCGCAAGATGCAACCTTTGGCAGGACGAAACCACCAAGCAGCATTACAGCATCAAGGCGAAGGTAACGAACAGCTGTTGACCCGTTACTCGATGGTGTCAACCCAGCCTAATGGCACGCGCGCACCCCACACCACCCGCGCCGCGGCGCCGCATGTCGTCACAAGCAGACCCGCACCATGGGCGAAAAAAATCCCCGCACCGAAACGATGCGGGGATGCAATAGTCTTCAAAAAAGACGCTGCGTTATTCAGCAGCCTCTTCCGTTGCGACTTCCTCAGCCTCGGGAGCAGCCTCTTCGGCCTCTTCCTCAGCCTCAACCTCGTCGATGCCGACGAGCAGGGTCACCGTGGCCTTGATGTCACGGTAGATGGAGATGACAACCTCGTGCTGACCAGCCGTCTTGATGGCCTTGCCAGCCTCAATGCGACGACGGTCGATCTCGACGCCCAGGGACTCCTTGATGGCCTCGGCGATCTGAGCGGCGGTAACGGAGCCGAACAGCTGGCCCTCTTCGCCGACCTTCGCGTCAACCTTCACAGAAGCACCGTCAAGCGCAGCCTGCAGCTTGGCAGCGTCGGCCAGGCGAGCCTCTTCGCGCTTAGCGATGTTCTTCTTGCGCATCTCCAGCTGCTTCAGGTTGCCCTTCGTAGCCAGGATGGCGATGCCCTGCGGCATCAGGTAGTTGTTGGCAAAACCGGGGGCCACGTCCACGACGTCGCCTTCGCCGCCCTTGCCCTTAAGCTCTTGGAGCAGGATGACTTTCATGGTTCCTCCTTGCGCCTAGCGATTGCGGCGGTCGCCGCGGCCGCTGATGGCGGGAACCGCGTAGGGCATCAGAGCCATCTCGCGAGCGCGCTTCACGGCGTTCGCGATGTCACGCTGGTGCTGGGTGCAGGCACCCGTCACGCGGCGCGGCTTGATCTTCCCGCGGTCGGTAACATACTTGCGCAGCATCTGAGTATCTTTGTAGTCGATGTACTCCGCGTCCTCTTTGCAGAACTGGCAGTACTTGCGACGAGGCTGCTTCGCGTAATCGGACATTTCGTAAACCTCTTTCGCTTAAAACGGGATATCTTCGTCGTAAACCGAAGCAGAGGCATTCATAATCGGTGCCGGAGCAGGCTGAGCAGCCATCATAGGCTGAGGCTGCGGGGCGTAGCCAGCGGACATGCCGTTGTCGTAGCCCTGGTTCGCGCTGTTGCGGCTCGACATGAACTCCAACTCGTCAACGATCACTTCAAGCTTGCTGCGGCGCTGACCGTCACGCTCCCAGGAGCTGTAACGAAGCTTGCCTTCGATGGCCACTTTCGTGCCCTTCGTGAGGTACTGCTGAAGCTTTTCCCCGCGGGTACCGAACATGGTGCAATCGACGAAGTTCGGGTAATCCTCCCAATCGCCGGTCTGGGGGTTCTTGCGACGGTCATTGACCGCCACGCCAAAGCCCAGGATTGCCATGCCGGATTGCGTAGAGCGAAGCTCTGCGTCGCGCGTAAGATTTCCGCTGATCATTACTCGGTTGATGCTCATGTGAATCTACCTCTTCTCATGCTGGGGCCTATGACGAGAAGGCCCCTACGTCAAATCCTAATCGCGGTCGGTGCGCTTCACGATCATGTGGCGAACAACAGCATCAGTGATGCGAAGCACGCGATCGAGTTCTGCAACCTCGGCGGGATCAGCGTGGAAATCGATGAGGGTGTAGACACCATCGGTCAGACCATTGATCTCGTAAGCGAGTTTACGCTTGCCCCACTCGTCGACGTTGTCGACGGTACCCTGGGCAGCAGTGATCACGCCCTGGATACGGTTCAGCGTATTTGCGCGGGTTTCCTCGTCGGTAGACGGAGCGACAAAAAACAGCAGTTCGTAAGCCTTCATCAGCTCACCTCCTTTGGACTTTACGGCCCCGGGCTGGTGAAGGCACACACCGGGGCAGGAATTAGCCCGTCTATATTAGCAAAAGGCTGCTTCCTGTTCCAGACAAACATCCATTACGAGCGCATCTGCATCTTTTCACCACATATCGCCTGTTCAGCACCTGCAAACGTAGCAGCTCATCCCGACCGCAGCTGCCATGATGGCACACGAACCTTGCAGACCTTTTGCCGATATAGCGAACGAGGTTCGTCGAGACCTTGCCGACGAACCTCGTTTGTTTGTATGCGCATGTTGCGCCGATGCGCGCAAAACCTTGCAGATATCTTAACGGCTACAGCCTTCCCATATGCAATGCGGCTTTAGCGGAGAAACGTGCTATTCCTCAGCCTCGTCTTCCCTTTCGGCTTCTTCCTCGGCGGTGTACTTCTCGTCAATCTCGTCGTCCGAGTACTCACCAGGGGCCTTCAGGGCAATCATGAAGTTCGGGGCGTGGCCGATGTAAGCAGGCTCTTCCTCGAATGTGATGGTGCCATCTTCGTTTTGCTCGTAAAGGTATCCAACCGCAAAGCCTTGGTCGGCACCAGGGACACCGCCTTCGGCTACCAGCGCGTCTTTCGTGCCTTCGTCGATTTCGACGTAACCGTCGTAACAGAACGAATACGCCTGCGCGCCCTGCGCGTGCTGCACCGTATGCTGCGCCGCCGCAAAGCAAGCGTCAACGGTTTCGCCGGGATGGCTTTCAATGAACAGGTTGTCCTTCACCACCAGCGACGTGAAGGGAACCACTTCGTTGCTTTGCGCCAGCTTTTCCTTCGCTTCGTCAAGCGAGAACAGCAATACCTTTTCCAATACTTCGGGAATCTCGGGAACCTGATCGTCAGAGCTTTCAACAACACGGTCTGCCATTGGTGCATCCTTTCTTCCTTGAACAAGGGAAGCCGCGCTCCCGCATGCATCTATGATGCATCCAGTGTAGCGCGGCTTGCTGTGAGAGGTACCTATTTGATGTGGGAATCGTTGAAATCCCGCAACCTTTAGCGACGATGCTTCTTGCGGCGAACCTTGTAGCCCTTCTTCTTGCCGCTGATGCCCTTTTCCTTCATAGCAACGATAAGCTTCTCGGTGATGGCGTCGAGCTGCTTGACCTCCTCGGCGGTCAAGCAGGACAAGATTTCATCGGCCGTGCGATCGTTCGCGGCGACGCGCTTTTCGGCAAGCTCGCGACCAAGGTCGGTCAGCTTGACGGCGTAGGTGCGCGGCTCGTCAACGCTTTCAATGGTGACGTACTCGTTGCGCTGCGCCTTCTTCACGACGTCCTTCAGGTTGCTGCGGTTCATGCCGAGCGTCTTCACCAGCTCGCGCTGCGGGGCACCGTCGTTTTCCAGCAGGGCGCGCAGCAGGGCACCCTGCCCGCGCTTGTAGCTTTTCGGGCCGTTCTTATGGAACGCCAGGCGAACCAGCTTATTTGCTTTCTTCAGTTGCGCAAGAGACTTTGCGGCTTCGTTCATGGTGCGTCCTTTCATTTGGAGAGTGGCTAAAGTATAGGACGTGCCTTATATCGATGTTTCACGTGAAACGCTTTATACACAAACACTTCGCGGATTAATATTTTCGCAGGTTATTCTGCAGTTTAAATTATTCACGAATTACGAATATCAACCCGACAGCATTGCGGATTCGCATATCAGGACCACATCTTTAGACACCCCGCAAGATGCCCTACGCGCTCGAAAGGCAAGTTCGAACCAGAGAGACCCTCGCCTCTCGGTCCGAATCCTCAGCAAGACCCCTGGAAAAAGAAAAGGTCCCTGCAATTGCAGGAACCTAAAATCACGTGGCGGAGGAGGAGGGATTCGAACCCTCGTCACCGGGGTTTCCGGTGAAACGGTTTTCGAGACCGCCGCATTCAACCACTCTGCCACCCCTCCGCATGGGGTGCAGCCGACCGGTTTTCAAAGCCGACTGTATAAAAAAGGCGTTACCATAAAGGTTCCGCCGGGATAATTCTGGCGGAGAGATGGGGATTCGAACCCCAGATACGCTTTTGGCGTATACACGATTTCCAATCGTGCACCTTCGGCCAGCTCGGTCATCTCTCCGCTTGCTTACGTTCTGCACAGCGTTCATGTTGTTTCTCATGTGCCCATGCAGCGGTATAGTAGTTTACCTCATTTAGTACGAACTCACAAGGGAATAATACTCATTATTTTTGCCATTTTTTGCAACTTGCAGCGGAACGTCAAACAACGAGCTCATAACCTTGTCCGTAAGCATGTCCTCCTTCGCACCATCGGCGAACAGCTTGCCTTCCTTGATCAGCACCAAACGGCTGATTTCGGGAATGATGTCCTCGGGATAATGCGTGATCAGCACAATGCCTTTGCCCGCGCGCGCCAGGTCGCGCATGCTCGAGCGCACGTAGTACATGCCTTCCGGATCAAGGCCCGTGCACGGCTCGTCAAGCAGCAGCGTGCTGGGGTCGTGCACCAACGCGCGCGCAAACAGCACGCGGCGCGCCTGGCCGCTCGACATCGTCATGATGTCCTGGTCGGCCAGCTTCGCCACACCCAGCATCTCCATGGCCTCAAGCGCCTTGGCGTGCGAACGCTCGTCGGGGTGCACGTGGCGCGGCAAGCCCAACGTGCCGAACAAGCCGCCTTCCACAATGTCCACGGCAGGCAGATGCACGTTGATTTGCGACTGCATCGTCGACGACACCACGCCAAGCGTCTTTTTCACCTCGTCAAGCGTGGCGCGGGGGTTCCCGTTGAACTTCACCGGAGGCTTCTCGCGATACAGTGGCATCACCTCGCGCGTGATCAGCTTCACGAACGTGGACTTACCGGCGCCATTCGGGCCGAGTAGCGCGATGTTCTCCCCTTTCGCCAGGCTGAACGAATCCACATGAAGGATCGTCCTGCTTTGGCGCACCACCTCGGCGTTTTCGAGCTCGAAAAGCGGCTCGGCTGCTTGCATTTGTTCATTCATAGTTACCATCCTGGCTTAAACGAAAAAGGGAACCCGGTGCTGCGGATTCCCTTCTGATGTACGTGTTTCTGCCGTTAACGGCTAGTTTGCGGAAGAAGTTTCCGTAGTGCTTGCATCACCCTCGACAGAGGAAGTCGACTCGTTATCGGCGGTAGCACCATCGCTGCTGGACTCATCGGACGTCGAAGAGCTGTCGGACGTATCGGTCTGATACTTCGACATATCCACGTCGTAAGGCAGGCCGGAAGGCATGTCGTTAATCTGCAGGTCAGAGGAATCCTTCTTCTCGCTCAGCCAGTTCTGGTAGTTCGTGGTCTGGCCCTGAGACTGCAGCGACTCCTTGATAGTTTCCTGCCACTCGGTAGGAATCTGGTCGATGCTGGTGACCTTCACCGTTTCGGTACCGTCATCGGCGGTTTCCTTCGGTGCGTTGAACACGTCGGTGCACTTGATGATATGAATGCCGTATGTGGTGGTAACAAGGCCGCTTACCTGGTCTTTCTCAAGGCCGTTCAGCGCATCGGTGTACTCCTGCACAAAGGAGTTGGTCTTATCCCAACCCACATCGCCGCCGTTTTCGGCAGAACCCGTATCCTGGGAGTACTGCTTGGCAGCCTCGGCGAAATCAAGCTCTCCGGAGTTAATCTTGTCCAGAACCTCCTGAGCGGTTGCCTCGTCATCGGAGTTGAACAGGATGTGCGAGGAGCGCTTAGCGCCATCGTACGCGCTTGCATACATCTGCGCATACTGCAGCATGTCCTCATCGGAAGGCTGCTCGTCGGACGTGAACGTGTTGTACAGCTCTTTCGCCTTGAGCTGCAGCTCAATTTCAGAACGATACTCGTCCTCGGTCATGCCCGCCTGCTCAAGCGCGGCCCGCCACTTGTCGTCGCTATCGTAGTTGGCCTTCATTTTGTCGACATAGCTGTCCACCTCGGAACTGTCGACGGTGATGCCCTTCTCTTCGGCACCGGAGTTGATAATCTCGCGGGTGACGTACGTGTTGATGATCTGTTCACGAACGCCTGCCGGGTCGGTACCCATCTGGGCCAGGTAGTTGCCCCAGGAGTCTTCGTCAGTCAGACCCTGCTGCTCGCGCACGCTTTGGATGTAATCCGTCACCGTATCTTCGTAGATGTTGGTGCCGTTGATGGTTGCTGCCACCGCGCCGGAACCGGATGACTGGTTGTTGCTGGAGCAACCGGCAACGCCCATGATGCAGGCCGCCGACAAACCCATCGCGCAAACCGTCGAGATAATGCGAGATGCCTTCATAGAACCCTTCCTCAGAATTGCCAAAACCGCTTTATACCAGGCGGTTTAATCTGAAATGCTTCGTGCGCATTTTCCCACAGCGCTCATCAGAGTTATCTTCACAGCACAATATGCCCATGCAGGTTTCACAGTACCCAAGGGTTCCTACATCATTTGGCGTAATCTGACGAAAAAAGACGGCCCCGAGGGGCCGTCTTTTTCATGCGTTCTCTTAGCCGTGCGCCAGCCGCTTTCACTGCTTCGCGCGGCATAAGCAGTTGCAGTTTTATTTCTTCGCAGCCTTCTTACGCTCGATGGTGCTGAGGATGCGCTTGCGCAGGCGAATGGACTGCGGCGTGATCTCCACCAGCTCGTCGTCCTCGATGTACTCGAGCGCCTCTTCAAGAGTGAAGGTGATCGGCGGCGTCAGCTGGATGGCCTTGTCCGCGGTGGAGGAGCGCTGGTTGCCCAGGTTCTTCGTCTTGGACACGTTAACCACCATGTCGCCTTCCTTGGCGGACTCGCCCACGATCATGCCCTCGTAGCACTCGTCGCCCGGCTTAACGAACAGACGGCCGCGCTGCTGCAGCGTGTCGAGCGCGTATGCAACCGCCTTGTCGGTTGCCATGGCGATCATGCCGCCGTTCTTGCGGCCTTCCATCTCGCCGGAGTAAGGGCCGTACTCGCGGAAGTGGTGGAACAGCACCGCTTCGCCATGCGTTGCGTTGAGGATGCGGGTTTTCAGGCCCATGGTGCCGCGCGACGGGATGCTGAACGTCAGGTGCGTCATGTTCTCGTCAGACGCCATGTCCTCCATGATGCCGCCGGCGGTGCCCATGACCTCGATGGCCTTGCCAGAGTAATCGTTCGGCACGTCGACGGTGGCTTCCTCGATAGGCTCGAGCTTGTTGCCGTGCTCGTCGGTCTTGTACACAACCTGCGGGCGGCCGACCTGGAATTCGAAGCCTTCGCGGCGCATGGTTTCCATAAGCACAGACAGATGCAGCACACCGCGGCCGGCAACGCGCACGCCAGACTTGTCCTCGGTCTCGTCGATGCGCATGGAAATGTTGCTTTCCTTCTCGCGCATCAGGCGCTCTTTGAGCTGGCGAGCACCGACGATATCGCCTTCGCGGCCCACAAGTGGGCTGGTGGAAGCTTCGAAGACAACGGCCATCGTAGGCTCTTCAACGGCGATGGGCTCCATTTCCACCGGGTTTTCCGGATCGGTGATGACATCTCCGATGTCGGCGGCCTCAACACCGATGACGGCCACAATGTCGCCCGCGTGGGCCTCGGGAACTTCCTGTTTGCCCAGGTTCTCGAACGTGTACACCTTGCGAATCTGCGCTTTGTACTCGTTGCCGTCGGGCTGCACCACAAGCACCTGCTCCTTCTCGTGCAGCGTGCCGCTGTGCAGACGGCCGACGCCGATGCGGCCTTCGTAGCTGCTGTGGTCGACGGTGCACACCTGCAGGGCAACCGGGCCGTCCACGTCAACGTCGGGGCACGGAATTTCGTTGATGATGGTGTCGAGCAACGGCACCATGTCCATGTTGCCGTCCTCGGGTTCCATGCGCGCGTAGCCGTTCACGGCAGAGGCGTACACCACGGGGAAGTCAAGCTGCTCGTCGGATGCGCCCAGTTCAACCATCAGGTCGAACACCTTGTCAACGGCGCCTTCGGGGTCGGCGTTGGGGCGGTCAATCTTGTTCACCACCACCACGATGCGCAGGCCGCGCTCAAGAGCGTGGGACAGTACGAAGCGCGTCTGGGGCTTCGGGCCCTCGTAGGCGTCGACAATCAGCAGCGCGCCGTCGGCCATGTTGAGCACGCGCTCCACCTCGCCGCCGAAGTCGGCGTGGCCAGGCGTGTCGATGACGTTGATCTTGATGCCCTTGTAGTGGATGGAGATGTTCTTGGAAAGAATGGTGATGCCGCGCTCGCGCTCTTGATCGTTGGAGTCAAGAACGCGCTCTTGAACTTCCTGGTTCTCGCGGAACACGTGGGACGACCACAGCAGGCGGTCGACCAGCGTGGTCTTGCCATGGTCAACGTGAGCGATGATAGCGACGTTGCGTAGACCTTCTTGCTTCATACGGTTATGTTACTCCTCTTCCATTTCTTGCGCGATGCGGCGCTCTTCCTTATTCAGTTCGTCAATATGCTCGTTAAGCGTAGCGATAGAACGTTGAGATGATACCACCTGAACAATGCCCCAGATGGCCGCGGTAGACGCTATGGCCGCAACCACACCGAACAACCCGAAAGGACGCCGGCCGCAGAACAGAGCCACCAGACCGCCCACAACCGCCATGCCGATGCCGTTGCGGCGCTCATCGAGCACGGCGTCGCGCTGGCGAACTAGCTGCGTGCGGGCAGCGGCTATGCCGGCAAGGCGCGCATCGTCGGCATCATAGCCGGCACGGGGCGATGAGGAAGCGCCTGAAGCGGCACGCGAGCCCTTGCGCCCCTTCGACGACGTCAGGTAGTCGTAGGCTTCCTGCAGGTTCTTAAACTGTTCCGTAGCGCGTTCCTGCAGCTTCTTGTTCGTTGCGAAGCGATCGGGGTGCAGAATCTGGGCCGTCTCGCGGTAGGCGGTCTTGATATCCTCGTCCGTTGCGTCCTCGTCAAGGCCCAACGTACGCAGCGCTTCCAATCGGTTCATAGCACCTCGCTTGATAGAGCGGTTTTCTTCGCTTGCCATGGTATAAAAAATCGCAGGCACCATGCCTGCGATTCAAAAATCACACCTGCAAAAAAAGAAGCTCCTCCGCAATGCAGGCAAAAAAATTGCAGGCCCGTTACGAGACCTGCAATCAAACTTCCATGGTGGAGGTTAGGGGGATCGAACCCCTGACCTCAGGCTTGCAAAGCCCGCGCTCTCCCAGCTGA
>OLPG01001061.1_pt1 | contig 24589 bp, 19 predicted proteins | sample 1672311 | NCBI WGS metagenome assembly OLPG01 (sample SAMEA3136670, study PRJEB25190) | human gut metagenome | biome: human gut; feature: human-associated habitat; material: faeces | place: Austria | collected 2013 | reverse complement strand
TGCGCACGCAGATCGGCATCTACTTCGTGGCTCCGCTTTTGGTTGCAGGATGCCATTCGGCCTGCACTATCAGGCTTCTGTACAAGAACCTGCTATCGCTTTGGGGCACGGGGGCTGTTACCAGCACGCTTGCCGTCGGCATCGCACTGGTGGTCGCGGTATACGCGATCTATCTAGCCTCGACATACCTGGTCGCACGATCGGCAGTGACCTCCGGCGCAGGCAAGAAGCTGCTTGCGTAGCCGAGCACCGAAACGAGAAAGGGGCGGTTGCCTGCGAACGATTCGCACGGCGGCTGCCCCTTACTTCACGCGCAAAACCACGTATTCGTTCAAATTGCCCGTCTTGCCATCCGCCTCGAAACGGCTTACAAGGTCCGCAGAATCCGCCACCATCGCCAACAGCCGCTCGATTTCCGGCTCGTCGAAATGGTGGCAATAGCGGTACAGCCCCTGCGTGTCCTGCCAACCCAGCAGATAATCGTTCGGCGGCAGCTCGGGAATCCCCAGCTCAGCACGCGCACGGATCGTGGTTTCCTTCGCCTTCCTCGCCAGCTTATCGCTGTTCAGGAATCGCCAGAAGCTCACTGCCACGAACCCGCCCGGGCGCACCTTCGCGATAAGCGCGCGCAACAGCTCCACACGCCAGCGCTCCAACGGCACATGATGCATGAACCCGAACGACACCGCCAAATCGCACGACGCATCCGGCGCCTCAAGCGCCTCTCGAAGGCAACCGGCGGAAAGCCGCTCGATCGCGTCAAGATTCTGGAAGCTCATTCGGGACAACGCGTCGGATTCGTTTCGTTCCCCGGCTTCCACCAACGGATCGCAATTGTCCACCGCATAACCCGACAGCATCCTGCCAGGCAAGGCGTCCGCCAAATACCGCTCGAAACGCAAATTGCCGCACGCCAGGTCGAGCACGCGCAGCGGCTCTCGCCCGCTTGCGCCAGCATCGGCGACAACACATGCCCTCTCGCGACTCTCGCCGTCGGCAGCGTGCGCGTCTCGGCGAACCGAGCCTTCAAACGCGCCTCCCTCAGCGTGCAAAGTCCCAGGTTCGCAACCCGTTTGCATACCCGCCGCACCAAGAGTCTCGAGCAACCGCACCCAACCCTGCCACGGCGACTGTCGCGTCTGCGAGAACGATTCGGCGTTCGCGCGATAAAACTCCCCGGTCAACGCGCACAAGCGCAGCGCCAGCACCTCTTCGGCGTCCTTTGCCGCACCACCGCCCGACGCAAGGTCTTCAGCTGCATCGGCCGCGCAAGCTGCGCCGCCGCTTGCGACTGCACACACTTGCTCGCAGTTGGCATCCCCACGCGGTTCCATGTTCTTACGACTCGCACATTTCTCGGGCGCATTGCGCCAGCACGGTTACAAAGCGGTCGACGTCTTCCGGCGTGTTCTGATGGAAGAAGCTCACGCGCAGCGTTTCCCTGCCCTCGCGCAGCGAAACGCCGGCCGCCTGCAGCGACAGCGGATGCTTCTCGCGCCACGTGCCCGGCGCCACCGTCGTGTGGTTTTCCTCGCACGCCGATGCGCGCGACACGAACACGCCGCGATCGGACAGGTAGCGCACCGACTGCGCGTTCGGCACGCCGGGGATGCTGAAGCTCAAAATGTAGGGGCTGCCGCCTGCAGGCGCGTGGATCACCACGTCGCCGATTTCGTGACGCAGCCCCGCAATCGCCCGTTCGCGCAGGTCAGCAGCGTGCTTCGCATTCGCTTCCCCGTCGCGCACGGCAAGACGCACGGCCTCGGCCATGCCCGCCGCCAAAAACACCGGCTCGGTGCCCGAACGCAGCCCGCGCTCCTGGTTGCCGCCGAACGCCGTGGTGAACATCTTCACGCCGCGCTGCACGTACAGAATGCCGATGCCACGCGGACCGCCGATCTTGTGCGCACCGGCCGTCAGCAGCTGCACGCCCCACTCGCGCGGGCACGTGGGCAGCTTGCCGAACGACTGCGTGGCGTCGCAGTGCAGAAGCGCTTCGGGCGCCAGCTCGTCGCGCAGCGCCGCAACTTCCGGAATGGGGAAAATCCAGCCGACCTCGTTCTGTACGCGCATCATGGTGATAAGCGCCGTGGGCCCCGCCTGCAGCAGCCCGCGCAGTTGCCCCAGGTCAAGCATGCCATCTGGCGCCTCAACATACGCGCACGGCCACTTGCTGTCACGGCGCATGCCGCGCACGGTGCGCGTCACCGACGAATGCTCAAGCGACGACGTGATAATCTGCCCCGGATGCTCGCGATGCGCCAAGCACGCGCCGCGGATAGCCAGGTTGTTCGACTCGGTTGAGCCCGACGTGAAGTACACTTCGTCAGCATCCACGCCCAGCGCATCGGCAATGACAGCGCGGCTTTCCTCAAGCACCGCCTTCGCCTTGCGCCCCACGGCGTGCGGCGAAGAGGGATTGCCCCAGCTTTCCGCCAGCACCTCGTTCATGCGCGCAACAACTTCCGGCAGCGGCCGCGTTGTGGCCGCGTTGTCTAAATATGTCAGCGTGTCTTCCATGCGTTTGCCTTCACGTACTCAACCCACACGCGGCCGCGCTTGCCGGCGCTGCCGCATCTTTGATAGCGCCCATCATTCTAACCCGCGCTTCATAATGTGGGTAAACCGGTCGCAGTTCAGCGCAGAAACATCGATAATCGGCAAAACCGCAGTTCAATCATGGCGTTTTCATGAGCTTGCACTACGTTTGCATAACAATTTCGGGCGCCCTCGGGAATTTTCGTCCACCCCGGGGTCACGTCCTTCGAATTACAAGCCTTCATCTCAAGAATTATTTGCCGCATACTGGCCAAACGGTGCTTCGCTTGCCGGGCGGCCTTCTTTTGCGACAAGGAGATGCCGCCGATGGATACTCAAACGGTCATTGCGCTCTGCGCGATTTTCACGGTTGTTATCGGAATCGTTGGCTTAGCCAACCGGAATTAGTGAACTACATGCGTACAAAAAGAGAACCCGGCTTGCCCAGTCGAAAAGCTAGCCGGGTAATCTAACGTACAATGCCGCCCGGTATGCCGGGGCACCGTACGTCGCATATTACACGCCGCGAACACGTTTCGCAAGGGCGCACATGCCGTAAAATACCACCTATGGAAAAAACGCTGCTGAACATCATCTCCGAGCTGCGCCGCACCAGCGGCCCGCTTGATCCCAACGCGCTCGACCGCATCATCCGCGCGCGAAACCGCGAGGTCGCAGGACCCGTTCGCCATGTGGCGAAGAAAACCCTGCTGCCGCTTTACCAGGACATCAAGGCACACCAGCCCCAAACGTGGGCCGGCTGGGACATCTCGCCCGAGCTTGAGGCGCGCCTGGTTCGCACGCTGCAGGTCAAGCCGCGTCGCACCGCATCGGGCGTGGCCACCGTCACCGTGCTCACAAAGCCGTGGCCGTGCTCAAGCGCGTGCCTGTACTGCCCCAACGACGTGCGCATGCCGAAAAGCTACCTGCACGACGAACCGGCCTGTCAGCGCGCCGAGCGCAACTGGTTCGATCCGTATCTGCAGGTCACCGCACGTTTGCGCACGCTGCACCAAATGGGGCACGTCACCGACAAGGTCGAGCTCATCGTGCTTGGCGGCACGTGGAGCGACTACCCCGAGGCGTACCAGATATGGTACATGCACGAGCTGTTCCGCGCGCTGAACGACATGAGCAGCGAAGCCGCTGTCGAGCACGAAACGCAGGCGCGTCGCGAACGCTACCGCAGCGCCAGCATTGCCAACGAGCGCGACGACCTTGCCGCCTGGGCCGCCAAGGCGCAGGCGCGCGTCACCGCCGGGCAAGCAACCTACAACCAAACGGTGCGCGAGCTGTACGCCTGCGGGGCACCAGCAAACGCGCAGTCGTCTCGCGACAACGCAACCTTTGCGCGAATCAAAACCTCAGGCGCCAAGCAAGCAACCGGAGTCTCCGGCTGCCCCGGCTCCCCCCATCCTGCCAGCAGCACACCCGATGCTCACGCAACCGCCCAAACGCCCCGAACTGGCTGGGCCGCCGTTGCCGCATGGCAAACTGCAACGTTTTCCCAGTTAGAAGCCCTACAGCACGAAAACGAAACCGCCGAGCACCGCTGCGTGGGCTTGGTGGTGGAAACGCGACCCGACGCCGTCACGCCGCAGCGTTTGGCCACGCTGCGCCGCCTTGGCTGCACGAAGCTGCAAATGGGCATCCAAAGCCTGGACGAGCGCATCCTTGCGGCAAACCATCGCGGCATCGGCACCGACCGCATGCGCGATGCGTTCGAGCTTGCGCGCATCTTCGGCTTCAAAACGCACGCGCACTTCATGACAAACCTGTTGGGCGCCACGCCCGAATCCGACGCCGCCGACTATCTGCGCATGGTGGACGACCCCGCATTCAAGCCCGACGAGGTCAAGCTATACCCGTGCGCGCTGGTGGACGGAACGGGGCTAGTGGACCACTGGCGCCGTGGCACTTGGCGCCCCTACACCGAAAGCGAGCTGGTGAACCTGCTTGCCGACGACGTGTTGGCAACGCCGCCGTTCACCCGCATCTCGCGCATGATCCGCGACATTTCCGCACACGACATCATGACCGGCAACAAGAAAGTGAACCTGCGACAGCTTGTTGACCAGGAGCTTTCGCGTCGCGGTGCGCCTGTGCAGGAAATCCGCTCACGCGAAATCGCGTTCGGCGCGGCCGCGGGCGACCAGCTGACGCTTGCAGAGGTTGCTTACGAAACAGCGAACACGCACGAGGCGTTCCTGCAATGGGTGCGCGACGACAACCGCATCGCCGGCTTTTTGCGCCTGTCGCTGCCCTGCGCGCAATACGTTGCCGAACACGCCTGCGACCTGCCCATACATCCTGGCGAAGCCATGATTCGCGAAGTGCACGTGTACGGCCGCGTGGCCGGCCTGCACCAAGGCGGCGAAAACGCGCAGCACCGCGGACTGGGCAGCAAGCTCATCGAACGCGCCTGCGACATCGCCCGCAACGAAGGCTATTCGGCCATCAACGTCATCAGCGCCGTCGGCACACGCGGCTACTACCGCGCCCGCGGCTTCACCGACAACGGCCTGTACCAGCAACGACAGCTGTAGCCCCAAAACCACAAAGCGCCCGCCGCAACGCACTTCCGACATTGCAGCGGGCGCTTTCATCTCAAAGCTCGCGCACACCCACTTCTCGCAGGTACGGCGCATCTTCGCGCTGCTCGAACACGTTGGCGCTTTCCGCAAAGCGCACGTTCGGGCACGCCGAACGAGCGGCGTCCACCTGCACCAGGGGAATCGCCGCCATCGGCACTTTGCCATCGAAATCGCACGGCACACCAGCGCGCTGCGCCCAATCGCGCACGCGCACCGCATCGGCGCCGAACGCCTTCGCGCACTTCAAGAACCGGTCGCCCGCATCCGCCGTCAGCCACGGATACGCCCCGCGAGCAGCATCATCGCAGGTGAACCCCTTGTTCTGCTGGAACACCTGCCCCGTGTTCTTGTTGTCCGAGCTGCAATAGTGCACGCCCAGGCGCAGCCCCTCGCGCTCGGCGTGCTCCAGCAGCGCCAGCGCCTCGGCCTCGCTGCCCGCAACGGGCACGCCACCGCCATACCAGTAATCGTACAGGTAGTTGAACGGGTGTTTTCGCAGCTCAAATCCGCGTTTTCGAAACTCGTCGGCATTGCACAGCGGGAAGCAGAACTCCAGCAGGTTGATGCCGCGAACGCCAATGTCGTCGATGCGCGAAAGCATGGCCTTCATCTCCGGCAACGTACCCGGAATCACGGGCATCTCCACCATCACGTCCGGCACAGCGGCAACTGCAGCGGCCATGCGCTCGAACACCGGCGCATCGATGCGTGCTACGTCATCGGGCTTGATGCTGAAGCGCAGCTCGTCAAGCCCCGCCTGCGCCAACGCGGCCAGACACTCGTCGTCAAGCAGGTCGCCGCACGTATACAAGCGCACGTGCACGCTCGGAAACAACTCCTTCGCCCGCGCAACGAACGCAACCACATCGTCCTTGTGCAGCAGCGGCTCGCCACCCGTCACCGCCAGGTAATCAAAACGCGCCCCGGCGGCATGCGCCTGCTCAAGCTCGGCAACGATATCGCGTTTGTGCGACAGAAAGTACTCGTAATGGTCCTGATTGGGATTGAAGCAGAAGTAGCACTTTCGCGTGCAGCGCAAGTCAACGAAGAACGTGGCCGTACGTTCGCCCGTGCGGCACGCCATGCACGCCGGCGAGATCCACCCACGCCGCAGCGACCCGCCGCCGTTCTCGCAGCAAGCCCCGCATGCGCCGGCCACGCGCACCCGCTCGCTGCGCGGGCACGACTCGCCTGCCTCGAACGGAACGCCGAACGCCGCAACCGCTTTCTCGTAATCGCGTTCAACCTGGCCAAACGCCTGCGCATATTCGCGAATGTCCACACATCCCCCTCAAAACCGCACGCGCTACGCCGCGGCAAGCTCCCTGGCAAGCTCATCGGCAAAAGCACTGTCAGCCCATGCAAAAGCCGCCAAGGCACCGGCAAACGCGGCGTAATACGCCCGCATGTCGTTTTGCACAACCTTATCTGCAAAAGCATCAACCCACGTCAGCACATGTTTTCGCACGAAATCAGCCTGCGTGCGCAGCAATTCCGCCGTTGCCGCGTCGTCGCCATCCGCATACGCTTCGTAAGTGCGTTGCCCCATTTTCGCCAGGTAATCCATCATCGCGGCGATATGGTCGTCCGGAAAATGCTGCTCGGCCTTCAAGCGAAACCCCGCGTCATGGTAAAACGAGCGAACATCAAGCGTGCTTTCGCGAAACAGCATGCCATCGGTGCTCACGTACGGCGACTCCCATGGCCTGACAAACGCATCGCCCGGCACCTGGAACAGCTTCGGGTAATCTTCCCGCAAAACTGTCGCGATGCCCTCAACATCGCCATCGCTAGCTAGCTTATCAACACAGGCCAGCGCCTCATCGACGCATTCGCTCAGCGTGCGCTCCGACAGCCCGATGCGTTTTGCCGCAATTTCCTTGTCATGCGCAAGCGACTCCTCAAGCCACGAAAGCGCACCTTTTGTCTCGTCGGCAATCAGCAGCGCCGCCATTTTCTTGTCAGCCGCCCCTCCGAACAAGCCGTGGAACAGGCTGCACAGGTACGTGCGCTGCGCCAGCTTCATGGCCGCGCAAGCTTCTTGTTCCTTGTTATCCATCTGCACTCCTTCAGACACCTCCCAGCATACGGCAAAATCCTGCCGAAAGAAAAAACCGCCGCATGACGCCCGAGCACCATGCGGCGGAAAATGCTTCTTACCAGGTAAGTTCGCGCGCGTCTTCGCTAAAGGCGCATTCCTTCGTCTTAATCAAGATATTGGGATGCGTTTCCTCGGGCGAAGGCAGCACAACGATGGTGCCGTTGTCCAGGTTGCTACCGTACTTCGCACGAAGTTCGTCCACGTCGCCGAAATCCAGGGCGCGGTTCGGGCAACCCGCTACGCATGCGGGCTGCGCGCCTTCCTGACGCAAACCGTAGCAGCCATCGCATTTGCCGGACACCCCCTTCTCAGGGAAATACTTCGGCTGGCCATACGGGCAGCTCATAACGCACATGCGGCAACCGATGCACTTGCTTTGGTCCTGAATCACCGTGCCGTCGGCAGCCTTGTAAATAGCGCCGGTCGGGCAGTTCTTCAGGCAAATGGCATCATCGCAATGGTTGCAGCCGAACGAATAGCTAAAGCCCTTCACGCTCGGGAACTCCCCAACGGTGTAAGAATGCGCCTCGCGGTACAGCGTACCCACCTCAAGACGATTCTTGTCCTTGCACACCACCTGGCAGGCGCGGCAACCAGTGCAGCGGCTTTGATCCAAATAGAATCCAACGCTCATGATTCGCTCTCCTTATCCGCAGCTCTAGTTCGCGCTCCAACGCGCCGGCTTGTCGCAGTCGCGACCCAGCGGTGCGCCGGTGTACTTCTCAACGTTGCAAATCTGGTTGTTGTAACCAGAAACGCCCATGCCGGCATATTCGCTGCCGATCAGGTAGTTGTCCGAACCGGCCATATCGATGCCCGTTTCTTCGTCAACATCAACCCATGCGCCGTGAGGCACGCCAATCATACCAGGCATAAGCACGTCCATAACGGCGGCGTTGCGCAGGCCCTTGCCATAAGGCGAGGTCAAAAGCACCGTGTCGCCATCTTCAATGCCCAAGCTCTCAGCATCGCTGCGGGACAGGAACACCGGGTTCGCCCAAGCTTCGCGAAGCCACGGGCAGTTATCGAACACCGTGTGGGAACGACGCAGGTAGTGCGGGTTGAACATCAGGAACGGGTACTCGCCCTTCTCGCCGCCAATCTTGCCGTCCTTGAACGTGGACTCATAGCCCGTGACCGGCACGACATACGTCGGGTACGGCTTGTACTGCTCGATGCCCGGGAAGCCAAACGAGGCCATCAGGTCATAGCGGGCCTGGCAGTAGATCTCCAGCTTGCCAGACTTGCTCTTCAGCGGGTTCGCCTCGGGGTCGTCCACGAACTTCTTGAAGCCGATGTGGCCATACTTGTCATCGCGCTTGCGCGGGAACTGGTAACCGCCGTTTTCTTTCAGCTCCTTGAGCGTGATAATGCCCTCCTGCGGCTCGCCTTCCGCATTCAGACCCTTGATGTCTTCGGCAGTCAGCGTGACCAGCGTCTTCATCTTGCCGTCATCGCCCATAACCTTGCAGCCGGCAATCTGCTCGTACAGTTGCTGGTCCTCGGTCTTGTCGTACGCCAGCTTCGGGTCCTTGCCAACGCCAGCGATCAGCAGCTCGCCGATTTCCTGGTCGGTCTTCGCTTCGCCAAGCGGCTGAGTGACGCGGGTGTAGAACGGCAGGTACTCGCGGTTATTGTAGCCGCCGAAGCCGCCGCAGCGCTCCCACTCGGTCGTCACGGGAAGGATGATGTCGGAGTAGCGCGCATTCGTGGTCATGAACTGGGCCAACGTCAGCACGAAGTCCACAGCGCGGTGAGCCTCGATGCCCTCTTTCTGGTTCAGCGACGTCTGCAGCACCGCGTCGGTCATATGATAGATGCACTTGATGGGGCCAAGTTCGGTCGGCTTCGGCTCATGGAACGAGCCGTAGGCGTTCGAAACGTCCTGCGTATGACCGCCGCCATTCTTGATGATTTCGTACATCTGCGGCTGGCGAACGCCCGTGGTAACCGGGTCGGACGTCTTGACCATCTTCGCGGAACCGGCGGAAACCAGGCGCGCGCCGCCATTGCCGGCGTTCGCGTGGTACGCGCTGGCCGTGGCGTGGCCGGACTTGCCCATATGGCCGCCCATGGCGCCAAGCGCAATCAGCAGCTGCGGGAGCATTTCGGCACCGTTGCAGCGAGCCATGCCGTAATTGTGCAGAATCATGACCTTGTTGTTCTTCGACAGAATCTGGGCAAGCTCGGTCACCTGCTCGGGCTTCACGCCGCAAATGGGTTCAGCCCACTCCGGCGTCTTCGGCACGCCATCGTATTTGCCAAGAATGTAGTCCTTCAGGTTCTCGTCGATGGTCTTGTCTTCCGGCATGCTTTCCGCATCGAAACCAACCGTGTACTTATGCAGGAAGTCCCAATCGATAATGCCGCCCTTTTCCTCGTCAAGACGCATCATCTCATAGGCCACAGCGAACATGAGTGCCATGTCCGTGCCCGTGCGCACGGGCACCCACTCGGCATCGAGCATCTGGGCCGACGCGTTGTACAGCGGGTCGATCGACACGAACTTCGTGCCCTTGTCGCGCGCGTTGATCCAGTAGTTGATCGGCGTGCCCGCCGCAGACCAAGCGGGGTTGGAAGACCACATGATGATGTAGTCGGCGTTCTCAAGGTCGAAACGGTCGTTGGACGTGTCGGCCTCACCCGTGCCGCAGTCGGTCACCGGAAGGCCCATCTTCGTCACATCGAGCGTGTACGTACCGTGCGACGTGGTGTCCCAACCGCGCACATAGCCGGACAGCACGTTGAGCGTGGTGTTGTTCGCCTTACAGTAGAAACCGGTCGGGCCATACTCGTCGGAGATGCGCTTGATCTCTTCGCAAGCAAGTTTAATGGCCTCATCCCAGCTGATGACTTCCCATTCGTCTTTGCCGCGCATCTGGCCGTTCGATTTCTCGCCGCCACCGGGCTGCCAGCCCTTGCGCTTCAGCGGGTGCAGGATGCGGTCGGAGCCAAAGCATTGCTGCTGCTGAGCCTTGCCACGCACGCAACCGCGCTGCTGCGGGTTCTCGATCGAATCCTCGTGCGTGTCGTCGGTCTTCTGACGCACCACGGCGCCGTCCTTGACCATGACCTTGTTCATGCAACGGCCGCCGCAGTTGTGCCAGCATGCCGCCGAAATCCATTCGCCGCCCTTTGCCGGGTCGACGGGCATTTCGTGCTTATCGACAGCTTCAAGACTCGACTCCGCAGAGCAACCGGTTGCGGTTAAACCAGCCACACCGGCCATAACAGCCGCGGATGCGCCCAGGAAGCCACGACGGGAAATGTTGTTGGAGCTCATGGTTATATCCCCCTTCGATTCCCTACAGCGCGCACGTCGCGTAGAACGCGTAACGGGCAACGGCAACGCCGATAATCAGAACAGCGCACACGATGATGGCCAGCGTCTGCTTGTTTGCGAACTTAGATGCGCACAGCGTCAGCACCGCGGATGCAACCGGGGCCACCACAAGGCCGACAATCTGCATGACCGGGCTTGCGCCGGCCGCGCTGAATGCGGCGATCTCAAGCGCCATGCCAACAGCAAGGACAACGTCCATTGCGATCATCGTGTTCGCAACCGGCTTTTCACCCAGGTCAGCGGCGCCAAGCGCAACGCACAGGCCCAAGCCCGCGGCCAGGTCGCCCGCCAAGAAGCTCATTACGGTAGCAGGAGCGTCCGTCCACACGGGGTTGCCGTACACGTCAACGTAGGCCGTTGCCATCAAAATCATGCACAGCACCGCGAACACGGCGGTGACCACGCGCAGCGCAAACGGGCTGTCCTTCTTCACGAACGTGACGATCATGTCGATGAGCGCCAGCACGAAGAACACGCCGGACACGGCAACCTCGCGTACCATGCCGGAACCGAAGTTCACCGTTCCGCTGGTCAGGGAGCCCATAGCGCGCGGAATGCTCTGCACATGGGTAGAAGCGGCAATCATGCCAATGGCGAACAGCGCAACCACCACCAGCGGAAGCAGCCACGGACGCTCGCCGGAACGCTTGCGGGTAAAGCAGGCTTCGAACACATATGCGCCCGCAGCAATGCCCCCCAGCAACGTGAATGCAAACAGGGATTCAAGTCCCATGTTTCCCTCCTCTATTTCCTTGCACCTGAAAATCGGCGCAGCCTTCGATACGCGCCTCGCCCGCGCGCATCGCTCCGATTCGAAACCGTTCATTGGTTTGCGCCTTGCACGCAAAACGGTCTTTCTTGAATCGGCGTTATACGGTTGTAGGAAATCAGCTGAAACCCTCCATGGGCTGTTATAGCAAAATTGTCGTGCGACAATCAATAGTATCGCACGACAATTTTGCTTACTTATTATTTTATTTTGAGAATAGCAGATATGCGATTTTGTTGACTCGGTCGCAATGAAATACCAGGTCACCTATTTAGTTTTGCCAAACGGCTCCTTGCACCATACCCTATCTCTTTCCTCGGGTTTGGCTGCACGCTGCCTAACGTGTCGCACACTCCCCATGCGACACTTACTTCGCAGACGCTTCGTCACCCTTCACGTTAAAACCCTCGCTGTACGCGCTCGGCACTACCAACGTACTGTCGTTGTCCTGCATGCCTTCATACGTCAGATGGAGCTTGCGCAGCGCAAGCGCAACCTCGTCGTGATTGTACGTTTGTGCCACTTCGTCAAGAATTGCCGACACGTCTTTCTCGGCTTCCATCAACGTAATACGAGCGCTCTTGCGACACTCAGCTTGCGCCTCAAGCGACATAACCCCTTGCAATTCTTTTGGGATAATCAAGTCGCGCACCTCAACAGACACGATAGAGATGCCCCAGTCCGACACCTTCTCCTCAACCGCCTCGCGCAGCTCTTGATCAAGCTGATGGCGACGCATCACCACGTTGGACAGCGAAGCACGGCCAATCGCATCGCGCAATGCCGTTTGAGCCGACAGCGCCACGGCAAAGTGATAATCCTCAACCTCGGTGCAAGCCTTTTCGGGATCCCACACCACCCAGAACAGCACCGCATCAACATCAAGCGGCACCAAATCACTGGTAAGCGCCTCTTCTGCACCAAACGGCGTTGCGTTCATGCGCTGGTCCACGCGCAGCGTGCAAAACTCAAACAGGGGAACGGTGAAGAACAGGCCCGGCCCGGCCAACCGATTGAAACGCCCAAGGCGCATGACCACAACGCGTTCCCAATCCATACACACATGAACCGAGGACAGCACCGCCAAGCCGATAATCGCCGAAAGCACAATGCCCACAAGCGTCAGTTTATGCGCAATAAGAGCCGACGCGCCTAGCACCAGGCAAAACGCTACAATCGCAAGCACGATGGTTATCAATGTCGCGCCGTTGCGTGTTGCTTTTTTCGTCGGGTCGGACCGATACGCTTCGGCAGCTACGCCGAATTCCATTTCGGAGCGACGATACGTGTCTTTTTGGCCGAGCGCCTGCCCGTCGTTGTTATTTCTGCTTCTCATGCTCCCTCTTCATCCTTCTCACGCACGCCGACACCAACTTCGGGACGTCCTCGTACGCCATCCCCTCTTTCAAGCAGCTTTTCACGAAGTCCTCGACAAGCGCATCCACTTGCCCGCTTGCTTTTCGTATCTTCTCCGGATCGTTCACGAATACGCCGCTTCCACGCACCGTGGTTACGAACCCGTCGCGTTCAAGTCCCATGTACGCTTTGCTCACCGTGTTGTACGCAATGCGAAGATCCGCCGCGTACTTCCTTACCGTGGGCAATTTGTCCCCCGGTTTATAGAAGCCCGAGTTAATGAGATACGCCATCCTGTTGCGCAACTGAACCCACAGCGGCAAGTCGCTGCTCTCGTCGAATTCAAATGCTGGTGCCTCTTTGCTCAACTTCACGCGCAGTCTTTCTCGTATCTCAATCTCATACCACCGGTTGAACGCCCGCCGCCACCATGACAAGCCGCAAGCACAAACCGCCAACCAGCACCAGCGTCGAAACCGACGCCGTTGCTGCTACCGTCACACGACTTCTTGTGATGTTTACAGCGCTTTCAACAGCCAAGGGTAATAGTAACGCGCATCCCACGAATCCCACCCAAAAGAGTAAGGATTGAGCTCCCGCCAAAATACTCCACACCGCAGACAAGCCAGACGCGCCCGCAATATCCCCTAGCAAGAAAACCGCTGCCACAACTTCAAGCACGATAACCACCATATCGGCCCGCAGCAACCCGGCTTCCCAACGTCTAGTGGCGCGACGATCTTCACAAGCGCACATCCCCAACAGCACGATGGCGCAGCCACACGACAGCGCAGATGCAACAAATAGCGCCGGAAGCCACATTGACTGCCAAAGCTTAACCGCCACAACGCTTTTCAACAGCATGCCCGTGTACGCCATCACCACCACGGCAACGGGTATCCCCATTACCTTTATTACCCGCAACGCTCTGCGAGCGCGCTGGCCCATGGTAAAAGTTGCGTCGCAAAACGAGGCAACAAGACTCGCAAACAACAACGACAACGCAAGCGCGCCGATGGAGACCAAGCTCCCCGTCGGATAGATCAGCAGATAGTAGAACGCTTCAGGACGGCCTAAATCCGCAATAAGACATACGACGCCAGCAGCTATTATCACCAGCGATGCACCATAAACGATTCGCCTTACGCGCCGATATGTTGATTCGCACAGAAACCCTGGTGCACGATAATCGCTTCGTCCTTTACGTTGCGCAACACCGTTGCAAATATCAAGGGTGGCCTGCACAACATACGCGCCCGCTGCCGCTCCACCCAAAAACAGGTACACCGCAATCAGCTCGCTGAATGTCATGCAACCCCCCCCCTCTCTCGTTTGCTGCGGACAGCATACCACTGTCGCACGACACTCCGATATGCAAACACGGCGCCCTCTTTGCTCATGCGGTAATAGCCTTATCGCACATTCCTGCTGCCGCATGCTCAATTCCCTTCATCGTGCAAGTAGCCCCGCCTGACAAATGGGTCTAGCGCGCGTACACCTCAGGGTTCAGGCAATCGACCGGCACGCGCCCTTGCACCGCGTCGATTGCTGCCCGCATGGCACGTTGGCGCAGCTCGCGTCCCGACTCTTCCGACCAATACGCTGCATGGGCCGACAGCACCGCATGCGGTGCCTTCATGATGGGGTGGCTGAAGTCGAACGGCTGCTCTTCCTCAAACACATCCAAGCCAGCACCCCACAGCTTGTCTTCGCACAGCGCCTGCGCAAGCGCCACGGTGTCCACCACGGCACCGCGCGCCGTGTTCACCAGCACGGCACTGTCCTTCATAAGCGCAAGACGCTGCGCATCGATAAGATGATGCGTCTCGGGCGTCAGCGCCGTATGCAAACTCACCACATCCGCCTGTTGCAGCAGCTCTTCCAACCGAAGCACCGGGTAACCCTCGGGAGTTCGACGCCCCGGCTTTAGACTTCGCGACCAGCAAACTACATCAAAACCCAAACCGGCCGCTTTGCGAGCCGTGGCGCGCCCAATCTCGCCCATGCCCACGACGCCGAACGTACGCCCACGGCACTGGCCAAGCGGGCGCGTGCGGGCGTAATCCCACACGCCCCGGCGCATGTCGGCATCAAGCTCGTTGATACGACGCAGCACCGACAAAGCCAACGTGATTGCGTGGTCGGACACCACTTCCGTTCCGTATCCAGGCACGTTGCACACAGCAACACCATGTTCCGTTGCCGCCTCAACATCAATCTCGTCGTAGCCAACGCCCGTGCGACTGACCACCTTCAGGTTCGGACACGCTTCGAACACCTCTCGCGGGAATAAGGCATACGACGTCACTGCGCCTTGCGCCCCCGTTTCCTGCAAGCTGCGGATTACCGCCTCCACCGTGCGACCGCGCGTGGCTTCGAAGTCGACGCCGGCCTCTTGCGCCATGGCAGCTTCCAGGTTGTTGTCCTCAAAGTCCGTATCAACTGCAACGATTTTCGCCATCGCGAAACTCCTATCGTATGTGTCTGCCGCTACGCGTTTGCCTGCTCGGCCATTTCCTTCAAGTCAGACAAATCGGTGGGGTCGTCAGGCAGCTCGAGCCCATACGCCTGCGCAATCGCACGAGCCTGCTCCGCGCGCAGCGAGGCAAGCGCCGTTTGCCCGGCTTGCGTCAGATACTGAGACGACAGCAGCAAGCTGCGAGCCACAAACTCCGTGACGCGAGGGTCGGTCCCCGATATCTGCAAAACGCCCGTTATCGACTCGGGCGCCAGCGACAGCAGGCTTTTCCCGTCCATGCCGATAGCGTTACCCACTACCTCGTCAAGGGTGTCTGCCGCCTCTTTGGGATCCTCGTCTTCATCCATCACGCGACGCAAGCTTTTAAACATTGCCTGATAAAACGCCATAAGCAACTTCATCAAATAGTCTTGCTCGAACACAACCTGCCCTTTCCCGCTTAATTGCAAGCACACGGAGACGAAGTCGCCTCTCACTCGCTTAGACAAACCCGGCGATGCGACCGAACGCGTGCAAGCTTCACGCCCTAAGCACGCACACCAACTCCCGCCTACGCACTTGGCGTATGCACTATCCCCAAATGCTCGTATGCACGCTCGGTTGCTTGACGGCCTTTTGGCGTACGAATGAGCAAACCTTGCTGCATCAAATATGGCTCGTACACGTCCTCGAGCGTGTCCGGGTCTTCCGCCAATGCCGATGCCAACGTGGTCAAGCCAACCGGCCTACCGCCAAACTGGACGCAGAGCAGCTCCAGAATGCGATTATCCACCGCATCAAGCCCCAACGGGTCAACCTCAAAGAAGCTCAGCGCCTGCGCCGCCACGTCTTCGTCAATCACGCCGTTGCCGCGCACTTGCGCCCAGTCGCGCACGCGCTTCAGCATGCGATTCGCCAAACGCGGCGTTCCGCGACTTCGGCGGGCAATCTCAAGCGCCCCATCGTAGGAGATGGGCACGTCCAAAATAGACGCTGATCGCTGCACGATAGACGCCAACTCTTCCGGCGTATAATACTGCAAGCGAAACGCAATGCCGAAGCGATCACGCAACGGACCCGTCAGCAAGCCCGTACGCGTGGTTGCGCCAATAAGCGTGAAACGCGGCAGGTCCAGGCGGATAGAACGCGCAGCGGGGCCTTTGCCCACCACGATATCAAGCGCGAAATCCTCGAGCGCCGGATAGAGCACCTCTTCAACCATGCGGTTCAGTCGATGAATCTCGTCGATAAACAGCACGTCGCCCTCTTCGAGATTCGTCAAAATGGCGGCAAGATCGCCCGTGCGCTCGATAGCCGGCCCGCTAGTCGTCTTGATATTCGCGCCCAACTCGTTTGCCACAACCGTTGCCAGCGTTGTTTTGCCCAAACCGGGAGGGCCCGAGAACAAGATGTGGTCGGCAACGTCACCGCGTTCTTGCGCCGCTTGGATGAGGATGGCCAGCGATTCCTTGATTTTCGTCTGCCCAAGATAATCCCCCAAGCGCTTCGGCCGCAGGCTGCGGTCAAGCGCAAGGTCGTCTTCGGTCAAGTCAGGTGTTACCGCCCGCTGGGAAGGATCCGGCGTTGTGGGCGCAGACGCACCGATGCCCGCCTCGAACACCATACCTTCGATTTTCACTCCATCAGCCACTATCGCGCGCTCCGTCGATTTCCTCTATCTACCACTTGCTGCTATTTGCCCAAACGTTTCAACGCGTATTTTATCAGCGCGTTTTCATCGGCGTCCTCAGGGGCACCCTTCAACGCAACATCTGCTTCTACGGAGGCGAATCCGAGCGCCAGTAAAGCTTCGCGCGCACCCTTCAAGCGCTCTGCCGCCACGGCAACAGCCGAAGCCGGCGCACCAGAAGCATCAAACAGGCTGGCCAGCCCCTGGTCAAACGAGCCCTTCAGCTCCAAGATGATGCGCGATGCCGTCTTCTTGCCCACGCCGGGAATTTTCTGCACGGCGGCAACGTCCTGCGCCTGCACCGCGGCCACCAAGCCTTCGGGCGTAAACGACGAAAGCGCCGCCAGCGCAACCTTCGGCCCTACGCCGCCCACGCCAATCAATCGCTCGAACAGCGCTTTTTCCTCTAGCGTCAAAAAGCCGTACAGCGCAATGCCGTTATCGGAAACCTGCATATACGTATGCACCTGCACCGGCTGCCCCACGGCGGGCAGCTTCGCCAACGCGCCCTGCGACATGCCCACAGCATACCCGACACCCTGCACGTCAACATATGCGCAGCTTGCCGTTTTCCCAGCTAGCACGCCTTTCAAGAACGCTATCATCGCGCACCTTCTTCCAGAATCTTGCGAGCAGCAGCCCTCGACGCACCGCCGGTGCCGGCACCCGCCATCACGCGCCCGCGCGCCTCCAACTTTGCCAGCGCATCGGCCCCGCCAACGCCGCCGAACCCTTCATGTGTGGTATAGCAAATGGCCGCCGCCAGCGCATCTGACGCGTGATCGGGCTTTGGCTCCACCTGCAAATTCAGCAGCTTCTTCACCATATACTGCACCTGCGCTTTGTCCGCCGTGCCCGTTCCCACCACGGCCATCTTGATTTGCCGCGGTGTGAACTCGCCAACGGAAAGCCCGTGCTGCGCGCACGCCACCAAGGCCGCCCCGCGGGCCTGCCCCGTGGCGAACGCCGCCGTGATGTTCTGACCGAACCACACGGTTTCGATACCCAGGCAACTTGGCTGGAACCGCGTTATTACCGCATCAATTTGCTCGTGAATCTTCGCCAGCCGTTGGGACAGCTCGCCGCTTGCCGGCGTGGACACGCAGCCATACGCCACGCACTCCAAGCGCGACCTGTTCTGCTGGACAATGCCCCAACCCGTGTTCGCCAACCCAGGGTCGATTCCCAATATGGTACGATTCGCCGCTCCCATCAACCGTCCTTACACATCAAACATCTGTTCGAATGATATTACCACACGAATGTTCGGTTTCCGCCAACAACTTTCAACTTGCCGGTTTTGCACTTCCGCAAAAGCGTCCGCTGCATTTTTGCGCTCTCGCAAAAGCCCCAAGCCACGCCCGCCGCGCCGCCAAAAGCACTCCGCCCACAAAAAAGCGCCCCTCGCAACGCGAGAGGCGCTTTCGATCCGCAAAATTTTCGCGCTGCTTACTCTTCTTCCAGAGCCGCGGCGATTTCCTCGGTGATGTCCATGGTGTGGTACACGTTCTGCAGGTCCTCAAGCTCCTCCAGACGGTCGACCAGGCGCATGACCTTCTTCGCGTCGTTGGCGGTAACCGTAGCAGGCGTGGTGGCCTCCATGGTCATCTCAGCGCCCTTGACCTGCACGCCCTGCTCCTCGAGGGCCTTCTTCACGGCCATCAGGTCAGACGGCTGCGTGTAGACGATCCACTCCTCGTCGGCGTCCTCGTAGTCGTCGCCACCGGCCTCGATAACGGCCATCTCGAACTCTTCCTCGTCCGCAGCGGCGCCGTTCGGGCCCATGGGGTGCTTCTTGTCGCCCGTCTCAACCTCTTTCGGGACCATGATCTGGCCCTTGCGCTCGAACATGTAGGACACGGAGCCGGAGGTGCCCAGGTTGCCACCCGCGTGAGTGAACGCCGCGCGCACGTCGGCAGCGGTGCGGTTGCGGTTGTCGGTCAGCGCCTCGCAGTAGATGGCAACGCCGCACGGGCCGTAGCCTTCGTACACGACGGTCTCGTAGTTCGCGGCATCCTTGCCGGAACCAAACGCCTTGTCGATAGCGGTCTTGATCTTGTCCTTCGGCAGCGAGTAGCCCTTGGCCTTTTCGATAGCGGCGGCCAGCGACGCATTGTTGTCGGGGTTCGGGTCGCCACCCTCCTTGGCCGCAACGGTGATGTTGCGCGACAGCTTGGAGAACAAAGCGGAGCGCTTAGCGTCCTGCGCAGCCTTGCGATGTTTCGTGGTTGCCCACTTAGAATGCCCTGACATAACACGTCCCTTCAAATTACAGCAAATACCAGCTGATTATTCTAGCACCCTTGTCAACAGCCCTCACCGTCCTGCTCGCCCCCTTCATAGCGTCTGCAAACGGCAAAAGCGAAAACAGCCTTCGACCATACATAATTCATTATCTTGTTGATTTAATCCCAACATTGTGTTGGATATACTAGAAAGGACAACTATGCCGCCTATAAGCGGCCCACAAGCACTACCTGAGGTGAAGCTATGAACAGCGTCTCAGCCATCAACGTCGGCATCGACGTCGGCTCGACCACCACGAAAATCTGCGCGCTCGATGCGCGCACCCATGCGCTTTTGCACACGTCCTACCAACGTCACGGCGCGCGCCAAGCCGAAAGCGTTCGCGCCGCGCTTACGCTTATCGCGAACACGTTTCCGCAGGCCAGCGTGCGCCTTGCGCTTACCGGGTCGGGCGCGGCGCCCCTGGCCCGCGCACTTGACGTGCCGTTTTTGCAGGAAGTCGTCGCAAACGCCTGCGCCATCCAGGAGCTCTATCCGCGCACCCGCTGCGCCATCGAGCTCGGCGGTCAAGACGCGAAGATGATCTTCTTCCGCGTCAACGAAGCCACCGGTGCGCTCGACGTCGCCGACATGCGCATGAACGGCAGCTGCGCCGGAGGCACGGGCGCGTTCATCGACGAAATTGCCTCGGTGCTCAACCTGCCCATCGAGCGTTTCAACGAAGCCGCCGCGCGCGGGCGCACCGTCTACGACATCTCCGGGCGCTGCGGCGTGTACGCGAAAACAGACATCCAGCCGCTGCTCAACCAGGGCGCCTCCCGCGATGACCTGGCCTTATCGGCATTCCACGCCATCGCCAAACAAACGCTCGGCGGCCTTGCGCAAGGTATCGACGTTCAAGCGCCCGTCATTTTCGAGGGCGGCCCGCTCACGTTCAACCCTACGCTCATCAACGTGTTCACCGAACGCCTCGACCTTACCGCCGACCAGGCCATCGTGCCCGACCACCCCGAAACCATGGTGGCGCGCGGCGCGGCGCTTGCGCTGTCCGGCATCTTCGCCGACGCGCCCGCCGACATCAACCCGCTAGCCGCCGCAAAGCGCCTTGCAAACTTCACCAGCGCCGACACCGACCACGCCCCTGGCCAGCCGTTTTTCGAAAGCGAAGAAGCGCGCCGGCAGTTCGAGCAGCGCTACCAGCTGCCCGCCGAATCCCACGGGCCGCACAGCGCCGCCGCGCGCTCCCACACGCGCAACGGCGTGCTGCGCGCGTGGCTCGGCATCGATTCGGGCAGCACCACCACGAAGCTTGCGCTTGTCGCCGACGACGGCACGCTCATCGACAACTTCTACGCCAACAACGAAGGCGACCCGCTCGAAGTGGCCCGCCGCGCGCTCGTCGACCTGCGAAACAGCTACGCCGGCGCCGGCATCACGTTCGACATCGCCGGCGTCGGCACCACCGGCTACGGCGAGCTGCTGCTCGCGCGCGCCCTGCACGCCGATTTCCACACCGTCGAAACGGTCGCGCACGCCCACGCCGCAACCCGCTTCATCCCCGATGCCACGTTCATCCTCGACATCGGCGGCCAGGACATGAAGGCCATCTGGCTTGACAACGGCGTCATCAGCAACATCGTCGTGAACGAAGCGTGCTCAAGCGGCTGCGGTTCGTTCCTGGAAAACTTCGCACGGGCGCTTGACATCCCCACATCACGCATCGCCGAAGAGGCGTTCTCAAGCCGCCAACCCGCCGTGCTCGGCAGCCGCTGCACGGTGTTCATGAACTCCAGCATCGTCAGCGAGCAGAAAAACGGCCGCACGCCCGCCGACATCATGGCCGGCCTGTGCCGCTCGATCATCGCTAACGTGTTCACGAAGGTCGTGCGCGTGCCCAACCTGGCAAGCCTTGGCAACCGCATCGTCGTGCAGGGCGGCACATTCCGCAACGACGCGGTGCTGTGCGCGCTCATCCAGCACCTCGGTCGCCCCGTCTCGCGCGCGCCCTACCCCGGCCTCATGGGCGCCATCGGCGTCGCGCTGCTCACCCAGCAGCACATGGCGAAGGCGGGGGCGAACACAAACGCCGCAAACGCCAGCGCACCCGAAAACACGCCCGCCACCAGCACGTTTATCGGAGTTGACGCGCTCGACGGCTTCACGTACCGCCAGCAGACCAACGTCACGTGCCCGTTTTGCGCCAACCACTGCAACCGCACGGTCATCACGTTCCCCGACGGCTCCACGTTCGTCACGAACAACCGCTGCCCGCGCGGCGAAATCGTCGGCGCGCCCAACAGCCCCGACGTGCGCGCAGCGCTCAAGCAGGCAGGCAGCAAAACCGGCGAAGGCGAGAACCTCTTCGAGGCGCGCCAGAAGCTCCTGTTCCAGGATTGGCCCATCGAGCAGGTCGCGCCCGACCGCCACATCACCATCGGCATCCCCCGCGTGCTGGCGTTTTGGGACACCATGCCGTTTTGGAGCACGCTGCTGCGCGCGCTCGGCTTCACCGTCCATGTCAGCCGCCCCTCCACGCGCGCCATGTTCGAAGAAGGCCTGCCGCACGTCACGTCCGACACCATCTGCTTTCCGGCGAAGCTTGTCCACGGGCACATCCTCGACCTTGCGCGCGCCAGCGTCGATCGCATCTTCATGCCCATCATCACCACGGTTCCCAGCGAAAACGCGGCCAGTACGTCCATCTCCATGTGCGCCGTCGTCAAAGGCTACCCCATGGTGGTGAAAAGCTCGGACGATCCCGAGGCGCGTTGGGGCATCCCGTTTGACACGCCGCTGTTCCACTGGTTCGCAACGCGGGACCGCAACCGCCAGCTCACGGAGTATTTGGCGAACACGTTCGACATTCCCGCAGATCAAGCGCATAAGGCCATCGAGCAAGCCGACAGGGCGCAACACGCGTTCAAGTCGCTGCTCACCGAAGCCGGCGTCCGTGCCATCGAGTCCGCGCGCGCAGCAGGCAGCTACGCCATCGTGCTGGCCAGCCGCCCGTACCACAACGACCCGCTTGTCAACCACAACCTGCCGAAAATGCTCGCGCAGCTCGGCCACGCCGTGCTGCCGCCCGACGCCGTGCCGGGCGTCGGCGACGTCGACCTGTCGAACAGCCGCCTCGACGTGGTGAACAACTTCCACCAGCGCATGCTCGGCTCCGCCGTCATCGCCGCCGACAACCCGGCGCTTGAATACGTGCAACTTGTCAGCTTCGGCTGCGGCCACGATGCCTACCTCTCCGACGAAATCTGCCGCCTCATGCGCGAGCGCTCGGGCGCATCCCCGCTCATCTTGAAGCTCGACGAGTCCGACGTCGCCGGCCCGCTGCGCATTCGCGTCCGCTCGTTCATCGAAACCATCGACGAACGCCGCGCGCGCGAAGCAGCCGAAAACGCGCGCGGGTGCGCCAACGGCGAATGCCGCACGCCGCAGCCCTGCCCGCTGCCCGACCCCTACCCCGTCAAGTACGAGAAGGCCGACCGCCGCATCAAAACCATCCTTGTGCCGAACACCTCGCACGCGTTCTCTCTGCTCATGTCCGCGGCGTTCGCGCGCCAGGGCGTGCAGGCCGTCTCGCTCGACCTTGGCCGCGAACACGCCATCGAGCTGGGAAAACGCTATGTCCACAACGACATCTGCTTCCCGGCACAAATGACCATCGGCGAAGCGCTCGCCGCGCTTGACAGCGGGCAGTGGGACCCGCACACCGTCGCAATCGGCACGGGCAAGTACATCGGCGACTGTCGCCTGACGCACTACGCGGCGCTGCTGCGCAAGGCGCTCGACGACGCCGGATACAGCTACGTCCCCATCATCACGAACGACGACAAAGACGCGCATAACATGCACCCCGGCTTCAAAATGTCGCTTGGCAGCGCCGTGCGCATCGCGTTCGGCCTGCCCATGATCGACGCGCTTGAAGAGCTGCTGCGCAAGATGCGCCCGTACGAACTTGAACCCGGAAGCGCCGACGCCGCGTTTGACCAGGCCATCAACCTGGTTATGACCGGCATGCGCGAAAGTGGCGTGCACGGCGCCATCGGTGGCTTCAAGCAGGCCATCGACGTCATGTCGCGCGTGCGCTACGACCGCTCGCACCCGCGCCCGCAGGTGCTCATCGTCGGCGAATACCTGCTGAACTTCCACCCCGGCGCCAACCGCAACATCGAGGCGTACCTCGAAGCGAACGGCCTGGAAGTCATCGAAGCGCGCATGACCGACGTCATTCGCAAAACGTACTTCTACCAGGACGCCCAGGCGCGCGAGTTCCACGTTTCGCAGCCGCCCTCCACCAAGGCGTTCAACCGCATCGCCAACCAGCTGTTCGAAAGCACGCACGATGTGTGCGACCGCATCGCACAGGCCCACCCGCTCTACGAGCCAGCGTGCCGCATGCCCGAGCTCGTGAAAGCGTCCGACCCCATCATTCACCACACGTTCGACGCCGGCGAAGGCGTGCTCATCCCCGGCGAAATCCTGCACCACGCCGCTCGCGGCTGCCGGTCGTTCGTCATCTTGCAGCCGTTCGGATGCCTGCCGAACCACGTCGTCGGCCGCGGCATCGTCAAGCAGCTGAAGGCGCGCTATCCCGACGCGAACATCCTGCCGCTCGATTACGACCCCGACGTCAGCTTCGCCAACATCGAAAACCGCCTGCAAATGCTCATCATGAACGCCAAAGCGCAGGCGGCAGAAGGCGAAGTCGGCGGCGAATCAAACGCCAACAACCCACAGTCCGATGCATCTACCAGCGAAAACAGCAAGGAGTAGCCATGGCAAGACCACGGAAAAGCGAGCACGCCTCCGCCAACGCAAAGCTCATCGATGCCTTCTGGGCTTGCCTTGAAGACCACCGGCTCGCCGACATCACCATCAGCACCATCACGAAAAGCGCCGAGCTCAACCGCGGCACGTTCTACTACCATTTCCGCGACATCGACGACCTGACCGCGCGCGCCATTGAAGTCGAATTCAACTCCCAAGCGCTGCTGCCGGGCATTTTCGACCTCATCGCCGGCGCGCCCGGCTCCATCACGGCAATCGAGCTGGTCCAGCAGCGCATGCAGCGCCTCAGCCTGCTCATCGACCGCGGCGGCCTCGACGTGCTGTCAATGCAGATCAAGCGCCTTGTGCGCCAAACGTGGACCGCCATCCTGTGCGCCGAAGGCGAAAGCCTCAAGCCCGAAACGCTGTTCATCATCGAGTACACCACCAGCGGCACCATCGGCCTTATCGCCAACGAGGCCATGCGCGCGTCCGCGCAAACCTCGCCCGACGCGCTCAACGGCTTCCTTGCGCGCAACTCCGCGTTTCTGCTCGAGCAGATCGGCAACGCGCAAGGCGTCCCACGCAACATCATCCTCGAAAGGATCCACGCCACCCGCCGCGTCTCCCGTCTCAACGCGAAGCGCTAACCCAACTGCAGAGTGCACGCAGGGGCGGGGCTGATGCCGCCAAGGGCAAAGGGGATTTGCGCCCCAT
>OLPG01001060.1_pt1 | contig 24598 bp, 29 predicted proteins | sample 1672311 | NCBI WGS metagenome assembly OLPG01 (sample SAMEA3136670, study PRJEB25190) | human gut metagenome | biome: human gut; feature: human-associated habitat; material: faeces | place: Austria | collected 2013 | reverse complement strand
ATAAGATTTTCTATTTTTCACTTCAATCAAACGTACATACTTATAAATAATATATCCCCTTATGCTTGTAGTAATTCATCTCCAAATACTCTAAACATTATCTAGCAACTAAAAAAGTAAAAAAATATAAAAAATCTCTTTTATAACTCAAAAACTTATGATATAGTATAAGCATAAAATAAAATGTGAAAGGAAAATAAAAAATGAAAACAAAAAGAACAAAAGAACAAATAGAAAAAAAGAAAAAAAGAATAATAAAAACATTTATAACAATAATAGCAATAATATTAATAGGAATTATAGCTTATAACTTAAACGACTATATAATATTAGACAAAAATAAAAATATCAACTTAGTAATAAACAATAAAAATGTAACATCAAACCTAAAAAAAGACATCATAATAGAAAATGACAACATATACATATCAAAACAAGATTTAGGAAACTTTTTTGACAAATATATATATGAAGACAAAGAAAACAACAACATAGTAACAACATATAACAACAAAATAGCATCAATAAGCCTAGAAAAAAATAAAATAAACATAAACGGATCAAACAAAAACACATATTCACACGCTGAAAACAGAGATGGAACAATATATATACCAATAACAGAACTAGAAGATGTATATGGAATAGAAATTAAATACATAGAAAACTCAAAAGTACTAACAATAGATTCAACATCAAAAGAGCAAAAAAAGGCAATAGTAACAAAAAATGTAGCAGTAAAATCATCAACAAAATTCATATCAAAAACAATAGACAGAGCGAAAAAAGGAAGCTATGTAGTAGTAATTTCAGAGGATAATGGTTATACAAAAGTCAGAACTGAAAATGGAAAAGTTGGATATGTAAAATCAAATAAAATTGCTAATACAGTAGTAGTTAGAGAAGAAATGCAAGAGACAAAACAAATAGAAGGAAAAGTTAACTTAGTCTGGGATTATTATTCAGAAGTTGCATCAGCACCTAACAGGACAGGAGTTACAATGGATGGTGTAAATGTGGTATCACCAGCATTTTTCCATTTGAATTCAAAAGGAGAACTAATTCAAAATATTGGACAAGCAGGAGAGGCATACATGGAATGGGCACATTCAAATGGATATAAAGTATGGCCAATGGTTCAAAATGCTGGAAATGGTATGATAAATGTAACATCAGAAATAATGAATGATTACAATAAAAGACAAAAGTTGATAGATGAGATAGTGGATTATTGTGTAAAATATAAATTAGATGGAATAAATGTGGATTTTGAAAACATGAAACAAGAAGATAAAGATATGTATTCAAGATTCATAATAGAATTAACACCAAGATTAAAAGATATGGGAATGGTTGTATCTGTTGACGTTACAGCACCAGATGGTTCTGAAACATGGTCAATGTGTTTTGATAGACATGTAATTGGAGACGTAGCCGATTACATAGTATTTATGGCATATGACCAATATGGAACATCAAGTGATAAATCAGGAACAACAGCGGGATATGACTGGGTAAATGTAAGTCTTAATAAATTTTTAAAAACAGAAGAAATAAAGAATGATAAAATTATTTTAGCAATTCCGTTATATACAAGATTATGGACAGAAGATAGCTCAGGAAAAGTTGTAAAACAAACTACTATATCAATGAAAAATGTAGATAAAATAATTCCAAGTGATGTTAAAAAACAATGGAATGACAATTTAAAACAATATTATGTGGAATATAAAGATGGCTCATACACTAAAAAAATGTGGATAGAAGACGAAGAATCTTTAAAAGCGAAAATCAGTCTAATTAATAATAATAATTTAGGAGGAGTAGCTTCTTGGGAAAAAGGTATGGAAACAGATGATTTTTGGACATTTTTAAAAGAAAACCTTGACTTTTAGGAAGTTTAAAAGATATAATGACAAAAAGAAACGTGCGGAGGTATTTTAGACATATGCAAAACAAAAACATATATTATACAACAGAAAAATATGCAAATTTAACAGATGAACAAATAATATCTCAAATAAAAGAAGGAGATGAGCAAGCTCTATCCTTCTTGCTAGATAAATATAAAGATTTAGTAAACTCAAAAGTCGGAAAATACTTTATTATTGGAGCAGAAAGAGAAGATATTATACAAGAGGGAATGATAGGCTTATATAAAGCAATAAAAGGCTTTGATAAATGTAAACAAAATACATTTAAAACATTTGCAAACCTATGTATAGAAAGACAGTTAATAACAGCAATAAAAAGTTCTAATAGACAAAAACATATGCCACTTAATTCGTATTTATCATTAAATACATCTGCATACGAAGATGATGAGGATGGTACAGAATTAATAGAGACTTTTGAAGTTGATACAATAGAAGATCCACTTGAAACAATAACAAAACAAGAATCTTTTGATGAAATACAAAAAGCTGTAAATAAATCTTTGAGTAAATTCGAAAGTCAAGTTTTGGAAAAATATATGCAGGGAGATAGCTATGAAATTATTGCAAAAAGATTAGATACACCTGTGAAATCAGTTGATAATGCAATTCAAAGAATTAGAAAAAAGGCTATTAAAAACTTATTTTAGTGCCTTTCATGCTTGCATAGCTCAGTTGGTAGAGTACTGCTTTGGTAAAGCAGAGGTCACGGGTTCAATTCCCGTTGTAAGCTCCAACGTTAAAATCATAATAATATATTACAAAAAAGCTCCTCACTGAGGAGCTTCTTTCAATTTTAGGTATTTGGAAGATGTTTATGTCTATATAATCTTCGCATTAATATTTGATGATTGACATTAAAAAGAAGTTGCCTAAGATTAGCCAAATGTTCATCGTCTACATTAACCTTAGACAAACCATCTCGAAGTTTGTCCCGAGCTTCCGTCAATTCTTCCAACGACATACTATCAATGTCAAGTGTGACATTGCCATTCAATACTTTCTGCATCATAATGCATTCCTCCTTTTAGGTCATTTATAACTAAATTATAGCACAATAAAAATAAAAAATCAAAAAATAATTGACTTTTAAACAAAAAGGTATTAAAATAAAAATATAATAAGAAAAACGAGTAAGAGAAAAAGTAAAATAAAGGTTACTAAAAGAGAGAACAAGTCAAGGCTGAAAACTAGTTCAAGAAAACGTATTTGAAAAACTACCTCTTCAAAAGTTTTGGTGAACAAGCCAAACGTGTAAGATACGTTATAATCTAAAAAATTAAGTAAAAATTAGGATGGAACCGTGTAATAAAAAGCACTCCTTATAGCCTCAAAAGCTATAAGAGTGCTTTTTAATATATAGTAGTAAAAAATGTCAATTTTGGGGTAACGATGTTACAAAAAACATCTCCAAAATGACAAAAGAAGGGAGAAAAATTATGATAAAATTAACATTAAAAGATGGTTCAATAAAAGAAATTGAACAAGGAAGTACAATTTACGAAGTAGCGCAAAAGATAAGTGAAGGATTAGCAAGAGTCGCAACATGCGGAATAGTAAATGGAGAAGTAAAAGACCTAAGATATGAACTACAAGAAGACTGTAATTTAAGTATAGAAACATTTGACAGCAGTATAGAAGGAAAAAAAGCATATTGGCACACAACTTCACACATAATGGCACAAGCAGTACAAAGATTATTTCCAAACGTAAAATTTGCAATAGGACCAAGCATTGAAAATGGATTTTACTATGATTTTGATGTGGAAAAACCATTTACAGATGATGACAAAGCTAAAATAGAAGCAGAAATGAAAAAAATAATTAAAGAAGATATTGAAATAGAAAGATTTTCTTTACCAAAACAAGATGCTTTAAAATTAATGGAAGGACAACCATATAAACAAGAATTAATAAATGATTTAGCAGATGGGGAAGAAATAAGTTTCTACAAACAAGGAGATTTTACAGACCTATGTGCTGGACCACATTTAATGAAAACTGGAAAAGTAAAAGCAGTTAAAATATTATCATCTTCTGGTGCTTATTGGAGAGGCGATGAGCATAACAAAATGTTACAAAGAATTTATGCTATATCATTCCCAAAAGCAAGCCAAGTTGATGAATACATGCAACAATTAGAAGAAGCAAGACAACGTGACCATAGAAAATTAGGAAAAGATTTAGAATTGTTTATGACAAGTCCATTAGTTGGTTCAGGTCTTCCTATGTATTTACCAAATGGTGCAACAGTAAGAAGATTGCTAGAAAGATATATCCAAGACAAAGAAATTGAAATGGGATACCAACACGTATATACTCCATCACTTGCAAATACTGAATTATACAAAGTTTCAGGACACTGGGACCATTACAAAGAAGATATGTTCCCTGTTATGAAAATGGATAATGAAGAAATGGTTTTAAGACCAATGAACTGTCCTCATCATATGTTAGTATACAAAAATAAAATGCACTCATATAGAGATTTACCAATTAGAATTGGTGAATTAGCACATGATTTTAGATATGAAGATAGTGGAAGTGTTTGCGGTTTAGAGAGAGTTCGTGAAATGTGTCAAAATGATGCGCACCTTTTTGTTAGACCAGACCAAATTAAAGAAGAAGTTGGAAAAGTTGTGCAATTAATCTTATCAGTTTACAAAGATTTTGGATTTAAAGATTATGAATTTAGATTATCTTTAAGAGATAAAAAAGATACACATAAGTATTTTGATGATGATGAGATGTGGGAAAAAGCAGAAGGTCAATTAAGAGAAATTTTAACAGAATTAGGTATAAATTTCTACGAAGCAGAAGGAGAAGCAGCATTTTATGGACCAAAACTAGATGTTCAATTAAAATCAGCTGTTGGACATGATGTAACAGTATCAACTTGCCAATTAGACTTCTTATTACCAGAAAGATTTAAGCTAGAATATGTTGGAGAAGACGGAGAAAAACATAGACCTGTCGTAATTCACAGAGCTATTTTAGGAACATTTGATAGATTTATGTGCTTCTTAATTGAAGAAACAAAAGGTGCATTCCCATTATGGCTTTCACCAACACAAGTAAAAATATTACCAATTACAGATGCACAACATGATTATGCAAAATCAATTGAAGAAAAACTTCATAAAGCTGGAATTCGTGTTGTTTTAGATGATAGAAATGAAAAAGTTGGTTATAAGATTCGTGAGGCTCAACTTGAAAAAGTTCCTTATATGTTGGTTGTTGGTGCAAAAGAGGTTGAAGAAAATACAGTTTCAATTCGTTCAAGAGAGAGTGCTGAAAATGAGACTATGAATGTTGATGAATTTGTAGCTAGAATTAAAGATGAAGTTGAAAATAAAAATAAATAATAACTAGTATGTAAGATAGGAAAAGTGTCGCAAGATGGTTTGTGTACATTTGATTTATTCTTAGGACATTACTGTTCTCAAAAAGAAGGGAAATATGACTTGAAACCAATACTTCAACTTCCGATACTCAGAAGGGATGAAATCGATGCAAGATATATTAAAAGCATTGTGAATTACAGGATGGAAAAGTTAAAAGAATTCCAAATACCAGAAATAGCAGTAATAGAACAATCTGAATAAAAGAGTTTGAAGAACTAAAATCTAAAAATTGTTTCAAAAAATGGAATAGTCAATAGAAAATTTCTAAGACTATTCCATTTTTTTGTTAAATTTTTTATACTGTTGACAAAAATGAAAAAATAAATAATAATATATTATATAAAGAATGGAAGGTAAAAATGAAAAGAACGGGAAAAACAATAAGAAATGCAATAATATTTATATTGCTAATAATATTAACATTTTATATAATATTAAAAGACCAAAACACAGACGAAATATTTGAAATAATAGGAACAGTAAAATTACGATATGTGTTAATAGCAGTAATATGTATGAGCATATATGTAATATGTGAAGCAATAAACATAGGAAGAACACTAAAAGCACTAAATGAAAAAACATCATTTTTCAACAACATAAAATATGCTTTAATAGGATTCTTTTTTAGTGGAATAACACCAGCAGCAAGTGGTGGTCAACCAATGCAAATATACTATATGTATAAAGACAAAATATCAGTAGCAAACTCAACATTAGCATTACTAATAAACCTAAGCAGTATGCAAGTAGTAACAATATCACTAGCACTAATAAGTGTAGTAATAAATCATAACATATTAAATACAGCACTAACATGGTTCTTTGTAATAGGTATAGCACTAAATGCAAGTGCATTATCACTATTATTAATAGCAATATTTTCAAAGAAACTACTAAAAAAACTAATAAATCTAGTAGTAAAAATAATGAAAAAAATAAAAATAAAAAATGTAGAGCAAAAACAAGAAAAAATTGAAGCGGAATTAAGCAAATATCAAGATAGTAGTGACTACATCAAAAACAACAAATTAGTAATATTAAAAACAATAATAACAACATATATAGAATTTTTAGCACTTTACAGTGTATCATATTGGGTATATCGCTCATTTGGACTAAATGAATACAATATTTTCAAAATAACAAGTATACAGGCAGTACTATATGGAACAGTATCAGGAATACCATCACCAGGAGCAGTAGGAGTAACAGAAGGAGGTTTTATAGAAATATTCAAAACTATATTCCCACAAAATATAATAAACAGTGCTATGATACTAAATAGAGGAATAAACTTCTATTTACTTATAATAGTAAGTGCAATTATTACAATGATAAATGCAATAAAATGCCAAAAAATGGAAAAAAATACTGAAAATAATGATGAAAAAAGTTGAAAAAAATTAAAAAATAATATATAATATTGAAGATTTTAAAAATAGGGGAAAAATAATGAATATACTTTTATGTGGAAATGAAAAAGTTTTTGATGGAGCACTAACAGAACTAATATCAATAACAAATAAAACAAAATCAAATATAACATGTTATATATTCACAATGGATTTATCAAGGATAAAGCCAGAATATACATCTATAAAAGATGAACAAATTGAATATCTTGACAAAGTTATAAAAACTAAAAATCCAGAAAATGAGGTAATCAAAGTAGATGTAACAGAAATATATGAAAAAGAATTTGGTCACTGTAAAAATGAAGATGCCTACTGTACACCATATACTTTATTAAGATTACTAGCAGACCTAGTTCCAAACATGCCAGAAAAACTACTATACCTTGATATAGATATGATGGTAAATGGAGACATATCAGAGTTATATGACACAGACATAACAGAATATGAATATGCAGCAGTAAAAGAAAAATACGGTTCAATATTTATATGGCCAGACTATATAAATGCAGGAATGCTTTTATTAAATATGAAAAAAATAAAAGAAACAGGTCTATTAGAAAAAGCAAGAAATTTGATAAAAAACAAAAAACTAATATTTGCAGACCAAAGTGCAATATATTATTCAACCACATCAAAAAAATTATTACCAAGAATATATAATGAACAATCAAAATTCAATAAAAAAGACACAGTAATATGTCATTTTTGCAAAAGACTATTGTGGAAACCATATCCACACACAGAAAATTATAAACAATGGCACATAGAAGAAGTACATAAAATTTTAAAATGTCATGCATTTGATAAAGATTTGGAAGAATATGTGGAATTAAAAAAGAAATATGAACAAAAAGAAGGGGAAAAAATAAATGAATAAAGAAATACCAGTATTTTTTGCAGTAGACAATGGATATATTCCTTTTTTAGGAGTAGCATTAAAATCATTGATAGACAACACATCAAATGAAAATAAATACGCAATAAAAATACTATACACAAGTGTAACAGATGAAAATAAAGAAAAAATAAAAAAATATGAAAAAGAAAATATTAGTATAGAATTTGTTGATTTAAACAAACAATTAAATGAAATAAAAGAAAAATTATACACACGTAATTATTATTCAAATACAACATATTATAGACTATTTTTACCAGAATTATATCCCCAATATGATAAAGCAATATATATAGACAGTGATACGGTATGTTTAGCAGATGTTGCAGAATTATACCATGTAGACATGGTAGATAATTTAATAGCAGCAGTGCCTGATGGTGCAGTTCAAAGTATTGAAATATTCCAAGATTATGTTGAAAGAGTAGTTGGAGTTTCAGATTATAATAATTACTTTAATGCTGGTGTTATTGTAATGAATTTAAAAGAACTAAGAAAATATAAATTCCAAGAAAAATTCATATATTTATTAAGCAAAATTAGATTTGAAGTAGCACAAGATCAAGACTACCTAAATAGATTATGCAAAGGAAGAGTAAAAATATTAGATTATGAATGGAATAGAATGCCAATTATGGGAAAAAAAGATGGAGCAATAAATATTATACATTATAACTTAGGCTCTAAACCTTGGTATTTTGATGATATTTTATATCAAGAATATTTCTGGGAATATGCTGAAAAAACAGAGTTTTATAATGAAATAAAAGAAATTGGAGCAAAATATACAGAAGCAGATAAAGAGAAAGACGATGCTAATAGTGCAAAACTTATTGAATTAGCTCAAAAAGAAACAGATTGTGTAGGAGATGACAGAATAAATAAAAATGCTCCAACAAAAAAGAGGAGAATATTAGTTAATATGTGGAAGAATAAGCAAGGAGAAAATCAAGAACCAGTAGAAAAATCTCAATATAGACAAGAAGTGCTAGAAAAAATAGCAGAACTTGAAAGAGAAGGAAAATTTGATATTGATGCAGAAAATGATCCACCAACAATAGTATTAACTCCTGAAAACGTTGATTATTTGAGAAGAAAAATGTCAAGTAAACTAAAAAGAATATTTGCCAATAAAGTTGGAGAAAGATTCTTAAATAATTTACTTAAAGACAATAAACTAATAATTAAAGATGTAAAAGGAATGGAAAACTTAAATAAAGTATCAACAGGGGCAATAGTAACATGTAATCACTTCAACCCATTTGACTGCTTTACAATAGAAAAAGTATTCAGAATGTCAGGAAAAATAGAAGAAAAGAGACTATATAAAGTAATTAGAGAAGGAAACTACACAAACTTCCCTGGACTATATGGATTCTTTTTCAGAAACTGTGATACATTACCATTAAGCTCAAATAAGAGAACAATGGTAGAATTTATGAAAGCAGTAGATACTTTATTACAAAAAGGAGATTTTATATTAATTTATCCAGAACAAAGTATGTGGTGGAATTATAGAAAACCAAAGCCACTAAAACATGGAGCATTTAAAATGGCTGTTAGAAATAATGTACCAGTTATACCAATATTTATTACAATGGAAGATAGTGATAAAATAGATGGTGAAGGATATCCAATCCAAGAATATACTGTAAATATAGCAGAACCAATATATCCAGATGAAAATTTGTCATCAAGAGAAAATATGGAAATGATGCTAAATAAAAACTTTGAAGTATGGAAACAAATATATGAAGACTTCTATGGAATTCCACTAGAATACACAATAGAAATAGACAAAGAAAATGTAAATGTTTAAGAAAAAGGTTGGAAAATTTAGGTTTTCCAACCAATTTTAAATTTTAAGTAAAATAACCATAAAGCTTTAAAAAATATAATCAACATATTTTTATAAAATTGAATTTAAGAAAGGAATGTTAGTTAAGAAATGAACAAACAAGAAATAATTTATTATGGTGACGAATTAAATGACGAATTTTCAGGAGCGGAAATAACACCTAGAAAAATAGACGAAAACTATAAATATATTCATAAAAATATTATATGGAATATAACAGCCTTTCTTTTGCAAAACATACTTAGTGTACCAATAAAATACTTGTATGCAAAAATGAAATTAAAAATAAAATATGTAGGAAAAGAAAAGTATAAACCATACAAAAAACAAGGATACTTTATTTATGGAAATCATACACAGATATTTGCAGATACATTTATAACAAGTAATGGAAATTATCCACATAAAAATTATTTTATTGTGAATCCTGAAAATGTATCTATGAAATATTTAGGTAATGTAGTAGAAATGTTAGGAGCAATTCCAATACCTGGTAATAAAGAAGCAATGAAGAATTTTCTTGATGTAATAAAATTAAGAATAAAACAGGAAAATAGTATTACAATTTTTCCAGAGGCACATATTTGGCCATATTATACAAAAATAAGGCCATTTAAAAATGTTTCTTTTAAATATCCAGTTCAGCTAGATGTGCCGGCTTTTTGCGTTACTAATACATATCAAAGCTATGGCAAAAATAATGATAAAGTCCGTTTAGTTTCATACATAGATGGTCCTTTTTTTCCAGATGAAGAGTGTAATACAATGAAGGAAAAGCAACAGAACTTACGAGATAAGGTCTATAATCAAATGGTAGAGAGAAGCAAAATGAGCAATATAGAAGTTATTAAGTATGTGAAAAAATAGTTAATTAATAAAAAAGAGTAATGATATAAAATATATAAAAATTCAAACCTCTCCCATCTAAAAAGAGTTACGAAAAATAAATTTTTCGACTCTTTTTGACGGTCCCCACGACGGTTTGTTTTTTTATATTTTTATACCATTACTCTTTTTATAGTATTTACAAAAGTTTTTGACACTACAAGAATCACATTTTGGTTTTCTAGCAATACAAGTATTCCTACCATGCCAAACAAATAAATGATTAATATCTTTCAAATATTCATTTGGAAAAATTTTAAGCAAATCTTGTTCAATCTTAACAGGGTCAGATTCATCAGAAAGACCAATCAAATTAGAAACTCTTTTAGCATGAGTATCAACAGCAATACCTTGTGGCTTGTTAAATGCTTCTAACATAACGACATTAGCAGATTTTCTACCAACACCCGCTAAACTTTGTAAGTCATTCATATTATCAGGAACAACACCATCAAAATTTTCTAAAACTTGTTTTGCACAAAGTTTAATATTTTTAGCTTTATTTTTATAAAATCCACAAGGATGGATAATCTCTTCTAATTCTTTAATATCAATATCTGCAAAATCCTGAATAGTTTTACATCTTTTAAAAAGAGTAGGAGTAGTTTTGTTAACTCTTTCATCAGTACATTGTGCAGAAAGCATTACAGCTACAACCATTTGAAAAGGAGTTTCAAAGTCTAAGCTACATGTAGCATCTGGATATGTTTCTTTTAATATTTCTACAAATTTTATAACATCAGTTTTCTTCATAAATTAAAATCCTTTCTATTAGATTATAAATATATTATAATTGGAAAATTAGAAAAAATCAATATACATAATATGGAACAATAAAAATAAAAAAATAATATAATATATAAAAACTAGGAGGTAATAATATGTTTTGTGCTTTGAAAAAAACAATAGGTGTTGTATTAATAGGAATAGGACTTGGTATTTTATTAGTATTGTTACTTCCACTTACAGGTTGGCTATTCATAATAGGCGTTGCACTTGCTTGTGTTGGCTTGATGTGGCTTGCCTGTTGAATAAAGGAGGGAGTTACATATGACGATTGTTGTTAAAAAAGTTCCAAAATGTTTGCGAGGATTTGTAAAATTTATTTTTGGAATCAAAGATTAAAATGAAATATGAAAAACAAAAAAAGAGCGTTCTATTATGCTCTTTTAATTTTTCCATCTTTTAAACATTTTGCACAAACGTGAATTCTTTTTGTTTCACCGTTTTCTAATATAGCTTTAACACTTCTTAAATTTGGTTTCCAAGTTCTTGGACTTCTTTTACTTATATGTGAACGAGTTATGCTAAGCTTATTTCCATTACTTTGTGATTTACCACAAACTGCACATTTAGCCATTATCTTTGCACCTCCTAATTTTTTATTAAATTGACTGTTAATAAGTTTATCATAAAAAAATAAAAAAAACAAGTATTTTTTGAAAATTATCAAAAAAACCTTGCAAAATAGCAAAAATATGGTATAATATAAAAGCTAATAATTGTATAAATGTTGCAGTATGAGCATTGCAACACAAAATATACATAAAAATTTTATAAATAAATTGCAAGAACAAAAAGGAAAGGATTGAATAAACAATGAAATGTAAAGTAGAAAAAACAGAAAATGCAAATGAAGTAAAATTAGAATTAACAATAGAAGCTCAAAAATTTGAAGAAGGAATAAAAAAAGTATATTTCCAAAGTGCAAAATACTTTAATATACCAGGATTCAGAAAAGGAAAAGCTCCAATGAACATAGTAGAAAAATACTATGGAAAAGAAATATTCTATGAAGATGCATTTAATGAAGTAGTACCAGATGAATTAGAAGAAGCATTAAAAGAAAATAATATAGAAGTAGTAAGCAAAGCAGATATAGATGTAAAACAAATAGAAAAAGGAAAAGACTTAATATTCACAGCAGTATTCCAAACAAAGCCAGAAGCAGAACTTGGAAAATATAAAGGTATAGAAATACCAAAAATAGAGTATACTGTATCAGATGAAGATATTAATCATGAATTAGGACATATGCAAGAACATAATTCAAGATTAATATCAATCGAAGATAGACCAGTAGAAAAAGGTGATATCGCAGTAATAGACTTCGAAGGTTTTGTGGATGGAGTAGCATTCGAAGGTGGAAAAGCAGAAGGTCATGAATTAGAAATAGGAAGCAACACATTTATCCCTGGATTCGAAGACCAAATAATTGGAATGAAAATAGATGAAGAAAGAGACATAAATGTAAAATTCCCAGAAGAATACTTCTCAAAAGACCTAGCTGGAAAAGATGCAACATTCAAAGTAAAAGTACATGAAATCAAAAAGAAAGAATTACCAGAATTAGATGACGAATTTGCAAAAGATGTAAGCGAATTCGATACATTAGACGAATTAAAGAAAAGCATCAAAGACAGATTAGAAAAAGACAATGAACAAAAACAAAAATATGAAACAGAAGATGCTGTTATAAAAGCAGTTTGTGAAAATGTAAAAGTTGATATTCCATCAGGAATGATAGAAACAGAAACAGAAGATATGTTAAGAAATATAGAAACAAGACTTTCTTATCAAGGATTAAAACTTGAACAATATCTTCAAATGATGGGAAAAACAGCAGAAGAAGTTAAAAAAGAATATGAACCTCAAGCAATAGAAGCTATAAAATCAAGATTAATGTTAGAAGCAGTAATAAAAGCAGAAAAAATTGAAGCAACAGAAGACGAAATAGTAGAAAAAATGAAAGAAATGGCTAAAAGCTATGGAAAATCAGATGATAAAGAATTCATGGAAAACGAAAATGTAAGAAAATACATAAAGAGTGGAATTGAATCTGAAAAAGCATTAGAATTTTTAGTTAAAAACGCAAAAATGAAAAAATAAATAACAAAAGATTGGGGTGGAAAGAAGAAAATATTTTCATAACCAATCTTTTTGCGTTAATATTTATAAATTTTTTATTATCAAAATTAAAAAATGTAAATAAGAAAAAATAAGGAGGAAAAATATGTTAGAAAAAGATAGTTTAGTACCTTATGTAGTTGAACAAACAAGCAAAGGAGAAAGATCATACGATATATTTTCAAGATTATTAAAAGACAGAATTATATTCTTAGGAGAAGATGTAAATCCAACATCAGCAAGTTTAGTAATAGCACAATTACTATTCCTAGAATCAGAAGACCCAGACAAAGAAATATTCTTATATATAAACTCACCAGGAGGATCAATAACAGATGGAATGGGAATTGTAGACACAATGAACTACATTAAATGTCCAGTAACAACAATATGTGTAGGATTAGCTGCAAGCTTTGGAGCAGTTCTTTTAGCAAACGGAGAAAAAGGAAAAAGATTTGCAACACCAAACTCAGAGATATTAATACATCAACCATTAATAGGAGGTCAAGGTGGAGGAATTTCAGGGCAAGCAACTGAAATTAAAATTCATGCAGACCATATGATAAGAACAAGAGAAAAATTAAATAAACTATTAAGTGAAAAAACAGGTCAACCAATTGAACAAATTGAAAAAGATACAGAGAGAGACCACTATATGTCAGCACAAGAAGCATTAGAATATGGCTTAATTGATGGTATTATGGATAAAAGAATGTAAAAATAATTGCCATTTGGCATAATATAAAGATAGTAAAAATGGAGGAAAGATATGGCTAAAAATGATATACCAAAAAATGTAAGATGTTCATTTTGTGGCAAATCACAAGAAAGTGTAAGAAAAATTGTTGCAGGGCCAGGAGTATACATTTGTGATGAATGTGTAGATTTATGTACAAGTATAATAGACGCTGAATGTTATGAAGATGATGAAGTAGGATATACATTAAATGAACTAGACAAAATACCTAGTCCAAAAGAAATCAAAAAAATATTAGATGACTATGTAATAGGTCAAGAAGAAGCTAAAAAAACACTATCAGTAGCTGTTTATAATCATTATAAAAGAATTGCTCATGAAGAAAGCGAGAAAAAAGATGATGTAGAAATACAAAAAAGTAATATATTACTTTTAGGACCAACAGGATGTGGAAAAACATTACTTGCTAGAACACTTGCAAAAATATTGAATGTACCATTTGCAATAGCTGATGCTACAACACTTACAGAAGCTGGATATGTTGGAGAAGACGTAGAAAATATCTTATTAAAACTTATTCAAGCAGCAGATGGAGATATCCAAAAAGCTGAAAAAGGTATAGTTTATATAGATGAAATTGATAAAATAACAAGAAAATCTGAAAATTTATCAATTACAAGAGATGTTAGTGGTGAAGGTGTACAACAAGCATTATTAAAAATAGTTGAAGGTACAATAGCATCAGTTCCACCACAAGGAGGAAGAAAACATCCAAATCAAGAGATGTTACAAATAAACACAGAAAATATCTTATTCATTTGCGGTGGAGCTTTTGAAGGATTAGAAAATATAATAAAAGATAGAACAGGTAAAAAGAGCATAGGATTTGGAACAAAAATTGAAAGCTCAAAAGAAATTAATAAATATGAAGTATTCCAAGAAATGTTACCAGAAGATTTATTAAAATATGGTCTTATTCCTGAATTTATAGGAAGATTGCCAATTATAGCAACTTTAAAAGATTTAGACAAAGAAGCTTTAATAAAAATTGCAACAGAGCCTAAAAATGCATTGGTAAAACAATACCAAAAATTACTAGAAATGGATGATGTTGAACTTGAATTCAATCAAGATGCATTAGAAGCAATTGTTGATAAAGCAATTGAAAGAAAAACTGGTGCAAGAGGTCTTCGTTCAATTATTGAGGAAATTATGAGAGATATTATGTTTGATGTTCCATCAGAACCTAATATAGCAAAATGTATAATAACAAAGGAAACTGTTTTGGATAAAAAGGCACCTGAACTTATTATAAAAGAAAAAACAGAGGAAGAACAATCATCAAAAATAAAAAAGAATAGACATGTTCCCCAAAATAGTAAAGAAACAGCATAAATAGTACAAAAAAAGGTAGATAATAATCTACCTTTTGTTTTTTGCGAGAGAATTATAATTCAATTCTCTTTTGGATATTTACAAATAACCTCTCAAAGGAGAATTATTCATAAATCCGATTACCAACAACTTTTAAATTTTGGTAATTTGCTCTACTATCATTAGGCAATGAGTCAACTGTAACTAAAAAAGCATTAAGTGCAAACATTGCTTGATAAGCAGATGAAAATACAGTATTTAAAAGAAATTCTTTTGTCATAATGGTCATCCTCCCTTCTATCATGAATTTACATCTATGTAGTAAATATAGTTTAGAACTTTGAAAGTAAAAAGTCTGTCGAAATTATGAAATTATTTAAAACTTTAAAGAATTGAACCTAATACTAAAATTCCTAAATTATCATTATATATTTCATCAAATTGTTCAATAGGCAAAGGATTTTCACCAATACCTGCCTCAACAGTAAAACTGGGTCTATTATAATCCTGAATAAACCAATCTTTAAAACCGGCAAAACTAGAATTATAAGGAACTCCTGTCAAAAGATATCCACTAGACTTAGCAAATTTTGTCCCAATTTCGTACCCTTGTGGTGGGTTAATATTTTGAAAATTCCAATAAATTTCCTTCCCCTGGGTATGAAACGCAATAATAAGTCTAAAATTGTGCATAAGAGTAAAATTATAAATAGCAAGAGACTCTGGCTCGGTTAAAGGACCGATAGCCAACAAAATCACGAGGAGCTGGTTCATCAAAACCTTGTGCATATTTTATTTCTTTTGCATTTTTCCATCCCGCTGGAAATTGCAAATTTAAATCAGTTCCGAAGTATATTTGCTTTCCAGCCGACTTGGAAAAGAAATATTAGAGAAATTTTTAGAAATACTTTGAGCTCTAATAAATGCAGAAGAGCTCCTAGGCAAATTCCCAGTAACCAAATCGACTCCGTCAGGATTAACCATAGGCATAATGTAAATAGAAACAGAATTAAATAAATTATCAATAGAATAACCATAAAGTTGAGAATTATTAGTATAGGAAATACAATAATCTTCAACAAATTTCATAAGTAAAGTACTAGTAATCCATTCGTTTGCATGAATTGAACCAGAATAAAAAACTTCCCTTGAACCTTTACCGCAATCTAATAACGTAAATATTTTTACCGAGTACACTTTTACTAACAGTTTGAATATTCAAAAATGGGTACATTTGATTTAAGATATTTATATTTTGTACTAATAAAGTGTAATTATAATTAACATTAGTTGGAACAATAGACATATTTATCACCTAAATTATAGTATGTTTTTTTCAAAAAAAGTTGCTAATTATAAATGTATATAGTATAATAAAAAAGTAATATGGGGATGTAAAGGTTTCGACATATTGCCAGAAAAATAGATAGCAAGTAGTGGATTCTCGTTGGCCACTTAAAAAAACGGGAAATTAAAAATAAACGCTAACAATGAAGAATTAGCTTACGCTGCCTAGTTTGCGGCGTCATCTAAACTGAATAGCCTACTGATTTAGTAAGGGTGTTATAACAAAGTAGGAAACAAAGCCATTTTTGTTTTAGAAATGGTGGGTATTTTATAAAACTATATTTTTAATTAGGGTGTTTATCCTCGAATTGAAAATGAATATAAATGATAAAATAAACTTGTAGAGGTCTATTTGGAAAGTATTATGGACAGGAGTTCGACTCTCCTCATCTCCACCATATTTTTTTGCTTATCAAATTTAAAGTTGTCAAATAGTTTTAAAAGGAACTTGCAATTTTATGTAAAATATGCTAATATACATATATAGGGATCGCCACGAGTATACCTATTTTCCCAATTGCACTAATTAGTGCAGAACACAATACAAAAAACATTTTTAGGAGGAAAAATGAAATGAAAGATGGAATGGAGAAACTGTTAAATGCAATAGTGAGCAAACTGGAGATTCGGACCCCAGTAGAGGAACATTTTAAAGAAGAACTTAATGGTGTTTTAAACATCAAAATGACCATGTTTAAGCATCGAAATGTACCTGATGAGGTCAAAGAACAATTCAAAAAGGAATTCAACAACCACTTATATATGAAGTGCAAAGAAGAAAATGGATTCGGATATGTGGATTATATCTTTGAGTATGGTTTAAAAAGACCTATTGGAAAGCTTATGGAAGATGCAAACGATAACTTGGCAGAAGTATTACTCAAGTTACCACCTCTCAATGAAGGAGAGAGTTATGAATTACCAAGCGATACATACATGCGGTTTTCAGTGGGTAAAAAACACCCGAACGATGAAAAAATACAAGTAATTGTAAAAGTTTTAAGCCCATGGATTATGGCAGCTTATAACAATCAGTAATCCACAATATAGCTTATTCTGTAAAAGAATAAGCTATATTGCGTTAAACAAAAAAGTTAAGATAATATAAATTAGTTATAATGGAAAGGAAAGAAAATAAAAATGAATAAAGCAATAATAGGAATTGTAAGTAAACACTATGCAAGTTACAAAAATGATAGAACTGATACATATGTTAGAGATGAAATAAAGACTTACAAGAAAAAGAATATGATGACTTAATTTCTCAAATAAAATTGTGTGACGGAATAATTTTTCAAGGTGGTGCTGAATCAGATAATTATGAATGCGTCGTAGCAAAGTATTGCTATGAAAATAACATACCAACTCTTGGAATTTGTTGTGGACAAAATATTATTGCAAGAGCCATTGGTGGGACGAACTATGAAATAGATAATCCAGAAAAACATATGCAAATGTCAAAAAAATATGTACATAGCATAAAAATAGATAAAACATCTAAATTTTATAAGATAATAAATAAAGAAGAAATTATGGTAAATTCAAGACATAAAAGAGCTATAAAAGAATGTCCAAAATTAGATAAAGTCGGATTTTGTGAAGATGGATATGCAGATGTTATTGAATCAAAAGATAAAGACTTTTATATAGGTGTAAGATTTCATCCAGAGAGTTTATACAAAATAGACAAAAATATGAATAACATTTTTAAAAGTTTTATAAATGCATGTAAAAAAGATTCTTATTAAACTAAAACAAATAGACTGAATTTTAATTAAATTATAGAAAAAACTCTTGACAGTCCAGTAAAATAATGGTAAAATTAATAACTGTAATCCGCTTAGTCAAGGTACATAAAAACTAATCAAATTTAGTTACCTTAAAAATCTCATAAAATATAAAAATTTTATGATGAGTAGAGCAAAGGATTAGCGAGTATACAAATAAGGGAGGTGCATTTTAAATGTACGCAGTAATTGAAAGTTGTGGAAAACAATACAAAGTAGCAGAAGGAGATGTAGTATTCTTCGAAAAATTAGACGCTGAAGAAGGAAAAAAAGTTACATTTGACAAAGTAATCCTAGTATCAGACGAAGGAAAAGTAGAAGTAGGAAATCCTTATGTAAAAAGTATGAAAGTTGAAGGAAAAGTTGTTTCACACGGTAAAGGTAAAAAAATCATTGTTTTCAAAATGAAAGCTAAAAAGAATTACAGAAGAAAACAAGGACATAGACAACCATACACAAAAGTTGAAATAACAGCAATCAAATCAACAGCAAGAAAAACAGCAGCAAAAGCTGAAGAAAAAGTAGAAGCTTAGTTCTACATATTAATTAAAAAAGATTTTAATTAAGAGAAATATATAAAATTATCATGAACGAAATGAAGGGAGTGAGATAAATGGCTCATAAAAAAGGTCAAGGTAGTTCACACAACGGACGTGAGAGTGAATCTAAACGTCTTGGAGTAAAAAGAGCAGATGGACAATTTGTTTTGGCTGGAAATATTTTAGTTAGACAAAGAGGAACAAGAGTATATCCAGGAGTTAACGTTAAAAAAGGTAGTGACGACACACTATATGCAGTAGTAGACGGAACTGTAAAATTTGAAAGAAAAGGTAGAGACAAAAAACAAGTAAGTGTTTACCCAGTAGAAGCATAATTTTAAAAAATTTGGTTACAAAAAGTAATCAAATTTTTTTTTTGAAAAAAAGAGAAAAACCATTTACTTTTTAATAATTTTTGTATAAAATATATTAAATTGAAAAAAATGTAAAAAACAAAAGAAAACTGTCAAAGAAAGGAAGCAACGTTAATGAAAATTTTAATGTTAACATGGGAATATCCACCAAGAGTAGTAGGTGGAATATCAAGAGTAGTATATGATTTATCAAGAACACTATTAAAAGATGGTCATGAAGTAACAGTCGTTACATATAAAGAAGGAGATGCACCAGAATTTGAAGATGATAAAGGAGTAAAAGTATATAGAGTAGACAACTATATGATAAATCCAAACAACTTCATAGACTGGATAATGCAATTAAATTTTAACCTTATAGCAAAAGCAAACGAAATAATATCAAAAGAAGGAAAATTTGATGTAATACATGCACATGACTGGCTTGTAGCATATGCAGCAAAAACATTAAAAAATTCATATAATATACCAATAGTATCAACAATACATGCAACAGAAGCAGGAAGAAATAGTGGAATCCATGATGAAACACAAAGATACATAAATGACACAGAATGGATGTTAACATATGAATCATCAGAAGTAATTGTAAACAGCAATTACATGAAAAATGAATTACAAAGACTATTTGGATTACCATATGATAAAATAAATGTAATACCAAATGGTGTAAACATGAACTTGTTCAATGGAATAGAAAGAGACTATAATTTTAGAAGAAAATTTGCAATGGATAATGAAAAAATAATATTATTCATGGGAAGACTAGTATATGAAAAAGGAATACAATATCTAATTTCAGCAATGCCAAAAATATTAGAAGGATATCATGATGCAAAACTTGTAATATGCGGAAAAGGCGGAATGATAGATGAATTAAAAGAACAAGTAAATGCAATGGGAATATCAGAAAAAGTATACTTTGCAGGATATATGGCAGGAAAAGATGTACAAAAAATGTATAAAGCAGCAGATATAGCGGTATTTCCAAGTACATATGAACCATTTGGAATAGTGGCACTAGAAGCAATGCTTTCAGAAAATCCAATAGTAGTATCAGACATTGGAGGACTAAATGAAATAGTACAACATAAAGAAAATGGAATGAAAACATATTGTGGAAATCCAAATTCCATTGCGGATGCAATACTAGAATTGTTATATGATCATAAATTATGTGCAGAAATAACTAAAAAAGCAAAAAACAAAGTTAGAAATGAATATAATTGGAGCAAAATATCACAAGATACACACTTTGCATATCAAAAAGCAATATGTCAATCAATGGCAGAAAAACAAAAAAGAGAACTAGAACAAGAAAGAGCTAAGAAAACAAAGAAAGCGAAAAATACAGAAAAAGAAATTACAAATTTATTAGACTTCAAGAAAAGACATGCATATGCATAATATTTTTTATAAAACAAAAAACTGGTTGAGAGCTAATTTTATCTCAACCAGTTTTTAATAAGTATGTTATAATAAAAAATAATAAAAATTTTTAAAAATTCTACAAATTTAGCACAAAAATGGTGTATAATATAAACATCTAAAAAAATAACCAATATCCAAAAAAGATATGTTCCCAAAAGGACAAATGAAGTGAAAGGAAATATAAAAATGGAAGAAGAATTTAAATCAGGATTTGTAACAATAATAGGAAGAACAAATGTAGGAAAATCAACACTTATAAACTTATTAGTAGGAGAAAAAGTAGCTGCAATAGCAAATAAAGTTCAAACAACAAGAACTGCAATAAAAGGAATAGTAAACAGAGAAAACTCACAAATCGTGTTTACAGACACACCAGGGATACATAAGCCAAAACATAAATTAAATGAAACAATGGTTGAAACATCATTTGCAACAATACCAGATTCAGATATTGTATTATTTCTAATTGAGGCAACAAGCGAAGATATAGGCAGAGGAGATAGAATAATATTAGATAAAATTAAAGAATCTAAAAGAAAGACAATATTAATAATAAATAAAATTGATTTAGTAAAAAGAGATAAATTACTAAAATTGATAGATATATATAGCAAAGAATACAATTTTACAGCAGTTATACCTATCTCTGCATATCAAGAAAAATATAGAGATATTATTTTAGATGAAATAGAAAAGAACTTAAAACCAGGACCTGCATATTATGATATAGAGGAATATACAGATCAAACTCTAAGACAATTAGCAGAGGAAACTATAAGAGAAAAAGCATTGAAATTATTGCAAGATGAAGTTCCACATGGAATTTATGTTGAAGTCGAAAAAATGAATTTAAGACAAAACAAACAAGGTGAAGATATATATGATATTGAAGCAACAATTTATTGCCTAAGAGAATCTCATAAAGGAATAATTATAGGAAAAAATGGTGATATGCTAAAAAGAATAGGAAGAGCCGCAAGAATTGATATGGAGCAAAATTTTGGACTTAAAGTTAACTTAAAAACATGGGTAAAAGTTAAAAATGATTGGCTAGATAATGATTCAATAGTTAGCAAATTTAAACTAAAATAATAAGTTAAATATATAGGATTTATTGAAATATCATTATGAAAAAATGATATTAGTATAAATTTTACAAAAATGCAAAAGATAAATTAAAGGAAAACCTTTAAGAATGGAGATGAAGCACATGATTAAAAAAATAGCATGGGATGCATTCAAAAATACAGGAGATATTAATACATTTTTAGAATATAAGCAAATTCAAGATGCTGAAAAAGGAATTCAAGAAATACAAGAAATACAAAAAATAACAAACATGAATGTACAAAATACAGAAAATATAAATAATAAAAACATACAATTATAAAAAGGGGGTTAAGTTAAAATATATAAATTATAAGTATAATAGAACTAATAGTATTGTACAAAAATAATATTTTAACTTAAAGTAACAGATGGCAAATGTAAAAGTAAATGGAATAGTAATTGCAGAAAATAATATGGGGGATTATGACAAAATGCTTACAATATTGACACCAAATTATGGAAAAATATCCTGTGTAGCCAAAGGAGCACGAAGACCACAAAGTGCTCTTTTGGCAGGTACTCAATTATTTTGCTTTGGTGAATATATGATGTATAAAGGAACAAATACATATCACATAAACTCATGTGAAACAATAGAAATTTTTTATAATTTACGAACAGATTTAGACAAGCTCAAATATGCAATACATATAAATAAAATAATTCAAGATATAACAGAAGAAAATGAAAACTGTTATAAGATTTTACAATTATTTTTAAATACACTTTATACAATATCAGAAACTGATAAAGATAAAGATTTTGTATTAAGTGTATTTAAATTGAGATTGTTATGTATTTTGGGATTTATGCCAAGAGTCACAAAATGTGTAAGTTGCAAAGATGAAAATGAATTAACTAAATTTTCGATAAGAGATAATGGATTTAAATGTGAAGCTTGTGGTAAACAGGACAAGTCTTCATTAGAAATGAGTGAAAGCACAAAAAGTGCTATTTTATATACAATTTCAGCACCTCCTAAAAAATTGTATTCATTTAGCTTAAAAGATGATAGTTTACGAGAATTTGAACTAATTAGTAAAATATATTTTAATGAAAAATTAGAAAAAGAGTACAAATTAGAAGAATTATTTTAAAACATCTGTATATTGAAATACTTTATGATTTTCTGAATATAACAATGTGTTGCCTTAAATGGTTACAGTGGGGTGATAATTTTTTAATCAAAAACACTTGCAAAAAATAAAAAGAACTTATATAATGAAGGTAGGCAAAAGTAAAAAAGAAGGGAGCGATTTTTATGAAAATAAAAATTATAGGAAAAGAACTAAAGATAACAGAAGCAATAAACGATTATGTTGAAAAAAAATTAGACAGAATCGACAAATATTTTGAAGATGCCGAAGCAGATGTTACTTTAAAAACAGAAAAAAATGAACAAACAGCAGAAATCTGCATAATAGCAAATGGAGAAAAATACAGAGCTGTTACAGAAGACAAAGACATGTATGCCTCTATTGATAAAGACATAGACATACTAGAAGGACAAATTAGAAAAGCAAAAACAAAAAAAGAAAAAATGATGAAAGATGCAAGCATCAAAAACATGGAAGTTGCAACAGATCATGTTGCTGAAATATCAAATGAAATAATAAAAACATCTTATTATGAAATTAAACCAATAACACCAGAAGATGCTGTATTAGAATTACAAGCACATCCAACACATAATTTCTTAGCTTTTATAAATGTAGAAACAGGAAAAGTAAATGTTGTACATAAATTAAAAGATGGAAAAAATTACGGATTAGTAGAACCAGAAGCATAATTAGCACATTACTAAGCGTAATAAAAAGGTGATTAATTATGAAATTAAAAAAAAGAATACGCGAACAAAAAGGTTCAATAACTTTATTTGTTCTAACAAGTATGATATTTTTTACTATTGTAGTTGCAGCTTTATATGTAAATACAAATTATAAAGCACAAGCACAACAAAGAGAAATAGAAAAAATACAACAAACATATGAAAAAGATGATATAAATGAAATATATCAAGAATATAAAAAATAAAAAAGGCAGGAAATCATATCCTGCCTTTTTCTATTTTATAAGTAATCTATAAAAACTATAAAAGCAAAATATAACTTTCTACCTTCAATCATTAAGAAAAAATTTCTGTCAGTCTATCAAAAAATGATACTATTTAAAAACAAAACTATTTCATTCCGTTTTCAACTTGTTGAATCATTTTTTTAACCATGTTACCACCTATTCTACCAGCATCTCTAGCAGATATATCACCGTTGTATCCGTCTTTTAAATTAACACCAACTTCACTAGCAACTTCATATTTGAATTTATCTAAAGCTGTCATAGCTTCTGGAACTAATTTTTTATTTGAATTGTTTGCCATTTGAATTCACCTCCTGCAAATCTACATTTTCTAGAAAAAAACATTTGCTTTTTCTAATACTATCATTTGCAAATTTGAAAAAAATAAACAGGAAATTTTTGCTACTATTTTTGTGATTTGATATTTTTATAAATTTTATAACATATTATTTCAAAGTTAACGTTAAGTAAAAAAATTTATAGCGTTGTTGACCTATATGCTTTTGAAAATTGAACCTTTTCATTACATTCAAAAAGAAAATTTAATATAAAAATG
>OLPG01001056.1_pt1 | contig 24655 bp, 21 predicted proteins | sample 1672311 | NCBI WGS metagenome assembly OLPG01 (sample SAMEA3136670, study PRJEB25190) | human gut metagenome | biome: human gut; feature: human-associated habitat; material: faeces | place: Austria | collected 2013 | reverse complement strand
CCGGCCGCGTCGATCGTGTTCTTCAGCTTCATCGGCTTCGACGCCGTCTCCTCCTCCGCCGAGGAGACCATCAATCCGAACAAGACGCTGCCGCGCGGCATCCTGATCTCGCTGGCCGTGTCCACCGTGCTGTACATCATCATGACGCTCATCATGACCGGCGTGGTGCCGTACAAGGAGTTCGCGAAGTTCATCGACGCTCCGGTGGCGGGCGTGATTCTCGAGACCGGCCTCAACTGGCTGGCGTTCATCGTGAACCTCGGCGCGTTGATCGGCATGACCACCGTCATGCTGGTGCAGCTGTACGGCCAGTCCCGCATCTGCTATGCGATGAGCCGCGACGGACTGTTCCCGAAGTTCTTCGGCGAAGTGCATCCGAAGTACCGCACACCGTTCAAGGGCACGTGGTTCTTCGGCATTCTGACGGCCATCGCCGGCGGTTTCATCAACATCAACGTGCTGTTCGAGCTGGTGAACATCGGTACGCTGTCCGCGTTCATCATCGTGTCGGCCGGCATCCTGTGGATGCGCAAGACCCAGCCGGACGCGCATCGTGGCTTCCGTGCGCCGGGCGTGCCGTTCACGCCAATCTGCGCCATCATCTTCTGCCTGATTCTGATCTTCGGTTTGAATTGGGAGACGTGGGTGCGTTTCGCCGTGTGGTTCGCGCTTGGACTGGTCGTGTATTTCACGTACAGCCGCAAGCATTCTCAGCTTAACGAGCCGGGACTGTTCTAATCATCCCTTCATATGGAAAAGGACGTCTCCCGCAGTTTTACGGGAGACGTCCTTTTTTCTACGTTTCTATGTATGCGCAATCACCATTCGTGACGCTGGTAGGCGATACGCGTGGTATCGGTGGGGCGGTCAAGCAGTTGGATCAGGCCGCAGCGGGCGAATCCGTTCGATTCGAGCACGTGCTGCATGGCCTTGTTGTTCGGATGCGTGTCGGCGCGCACGTTGCCGTAATGTTCGATGCACCAGTTGATGCAGTCCTTGGCCGCGCCTTTGACGATTCCCGACGAGGCGATGCGGTGGATGGTCACATACGAGTCGTCGTCCAGCCAGGCGCCGTCGATATGCGCGTAGGTGGGATCCTCGCCCGTGCACAGGGCGAACTGGGCGAGCACACGCTCCTTGCCGTCAGCCTCGTCCACCAGCAGCATGGTGCGCTGCTGGCGAATGTCGTCAAGGATCACTTCCTCACGTGGGAACGTGTTTCCCCATTGCGTGGGATTCCCGTTGGCCGCCATAAGCTCACGCGCATGCTGGTAGATTTTCAGCATGACAGGCAGATCATCCATGGTGGCACGACGGAACCGACGTTCGGAAGTGGTTTCGCTCAACCCTTTCACCTCAATTCGACTGTGTACCTCTCTCAAGCATTCCAGCCGTCCAAACTACCACGCCCACCGCACAGGCATGGTAACGCTCACACAAGGCGGCGTTCGAACGGGTCGGAGCTGATGCCCTTGGCGAGGATGTCCTTGCACCATTCCTTGGCGGTGAACAGGCTGTGGTCGCGGTAGTTGCCGCAACTTTCGATGGTGGTTGCCGGCACGTCGTCCCATGTGGCCTCGTAGGCGATGAATTCCAACGATTCCTTCAATGCGCGAGCCACATCCTCGGTGGAATGCTCGCCCCACGTCAGCAGGTGGAAGCCTGTGCGGCACCCGAACGGCGAGCAGTCGATGTAACCGGGGATGCGTTCGCGCAGCAGCACCGCGATGGTGTGTTCGATGGTGTGCAGTCCGCCGGTCGGAATGGCGTTCTCGTTCGGCTGCACCAATCGCAGGTCGTAGTTCGAGATCACGTCGCCGTGGGGGCCGGTTTCCGTATCGATGTAGCGCACATACGGCGCCTTTACTTTGGTGTGGTCCAATTGGAAGCTTTCCACCACCGGCTTGTCTTCCGCCATGTTCTGTCCTTTCGTTGTTGTGTTCACATTCCACTATTCACGGTTCGCGGGCTCAACGTCAACCGTCGTGCCATGCGTGTCGGTTATGGCCGGTTCAAGCCTCGTCGCCGGAATCCTCCCGAATCGCGGCCATGAACCGTTCGCCGTACTGTTTGAGCTTGCTTTCCCCCACACCGTTGACGGCAAGGAACTGGTCGTCAGTGATCGGCTTGACCCGTACCATGTCACGCAACGTCTTGTCGGAGAACACGATGTACGGCGGTTTGCCGAGTTCGCGCGCGATGTCCAGTCGCAGCGCACGCAGCTTCTGGAATAGCGCCTCGTCGCCGTCATCCGGCACGTACGATCCGACAGCGGGAGTGGACACGTCGGGCGTTCGACGCGCACGGGCGTCAGCACGTTTGATCTTCTTGATGTCGTAATGGAATTCGGGTGCGACCGTTTCCGCCGCACGGGGTCCGAAGCCGACGATCGGCAGGCGTCCTTCCGCGATCGTCAGGAAGCCGTCGGTGGCCATCTGGCTCAGCACGTCGCGGATGCGCGCTTCCGGCACTTCGTCGAGCATGCCGAACGACGGCAGGCTTTCGGGGTTGAGATAGCTTAGATCCTGTGCCTTCGAGCCGCGCAGCACCTTGACGATTTTGCCGCTGCCGACATGCTGGTTCACATCGTGCACGCAACGGCTGATGGCTCGGGCGATGTCGGTGACGTCGATGGTTTCGAATGTGTGCTCGCAGTTGGCGCAACCGCCCACGCATTTGCCGTCCGTTTTCGCCGCCGCGCCCGCGGTTTCGCCGAAATACCGGGTCATGTACGAGTGCAGGCAGTCCGTGGTACGGCAGTAGCCGACCATCGCGTCGAGCAGCCGGCGTTTCGACGCGCGTACGGCCTCCTGCTCTTCGGGAGTCAATCGTTCGTTTTCGTAATCCGAATCGAGCAGCCGGCGGCGGGTGACGATGTCCGATTCGTTCCACAACAGCGTGCAGCGGCTTGGTTCGCCGTCTCGTCCGGCGCGACCCGCCTCCTGGTAGTACGCTTCGATGGATTCGGGCATGTTGTGGTGGATGACGAACCGCACGTTGGATTTGTCGATGCCCATGCCGAACGCGTTGGTGGCCACGACCACGGGCACACGGTCGGTGACGAAATCGCGTTGCGCCTTCTCTCGTGCGTCGGCGCTCATACCGCCATGGTAGGCGACGGCGATGGTGCCGATATCCGACACATCCGCACCCCCTGCGGCACGCAATTCGGCGACGGCGCTGTTAAGCGATTCGGCGAGCGCTTCCGTTTCCTTGCGCGTGGCGCAGTAGACGATGCCGGATTCGTCCGGATGGCTGGCGATGTAGGACGCCACCCAGGATGCTTTGTCTTTACGTGGCATGCTGATGACGTCGAAATACAGGTTCGGCCGGTCGAAACCGGTGACGGTGATGGACGGTGTGTGCAGACCCAGAATCGAAACGATGTCGCGGCGCACGCGTTCGGTGGCGGTGGCGGTGAACGCGGCGACCGTTGGACGTGTGGGCAGTCCGGCGATGAATTCGCCGATGCCAAGATATGAGGAACGGAAGTCCTGCCCCCATTGGGAGACGCAGTGCGCTTCGTCGACGGCGACGAGCGAGATCGGCACACGGACGGCGAAGTTGCGGAATCGTTCGGTTTCCAAACGTTCCGGCGCCACGTACAGCAGTTTGATCTGGCCGGAGAGCGCCTGCGCGAAGACGAGATCCTGTTCGTCCGGCGTCTGAGTGGTGTTGATGAACGCGGCCGGAAGGCCCACGTCGTTCAGGGCGTCGACCTGGTCGCGCATGAGTGAGATCAGCGGCGAGATGACGATGGCGACGCCCGGCAGGATCGCTGCGGGAATCTGATAGCAGATGGATTTGCCGGCGCCGGTGGGCATGACGCCAAGCACGTCGTGTCCGGTGAGGATGGCCGAGACGATGCCGGATTGTCCAGGACGGAACGAATCGTAGCCGAAATAGCGGTTCAGCGCCTCCAATGCGCGGGGGTCTACGGAATCGGCGGAATCAACAGCTTGCGTCATGGTTTCCAAGTGTAGCAATGCCATGCGTTGACCGCGGAGAGCGAAACAGCCGGCGCGGGTCTTGCCCATGCCGGCCGTTTCATGCTTCTATCGGAAATAGGGAATTCAGATCTGGCGGAACGCCTGCTCCAGGTCGGCGATCAGATCGTCCGCGTCCTCAAGGCCGACGGACAGGCGGATCAGGTTGGCGGGCACTTCGAGCGTGGTGCCGGCCACGGAGGCGTGGGTCATGGCGCCCGGATGCTCGATCAGGGATTCCACGCCGCCCAGGGATTCGGCCAGGGTGAACACTTCGGTGGCTCCGGCGAACTTCTTGGCCGCTTCGAAACCGGCGGCGATCTGGATGGAGATCATGCCGCCGAAACCGCCGTGCATCTGGCGCGCGGCGATCTCGTGGCCCGGGTGGGATTCGAGGCCCGGGTACCATACGCGTTCCACTTCGGGGCGGGTCTCCAGCCACTGGGCCACCTTCATGGCGTTGCGGCTGTGCTGCTTGACGCGCAGGTCGAGGGTTTTGAGGCCTCGGATGTCCAGCCAGGAGTCGAACGGGGACGGAACCGCGCCGGCCGCGTTCTGCAGGAAGGCCACCGCGTCGCGTGTTTCCTTGTCGTTCAGGACCACCGCGCCGCCGACCACGTCAGAGTGGCCGCCGATGTACTTGGTGGTGGAGTAGACGACCACGTCGGCGCCGTCTGCGAGCGGATGCTGCAATACCGGGGATGCGAAGGTGTTGTCCACGACCACTTTGGTGCCGTGCGCGTGCGCCACGGCCGCGGTGGCGGCGATGTCGGTGATGTTGAGCAGCGGGTTGGACGGGGTTTCCACCCAGATGTACGCGTACTGCTTCTTGGCGAGCGCGGCTGAGACGGCGGCCGTGTCGGTGATGTCCACCACGTCGAGGCCGATGCCCCACGGCACGAACACCTTGGACAGCAGACGGTAGGTGCCGCCGTACACGTCGTTGCCGAGCAGGATGTTGTCGCCGGGCTTCAAAGTGGAGCGCAGCAGCACGTCGATGGCGGCAAGTCCGGAGGAGAAGCTTAACGCGTATTTCGCGCCTTCCACGGCGGCGAGCTGCTCGTCGAAGCTGTTGCGGGTCGGGTTGATGGAACGGCTGTAGTCGTAGCCGTTGCGCAGACCGCCGACACCATCCTGCTTGAAGGTGGAGGTCATGTAGATGGGGGTGACCACGGCTCCGGTGGTCGGGTCGGGTTCCTGGCCTGCGTGGATAGCGCGGGTGGCGAGAGCGGTGGCGTTGAGGGCTTCGGTGTTGGTCGAGATGGTCATGATGGGAACTCCTTGGAAGTATCGGATGGTTTGGGTTGTTCGGATGATTGGCATTGGTTTCAAAGGTGCGATCGGGCTGCCGGACAGTCGTTTGACGGTCTTTTACAGGTACTGTTCGGCGAGGCTGGGCTTGGTGGTGCGTTCCACGACGTCGGCGAATCCGTTGGCTCGCATCCAGTCGTCGTTGAAGATCTTCTCCATATAGCTGCGGCCGGAATCGGGCATCAGCACCACGACGAGCTGGTTTTCGTCGAGGTCGTGCTCGCGGGCGTATTTCAGCGCGGAGAACACGGCCATGCCGGATGAGCCGCCGACGAGCAGTCCTTCCTCGTTGGCAAGGCGTCGGGTCATTTCGAAGGCTTCCGCGTCGGTGACCTGCACGATCTCGTCGGGAAGGCTCCGATCAAAGGCCTTCGGATAGAAGTCCTCGCCGACGCCTTCGATCTGGTATTGGTGCACGTCGTTCGGGTCGGAGTAGATGGAGCCTTCCGGATCGGCGCCGATGACCTGCACCGCGCCGTTGGACACGTCCTTCAGATAGTGTCCGGTGCCGGAGATGGTGCCGCCGGTGCCGATGCCCGCCACGAAATGCGTGACCTTGTGGTCGGTGGCCTCCCAGATTTCCGGACCAGTGGTGTGATAGTGGCTTTCGGGACCGTTCGGATTGTCGTACTGGTTGGGACGGTAGCCGCCGGGAATGGCCTTGGCGAGACGGTCCGCCACCTGGTAGTAGGAGCGCGGGTCGTCCGGACCGGCGTCGGTGGGAGTCACGACCACTTCGGCGCCATAGGCGCGCAATACCGCACGCTTGGCTTCGGACACCTTGTCCGGCAGGGTGAAAATGGTGCGATAGCCGCGCTGCAGCGCCACGAGGGCGAGGCCCACGCCGGTATTGCCGGAGGTCGGTTCCACGATCACGCCGCCGGGCTTCAGTTCGCCGCTGCGTTCGGCCGCGTCGATGATGCGTTCGGCGATGCGGTCCTTGGACGAACCGCCCGGGTTCAGGTATTCAACCTTCACCGCGATGGTGGCTTTGACGCCGTCGGTCACGTGGTTGAGTTTGACGAGCGGGGTGTTGCCGATGAGTTCGGACAGGGAATTGTGGATGGTCATGACGTTTCCTTTGCGCGGTGTTCGGTTTGTGGGCTTTTCGAATGGTTTTGGTTTCGTATATTCGAGAAGCTCGCGTCCGTCGCGTGCAGTTGTTGAAACGGGACCTGTTGCGATGCTGCCTTGCTCATTCGCGTGCGTCGCGTGCGCCAACCTCGGCTGATGCGCTATTTCGAATGATCGTTTGGCGATTCGCATACGGCCTGCGATATGCGCGGCCGCTTGTTGGAATGTCCTATCTCAAGTTATGCGTCGATGAACCACGCGCCCCTCGGGCGGTTGGTCAGCGACAGCAACAACATGAGAAATTGAACATGACTCACACACTACCACAGCCGCGGACATCGGCGTGTTGCCCATGCCGAGCATCGTCACCACCATACCGGCAGCAACTGCGGAACACGCACCTCACGACGCCTGATCAACAGCCAGCACAACAAGTTGCCGAAGATCATCACACCTACGAAAAGCACCATCATCGGCCAGAACGTGTAGGCCTGATCGTATACGAGACGCTCGTTGGATGTGCCGTACATCGCCGCGGGCGCCGCCTGTCCCTCCCGCCACATCAGGCACCAGCGCCCATGCAGCGCCTCGAGCAGCTTCCATATCACCGGATTGACATCGGTGGCGGACCTGTTCATCAGCCACGGGCGGGCCGCCCATGCCACGCATGCGGACGCCACCAAGGCGATCGTCCCGTACCGGTTGACCCGTGCCAGCAGTTCCCCGACGCATTGGCCCAGAATCACCGCCGAGGCGACCAACAGGAACACCGCCAGGAACAGCAGCATCGGATTGGCCGTATCGCCTCGCACGCCTGTTCTCATGGCCGCGTATGAACCGCCCAGATCACGGTTCAGGAATCGCAATCGTCCGAACGCGTCGGATGGAGGCGTGCAGGCCAGCCACTGCAGGTCTCTGCCGACGCGGAACGTGATGAGGATGTCCGCATCACGGTTCGGCGTGAGCGTGAAGCCAAACGTCACCACCGCCGAGCAGGCGAAGGCGAAACAGAGATTGGCGAGCATCTGGGTCCAGCAATACACGCCCCTGCCCACGCCCATGGATATCAGGGAGCGGAAGCCGCTCGCCGCCAGGACCGCAGCCACGACGGCCCCCATCGCCAACGTCGGACCAAGCACATGGTATTCCACCACGTAATATCCTCCGGACGCCAGTCCCAGAACCAGCCCCCACAGCCATGGCACGCCATAGCCAACCAGCACATATGCCATCAATACGACGCAACGCGCGGCAAGTTGCCTCGCCAGCGCGAATCGCGCCCCTGCCGACAAGCCTCTCGCTCCATCCATCATGACGCACGCCCCTTGTCTATGCCGGTAATCTGGATGACATACTCATTGAGATCGAAAGACCTCATGACAACGTTCTCCGGTGTCGGTGCAGATGGCACGCCACGCACGCCGACAGTCAGCAGGCCACCGAGAACGGTTTCCGACAGCGTATGCAAACCATTGTCGGCCAAGTACCGCCGTACCGATCCGGCCGGACCCGACAGCATCCGCCCACGTTGTGCCAACTCGTTCATGTCGAAGGATTCCAGCACCTGCCCATGGTCGAGGACCACGGCATGTTCGACCAGTCCCTCCACCTCCGTTATGAGATGGGTGGATATGATCATGGTGCGCGGTCTGTCGCCATATGATTCAATCATGAAGCGGTAGCACAGGTCGCGGGCCGCAGCGTCAAGACCGTCAGTCGCTTCATCAAGCATCACGATATCGGTCGGCGCGCAAAGCGCGGCAACCAGCTTCGCCGCGCCACGCTGGCCGGTGGACAGTCTCATGAAACGAGCGTCAGGCCGCAGTCCGAAAGCCTGCATCATACGCCCCGCCAACACATCATCGAATCCGCCGTATCGCCGCGAGATCAGACGGAATACCGATCGCAGACGCCATTCGACAGGATATGGCCAAGTCTCGTCCATCAGCATGAGACGTTTCCGCATGCCGCCGCCATCCGTCATACGGTTGCCGTCGAACGACACACTGCCGGCATCGGCCACGAGTCGGTTCGCGATGATGTTCAGCAATGTGCTTTTGCCGGCACCATTGCGCCCGAACAGACCATGTATCGCACCGCTCCGTAATTCCAGATTCACTCCGTTGAGCAGGGACGTTCCATGACGGCTCTTGCTCAGATCGCTGATGACCAGACTCATCGATAGGTCCTTCCGATGATGCGCTGTAGTTGTTCGCAGCTGATGCCAAGCGCCTTTGCCTGCGCGACGAGTTCGACGACCCGCGTGGTGAGCAGTTCCTCGCGTTTGGCGTCACGAGCCTTCTCCCGTGCTCCCGTGGTGACGAACATGCCAAGGCCGCGTCTTTTCTCCAGCAGACCCTGATCGACCAGGAGATTCATGCCTTTGAGCACCGTGGCGGGATTGATCGCATACGTGGACGAGATCTCGGTGGTGCTGGGCACCTGTTCGCCTTCCGCGAAGGCACCGGAGACGATAGCTTCGCTGATTTGTTCGGCCACCTGCCGGAACAATGGCGTCGTTCCCGAAAAATCGAATCGCATCCGACGCCTCCAGCCGCCTAGTCGGTTCAATATCAACGTCATCCACTCTAACCGTTGGCCTGCCGCGATGCGGCAACGAACAGCCGGCGAAGCATCTCTCAAGGACACGGCACACGTCATGCGCGTGCCTTGAAATAGGCGAACAACTGCCGTTCGCGGATCGTCATACCCCCAACCGCAGTCCCGGCAAGCATCCCGACCGACATGGCGCCCGGAACACGGCATAGCATCGCGACAACCGGCATCGCATCACCGGATCCGGTCAATATGAGCGGCACAATCGCGACAACCGGCAGACATGCCACGCAAGACGCCGCCACCGTGGCCAGCGTCTCCAAAAACAGCTGCAGCAGCATCGCGGTTTTCGGATACCCCGCATGCAACGCGCTCGCTATCTCGATTCTGCGCATGCAAACCGATGCGAACCCCAACGCCATTGCGATGACGAACATCAACAGTGGCGCATACCGGGTGATGCGGGCATCGAAATCCGCCGGGCCAGGCATATGCGACCCCAGCATGGTATTGATCCGGCTGATTTTCGCATGCGGCGTTTCGTTGCTTCCACTCGTCCCGGCAGAGGTGGAGCTCGCAGCGGCGCCGACACCGGATTCGGCATCGGCGCGAATGGAGACACGCAGCAGGCTTTCGATACCGTCGGGAACCGGCCACGCACGGACCAGACAGGTGTCATAGGCCTTGGTATCGTTGCCGGGCGAGATAATCGCATAGCCGTATGTTGGTTGCCTTCCGTCGCTTGGCCAATCGAACGTCGCGGAAACACGCATGCGTGCGCCACCGACGAGCGGCAGCACCGTGCCGGCATGCGCGCCATACGTGCGCGCCACAGCCGTCGACATGATCACACCGGAATTGTCCTTCCGTATCCCTGTCGCCGCGAATACCTGCGCGACATGTGCGCTTGCCTCGTATGTCGGAATCTCGGTCGCGGGCAATGACGCGATGCGCACGCGGTCGGACGACTGCCGGAGGGCGGCGGCGCCCAACACTCCGTTCGCGGAACGCAGCCCTTCGCAGGCCGCGCCGTCGATTCCTCCCTGCAAAGTGATCGCATAGGTGGAGGCACCTGATTCCTTCCATTTCCGGGCATCGCCGATCAACCCCGTCATCTGCGTCAGGTCTGCGCACATGCATGCGACCGCGCATATCGACAGCAACAGCGAGATAAGCGCGCATCGGCTCGTACCAGTGGCGACGTTGCGCCAAGTCTCACGCAGCACCGCTTTCAACCGCATCGGTTTCATTGGTAATCCTCCAAATCGATGACATCGGTGGCGGCGTCGCGCGTGCGATGATCATGCGTGGCGACCACCACGATCATGCCCCGTCTTGACAACGCGTCCAACCTCGCGTTCACCGTATCCGCCGTATGCACATCGAGCTGCGCGGTCGGCTCATCGACCAGCAGCAGATCGGCGCCCGACGCCACGCCACGCGCCAGCATGAGCCGTTGAGCCTCTCCTCCGGACAGCTCCCGGTATTCGCTGGACGCGCGCTCCGCCAGACCGAACTGGGCAAGCAGCTCGCGCGCGCATGCCTCCGCCTGCGGCACATCCAACCCCCGCGCAAGATAAGGCAGAGTCACATGGTCGATCACGCTTCGGCGCGCCACTCCGATGGGATTTTGGAACACCCAGCTGGTTTTCCCGATGTTCAGCCGCTGAATGGATCCTTCCGACGGCTTCACCCATCCCGCCAATATGGACAACAATGTGCTTTTGCCCGAACCGGATGCGCCGGTCACCGAAATGTAGTCACCGTCCTGCACGGTCAGATCGACCGCATTGAGCGCACAAAGGTCAGCATTTAACGAACGGAACAGCCAAGTGTCTCCAGTGAATGTGTGCCCAACATCGCGCAACGTCACCAGTTTTCCCGGCGTCCGCTCATCATCCCCCTTCATCAGAGGACCCGTGGAATCAACGGGATCACTCATCGGCATGGCTTGCCTCCTTGCGGATTCGTGCGCACTTTGCCCAATGCCACTCCGGAATCGACCGTGGCCATTGAGCGCCCCAAACGGGAGCCGATCACGGTGACCGCGACGGGCTTGCCATCGGACACCACGCAGGCCTGTTCATCATGTTGCGCGTAGAAAGCGGTGGGTGGCAGCGACCATACATCGATTGGAGTTTTTAGACGCCATTGCAGGGTGAAGGTCACATCCGACGCGCTCTCGGAGGACTCAGCTGTGCCGGACGCCTGCCGATAAGCGTTGCTGCCCAGCAATGCAGCCAGCGTCGATGAGTCGGTAATCACCGTCGTTTGTTGCGGCATGTCAACCATTCGACCGTCCACGTCAAGCACCCGATCTCCTGCGACCACCTCGTCCTGCGGCATGGTCACGGATACCGATTGCGATTGCGAATCGGTGGTCAACAGTTCGGATTTCACGTCGATTGATGCGCCGATGCCGGCAACGCAGGAACGGATCGTCACGGATTGCCCATCCAACCACACGTAAGCGTCTTTGGCTAGCGTCCACCCGTTGTCCTTGACCAGCCGTGCCGCGCCGACGGTATCGGCGAGCGCATTGTATGCGAGAATCGTGTCCCAGGTCATCGCATCGCCGTCGGGGGCCGCATATCCAAGCCGTCGCAGCTCGGCGTTCAGCGCCGCCACGTCGCGGCCTCGCATACCGGACTGCAGGTCGCGGAACGGCGGAACGGCGGTATGCAACGCCAGCAGCGGCACTTCATCCACCGCAATGAAGCTTGTTCCGGAATCGATGGTTTGTCCGGGCGCGCAACCATAGGCGGTGATGGTGCCCGATTTGGGCGAGGCCACGGTGCGCCCCGTTCCGGTATGGACCGTGACGGTGACGTCTCGAGCATCATCGAACCGGCTTTTCGCCGCAGTGATCGAACCGGAGGCCGTTGAGGATCGCAACGATTGGGGTATGGCCGGTCGGACCAGCAGGAATCCGCATCCGACGCTTGCCGCCAATGCGATGACTACCAACAACGCGACGACCGACATGGCCAATGGCTGACGTCGTCGCGTCGCCGGCCGCCGCTTTCCATCCGCATCCGTCCGTCGGTTCCGAACATGCGACCATGCTCTGGCGGGTGTTTTGCCGCCCGCCATCACAATGCCCCACATTGTTCGATGATGGCCGCTTTGCGTTTGTCGTAGGCGGGATTGTCCTTGAGGGCGTATTTGCCGATCAGGTCATCGAAGCTCGTTCCGCCGGATTCGCCCATCGTCGCCAGCTCGTCGTAGGCGTCGGCGGTCACGGAGTCGTCCACGATGCCGTGTTTTTTCAGGCAGGCCAGTGTCTTGTCGTTCTGCTGGCGCGCGAGTTGGTCGGTATCGACGTTCTCGGGATTCTCCTTGAGGCTCAGATACAGGTCGACGATGTTCTTGTATTGGGTCTCATTCTGGCAGGCTTCGTCAGCGGCATTGGTGGCGGCAATCTCATCTTCGCTCAAGTTGCGCTTGTCAAGCGCGTTGTCTCCGTAGGACGGGCTGATCGACCCACCGGGGTATCGCGCCTCGCCGGTGTCCACTGTGATGCCTTTCGAGGTCAGGCATTGCGCGTAGCTGGAACCAAGCTGGACCAACTCCTCTTCCGTGATTTTGCCGTCCTCGAGAATCTGGGCGGCTTCAGTGCTACCGGAGTTCTTGATTTTTGCGATTTCGTCCCGATACGACGCGTCCGCGGCGTTGGCGTCCGCATCGCCGCTGATGGCGGACGCCTGGCCCCGTGACGACTGCTCTTGCTTCCGATCTCCTGCCGTGCCGCACGCACCCAACGATATGCTCAAAGCAAGAACAGTCAGTATTGTCACGATTCGCCGTGGCCGTTGCATCCCGTGGCTTTGATATGTTCCATGCGTCATCGCAGTCCCCCGATCATGAACATCTGGTCATGCCGGACCATCCATCCTGTTGGTTACATGGTTAGTTACATAACTAACTAACCATGTAACCAACAATATCAACCGACACGCAATCGGTCAAATCGTTATAGAAAAGAGACGCACCACGAATATGCGAGACGGTATGGCGCGCACGGATGAGGCATGCGGAGCGACACCTACAGCGAGGCGGCCTGCACCAATCGCTTGGTGTACTCGTCCTGCGGATGGCCCAGCACCTCGGCAGTCGCGCCGGTCTCGGCCACGCGGCCGTCATGCAGGACCAAAATGCGGTCCGCGATGTGTTGCACCACACCCAGATCGTGGGACACCATGATGATCGCCATATCAGGTTCAGCGTTGCGGATGGCTTCGAAGGATTCAAGGATCCGGACTCTTGCGGCCACGTCGATGGCGCTCATCGGCTCGTCGGCGAGCAACACCTTCGGCCCGTCCACGATGGCGCGGGCGATCGCCGCGCGCTGCGCCTGCCCGCCGGACAGGTCGACGGGGAAACGGTTGAGATACGTTTCCGGATCGAGGCTCACCATTTCCAGCACTTCGGCCACGCGTTCCGCGACGCGTTCCCGTGGCCAATCCGGATGATGCATTCGCAATGGCTCGCCTATGGATCGGCCGATGCGCCATCGCGGATCCAACGAATCGAACGGGCTTTGGAACACCAATCCGGACTGCATGCGCAACTTGCGCGCCACATCGCCACGAACCGGCTCGCCGCAGTATTCGACGCTGCCGCCGTCCGCGGATTCAAGTCCCAGCAGCACGCGGGTCAGCGTGGTCTTGCCCGATCCGGAGCCGCCGATCACGGCGAGGCACTCCCCCGCACGCACATCCACATCCACGCCGAACAGCACCTGACGGCGCTCATGTTTCGCGCCATACCATTTGTCGAGGCCGCGGCCGCACAGCACCATGTCCTCATCTGTGTCAGTCATGGTCCACCTCCTTGTGCATGGGATTCCGCACGGGTTTCTGCCCGACATCCTGCCCTGCGTGCAACGACAATGCGCGTGCCGACTGGACCAGCCTGTGTCCCGCGTCGGTGTGCGGATGGTCCAGAAGCGCGGTCGTATCGCCGGATTCCTCAATCCGCCCGTTTTCAAGCACGTAACAGCGCGTGGTGGCCCTGTTCAGCACCGCGAAATCGTGCGTGATGAACAGCATCGACGCGCCCGACTCGTCCACCAGCGACGTGAGCAGGTCCACGATCTGCCGTTGCGTGATCGAATCCAATGCGGTGGTCGGTTCGTCGGCGATGATCAGCCGTGGCGAGGTGACGAGCGCCGTGGCGATGCCGACGCGTTGGCGTTGGCCGCCCGACAGTTCATGCGGGTATTTCGCCAGCACGTCCTCGCCGAGGCCGACCTTGGCAAGCACCGCTGTGACGCGTTCCGACCGTTCGGCGAGCGACAGATCGTAATGCAGGTACAGCGGAAGACCGACCTGCTGCGCCACGGTCATCACCGGATTCAACGCGGCGGACGGATTCTGGAACACCATGCCCACGTACCGTCCGCGCAGGTCGGCGACCGCTGCGTCCGACGCGCCGACAATCTGCGTACCACCCAATTCGACGCTGCCCGTCACCTGTGCGGTCGCCGGCAGCAGACCCATCATGGCGCGGGCGATCATCGATTTGCCGGAACCGGACGAGCCGACCAAGCCGACACGTTCGCCGTCGGCGATGTCCAAATCGACATCATCGACGATCGGCTTGCCGTTGATGGCGATGTTCAGATGACGTATGACGGCGCTCATGCGGCCTCCCTCAACGCGGGATTGGTTAGCGGATCGAGCGCGTCGCGCAACGCGTCGCCGAACAGGTTCAACGCGACCACCACCATGGTGACGACCAGGCCGGGCCATAGGACGGCCATGGGATAGATGCTGATGAATTTCACGGACGTGGACAGCGAATGCCCCCAACTGGGCACGACGGCTCCGACGCCGACGCCCAGATACGTGAGTCCCGCTTCCGCCAGCAGCGAGGTGCCGGCGCTCATGGACAGCTGCACGCACAATACCGGCAGCGTGTTCGGCACGATATGCGTGAAGAACACGCGGACGGAGCTTGCCCCCGACCATAATGCCGATTCGACGTATGCCGAACGTGCGGCGAGCAGTGCGGAGGGCCGTAGGATGCGTGCCAGGTTCAGCCCGTACGCGCAACCGCAGGCGGCGATGACCACCGCGGCGGACGCGCCGAACGGCACGGAAAGAATCAATGCGATGAGCACCGTCGGAATGGAGATCAGCGCGTCGGCCATCACCACCGATGTGGACGCGAGCGCACCGGAACGCGATACCATGGCTGCGACCAGCAGCAGTCCGATCGCGGCGGCGACGATGACGGTGAGCACGGCGATCATGAGATTCGTGCGGGAGCCGGCCATCAGCCAGCTCAGCACGTCGGCACCGGTGCCGTCGGCGCCCAACGGGTGCGCTGCGGACGGGGAGGCCCACGCGTTGAATCCGTTGGTGTCGAGCAGCGAATACGGCGTCCATACGAGGGACAGGGCGGATACGAGCAGCCATGCTCCGATGACGATCAGCGCGTATTTGCCGCCGGCCTTGGCCCAGATGGTCGAAAGCACGGTTTTCATGGTGGCAGTGGATGTCACGTCGATGACGGATCGCATGGGTCTCGACGTAGTTTGCGCGGACGACGCTGATTGCGAGGATGGTGCGGGTTTCGATGCGTTCATGCTTCCGTCTTTCCCGAAACGACGCCGGAATGCTTCAACCGCGGGTCGAGCGCGCGGTGCGTCAGATCGACCACGAGACCCAGCAGCAGGAAGAACGCAGCCAGCAGGAACAGTTCGCTTTGCACTGCGATCAGGTCGCGGTTGCCGACGTCGGTGACCAGCATGGCGCCAAGACCCGGCAGGGCGAACAGGTTTTCCACCACCATCACGCCGGTGATCATTTGCGCGAAGGTCAGGCCGACCACCGACACCAGTTGCGCAGTGGCCAGACGCAACGCCACGCGCAATACCGCCTGTTTGCGGGTCATGCCGCAGGCCATGGCCATGTCCACCGCCTGCGATGAGGCCATATCCCCCACTGCGGCACGCGTGTAGCGCATGATGGACGCGCCGGCTGTGATGCCGGTGGTGAGCGCCGGCATCAGCAGACAGGACAGGGCCTTTCCCGGCGTGGCCCAGCCGGTGTCGGGGAAGCCTTGCGCGGGCAGCAATCCCAACAGTCCCGTGCCACGGGAGAACAGCAGGATCAGCAGTAGGCCGCCCCACAATGCGGGCACCGCGCCGCCCACGATCGCAATGCCGTGGAACAGGCCGCGCAGCCGCGGATTGCGTGTCAGGACGGCCGCGCAGCCAAGCGGCAGGCCGATCGCCAGCGCGATCAGCAGGCTCAGCACAATCAGAGGGAACGTTACGGCGGCGCGCATGGCGATCTGCCGCGCGACCGGCCGTCCGCCGACTGTGGACACGCCGAGGTCGCCATGCAGCAGGCCCGCCATCCAATCGCCATATTGTGCGACGAGCGGCTTGTCCAAGCCGAATTCGGCGCGCAGCGACGCAATGCGTTCGGGGGTGGCGTTCGTGCCGGCGATGACCGCGGCGACGTCTCCCGGCAATACGCGCAGCATCACGAACACCAGCGCGGACAGGCCCACCAAAGCCGCTACGAACAGCGCCAGCCGCTTTCCCACGAATCGCATGGAAATACCGTTCCCTTACTTATTCTTGGAGATCCGCCACAATGGCAGCACCGTCTGGCTGAGCTTGCTGGGGAAGCCCTGCACGTGCTTGTCGACGGCCACCGTCACGCGGTAGCCGAACAGCCAGTCCGCAGGAGCGTCCTCGCTGACGGCTTTGGCCGCCCTTTTGAGATAATCGGCGCTTTGCTGCTCATCGGTGGATTCGAGCGCCTTGGCATACCATTCCCGCGCCTGTTTGCCGTCGTAATGGTAGTAGTAGTCCGGCGTGGTCCACTTGTAGAAGTCATGGCTTTCGGCATGGTCCACCAGCGAAAGCTCATAGTTGCCGTTGGCGTGCACGTCCTGAAGCCATGTGGAGAATTCCACGTAGTTGATCTTCAGATCGATGCCGATTTTGGCGAGCTGGCTTTTGAGCTGGTCGCCCAGTTCGGTGCCGTACGTGTTGGCGTAGGTGAGGGTGAGCCGCAACGGCTTGTCGGTGGTATAACCGGCTTCCTTCATAAGTTCCTTGGCCTTGTCCACGTTGTACGGGTACAGGCCGGTCAGGTCCTCGTAACCGGGGTCGACGGACGGGATCGGACCGCCGAGCGCGTAGTCGACGTTGCCTCGGGAGGCGATGATCTCCTTGTGGTTGATGGCGTATCGAATGGCCTGGCGGACGCGCTTGTCCTTGAGTTTGGCGTTCGTACAGTTGAAGGCGAGGACGAACTTGTCGCTGCCGTCGGCCGCGGACACCCGATATGTGTTGGTATCGAGCGATTTGGCGAGCGTGGCGTTCACAGGAGAAAGCACGTCGACATCACCCCCTTTGAGCGCATTGACGGCCGCGTTGTCATCGGTGATGAATTTGAGCACCACATGTTCGGTGGCGGGTTTGTGCGCGCTGCCCCAATATTTCGGATTGGCTTTGAGCACCATCTTGCTGGCCGGGTCGAAGGATTCGACGGTATACGGACCGGAACCGACGGCCTCGGTCTTCGCGTTATACGTGGCGTTCTTATCGAACACCAATCCCGGGCGTCCGGTCAGATACCACAGGAGATTGGAATCAGGGGCATCGAGCGTGAGCCTGACCGTGTCGGCATCGACGGCTTCGGCCTTATCGAGGCTTTCCACCTGGTTGGCGTTGTAGTACTGCTTCTCCTTGAGCTGGTTGATGGACCACGCCACGTCGTCGGCGTCGAGTTTGTCGCCATTGGAGAAACACATGTTGTTGTTGAGATGGAACGTGTAGGTTTTGCCGTCCTTGGAAATGTCCCAGGATTTCGCGAGGCCCGGCTGCACTTTGTTGTCGGAGTCGCGCGACAGCAGCGCTTCGTAGACGTTGCCGATCAGCACCTGTTCGATGGCCGATCCGGACTGGTGGCGGATGTCGAGGCTGACCGGGGCGAGTTTGAGCCCGATGGTGACGGTGTCGGCTTTAGTTACGCCGGAAGTGTTCGCGTCATCGTTTTTGCCGCACGTCACTGCAATGGCGACAATCACCGCGACGGCGGCGATGATGGCGATCAACGCGATAAGCCACTTCTTCGGGCCTTGCGATTTCGCGCCGTTCGACGATTTCGCACGCGCGTTCAGCGTGGCGTCGGTGCTTGCCGTGGACTGCGGCTGCTGTTCGTTCTCCTGTTTGGTTGCGTCGGCTTCGCCGTGCGCACCGGTAGGTGACGACATGGGATTTCTCCTCTTCGTATTTTCGATTATGTGTTGTGATTGCGGTTGACCGCCTGCGTGAGGTCGATCACCACGGCCTGATTCTACTGTCCGCCATACCCGCGGCCCGTTCGGATTCGCCCGCAAAGCGCGCGGAGGCTTCGGCCCGGTTATATACTTGACGCAGTCGCGGCAGGTCACAACGAGAAGGACGGTTGATCCATGGCGCATATTCTTTTGGGGGTCACCGGCAGCATCGCCGCGTTCAAGGCCTGCCATCTCGCCTCCGATTGGAGCAAGCAGGGGCATGAGGTGCGTGTGGTGATGACCGCCGCCGCACAGGAGTTCGTCACTCCCCTGACGTTCAGTTCCCTCACCCACACGCCGACACGCACGTCCATGTTCGCCGCCGGACATCGTCCCGGCGCTACGGCCGACGTGGCACCCGGACCGGATGGTCCGCTGCAGATCAGCCACGTGGCCGACGCGAAGTGGGCGGATCTGCTGGCAGTCGCTCCGGCGAGCGCCGATATCATCGCGAAAATCGCCTGCGGCATCGCCGATGACCAGCTGACCAGCACCATACTCGCGTACGACAAGGGACCGAAGGTCCTGTGCCCCGCCATGAACGTGCATATGTATGAAAACGCCGTGACGCAACGCAATCTCAATACCTGCCGTGAGCTCGGTTGGACGATTGTGGAGCCGGAAAGCGGCATGCTGGCCTGCGGCGACGCCGGCAAGGGACGTATGGAGGAGCCGGCACGCATCGAAACGGCGGTGAAAGCGCTGCTGCTTGCGAATCGTCCGGACGGCGAGCTGCCGCTTAAGGGACTTGCCGTGCTCGTCACCGCCGGCCCGACGCAGGAGCCGCTTGATCCGGTGCGGTTCCTCACCAACCATTCCACCGGCAAGATGGGGTACGCTCTGGCCGAACAGGCACGCGATCTGGGCGCGCAGGTGACGCTTGTATCCGGTCCGGTGGCGTTGGACGCCCCGTATGGCGTGGATGTGGTCGATGTCACGACCGCACGGGATATGTTCGATGTGGTGACGAGCCGTTTCTCGGACACGGACATCACCGTCATGGCCGCGGCCGTCGGCGATTTCCGTCCGGTCGAGCAGGCCCGGGACAAGATCAAGAAGAACGGGCGCAGCGGCATCAAGCTCGAGCTCACGTCGAATCCGGACATTCTGGCTTGGGCCGGCGAGCATAAGCGGCTGGACCAGACATTGTGCGGATTCGCCATGGAGACGCGCGACCTTGAGGCCAACGCGGCGAAGAAGCTTAACGGCAAGCATTGCGACATGCTGGTGGCCAACAATCTGCGCACCCCCGGCGCCGGTTTCGCAGCGGACACGAACGTGGTGACGGTGCTGACGCCGGGCGAAACCGCAGACAGGCCAAGCATCGAACGGTGGAGCAAGATGGGCAAGGACGCACTTGCGAAACGTATTCTTGTCAAGCTCGCAGCCATGCGTGCGGACGGCGAACGGCGCTAACCGCAGCATTTTCGAATCGCAATAACCGTATCAATCGCAATAATCGCAATATTTCAACGGAACTTCCGCAAAACGCGAAGGAGAACGCAACATGCTTCTGATGGCTGTGGATATCGGCAACACGAACGTCGTGATCGGTTTCATCGACGATGGGCGCATCGCGGGCACGTACCGCATCACCACGAAGGCGAACCACACGTCCGACGAATACGGGCTGATGATCACGCAGTTCCTGGCTTTGAGCGGCTACAAGCCGGCGGATGTCGATGATGTGATCATTTCGTCCGTGGTGCCGAAGGTCATGCATTCGTTCCGTGCGAGCATCGTGAAGTTCCTCGACATCGATCCGATGATCGTGGGACCGGGCATCAAAACGGGACTCAACATCCGCATGGACAATCCGCAGAACATGGGCGCGGACTGCATCGCCGACTGCGCGGGCGCGTATTACGAGTATGGCGGGCCGATTCTGGTGGCTGATTTCGGCACGGCCACCACGTTCAACTACGTCACCGCGGACGCGTCGGTGATTTCCGGACTGATCACCACCGGTATCCGCACCGCCGCGGCCGCACTGTGGGAAGGGACGGCGCAGCTGCCGGAAGTGGAGATCACCCGTCCGAAGTCGATTCTGGCGAAGTCCACGAAACCGGCCATGCAGGCGGGCCTGTACTACAACTTCCTCGGCGGCATCGAACGCACGATCGCGCAGTTCCATAAGGAGATCGACGAGGATTTCCGTGTGGTGGCGACGGGCGGATTGAGCCGCGTGTTCGCCGACGACACGAACATGATCGACATTTACGATCCGGACCTGATTTTCAAGGGCATGCGGCACATCTACGACCGCAACGTCCGCTGATTCAAGAGCCAGCGACGGGAACCGGCGATCATAGCCCGGCAATCTGAAAACCGACGGCCTGCGGATAATGCGCTATCCGCAGGCCGCAATCGATTAAACCAATTACACAGACGCTATTGGATGGTGAAGCCCTGGTTGGCTCCGTATTCTTTCAGGTCCTTCTGCCATAGGGCTATGCCGCCCTTAAGTTTGATGCGGTCGGACGATTCGGTGTTCTTCAACGCATCGCCGATGTTGGAGGTGTCGGAGACCTGACCGCCTGCGGCGATGATGTTGAGCCTGTTCTGCTCTTTGCGCAGCAGGCTCGACCATTTGTAGGCCTTGCCCACCGTGGACCGGAAGTCGCTGCGCGCATACACTTCGAACGGCAGATACTGGTATCCGGTCGACACGTTCTCCGCGGCCTGGGACAGCACGCGGTTGTATTCCTGCCCGCCGAAATAGGGCACTTCGATGCCACGGTCGTCGGTCACCGTGGTCTTGCTGAGGAATTTCGAGTCGGATAGGGTGTTTTTGTCGGCTGGGAACGCGCCGCCATCCACGCGGGTTGTGATGCCTTTGGCATTGTGGCAGGCGTATTCGATGAAACGGTATGAGGCTTCGGGTTTGCGGGAACGTTGCAGCACGGCAAGGGCCGAACCGCCGTTTTCCGATGTGGTGGCCTTGCCGTCGGGCGTCGGCATCTGGGCCACGCGCCACAGGCCGGCCGCGCCGGGAATGTCGGACATGAGCAGCGAAGGCAGCCATGCGCCGGAGAACAGCGAGGCGACTTTGCCTTGTCCCACGGCCGATTTCCATCGATCCGACCATGACGTGAGGTTTGTTGCCACCAAACCCTCATCGATCATCTTCTGCCAGAATTCGGTGAATTCGCGGGTGCCTTTATCTTCGGTGAGTCTGATGGTCACGTTCTTGCCATCGTTGGACGTGGAGAACGGGCGTCCGCCGGCGAGCCAGATCATCGTGTCGTAGAAGCTGGCGTCGCCGGAATCGGCGGTGATGTACACGCCGATTTTCTTGAGTTTTTTGGCGGCCTCGTAGTAGTCGTCCCATGTGCGGATCTTGGACGCGTCCACGCCAACCTGTTCGAACACGCTGTTGTTATAGAAGAAGGCCATCGGGCCGGAGTCCATGGGAAGCCCGTACACCCGTCCGTTGAGCTGCACCGACGCCCAGGTGCCGGGCGTGTAGAAATCGACATAGCCTTCGGTTCTGCCGGTGATGGGCACGAGCTGGCTGCTGACCGCGTACTGGCGCAATGCGTAATATTCCAGCTGCACCACGTCGGGAATGCCGTAACCGTCTTGGATGGCGTTGTTGAGTTTGTCGTAACCGCTGGTGTTCTTCCAAACCACGCGGATGTCGGGATTGTCTTTTTCGAAGCCGGCGATGACCTGTTTCATGCTCGGCTCCCACGACCATACGGTGATCTGTGTGCGTGTGTCCGTATTGGCCCCGCATGCGGCTGCGCTGGCCGCCATGACGCCCGCGCAGCAGATGGCGATGAGCTGCTTCACCAGTTTCGCCGATTTCAGCACCACGCCCACGGACCTCCGTTTTGTATTTCGCCTGCGATTACCACCATAAGATTATACGGGTCATGCGGAAGCCACGCACAAGCCTGGAAAGGCTCCCCATATCCACCCAAATACGCCGAATGCGGAAGAACCGCTCCGGAAGCGAACTTCCAAAGCGGTTCCCTGCGATATCGCATCGGCGGCTAAGGGTACGCAATCAAGCTTCGATGCCGAGCTTGGCGCGTTCCTTCTTGGAATACATGAAGGCCGGCAGCTGACGGCCCTGCTTGAGCCAGGCATGGTATTCGGCGGTGGCCGCGAACTCCACATCGGACGCGGAGTTCAGGCAGGTTTCCACGGAATCCTGGATGACGCCGATGATGAAGCCGACGCCCACCACCTGCATGGCGATGTCGTTGCTGATGCCGAACAGCGAGCAGGCCATCGGGATGAGCAGCAGCGAGCCGCCTGCCACGCCGGACGCGCCGCATGCGCCGAGCGCGGAGACCACGGACAGCAGGATGGCCGCCGGCAGGGAGATCTGGATGCCGAGCGTGTTGGCGGCAGCCATGGCCATGATGGTGATGGTGATGGCCGCGCCGTTCATGTTGATGGTGGCGCCCAGCGGAATGGACACGGAGTACATGTCCTTGTCAAGCCCGAGCTTCTCGCACAGCTGCATGTTGACGGGGATGTTCGCAGCGGAGGAGCGGGTGAAGAACGCGGTCAGGCCGGATTCCTTGAAGCAGCGGTAGACCAGCGGGTACGGGTTGCGGCGCAGGAAGATGAAGATGACGAGCGGGCCGAACACGAGCACCATGAGCAGCATGGTGCCGACGAGCAGGAGCAGCAGGCTGCCGTACTTGGTGAATGCGGACAGGCCGTTGTCGGCCACGTTGGTGAACACGAGGCCCATGATGCCGAACGGGGCGAGGTTGATGACCCAGCGGATCACCTGGGACACGGCGTCGGCCACGTTGGCCATGAACGCTTTGGAGCTTTCGTTGGCGATGGACTTCATGGCGAGTCCGAACAGGCAGGCCCACATCAGGATGCAGATGTAGTTGCCATCGATGATGGCCTGGATCGGATTGGCCACGATGTTGGTCAGCAGCGTCTGGATGACTTCGGAAAGGCCTTGCGGCACCACGTCGGCTTTGGCGGCCTTGCCCAAGGACAGGGTCTGCGGGAATAGACGGGAGGTCAGCACGGCCACGACCGCTGCCAGGAACGTGGTGAACAGGTACAGGAACAGCACGGTGCCGAAACGGCGGTCGAGTTTCGACGTGCCCTGCGCAAGGGCGCTGGCCACCAGTACGAACACCAGAATCGGTGCCGCGGCCTTCAACGCGGCCACGAACAGGGTGCCGAATTCGCCGATCCAGGTCACGTGGGGCATGGTCAATGCCAGCACGGTGCCGATGATCAGGCCGACGATGATACGGACGATCAGCGATGCGCCGTTGTAGATGTCGGCGACGCCGCGGACGGCTTTCGAGATTTTACCCATGGTTCTCTCTTACTCTCGTGATGCCGGAAACGCTCCGGCAAGTCAACAGAACGCCATGATAATCGGGCGTGTCGGGCGAGATAGGGGAATGTCCAAAATCGTGGGTTTCTATAAGCCCGCGCCCAACGGCACATGCGATACGAATCGACGTGGCTCGCCGTTGAGCGGGTCATCGAATCGCAGTTCGCGCGCCACCAATTCCAAGGGTTGCGAGAAGTCGTCGTACGCGCGCTGCACGATGTCCGGGTAGAAATCGTCGCCCAATATCGCCAGTCCGAGCGAATTCATATGCACGCGCAACTGGTGCGTCTTGCCGGTTTTCGGATGCAGCGTGTAATTCACGTACGGTCTGCCGGCAACGAAGCGGATGCCGCTTCCCCGTTCGACCAGCGTTTCCGCGTTGGGCACGTCGGCGCTTTCGTACGCCTGCAATCGTCCGCGATCCTTGTTGATATGCGACCTGCGTACCAGCGGAAACGGCAGGTGCCGGTTGATGCGCACCGCCGTTCCATATCGCGGCCGCTGCGTCGGGGCGAGCGGTGCCAGGCATTCGTAGGTTTTGACGGTTTTGCGATTTTGGAACAGCATCTGGTACGCGCCTCGCGCAGACGGATTACGTACGAACACGACGACGCCTGCGGTCAGTCGGTCCAAACGGTGCGCCGGCGTGATGTTCGGCTCGTCGTACCGCTCGCACAACCGGACCAGCGCGGTTTCGCGATACCACATGCCGCGTGGCGTGGTGGCGAGGAAATGCGGCTTGTCGATGACGATGATGTTCTCGTCCTCGTACAGAACCTCATATTCGAAGGGAATATGAGGTTCCTCGAGCACGTACCGGTGCCTGCGTTCGTTACTCAACGGTGACGGACTTGGCGAGATTGCGCGGCTTGTCGACGTCGTAGTTCTTAAGCTTGGCCATGTCCATGGCGAACAGCTGCAGCGGCACCACGTCCACCAGCGGGCTCATCAGCGTCGGGCAGGCGGGACGCCAGAAGACCACGTCGGCGTAACGTTCCACGTCCGGATCGTGTTCCTCGGCCACGGCGATGATGTAGGCGCCACGGGCCTTGACCTCTTCGATGCCGGAGATGACTTTGGAGTGCAGCACGTTGCG
>OLPG01001050.1_pt1 | contig 24725 bp, 18 predicted proteins | sample 1672311 | NCBI WGS metagenome assembly OLPG01 (sample SAMEA3136670, study PRJEB25190) | human gut metagenome | biome: human gut; feature: human-associated habitat; material: faeces | place: Austria | collected 2013 | reverse complement strand
GTTTCTTATCGTATGGAAACAAAGTTTCCTATACGATAAAGAAGCCGCCACGTGACACATTCTGTCAGCGCAGCGGCTTCTTTCTTTTTAAAAATTGTATTCTCTTCTGCCGGCGTAGGTCTGCCATTTTTCAGGCGTTTTTGTCTCCATCCAGTCCAGCGGCACTGCTGCCGGGTGCGGCTGTGATGCCTTCCGGTATGCTTCTTTTAACTCTTCCTTCTGACTCTCGTTCAGAAATCCCGGTTTTACCGATACAAAAAACGGCGTCCCGCTTTCTGCAAGCACTTCCATCCACTGTCGGTTCTTGTTCCAGTCAATATGCTCTGTGATTCCGACGCAGTCTGCATCCGCCCCGTAAAACGTCCCCTGCTGCAGCATCCGGAAGGCAAGCGTGTTGATGCCCATTTTCCGGGTTCTTTCCCATTCTACACCGCTTGTATCGTCTCCGGTACGATTTCCCTGCATCAGCCCTGCGCCCAGATGTCCGATACAGTTGCAGCCAAGAATCAGGACGTCCTGACGATCCTCGCGTTTTGCAGCTTCATGAACGACCTCATAAAAACGAACGATCAGCTCTGCCGTGGTTTTCGTATGGTCATGGAAGCGCCAGCTGCCATTCGTCAGCCTGGTCCCCATCTCAAATCCCCAGCAGCCAAAGATATCATAGGTCGAAAAATCGTGTTTGATCAGCTCATATCCCCAGTCTCCAAGCTGTCTGATATCCTGTGCGATATGTTCCAGAACCTCCGGCACAGAAATATCGAACACCTCTGCATTGCGCTCCAGTCTCCACTCAGCCGGAATATCCGCAGAATGATCGTACAGCGGTCTGAACCAGATGCCGGGGCGCACATTTTTTGCCCTCATCTGCGCAGCGAGCTCTCCCATGTCCCCGTAATCCGCATTGCCAACCCGCCAAGGACCTCCGTTATAAGAATCGCTGTGATCGATCTGCCAGCCGTCATCCATCACCATAAACGGGCGGTTTTCGATGCCCTCCGTCATCTCCGCAAGATATGCGCTGTCTTCGAGAATTTCCTTTGCAGAGCTTTTTCCATAGGCATAGTACCAGTTGTTCCCGCCGTAAATCACGGTGTCTCTACAGTCGGGATCGTCGCACATCTCGCTGCAAAATGCCCTGCAGGCTTCAAATACTTCTACCGGCGTATCAGCTTCTTCCAGCGCATAAGATGTCATAACGATCTTTGCAGCTTCCAGCTTCCGTCCGCCAAGCTTCACGCCATACGTCCCGCAGCGCACGTCCAGATGCAGCTTTACATCCGCACCGTCCTTTTCCCACCAGCACATTGCAGATGGACGCACCTTTACACCAAATGCCAGGCATTTTCCCGCTTCATGCCGGAAAAAGTACCACGGCATTCCGATATGATCTGCTTCCTTTTTCCATTCCAGATCACCGTAACCGCGTTCCCAGGTGTCTCCGAGCACCTCGCCCGTCCCGCCAAACATAGCTTTCCAGGTAAGCACAAGCTCCCGAACCGGTGTGTTCTGTGCCTGCACGAATACCGCAAGGCTGCCGTCGGCTTCCGCAAGCTCCACTGTAACGTCACCTGCTCTGAAAGCAGCTGCATCGGGCGCGGTCTCCTGCTCCGTCTGCGCACTGCCTGTCATCAGCCTGATCTCATCCGGCTGTCTCAGCAGGTTTCTTTTTCCTTCTGTTTTCATTATCCTTTCCCCTCTTGTTAGCCTTTCCCAGATTATTCTATTCTTTTCAGAATCTCCTGTTCCAGAATCACCTGATCGCCCTCCTCGATCTGCTGTTCATACAGATAGTGATCCTTTTGCCGGAGCAAACGGAGCTGCCCGTTTTCATCCTCCAGTTCAACAAGCACGGTCGGCCAAACGCCCTCCGGACGCTCTTCACAGCCGTAATCATCCTCCCGGATGCTCCGAACCCGGTATTTATGCCGGCACTCAGCTTCAAGTTCCGTCATCTGCTCCATTTCTCCCCTCATTCTAACATGTCTTTTTTATTAATATCCATGCTATTTTGAGTCAGAAGCATGGATTTTTATTTCACTGCGTCTCACAGCTTCCGCACGATCTCGTCGGAATATTTCATCATGCACATGTCCGCTTCGTATGCGCCGATCTGCGGCTCATTTTCCTCGCCGAGCAGATTTTTCGCAATCAGCTCCGGGAACCTCACGTTGCAGTGCCATGCGTGGGGATAGCCGCCGCCAAACCGCGGATTGATTTCGGAAATATAATATTTGCCGTCAATCCGGAAAATATCCATGTCGATCGGACCTGCCAGCGAAAGCGCGGAAACCGTCTTTTCAATCACTTCAAACAGCGCAGGATCTTTGACGGAAATCGATTTTTCGGTTTCGCCCGCCCGCATCCGCACTTTTTTCTTCGTAAAAATAGCTACAGTTTTTTTGGAAATCAAATCGACGTAAATATCCGCGCCGAATTCCTCACCGTCCGCATACTGCTGGATCAACAGCGGCTCTTTGCTATAACGGCACAGCACACCAAGAAGCTCGCGGTTGTCCACCCGGCTGATGCCGACGCTTCCGCAGCCCCGAACAGGCTTTACAAATACCGGGAACGCAATCTTTCCTTCCGCGTAATCCGAGTCAAACTCTTCCAGAGATGCGCTCGTATACAGCACCGGCAGTCCGTTTTTCTGCAGCAGGGAGAAAAAGCCGTACTTATCCCGGCAGACTGCAACGCTTTCTGCGTCCGATACAATCGCTGTGATCCCTTTTTCCTCAAACTTCTTCCGGTTCTGCGCCAGCAGATCCAGCTCATCCTCAAACAGTGGAAGCAGGGCATTGACCTGTTCCCGCATGCAGATTTCCAGAATCCTGTCTTCGTATCCGGGATCCTTCATCGGCGGTACCAGATAAAATGCATCCGCCTCGTACAGTGCAGGTGCCCACGGGCTGCAGTCCGTCACGATCACCCTTCCGCCGCCCGGCAGACTATGAAAGGCTTCTTTAAAAAAACGTACCAGCTTATTGCGCGTTCCGCAGCTCAAAATCAAGATCGTCGTCATTTTTGTTCTTCTCCATACAACATGCTGTTCTGCATATATTCCTTCGGCGTCCAGCGGTTTCTGATCTTATAAAGCTTCCCGTCCCGGCTGATATAAACGTCCGGGAAATACTGGATAAACAACGGATTCAGGCTCATCGTATAGCCGCCCACATTTTCGTAAACAATCCGGTCGCCCTCCATCAGCTCGATTCCGTCGCGGTATTCAAAAATCCGGTCCACTTCCATGCAGGAATAGCCCGATACGCACTGATGCGCTATCGTTTTTCGCTGCTCTGCACCCGGGTTTGCCTCATTCAATTCCAGATGGAACAGGTGGCTGCTCTTAATCATCGTCGGGTCGATATTGAAACGGCTTCCGTCCGTGATCAAATACCGCTCGTTTCCGATATCACGCACATCCACGACGCCTGTCACAAACGTACTTGCCTTTGACAAAAGAGAAATGCCCGGCTCAACGATTAACATTGTTTGTTCTGGCGTAAATTCTTCTTGTAAAACCTTCGCCACAGCCGGAAAATAATCCGGATACTGCGGACGCCCTTCCAGACCGCCGCAATAACCGCCGCCCAGATCCACATAAGACAGGTTCAGGGAAAATTCCCGCTTTAATTTACATGCCATCGAAGCGATTGCTTCGAATACCGCGACACTTCTGGACTTACTGCTGGAATGCAGATGTAAGCCCGTGACCTCAACATTCGGAATGCGCCGCACGCGCTCTAAAACGGCTGCAAATGTCCCGTTTTCATAGCTGAATCCAAATCTTCCTCCGGCTTCGCCCATCGTTGTCTGCCCCGGGCACATTTTTTCCAGATCAAAATTGACCCGGATTCCGACCCGAAACGTCTGTGTCGGATGCGCTGCTGCCAGCTCTTCCATCCAGTCCAGCTCCCGTCTGCCGTCCATATTCAGGATGCCGCCTGCAAGCAGCACCCGTTCAAACGACGGACGTTTTTTGACCGGTCCATTGTATACAATTTCAGAATCTGAAAAACCAAGTGCGCCAGCCAGCGAATATTCATCGTCGGATACAACCTCCGCCATCACGCCGCCCGCCTTTAAAAAGGTCACCAGCCACGGCAGGGAATTCGTTTTAAAGGAATATCCGATCCGGTAATTGCCCCAGGATGTTTCCAGGGAGCTTTTCAGCATCTGAAAATCTTTCGTCAGCTGATTTTCATCGATCACAAAATAGGGAGTCTGATATGCCATAATTCTCTCCTTATGAAGGAACCGTTCTGCCAAAACGACAAAACGGTTCGGTTTTCTGCTTTTATCGCAGCTCTTCTTTTGTTGTATGCGTCTCTTATACGCCCGTTACCAGCTCCAGACGGTTGACCGCCGAGAACATTGCGCGTACAGATGCTCTTGTGATGTTGGAGCTTACGCCGACACCATAAGTAACGCGTCCGCTCTCCGCATCCATCATATGAATATATGCTGCTGCCTGCGCATTGGAACCGTTCTGCAGCGCATGCTCCTCGTAATCAAGCACTCTGATATTCATGCCGAAGGTAACCTGCAGTCCTCTCTTGACCGCATCGATCGGGCCGTTGCCGACTGCATCGAATGTACCGGGCTTGCCTGCCAGCGTGTAGTCCACGATAACCTTTGTATCGAATTCGCCGGATTCCACATCTCCGCTCAGATCCTCGATTCTCAGCTTCTTGAAGTGCAGAGGTTCCTTCTGATCCAGATACTCGCGCTTGAAATTGTCCATGATCTGCTGCGGGGAAACCTCGCCCTGCTTCTCGGATATCTTCTGGATAACATTTGCAAACTCTTTGTGCATCGCCTTGGGCAGCTTGAAGCCAAAATAAGTATCCATAACGAAAGCGACACCGCCCTTGCCGGACTGGGAATTGATACGCACGATGGGTTCGTACTCCCTTCCGATATCGGCAGGATCGATCGGCAGATAAGGAACCTGCCAGATTTCGCTCTTTCTCTCCTTCATTGCCTGCACGCCCTTGTTGATCGCATCCTGATGGGAACCGGAGAATGCGGTAAATACCAGCTTGCCGGCATAAGGATGTCTCGGATGGATCGGGATCTTGCAGCATCTTTCGTAAATACCGATAATATCGTTGACATGTCCGATTTCCAACTCAGGGTTGATGCCCTGGGAGAACATGTTGTAGGCGATATTTAAAACATCTACGTTACCAGTACGCTCGCCGTTTCCAAACAAAGTTCCCTCGACACGCTCTGCGCCTGCAAGCAGCGCCAGCTCCGCGCTCGCAACACCGGTTCCTCTGTCGTTGTGAGGATGGATACTTAAAATAATGCTCTCTCTGTTTTCAAAATGACGGTTCATCCACTCGATCTGATCTGCATAAACGTTCGGCGTATTCATCTCTACAGTAGACGGCAAATTGATAATGATTGGATTTTCTTTCGTTGCGCCCCAGGTTTTCTGAACTGCGGTACAGATTTCAAGCGCAAAGTCCAACTCTGTTCCGGTAAAGCTTTCCGGAGAATATTCCAGGACGATCTTGCCCGGGAAGTCTGCGGCATATTTTTTTACCAGCTCGGTTCCCTTTACCGCAATGTCCACGATATGCGGACGATCCATGTGGAATACGACATCTCTCTGCAATGTGGACGTAGAGTTATAAATATGTACGATCGCCTGCTTACAGCCCTGAATCGATTCAAAGGTACGCGCGATCAGCTCTTCCCGGCACTGTGTCAGCACCTGAACATATACGTCATCCGGAATCATATCATGTTCAATCAGGTGGCGCAGAAAATCGAATTCAATCTGACTTGCTGCCGGGAAACCGACTTCGATTTCCTTAAAGCCCAGCTTTATCAGATACTGGAACATTTCGATCTTTTCTTCTACTACCATCGGATCTACCAGTGCCTGGTTGCCGTCGCGCAAGTCTACGCTGCACCATATGGGTGCTTTCTCAATCTCTTTGCCTGGCCACTGGCGCTCCGGATAGTCAATTACCGGATTACGGCGGTATTTCTGATAATTCATCATTGCTTTTTCTCTCCCTTCGTGTCCTGTCATTCTGACTGTATTTATGAGAAATGTAGCTGTCACTTTGCTATAAGATACCGGGTTGTGAGACTACGAAACGCCCTTTTGACCCTGGTATCAAACAATAGAATGCACGCTCTGCGAGCATTCTATTGTCATGAAAAAGAGGAACCCAGCCTGAAAATCTGCTCCAGGTCTGACCTCCTCTTCTGATCTCTTCACGAAACAGTCCTGTTCCACTCAAGGAAACAATCCTGCTCAACAAAGTTCTTCTGCTGCACTTGCAGTTTACTCCCCCAGTCCGCCTTCAATTGCCTCGGTCAGGGCTGTCAGCGCTTCTTCTTCGTCCGGTCCGTCGCATATCAGTTCAATTTCATCGCCACATTTTACACATGCGCCCAGAACACTTAGAACGCTCTTCGCGTTCGCCGTGCTGTCCCGAAACGTAAACGTAATCAGCGATTTATATTTGATTGCTTCCTTGCATAGATTTCCAGCCGGTCTTAGGTGAAGTCCTGTCGGGTTTTTGATTACTACCTTCTGGCGTACCATATCTGTTCTCCCCTTTCCGCCCAATGCGGATCTTTACATCATTATCATACCATTATCGCACCCATCTGGCAAGCACCAACCCGTTCCAAAAGCCCCATCTGCAGCCGGAACACAAGTTACATCTGGATTACAGCATCAGCTGCTGAATCAGATCTGCAATTCTATGTGCTTCTTTATCAATGCGTGCTTTGTCCTTCCCCTCGATCATGACACGCACCTTCGGCTCTGTGCCCGAAGGACGGATCAATACGCGGCCTTCTCCTGCGAACTCTTTTTCCAGCTCTTCGATCGCAGCCGCGATTTCCGGATATTCCATAAAGTGCTCTTTGCGGTGATTCGGAACGGTAACATTAACCAGTGCCTGCGGCAGGACTGTCATAATCTTGGAAAGCTCAGACAGCGGTTTCCCGGTCACTACCATAACCTCTAACAGATGCAGCGCAGACAGCAGACCATCACCGGTCGTATTTTCATCCAGGAAAATAATATGACCGGACTGCTCACCGCCAAGGCTCGCGCCGATTTCCCGCATACGCTCCAGCACATAACGGTCACCGACCTTGGTTTTTTCGATATGGATCTTTTCTTTCTCACCAAACAGAAACAGACCAAGGTTACTCATGACAGTCGCCACGATCGTGTTCTGTTTCAGCTTGCCCATGTTGCGCATATGTGCACCTACAATCGCCATGATCTGATCACCATCCACGACGTTGCCCAGCTCATCCACTGCCAGCAGGCGGTCTGCATCGCCGTCAAACGCCAGACCGATGTTTGCCTTTTCGTAAACAACGCGGGCCTGCAGCTCTTCCATATGGGTTGAACCACAGTTCGCATTGATATTCGTGCCATCCGGCATATTGTGAATCGGAACAACCTGTGCGCCAAGCTGACGCAGAGCTTCTATGGAAGTATAATGAGATGCACCTTCTGCACAGTCCACAACCACCTTCAGGTTCGTCAGATCCACCGGAACTGCCCGAACTGCATGATTGATATATTCCTCTCTTGCGTCCTTGCGGTACTTGATCCGTCCAACGCTGGAGCCTGTCGGAAATTCCACACGATTCATGTTGTTCTTGATCAGGGCTTCGATCTCATCCTCCAGAGCATCCGGCAGCTTGTAGCCATTGCCGTCAAAGAATTTAATGCCATTAAACTCCATCGGGTTGTGGGATGCAGAAATCACAACACCGGCTTCTACCTTATATTTCTTGGTCAGATAAGCGATCGCCGGAGTCGGAATCACGCCCACATAAACCGCATTTGCGCCTACGCTGCAGATTCCTGCCATCAATGCGTTTGCCAGCATATCGCCAGACATTCTTGTGTCACAGCCAACCATAATTGTAGGTTTGTGCTTGTTTTCACGGGTCAGGACATATGCGCCTGCCTGCCCCAGCTGCATCGCTAAAAGCGGCGTCAGCTCTTCATTTGCAACACCTCTTACACCATCTGTTCCGAACATTCTCGACATGATCTCTTCCTCCTGTTATAAAGCTGCAAAGCCTTCCGGATTTCGGGATTTCGTTTGCAGCCCTGATTCAACCCACAAGCTCTGCATTCCCTGCTCCGGGCGCCGTTTCCATTTTCTCCTGCCCGGCTTTTACTGAGCTCCCTGTTCATCTGTATTCGAAGCAGCAAGCTGAGTCAGATGCACCTGCATCGTAACCACATTGACCTGATCCACAGAAGCGGGAAGCAAAAATTTCACCGTCACTTCCTGTTCTCCTGCCGTCACAGTGCCGTTTTCATCTATCAATGCAGACAAATCCGCGTGAGGCGTGATTGTCCCTGCATCCACATGATTCAAATTATCCTGCAGACCTCTGACTGTCAGCTGCAGATTCTGTCCGCTGACTGCTTCTGCCAGCCAACCGTCCGGAATGTTCAAAAGCTGGACGCTGTCCGCATCAAAGCTGATCGTCTTGCGTCGGATCTGCTCGATATCCGCGGATACCGTTACTGTTCCGTCAAAATCAGCATCCGCAAGCGATATGTCCGAAGGAAGATATTCTCTGATATCAATCGTATTCGTCACCGGTGCCGTCGCATCCGTCAGATCAAGTTCCTCTGCCGGGATCGTGATCTCCGAGATCTTATCCAGCATAGCCGCCCGCCCTGCAATTTTCACCGTTTCAGGAGACACCGTTACCGTTCCAGTCTGTTCATAACCATCCGCCGGTTCTCCTATAGCGGAAGCACTGATTGTGACCTCCTTTGTCTCCAGAATCGGAACGGTCACCTTTACGCTATCCACATTTTTGCGGATTTCACTGCTGGTGATTTCGTTGCCGTCTGCATCCAGCAGGCGGATTGTCGCGTCGATTTCCACATTCGCTGTCACATTATCCAGAGAAATATCCACCACTGCGCGGCTTACCGCATTCACCGCTGATTCCGGGCCGCTGATGCTGAGTGTATTGGTTTCCATATCGATCCTGCCGGTCGCATATCCATCCGGAAGTGTCCCGTTTTTGGCAACCTCTATGCTTAACTGTCTTGTCTTTTTATTTTCTACCTGTAACTGTACATACTGTCTGTCTGAAGTGATCTTTTCCACATCCAGGCCGCTGCTTAACGACAGCTCGATCGGTACACGCCCGTCATCTGTAATTTCAGACAGGTCTGCCTTTGCCGTCACGCTCTGCGCATCGATTGCGCTGATTGCAGACTTCGGTGCGCGCACGGAAACACGGATCGTATCGGAATTGTCCACTATACGGTAGGTTTTTCCCTGTCCGGTCAACGCCCCCGTATTGGTCAGCTGTACCTGTACATTATTGATATATTTATTTATCACCGGATCATTGATGTCAACCGCCAGCATCCACAGCACAACGGAAATCAACACCGCCATAATCTTCAGACCCAGATTGTGCATGAGCTTACTTTTCATTGTGGAACCACCCCTTCCAGCGTTTGTGCGCTTTCTCATCGGTCGGTTTTTTCTGAATAGATCTCAGCTTTTCTTCCAGTTCCTCCGCCGTCAGTCCTCTGCTTAACATTCCTTCATAAGCGACGCTGATCTTGCCATTTTCCTCTGACACGATCACTGTCATGGAATCCGTTACCTCGGAAATACCGACGCCTGCACGGTGTCTCGTTCCGAGATCCTTGCTCAGACGCATATTGTCCGACAACGGCAGATAGCAGGTCGCATAGGTCACGCGGTTCCCCTGTACGATCACTGCGCCGTCATGTAACGGCGTATTTTTTTCGAAAATATTGATCAGCAGCTGGCTGGTCACAATACCATCCACTGCAATGCCAGTACGTTCATATTCTGCCAGGGAGTCCAGCTGTCTGACAACGATCAGCGCGCCCGTCTTTGCCCGGGACATTTCCACACAGCCCTTTACGATCTCACGGATCGTCCGGTCGGAAAAGAGTCCCTCCTCCGGCTTGGAGGATTCAAAGGGAATGACGGAACGGATCAGATTTTTCTGTCCGAGCTGTTCCAGCGCCTTGCGCAGCTCCGGCTGCAGCACGACGATCAGCGCAATTGTTGCAAACTGAAACGCCGTCCTCGCAATCCAGAGGATCGTATCCATCTGCAGGATTTCGGCAATCACAAGAAATACCAGAATGACGAACACGCCCTTTAACAGCTGCCATGCCCTGGTATTCCGAATAAAGATCAGTAGATAATAGACCATCAGAGAAATGAGGATAATCTCCACAATATCCATTGGTCCTATAAATTGTATCTGTGTCAGATATCTGTCCGCAAACTCTTTGATCTGTTCCATTGTTCCATCTCACTATTTTCTGGTTTTGCCCTTCCCATGGCTGTGGCGGACATTCTGGTTTGCGCGCTGCGTCGTGATCCGTTTTACCCGCTTCTCCGGCACTGCCACTGCCATTTTGGGAACCGCTTTTACATAGTAATAATACTCATCATCTTCAAACTGCACTTTTTCGGTGCGCGCATAATCCAGATTGAACTGGAAAAACTGCATCACCAGTGCGATCAGCGCACATACAATACTGCCAAGAATCACGCCCGCCAGTGAAAAATTCGCGTCATATATCAGATCCCCGATCAGCAAAATTACGATATCTGCCAGCGTTCCGACCAAAACAGCGATCGCTCTGGAATAGTTAATGCTCATGCGGCGGATCGCATAAACCAAAATCGCTGTGATGGCAAACGCCGTCACTACAATCAGCATTTCTTTATTTTCGATCACGCCGGTTCCCATATCGCTGAAGCGCTGCAGCATGGTATCGCTTTCCCCGCCGCCAAACGCCTGCGCATTGCCGGTAATATATGCCAGCACATAATATACCACTACGCCGCCTGCAACCGCAGCCGCAGCTCCCGGTGTCCCGAACAGTCCCGCTGCCAGCGGAGCCGCATAAGGGATCTTCCACACAAACAGAAGCGGTGTCAAAAGCAGCAGCAAATGCGCTTTCGGTGCAAACCGCAGATAAATCACCAACACGATAATATAGGCAAGCAGCAGAACCACAACGCATTCCGCAGACAGCGCATAAGTATGCAGCAGCAGAAACATTGCGCTCAAAAATACCATCACGCCCAGCGGGAGGAACGAGCACAGAAGCGCCGCCACCAGCACGATCGCAACGTGGTCGATTTTTTCCATATAGCCCATTCTGCCGTTGATCGTCAGAAACAAAATAAGTCCCAACACAAATTTCAACAGGGGAACGATAAATTCTTCATATTTTGTGTAAAAATTTTTTATGTATTCTCTGATTACAAGCAGCTGTGTCATCTTTTATTTCCTCTCTGCGGTTTCCTCTTCTCCATCCTGATCCAGGCAGTCCAGATACTCCAAAAATAACTGCAGCCTCTTCTTCGCTTTTGCATAACGGATCGTGTATATCACATAGGTAACTGCCACATATAAAACTGCCGCCATCAGATATAACGTCAAAATCTTCTTCGCCGTTCCCACCAGATCCATGGAATAAATATTTCCCATTACCTCTGAAAAATGAAATACAAGATATGCCCCCAGCCCGGCAAGGAACGCTGCCGTTATCACTATCAGTGAAATAATCGTCTGTTTTCCGATATAGTCGCTGCGAAAATATCCCACCACTGCGCGATCCTTCCGTCCACCGTGCTCTTCATACGATGCCATCTTGGTCATTCTGAGAACCTTTTCCTGATTGATCATCTGACCTCCTGTCCGTTTCCGATAGACAACGCCGCAAAATAAATTCTGGAAACGCCCTGCTGCCTGCAGACCGCCGCCATCGCATCTATCGTACTTCCTGTCGTATAGATATCATCAATAATTACAATTGCATTTAATTTTACATCATTTTGCCCTGCTTTAAAAGCCTTTTTCAAATTATTTCGGCGTTCCTGCCCATTTAAAAGCTTCTGCGGAACTGTATTTTTTGTCCGAATCAGCCAGTTGTTCTCCACCCGGATCCCTAACTGTTTTCCGATTTCCAATGCCAGAAGCTCCGCCTGATTGTAGCCTCTTTTGCGCTTCCGCGCCGGATGCAGCGGAACAGGGACCAATGCGTCTACCTTCCAGGAAAGGATCTGCCGCCCCAAATGCCATGCCATCTCTTTTCCGAAAAAAGCAGCGTATTCCTGCCTGCCCGCATATTTGAACCGGTAAACCGCCTTTTTAACGCTCGTATACCGGTACAGGCTGATCCCTCTGTCATACAGATGTTTTTTATGCAGACAGTCCCGGCAGTATTCCTGATTTTCATCAGAAAGCTCCTTTCCGCACTTCATGCAAAGCGGCTGTCTGACATAAACAAGTTTCGGTGCACAGCTTCTGCACACCAGCGCTCCGGCCGGTTTCACCGGTCTGTCGCATACAGGACATCTTTGTGGAAATAATAGCGTTTTGAAATCGATCAAGCTTCCCCTTTCAGCTCTCTGATCCGAACGTCCAGACTGGTGTACCTGCGGTTTTCGCTTTCGTTTGCGATCATCTCCTGCACCACCTTGCGGCTTCCCAGAATCGTCACACAGCCCCTTGCACGGGTGACACCTGTATACAGAAGGTTTCTGTTAAACAGGAGTCTCGGTCCTCCCAAAAGCGGCATAATCACAGCAGGATATTCGCTTCCCTGCGACTTGTGAATTGTAATCGCGTAAGCCAGCTCCACCTCTTCCATCTGCGGATAGGTATAGGTCACGCGGCGTTGCTCGTCATATTCCACCAGCACCGTCTGTGCATATTCGTCAATTTCCCGGATTATCCCCATATCACCGTTAAAAATTCCAACTCCCTTGTCGATCGGGATGCCGTAACGGCTGACGACCTCCCATTCCAGCTGGTAGTTGTTTTTAATCTGCATCACCTTGTCCCCCTCGCGGAACAGGGTATCGCCCAGCTGAACCTCCTTTTTGCCCTCCGACGGAGGATTTAAACAGCTCTGCAGTACGCCGTTTAACGTCTCCACACCAAGGCTGCCTTTCCGCATCGGCGTCAGCACCTGGATATCGAACGGTGAAGCCTTTACATATTTCGGCAGCATCTCTCCAATCAGCTGCACCATATGCTTGTAGATAACAGGGACACTGTTCCTCTCCAGAAAAAAGAAATCCCTGCTTTTATTTGTCAGCGCAATCTGTTCTCCTTTGTTAATCCGATGCGCATTGACAACAATATCGCTCTCCTGCGCCTGCCGGAAAATTTTCTGCAGGCAGACGACAGGGAACACCTCGCTGGCAATCAGATCTGCCAGCACCTGTCCTGGACCCACGCTCGGCAGCTGATTCACGTCCCCGACCAAAATCAACCTCGTCCCCGGGCTGACCGCCTTCAACAGCGACTGAAACAGGTGGATATCAACCATCGACATCTCATCGACGATAATCACGTCCGCCTCCAGCGGATTGTCCTCATTCCGTTCAAAGCTCGCCTTTTTGCCGCTTTCCGGCATCGCCCCGGACAGCTCAAGCATCCGGTGGATTGTCCGCGCTTCGTAGCCAGTTGCCTCCGTCATCCGCTTCGCCGCTCTTCCGGTCGGCGCCGCGAGGTAAAGATCCAGCCCTTCTCCTTCAAAATACCGGATAATTGTGTTGATCGTCGTCGTCTTACCAGTGCCCGGTCCACCGGTCAGAATCAGAATGCTGTTGCGGACGCTCTCCAGAACCGCCTTCCGCTGCAGCTCGTCCAGCATCAGTCCCTCCTGCTGCTGAATCTGATCCACCCGTTTTAAAATTGCCTCCTCCTGCGCCGGGAGCAGCTCGCCCTCCGGCAGCATCGTCTGATTCAATTCCACCAGCATCCGCGCGCAGGCAAGCTCTGCGTAATAATACGAAAACGCATAACAGATCGTATCCTCGCCGTTTTTCTTGATGACCATTTTTTTATCCATCGAAAGGTTCGGCAGCTGATCTGCAATTGCCTCCTGCGGAAGGTCGAGAAGCGCTGCCGCGCGCCGGATCAAAACGCTGCCCGGCAGATACATGTGCCCTTCTCCGGACGCCTGCAATAATGTATACAAAATTCCGCTCCGAATCCGAAAATCCGAATCCGTGTGGATGCCGATTCTTGCGGCGAGTTCATCCGCCTTGCGGAAGCCGATTCCGTCAATATCATCCGCAAGCTGGTACGGGTTTTCTTCCAAAACCCGGTAGAGCCTGCTGCCGTAGGTTTCATAAATCCGCACCGCCAGCGTGTTGGAAATCCCGTATTTCTGCAGATAGACCATCGCTTCCCGCATTTCGTGCTTTTCTTCCATCTGGGATGCAATATCCATCGCCTTGCGCTCACTGATCCCCTTGATCTCCGCCAGGCGCTCCGGCTCTTCTTCGATAATCCGAAACGTATCCGCCCCGAATCGTTTCACAATCCGCGCCGCCAGCGAAGCGCCGACTCCTTTGATCGCCCCGGAGCCGAGATATCTCTCCATCCCCGCCGCATCCTCTGGCGACGAGAATTTGAACGAAGAAACTTTAAACTGACTCCCATACACCGCGTGCTCGGTAAAATCTCCCTCCAGCTCCAGAATTTCTCCCTCTTCCAGAGACTGAAATGTGCCCACGCAGGTGATCTCGTCGCCTGTATTCAATTCAAAAACGGTATATCCGTTCCCGCTGTTGCGGTAAATAATGTGTGTTACAAATCCTTTCAGCTGTGTCACTGTTTTCTCCGCTGTTGTTATAATATAGGCTGCACCGCGCCGCCAACCACACCAACAGGCATCTTGAACACAAAAGGTCGCCCATAAAATAGGCGACCTTGTTATGATTCTGGCAATGTTCCTGTTTTCGATGCGCTTTGCATCTATGTTCCGGTTCAGACGGTTCAGACGGAATTACTCTCTGTATCCGCCCAGAAATTCTACATATTTGCCGGTTCCGATGGCTACTGCGGTCATCGGATCTTCTGCCGTCATCGTATTGATGCCGGTGTGCTCCGCAATCAGCTCTTCCAGACCGCGCAGCAGGCTTCCGCCGCCGGTCAGGACGATACCTCTGTCCGCGATATCCGCAGCCAGTTCCGGGGGAGTCTTCTCCAATACGCCGTGAATTGCTTCTACAATCTGCATTGTAGACTCTTTGAGTGCCTCTTCTGTTTCTTCCGAAGAAACCTTGATGGTCTTGGGCAGACCTGTTACCAGGTTACGTCCTCTGACTTCCATGTAGTCCGGCTCCGGTCTCTTATAAGCGGAACCGATTTTGATCTTGATATCCTCTGCGGTGCGTTCACCGATCAGAAGGTTATGCTTCTTTCTCATGTAGCGGACAATCGCTTCGTCAAAATCATCGCCTGCGATCTTGATGGATGCGCTCACCACGGTTCCTCCCAGCGAAATTACCGCAATATCGGACGTACCGCCGCCGATATCCACGATCATGTTGCCGCAAGGTCTGGAAATATCGATGCCAGCTCCGATTGCAGCCGCAATCGGCTCTTCAATAATAGAGACCTCTCTTGCGCCTGCCTGATAGGTTGCATCCTCAACAGCTTTCTTCTCTACCTCAGTTACGCCGCTGGGTACGCAGACTGCGATTCTGGGGCGGCGGAAGGTTTTTCTGCCGAGTGCTTTCTGGATGAAGTATTTCATCATCTTCTCTGTTACGGTATAGTCAGAAATAACGCCCTGACGAAGCGGACGGACTGCTACGATATTGCCGGGCGTACGTCCCAGCATCAGGCGCGCGTCCTCTCCAATTGCCTTGATCTTGTTGGTATCACGGTCAAATGCTACAACGGAAGGCTCCTTTAATACGACACCCTTCCCTCTGATATAAACCAGAATGCTGGCTGTTCCCAAATCAATCCCAATATCTGTATACTGCATGCTATAATCTCCTTCCGTTCTGCTGCGAACGTACTGTACGTTCCAATCATTCCCTGTTCTGCTCTATGTTAATCAGGGCAAATTTCACCCTTTTTGGAATAGTCCGCGTCCATTATAGCGTAAAACCCCGGTATTGAAAAGGGGATTCAGAAAAATTTAACTTTTCAGCATCTTCTTTACATAATATCCTGTATACGATGCAGGATTCTTCGCAACCTCCTCCGGCGTTCCCTTTGCGATGACCGTTCCGCCGCGCATGCCGCCCTCTGGTCCGATATCGATCAGATAGTCCGCCGTCTTGATGACATCCAGATTGTGCTCGATTACCACAACGGTATTTCCACCCTCTGCAAGCCGATGCAGAATCTCGATCAGCTTCTGCACGTCTGCAAAATGCAGTCCGGTCGTGGGTTCGTCCAGAATATAGATCGTCCTTCCGGTGCTCCGTCTGGACAGCTCCGCTGCCAGCTTGATCCGCTGCGCTTCGCCGCCGGACAGCTCCGTAGAAGGCTGTCCCAGCTTGACATAAGAAAGTCCTACATCATATAATGTCTGAATCTTTCTCTGGATGGACGGCACATTTTCAAAAAAGGTCAGCGCCTCCTCCACTGTCATATCCAACACATCGTAAATGCTCTTACCCTTGTATTTGACGTCCAGTGTCTCTCGGTTATAGCGCTTGCCTCCGCAAACCTCACACGGCACATAGACATCCGGCAAAAAGTGCATTTCAATCTTGATAATGCCGTCGCCGCCACAGGCTTCACAGCGTCCGCCCTTAACGTTGAAGCTGAATCTTCCCTTTTTATAGCCTTTCGCTTTTGCATCCGAAGTCGATGCGAACAAATCACGGATCATATCAAATACGCCTGTATAGGTCGCCGGATTGGAACGGGGCGTCCGCCCAATCGGAGACTGGTCGATCGCAATGACCTTATCCAGCTGCTCGATGCCGTCGATGCCCGCATGTTTTCCCGGAATACATCTCGCACGGTTTAAATCTCTTGCCAGGTGTTTATAGAGAATTTCGTTGACCAGCGACGATTTGCCTGAGCCGGAAACGCCCGTCACGCAGGTAAACACACCCAACGGAAATTTCACATCGATCTTCTTTAAATTATTTTCTTCCGCGCTGCGCACAGTCAGCCAGCCTGTGGGCTTTCGTCTCGTCTCAGGAACCGGGATCTTCTTCGCACCGCTCAAATACTGACCGGTAATCGACTCCGGCGTATTCATGATCTCTTCCACGGTTCCGCTCGCAACAATCTGACCGCCATGGGAGCCTGCTCCAGGACCGACGTCCACAATATAATCTGCTGCACGCATCGTATCCTCATCATGCTCCACGACGATCAGCGTATTGCCAAGATCCCGGAGATTCTTCAACGTTGCGAGCAGCTTGTCGTTGTCCCGCTGATGTAGACCGATACTTGGCTCGTCCAGAATATAGCAGACTCCGACCAGTCCGGAGCCAATCTGTGTTGCAAGACGAATTCTCTGCGCCTCGCCGCCGGAAAGTGTTCCCGTCGCTCTGGAAAGGGAGAGATAATCCAGTCCGACGTCGATCAGGAAGCCAACTCTTGCCCGGATTTCCTTTAAAATCTGGCTGCCTATCAGCTCCTGCTGTGCCGTCAGCTTCATATCCTGCAGAAACTGCGACAGCTCTCCGATAAACATTGACGTAATTTCGTATATATTTTTCCCGCACACGGTTACTGCCAGCGCTTCTTTTTTCAAACGCTGTCCCTTACACAGCCGACACGGTGTAATCCGCATAAATGTCTCGTATTCCTGCTTAGTGGCGTCCGATCCTGTCTCCCGGTATCTGCGCTCCACATTCCGAATCAAGCCCTCGAACGCAATCGGATACTGTCCCTTGCCGCGCTGTCCTTCATAGTAGACCAGAACCTCTTTTCCACCGGTTCCATGCAGCAGAATATCCTGAATTTTCTGTGGATATTCCCCAAACGGTGTATCCAAATCGAAGTGATATTCTTTTGCCAGTGCCTGCAGGATCGCATTTGCAAAAGATCCCGGCTGCTGACAGCTCTGCCACCCCAGCACGGTAATCGCGCCCTGGTTGATGCTCAGCGTGCGGTCCGGAATCATCAGGTCGGAATCAAACTCCATCTTATATCCAAGTCCGTAACACTCCGGGCATGCCCCGAACGGGTTGTTGAATGAAAAGCTTCTGGGCTCGATTTCATCAATGCTGACGCCGCAGTCCGGGCACGAAAAGCTCTGGGAAAATGTCAGCATTTCCTCATCGCTTCCCACACGTTCTACAAACAGAAGTCCCTCCGACAGGTTCAGGACATTTTCGATCGAATCCGTCAGTCTGCGTTCGATTCCCGGCTTCACAATCAGACGGTCAACGACGATTTCGATATTATGCTTGATATTTTTATCCAGCTGGATATTCTCCGCCAGCTCATACAGATTGCCGTCAATGCGGACTCTCACATAGCCGCTTCTCGCCGCGCGTTCCAGCACCTTCTCATGCCGTCCCTTTCGTCCGCGCACAACGGGCGCAAGCAGCTGCAGCCGCGTTCCTTCCGGCAGTGCCATGATCTGATCCACCATCTGATCGACGCTCTGTTTCTTGATCTCCTTGCCGCAGTTCGGGCAATGCGGAATGCCGATTCTCGCATACAGCAGACGGAAATAGTCATAAATCTCTGTTACTGTTCCGACAGTAGAACGAGGGTTACGGTTCGTCGATTTCTGATCGATCGAAATCGCCGGAGAAAGTCCTTCGATCTTTTCCACATTCGGCTTCTCCATCTGTCCCAAAAACTGACGCGCATAGGACGATAGCGATTCCATATACCGCCGCTGTCCTTCCGCATAGATCGTATCAAACGCCAGCGACGATTTACCGGAGCCGGACAGTCCGGTAAAGACAACCAGCGCATCCCTCGGAATATCCACATCCACATTTTTCAGATTGTGCTCGTTCGCACCCCGGATTCTGATACAGTTCTTCTTTGAAAGTATTTTCTTTGCTTCTTCCATTTCTTCCTCACTCTATAGAAATAACATTCAAACGCATTCTTATTCAGGCGCTCAGTCCATATCCGCCAGCAGCTTTTTCAGATCTACCATCTGGTCGCGCAACTCTGCCGCCGCTTCGAAATTCAGCTCTGCTGCCGCCTTCTTCATCTTCTTCTGCACGTCCGCAATCAGCTTTTCCAGCTCTGGACGGCTCATGGATTCCGGATCTTTTTCGAAAGCAGTCTCTGCAGGCTTGATTTCCTTCGTGATGCTGATCAGATCGCGGACGGCTTTCTTAATTGTCTGTGGTGTAATTCCGTGTGCTTCGTTATAAGCCTGCTGCAGCGCACGTCGGCGCTCCGTCTCGTCGATTGCCCTCCTCATGGAATCGGTGATCGTATCCGCATACATGATAACGTGTCCCTCTGCGTTACGCGCAGCACGTCCGACCGTCTGAATCAGTGACGTCTCCGAACGCAGAAATCCTTCCTTATCCGCATCGAGAATTGCTACCAGCGTAATCTCCGGAATATCCAAACCCTCTCTCAGCAGGTTAATGCCCACCAGCACATCGAATACATCCAGACGCATATCCCGGATAATCTCGGAACGCTCCAGCGTATCCACATCGGAGTGCAGATAACGAACACGAATTCCCACTTCCCTCATATAATCCGTTAAATCTTCCGCCATGCGCTTCGTCAACGTCGTAATCAGAACTTTATTGTGATGTGCGGTCTCTTTCCGAACCTCCGCAATCAAATCGTCGATCTGTCCCTCTACCGGACGAACGTCGATTTTCGGATCAAGCAGTCCGGTCGGACGGATAATCTGCTCCGTCCGAAGCAGCTCATGTTCTGCCTCATACTGTCCCGGTGTCGCCGATACAAACAGAATCTGATCGATCTTATTTTCAAATTCTTCAAAATTCAGCGGTCGGTTATCCAGCGCAGACGGCAAACGGAAGCCATAATCTACAAGTGTCTGCTTCCGGGAACGGTCACCCGCATACATACCGCGAATCTGCGGGATTGTCATATGCGACTCATCAATAATAATCAAATAGTCATCTTTAAAAAAGTCCAACAGCGTAAACGGTGGCGCGCCTTCCGGCATTCCGTTTAAATGCCTGGAATAGTTCTCAATCCCCGAACAAAATCCGGTTTCCCGCAGCATTTCGATATCGAAATTCGTCCGTTCTGAAATACGCTGCGCCTCCAGGAGCTTATCTTCTCCTTTGAAAAAGCGGATTCTGCCCTCCAGCTCCTTTTCGATTTCATCGCAGGCCTTATTAATCTGCTCCTGCGGCACAACATAATGGGACGCCGGAAAAATAATGACATGCTCCAGCGTGTTCTGCACCTGCCCATTTAACGGATCAACCTCCGTAATCCGATCGATTTCATCTCCGAAAAATTCTACCCGGATCAGAAATTCGCTTCCCTGCGCCGGATTGATCTCAATCACATCTCCACGCACGCGAAAGCAACCGCGGTTTAAGTCCATATCATTGCGGTCATACTGAATCGCCACGAGCGCCCGCAGCACATCGTCCCGATCCTTCTGCATTCCCGGGCGCAGGGACACACTCATCCCCGAAAACTCATCCGGGGAACCCAGACCGAAAATACAGGAAACGCTGGCGACCACAACAACATCCCGCCGTTCCGAAAGGGACGCCGTAGCGGACAACCTCAGCTTATCGATTTCATCGTTGATCGCGGAATCCTTCGCAATATAAGTGTCCGTGGACGGGACATACGCTTCCGGCTGATAATAATCATAATACGATACAAAATATTCTACCGCGTTTTCCGGAAAAAATTCTTTAAATTCCCCGTATAGCTGTCCCGCCAGCGTCTTATTGTGTGCGATCACAAGCGTCGGTTTATTCAGCGCCGCAATCACATTCGCCATCGTAAACGTCTTGCCGGAGCCGGTAACGCCAAGCAGGGTTTCAAACTGATTGCCTTCCTGAAACCCCTTCACCAGCTCTGCAATTGCCTGCGGCTGGTCGCCAGTCGGCTGATATTCACTGTGTAGTTTGAAAATCTGCTGTTCCTGTTCCATTTTTCCTCCGCCTGTTCCCGATCGTTTGTGCTCTCGCTCGCTCACGAGCCCGCGCTGACGCGCTTTATCGCCTGCTGCGCAGGCTGCTCGTTCTCTAATGGCACAAGAAAAACAAATGCCGCCTTCGGCGTCGCTTGTTTTTCTCTTGTGCTCATAATTTTACAACATTTTACATCGTTTGTACATTGCTTTCCCACAAGAGGCACCTTTTACAACGAAAAACGGCATAGCAGAAACTGCCATGCCGTTTTTCGTAAAAATCTCCATTCCGCAGGCGCTTTGCGCCGAAGGAATCGCGAGGCGAACGTCCAGTTCGGCTCTGCGATCATAGCTACTTTGTGACGCCTGCGGCACAAATAGCTGTGTGAAAAATAAGCGATCACGCTTATTTTTCACACTATACTCCGTTAAAAACGTAGTTTACTTTATCATTCTGTTTATTTCGACAGTTCCGGCTTGCTCGGAAGAATCACTTTTTCCTGATGCCAGATATCGCGCTCGTACTCTTCGATCGTACGGTCAGAGCTGAACTTGCCTGCGCACGCTACATTTAAGAGCGCGCTCTTTGCCCAGTTCTTCTCATCCTTATAAGCTGCTTCTACGCGGCGCTGTGCTTCTGCATAGGACTTGAAGTCCGCCAGAATGAAGTAAGTATCTGCCTTCGCAGTGTCCTGCGTATTTAACAGAGAGTTATACAGCGGTCTGAACAGCTCGGAATCCTGAGGGGAATAGGTTCCGTTGATCAGCTGCATCAGCACGCGGCGGATATCCTGATCGTTGTTGAAGATATCCATCGGGTTGTAGCCGCCGTAGTTTTCGTACTGGATAACCTGCTCTGCGCTCAGGCCGAAGATGAAGGCATTTTCCTTGCCGACCTCTTCTACGATTTCGACGTTCGCACCGTCCATCGTGCCCAGGGTCAGCGCACCGTTTAACATGAACTTCATGTTGCCGGTACCGGAAGCTTCCTTGCTGGCGGTGGAAATCTGCTCAGATACATCTGCCGCTGCGAAAATCCACTCCGCATTGGATACGCGGTAGTTCTCGATGAAGACAACCTTGATTCTGCCATCTACAACCGGATCGTTGTTGATAACGTCCGCCACGCTGTTGATCAGCTTGATGGTCAGCTTCGCATTTCTATAGCCTGCAGCAGCCTTTGCGCCGAAGATAAAGGTTCTCGGATAGAAATCCATATCCGGATGATCCTTTAACTCGTTGTACAGGTACATGATGTGCAGAATATTCATCAGCTGACGTTTGTACTCATGCAGACGCTTTACCTGTACGTCAAAGATGGATCTTGGATCCACTTCGATACCGTTGTGCTCACGGATATATTTTGCAAGGCGAACCTTGTTCTGATATTTGATGTTCATGAACTCCTGCTGAGCTTTTTCATCGTCCGCATAAATGCGAAGCCTGGAAAGTGCCGGCAGATCTGTGATCCACTCGTCTCCGACATGATCCGTTACCCAGTCAGCCAGCAGCGGATTTGCATGCAGTAAAAATCTTCTCTGTGTGATACCGTTTGTCTTGTTGTTGAACTTCTCCGGCATCATTTCGTAGAAGTCTCTCAGCTCCTGTTTTTCCAGGATCTCAGTGTGTAAGCGTGCAACGCCGTTTACGGAATGACCGCCTACGATTGCCAGATGCGCCATCTTAACCTGTCCGTCGTAGATGATCGCCATTTTGCGGATCTTCTCCTGATTGCCAGGATACATCTGCTGAATGCGCAGAACGAATCTTCTGTTGATCTCTTCTACGATCTGATAAATTCTGGGAAGTAGACGGGAGAACAGCTCGATAGGCCATTTTTCCAGCGCTTCGGACATGATCGTATGATTGGTGTATGCGCAGGTCTTGCAGGTGATTTCCCATGCTTCGTCCCAGGACAAATCATGGTCATCCATCAGGACACGCATCAGCTCTGCTACTGCAACGGTCGGATGGGTATCATTTAACTGGAATGCGACCTTTTCATGGAACTTATGCAGATCTGTATGGGTGCGCATATATTTGTCTACTGCTTCCTGCACAGATGCAGAAATAAAGAAATACTGCTGTTTTAAGCGCAGCTCCTTACCCGCATAATGGTTATCGTTGGGATACAGAACCTCAACGATATTGCGTGCAAGGTTTTCCTGTTCTACGGCTTTCTGATAATCTCCCTTGTCAAAGGAATCCAGGCTGAAGCACTCTACCGGCTGCGCATCCCAGATTCTCAGGGTGTTGACAATGCCGTTGCCATAGCCGACGATCGGCATATCGTAAGGAACAGCCTGTACGGACTGATAGCCTTCCTGCTTGAAAATGGTACGGCCGTTTTCATCCACATAAGAGCTTACCCAGCCGCCGAATTTTACCTCTTTTGCATACTCGGGACGGCGCAGCTCAAAGGGATAGCCGTCAGCCAGCCAGTTGTCCGGCACTTCTACCTGATAACCATCGCGGATTTCCTGACGGAACATACCGTAACGATAACGGATACCACAGCCGTATGCCGCATAGTTTAAGGTTGCAAGAGAATCCAAAAAGCATGCTGCCAGACGTCCCAGACCGCCGTTACCCAGCGCGGGATCGGGCTCCTGATCCTCGACAAGGTTTAAATCTACGCCAAGCTCGTCCAGAGCCTCCGCCACTTCTTTATAAGCGCGCAGGTTAATCAGATTGTTGCCCAGCGCACGACCCATCAGGAACTCCATGGACATATAGTAGACGATCTTCGGGTCTTTTTTTTCGTACTCTTTCTGAGTCGCCATCCAGTTGTCTACAACAACGTCCTTAATCGCATAGGATACTGCCTGAAAAATCTGCTGTTCGGTAGCTTCTTCCAGCGTTCTGCGGTAAAGAGTCTTGATATTGTTCAGTACGGTACCCTTAAAAAGCTCTTTGTCAAACTTCATGGGTGCTTTTTTCAACATAAATTCTCCTCCTGTGTACAATGAAGCGCTTTTTGTTCTTCCGTATTCTGCAGCTGTCCGCAGAACACTTTACGCCACAATATTCTCATTATACCATGCTTTTTGGGTGTCGCAACTGTTTCCTCTTCTGTTTTCGTACTTTTTACAATGTATGAACCTTCCCTGTGCCTGTGCACCACCGTTTACAGCATTTCTTTCTTTTTTCGGAAGAAAATTCCCTCTCCGTATCCGGCATGTCCGCCCGAAAGCAACAGTTTCTTGTAACCGCGCTGGATCGTGGTTTCCTCCGGCAGGGCTTCCGGATTTCCATCATATTCCCGGTTGTAAATTCTCCACAGATCGCCATCCCCTTCTTCCGTTTTGTAAATATCAAAAAAGGACATAAACTGCACAATTCCGGAATCCGGGCTTAAAAATTCGCGGTGGCGCGGGTACAGCAGCCACGATTCACAGAAAAAGGCGATTTCCTCTCCCGGAAACGCATCCGCAAAAAACGCTTCCGCCTGCCGAAACGATGCCTCGCAGTCCGCTTTTTTCAACGGCCCGCAGGACGGAATGTGCATATTGATGACCTTTGTCATGCCTTCCGGGCGCACATGTCCGGTCTTTTCATAGCTTTCCGGGAAATCCATCAGCTCAAACTGCAGTCTGCCCAGCGCAAACCGTGTCATCTCAAAAAAACCGTCAAACCACCACGATACAAAGCTTCCCCAGATTCCATACATTTTGCGGCATTCATACAGCTTCCAGTTTAAATCCATACAGGAATCCAGCCAGATCTGCTCTGAAATTCCTTTTTCCTGATACCGCTCTTTTAAGTGCGCCGTCATCAGCAGATAAATCAACAGATCCGCCGTATAGGATGCAATCCCTGCTTCCTTTGCCGCAGTGTCTGCCGCCTTTAATAC
>OLPG01001046.1_pt1 | contig 24783 bp, 17 predicted proteins | sample 1672311 | NCBI WGS metagenome assembly OLPG01 (sample SAMEA3136670, study PRJEB25190) | human gut metagenome | biome: human gut; feature: human-associated habitat; material: faeces | place: Austria | collected 2013 | reverse complement strand
CCAGATGTGCGCCCTTCTTGGTCTTGACCAGCTGCAGAGCGGGACGGATGGTGTCGGCGGTGGAGTAGGTAGCGCCGCCCAGCAGGCAGTCTGCCTTGCCCATCTTCACCAGCATGGTGCCGAAGTAGTTGGACTTCTTCAGCAGTGCGGTGCACTCCTCAGCGGACTGCTTGCCCTTGCGCAGCTCCACCATGGTGCTGACCATCTCATCGAAACCGGCGTAGTTCTCCGGGTCGATGATCTCGGCAGCGGAAATATCAAAGTTACCGGCGGCGGCAGCAGCCTTGCACTCTGCCTCGTTGCCCACCATAACGACCTTCAGCACGCCCTCGGCCAGCAGCTTGCTTGCGGCCTCCAGAATGCGGGGGTCATTGCCCTCGGTGAACACGATCGTCTTGGGATTTGCCTTCAGCTGTGCTACCAGCGGTGCAAACATATCAGCCATTGTGATTACCTCCGAATTTACTTTCCAAAATTCACACCCCGTGTCTGTTGGACACAAGGATGCCTTTCTTCTTTATTCTAACACACCGGGCAAAAAGTTCAAGACAAAATTGTGTTTTTGTGCTAATATTTAAGAGAAAACAGGTTTCAAGTTGTGAATAAAATATCATACTGTTTCAGAAGGAGATCGAACCGCCATGGATTGGGAAACGCTGAAAGCCGACTGCCTTGCCTGCAGCCGCTGTGAGCTGTGCAAGACCCGCACGAATGTGGTGTTCGGGCAGGGCGTGCCGGACGCCGAAGTGCTGTTTGTGGGCGAGGGCCCCGGCCAGAGCGAGGACGAGCAGGGCCTGCCCTTTGTGGGCCGCAGCGGTCAGCTGCTGGACAAGTATCTGTTTGCCATCGACCTGGACCGGAAAAAGAACTGCTACATTGCCAACATCGTCAAGTGCCGCCCGCCCCAGAACCGTGACCCTCTGCCCGCCGAGAGTGAGGCCTGCATGCCCTGGCTGCGGGAGCAGTTCCGCCTGCTGCGGCCCAAGATCGTGGTGTGCCTGGGCCGCATCGCCGCCCAGCGGATGATCCGTTCCGACTTTTCGGTGACCAAGGAGCACGGGCAGTTCATCGAGAAGAACGGCATCCTGTTCATGGGCACCTTCCACCCGGCCGCCCTGCTGCGCGGCCCGCAGAACAAGCCCAATGCCTTTGCCGACTTTGTGGCGCTGCGGGACAAGATCCACGAAGTGTGTGAGCATACCTATGAATGAATCATCCTCTCCGTCTGCTCACTTCGTTCGCATCCACCTCCCCCGAAGGGGGGGGGAGGTTTTGGCAGCGTAACAGCCAGATGGCGAAAAACTCGCTTTTCGGGAGAGCTGGCATCGCGCAGCGATGACTGAGAGGGTTTCATTTTCATTCACCCCACGCCTCTTTTTTGCATACTCTAAAGCAAAAGCGAGGTGTTTTTTATGCAGCGTGTTTCGTTTGACCGGGTCGATTTCTTTCTGGGGGCCACCACCCCCGCCGGGTTCAAGGGCTATTTTGAGCCGCTGCGCCGGGAGCCCGGCATGCAGATGGTGCTGATCAAAAGCGGGCCGGGCTGCGGCAAGTCCACCCTGATGAAGCAGCTGGCCCGCCGGGCCATCCAGCAGGGTGAACCGGTGGAGTGCATCCACTGCGCCAGCGACCCTGACAGCTTTGACGGCGTGATCTTTGTTCGGCAGCGCCGGGCCATCGTAGATGCCACCGCGCCCCACACCATAGAGCCGGATGCGCCCGGTGCCGACGAGGTAGTGCTGAGCCTGTACCATACCATTCAGGCCGACGCCCTGCGCCCCCATGCTGAAGAGGTCAAGGCGCTGTTCGCCCGCAACGCTGCGCTGCGGGCGCGGGCTGCGCGGTATGTCGCTTCTGCCGGGAGCCTGCTGCTGGACAGCCGCCGGGCCGAGGCCTGCAGCGCCAACTTTGAAAAAGTGCGCCGCTACGTCAAGCGATTGTGTACCCGGCTGCTGCCCCGCACCGAGAACACTGCCCGCGAAGAGCTGCGGCTGCTCTCGGCCGTGACCCCAAAGGGTGAGGTGTTCTACCAGCACACCGCGCAGGCGCTGGCTGACCGGTTCATCGTGTTTCGGGACGAATACGGTGCCGTGTCGCGCCTGCTGCTGGAGCTGATCCGTGCCGAGGCACTGGCCCGGGGCTATCACATCATCACCTGCCCCTGCGCCATGCACCCGGAGGATAAGATCGACCACATCCTGATCCCGGAGCTGCGGCTGGCCTTCCTCACCGACAACCGGTGGCACCCGGTGCAGCTGCCCGGCATGCAGGCCGTGCGGTGCACCCGGTTCCTTGACCGGGAAAATCTGGCGGGCTACCGCGCCCGGCTGCGGTTCAACGAGCGGGCGGCCGCCGAACTGCTGGAGCAGGCCACCGCCCTGATGGCACAGGCCAAGAGTTGCCACGACGAACTGGAGACTTATTACCGTACCACCGTAGACTTCGCCCAGGTGGACGAAGCTGCCGCCCGGTGCGCGGAGCTGTTCGGGCTGGAAGCGCCGTCACCCGACTGCTGAGTTCTTTATGATAAGGGAAGTGAAATCATGTCCGACATCCGTCTGCCCATCCGGCAGCTGGTGGAGTTTCTGCTGCGCAGCGGCAGCATCGACAGCCGGTTTGCCGGTTTTGACCGCGCACTGGAAGGTGCCCACATCCACCGCAGGCTGCAGAAGGCCGCCGGGGAGGGTTACGCCGCCGAGGTGCCCCTCTGCGCCGATTATACAGTCGACGGCATCCGCTTTACGCTGGAGGGCCGGGCCGACGGCATTTTTACCAACGAAACCGGCGTTGTGACCATTGACGAGATCAAGACCACCGCGGTGCCCGAGGAAGAGATCTGCGAGGACATGAACCCCTGCCACTGGGCGCAGGGCATGGTGTACGGAGCCATCTACAGCGCACAGAAAAGCCTGCCCGCCGTGGATGTGCGGCTGACCTATTATCAGATCGACACCGACCGGATCCTCCGCTTTGTACGGCACTTTTCCCGGCAGGAGCTGGAGCAATTCCTGCACAAACTCCTGCACCGGTATCTGCCCTGGGCACAGCGTCAGCTTGCATGGCAGGAAACCCGCAGCGGCAGCCTGACCGCCATGCGGTTCCCGTTTGAAGCCTACCGCCCCGGGCAGCGGGCACTGGCGGGCGAGGTCTGGCGGGCCTGCACCGCCGCCCCCTCCAAAAAAGGCACACGGCTGTTCTGTCAAGCCCCCACCGGCATCGGCAAGACCATGAGTGCGCTCTTCCCTGCCCTGAAAGCCATGGGGAGCGGCTGCGGGGAGAAGCTGTTTTACCTCACCGCCCGCAACACCACACAGGCCGCCGCCGAGGATGCCATTGCCCGCCTGCGGGCCGTACAGCCCGACCTTGCCCTGCGCAGTGTGACCCTGACCGCCAAGGAAAAAGCCTGCCTGCACCCGGACGCCGAGGGCCATCCGGTCTGCCTGCCGGAGGTGTGCCCCTATGCAAACGGCTACTACGACCGCATCAAGAATGCGCTGGCCGCACTGCTGGACGGCAGCGGCCAATTCAGCCGTGCCGCACTGGCCGACACCGCCCGACAGTTCACCGTGTGTCCCTTTGAGCTGGGGCTGGACCTGAGCGAATGGTGCGATGTTGTGATCGGGGACTACAACTATTTGTTTGACCCGGTGGTGCACCTGAAGCGTTTCTTCGACACCTCCGGCGACTGGCTGTTCCTGATCGACGAGGCACACAATCTGCCCGATCGCGCCCGCGCCATGTACTCGGCCCGCTTCTGCAAGAGCAGCCTGACCGACGCAAAACGCACGCTTGGCAAGGGCAAAAGTGCCCTGAAAACCGCCCTGACCAAGGCCGACAAGGCCATGCGGGAGGCGCGGCAGGCCTGTGTGCGTCTGGCACCCCGCAGGCACGCGGAGGACGCCCCCGGCGAACCGGCCCAGACTAGCCTTCTGCCGGAACCGGATGCCCCGGCGTTTGCCCTGCCGGAGCCGTTGTATGCGCAGGACGGCACGGTGTTTTTGCAGGAGCTGCCCGCCGCACTGCTGACACCCCTGCGGGCGGTGCAGGCCCCTTTGCAGGCCTGGCTGGAAGACAACCTGGAAGCCGACGCCCACCCGCAGATGCTGGAGCTTTATTTTGCGGTACAGGATCTGGTGCGGGCTGCCGAACGGTACGACAGCCACTTTGTGACCCAGCTCACCGCCCGCGGCAGCGAGCTGGAATTGCAGCTGCTCTGTCTGGACCCGGCCCCCTTTGTGGATGCCAGCCTTTCCACCGGGCGCAGTGCCGCGCTGTTCAGCGCCACCCTCACCCCGCCCGCCTACTACCGCAGCGTGCTGGGCTGTGCCGACGCCCGGGCTGTGGCGCTGGAAAGCCCGTTCCCCGCCGGGAACTTGGGGCTGTTCTGCCTGCCAGGCATCTCCACCCGCTACCGTGACCGGGAGCGCAGCGTACAGAGCGTGTCGGATGCACTGGCCCGGCTGGCGCAGAGCCGGGTGGGCAACTATCTGGCATTCTTTCCCAGTTACGCCTATCTGCGGCAGGTGCAGGAAGATTTTGCCGCCCGCTATCCGGGCATTTCCACCCTTGTGCAGGAGAGCGGGTTGGATGACGCCGCCCGCGCCGCTTTTCTGGCACGATTTGAGCCAGACCCTGCCCATACCCTGCTGGGCTTTGCAGTCATGGGCGGCATCTTTGGCGAGGGCGTAGACCTTGCTGGCGACCGGCTCATCGGCTGTGCCATCGTGGGCGTGGGTCTGCCGCAGGTGAACCCCCGGCAGGAGATGCTGCGCCGCTACTACGACACACAGAACGGGGCCGGGTTCGATTACGCCTACCGCTATCCCGGCATGAACAAGGTCCTGCAGGCCGCCGGACGGGTCATCCGCACCCCGGAGGACAAGGGCGTGGTGCTGCTTCTGGATGACCGCTTTGCAAAGCCGGAGTATCAGCGGCTGTTCCCGCTCCACTGGAAGCACCTGCAGTATCTGCCCGGCCCTGCCGCACTGGAAACCGCGCTGGCCGCCTTCTGGGGCAGTAAGCCCGAATAAACGCAACCCGCCCACGGACCGGACTCTTCTGTCCTTCTGTGGGCGGGTTTGTCGTTTGAGTGCAGAAAACTTTTGCGCTGCTGCGTTGGTTGCCAAAAAAGTGCAACTTTTTTCAAAAACAGGCTTGACAAGCACCGCATTTGCGGGTATAATAGCACACGTTGAGCGGTTCACGCCGCAAAACGCGAACCAAATGATGGGGATTTGCATAGTGGTAGTGCGGTAGACTCTGACTCTACTTGTGGGAGTTCGATTCTCTCATCCCCAACCAGAACAAAGCCATCCGATGAACAATCGGGTGGCTTTTCTGTTTTGTTTTCTGCCGATTTCACGCAGTGAACACACCGCACTGCACCAAAGGTCTTTGGGCAAATCAAACACCCGCACCGCATTCCCTTTTCTTGGGAGATGCAGTGCGGGTGCTTTTTTCGTTTGTCAGCCAGCGGGCTGAATCATCTTACAGGATGCTGATGCGGCCTGCACCGTAGGGATTCTCGTAGTCCAGCAGGTAGCCGGGGTACTCTGCCAGCACACTGTTGGCGCTGGAAAGGTGCGGCAGACCCTCTGCGTCCACACCGCCAAAGGTCATGGCGTAGGTGGACATGACAAGGTAATCTTCCGACACATAGTCCTTGATGAGCTCAGCACCGTCAAACATGGCAAAGCCATCGCCCAGATTGCGCAGGGTGTAGTTCATGCCGGCCAGCGCGTAGGTCTTGTTCTCGTCCAGCGGCACATAAGTACCGTTCGCGCGGTCGTAGATCTTCACGTTCTGCACACGAGGCGTGCCGGTGGCACTGCCGATCCAGACGTTCTTGTCGTCGGTCTGCACGGTGTTGGGGATGTCGGTGTGGATCTCATAGGTCGCACCGGCCACCTGCAGGAAGCCGCCGTTCTCCTTGCCCTCTGCACCGGCAAAGCGGGCTGCAAACTCCAGTGCGTCCTGGATCTGCTTGCCGGTCACCGACATCAGGCAGGCCACGTTGCCAAAGGGGCTGACCTGCTTGCAGGTCTTGAAGGTCCAGTACCCGGCGTCCTCGTCCGAGCGGATGCCGCCGCCGTTCATGATGGCGATGTCACAGTGCAGCTGCTCCACCTCATTGAAGTAGGTGTAGATGCCGTCGGCCACAAAGTCGCCCAGGTTGGTCTCGCCGGAGCGGATGCGGCGTTTGCCGGTAGCAGGGTCGGTGATGTAAAACTTGGTATCGGCCACGGCGATCTTCTCGCCCAGCATCTCGTCCACGGAGCTGACCCATGCGGCCTGCTCTGCTGCCACAGCAGGATCCTCCTGGTCGTAGGTGGATACCAGCCGGGTGGAGATGGTGCCGTCCGGGGCAATGGTCATCTCGCCCACGTTGGCAAAGTAGGAGCCGGTCTGGGTCAGGGTGACCAGTCTGCCGGAAGCGTCCGCCACCTGCTTATTCTCCATCACCGTGTGGGAGTGGCCGTCGATGAAGGCATCAAAACCAGTGGTGTGGGCAATGACCTCCTCGCTGGTCCAGGGAGAGGACGAGGGGTCCACGCCCAAGTGGCCCAAGCCGATGACCACATCGGCCAGGCACTTCGCCTTGTCAACGGCCTTCTGCACGGCGCTGTAGAGCTTCTGGCCGTCCTCGCCGCCCAGGATGTCGTAGATGTACTTGGTCTGGGCCTTGTTCATGAAGTAGGCCGGGGTGGACTTGGTAAACGTCTCGGGCGTGGTGATGCCCACAAAGGCAATGCGCACACCACCGCGCACGAACACCTTGATTTCCGGCAGCACCCGCAGATTGGTGCGCAGGTCCACCCAGTTGCAGGACAGGTACGGGAAGTCGGCATCCCGCATGAGCTCCTTGGCACGGTCCATGCCATAGTCGAACTCATGGTTGCCGGGGGTGGCAGCATCGTAACCGGCGGCGTTCATCAACTCAATGATGGAAGCGCCCTCGTCCATGGAGCCGTAAGCCGTGCCCTGCACATGGTCACCGGCGTCCACCAGCAGGACCTTTTTGCCTGCGTTCTGATAGCTCTGCTTCAGGGCGGCAATGGCCGCATAGGTCAGCTCCGGGGCCTGCTTGTCGATGTAAGTGTGCACGTCGTTGGTGTACAGGATGGTGACCTCGGATTTTTCACCGGTCCAGCAGGCAGACGCAGCCGGGGCCCCGACAGCCATGGCGGCGGCAGCGGTGGTGACACCGGCGGCCTTCAGGAAATTGCGGCGGGAGATAAGATGTTTCACGGGAAAACGACCTCCTCTTTTTCTGGCATTTGATGAGGCAGGCTCTCCCCTGCCCCTGACTGGTTCAAGCATAACACAGAACCGCGCCAAGAGCAAGACAAAACATGCCGTTTTGTTCAATTTTCTTTCACATATCAGCCGTTTTTCTTGCATTGCGCATCATCGCCGTACAAAAAAGGGAACGCCCCTGCAGCTGTCCCAGCATACAGGGGCGTTCCCATCCGTTTAAAAAGGCCGGAGAAAGGGGGCCTTAAATGGCGTTGTATTCCTTGAGGATCTTCTCAAGGTCGGTGCCCTCGATTTTCTTCAGAGCTTCCTTCAGGGCCAGACGCGGGATGAGCGGCAGGTCCATGTCGGTGATCTTCTTGCCGTCACGCAGCTTGACCGTTGCATTCAGCAGGTCACGCACGTCGTAGGTGCTGCCCCAGACCTCGGGCACACCGCGGTCCACGTTCAGCAGGGTGTACACGGCCTCCATACCGGTGCGCATGGAGTACTCGGTGGTGAAAATGGTATCGCGCTTGGTCTCCGCAAACTGGCCCAGGAAGGCAAAGTTCACAGCGCCCTCCGGCACGATGTCGGGGCGGTCGCCCATGGCACGGGGCATGAAGAAAGCGTCAATATAGGGCATCATCACCGGCACGGTGTTGGCGCTGTGCTCTGCCAGCTCTTCGATCTGGTCGGTGGGCACGCCGATGTGGTACAGCCACTCCATGCAGATCTCCTTGCCGGTGCAGTCGCGCATGGGCTTTTTGACATAATCGCCGGGCTTGTCGCTGAACAGGCCGTAGACCCAGACACACAGCTGATCCTTGGGTTGATCGCGGAACTGCTGCTGACGGTTCAGCGTCCAGCTGAGCAGCCAGCTGGAGTCCTTGACTGTAACGATGCCGCCGGTGACGGTGTGACCGCTGAAGGGATCGCGCTTGCAGATCTTCTGGATATACTGCGGAATCTTGTCATCCAGGGTGGTGATGGTGGCGCTCTCCCAGTTGGACAGCTCTGGATCCGAGCAGAACTTTTCGGGGTGGCCGAAGGACGGGTCCTGTGCGGCGATCTTCTTCCACAGATCCCAGCCGTTGCCCGGCTTGATGGTGGGGTCGAAACCGGCTGCCTTGTCCTGGGCACCCACAGTGCAGCTCTCGACGCAGCCGCCGTTGGTGATGAACAGCAGATCGTTCTCGGTCAGGTCGATGTTGGACACCTCGCCTGCGTGCTCCACGGTGACCGAGCTTGCCATCTTGCGGCTGCCCTGAATGTCGAACTTGACGTCCGTGACCTTGGTGTCGTAGTGGAACTGCACGCCAAAGCCCTTCAGGTACTCGATCATGGGCAGGATGATGGACTCATACTGGTTGTAGCGGGTGAAGCGCAGGGCGGTAAAGTCCGGCAGGCCGCCGATGTGGTGGATATAGCGCTTGATATACAGCTTCATTTCCAGTGCGCTGTGCCAGTTCTCAAAGGCGAACATGGTGCGCCAGTACAGCCAGAAGTTGGAATTCAGCACCTCATCGTCAAAGAAGTCGGTGATCTTCTTGTCCTGCAGCTGCTCATCCGGGGTGAAGAACAGCTTCATGATCTCCATAGCGCCCTTGTCGGACAGGCCGAACTTGCCGTCGGTGTGGGCGTCCTTGCCCTGCTCCACGGTAGCACGGCAAAGGGAGAAGTTGGGGTCCTCCTTGTTCAGCCAGTAATACTCATCCAGCACGCTGGCACCCTCGGTCTCCAGCGAAGGGATGGAGTGCAGCAGGTCCCACATGACCTCAAAATGGTTGTCCATCTCACGGCCGCCGCGCATGACGTAGCCGATGCTGTACTTGTAGCCGTCGCAGGCACCGCCGGGCAGGGCCTCCTTCTCGAACACATGGACATGCTCGCCCTTCATCTGGCCGTCACGCACCAGATAGCAGGCTGCGGTCAGGGCTGCCAGGCCGGAACCGACGATATATGCGGATTTATGATCAACGCCCTCCGGCTTTTTGGGACGTGCAAATGCTTCGTAGTTGCCACTGGAATAGTACATGGAAAAGCCTCCTTGCTTCGCTGTTTTTCTTCCTTACAGCAGTTCAATGCTGCTCTCTATGGCAACAGTATACCCTGCCTTGGCCCGCAGAACAACAAACAAACTCTGCCCCATGTATAAAATTTAGACAACTGTCCCGTTTTGTTGGAAATGCGTACAAATTGTGACAAAAAAGCGGAATGACCGCTGTCATTCCGCTTTTGCAGGCGTTTGTTTTATTTTGCGGTAGGCTGGGCCACCTCAAAGTCAATCTTGCCCAGATTGACGTCGGAACGCACGATGGTGATCATCATGGTATCGCCCAGGCTCCAGTTCCTGCCGGAGACGGGGTCGGACAGGCGCACGCCCTCGGTGAGCATCGTGCCGGAGGGGGTCAGACTGGAGGCCGGTACAAAGCCCTCCACGCCGTTCTCCAGTTCAATGAACAGACCGCGCTGGGTCACGCCGGAAATGCGGCCCTCGTAGCTCTCGCCCAGATGGCGACGGGCATACTCGGCCTTGTAGCAGTCCTCGGCCTTGCGCTCGATCTGCATGGCGATGACCTCGCGCTCGCTGGCCTGCTTGCTGGCCCGCTCCGCAAAATCGGTGTAGCGCAGGATCATGGTGTCCTTGTCGGTGCCCTTGAGCTGCGCGGTCATGATGCGGTGGATGGCCAGGTCCGGATAGCGGCGGATGGGGCTGGTAAAGTGGGCATAGTCCTGCAGCACCAGACCGTAGTGACCCTTGGGCTTTTCCTCGTACAGAGCCTTGGACATGCAGCGCAACATACCGGTATTGATGATCTGCTCATACGGGCCGCCGCGCACGCCCTCCAGAATGGCGCTCAGCTCCTTGGGGGTGGGCACCTCCTTGGCAAAGTGGTCGTTGATGCCGCAGGCCTGCAGCAGAGCATGCAGACGCTCCAGCTTTTCGGCGTTGGGCTCCTCGTGCACGCGGTACACAAAGGGGATCTGCTTCACCCGGGCAAAGTGGGCGGCGCACTGGTTGGCCAGCAGCATGAACTCCTCGATCATGGCCTCGCTCTCGCCGGAGGTGCGCTTTTTCACATCGATGCAGTGGCCGTTCTCATCCAGAATGAGCTTGACTTCCCCGCTCTCGAAATCGATGCAGCCGCGCTCCTTGCGCAGGCGGGCGCGGTGGGCGTACAGCTCCTTCATGGCGGGCAGCTGATCCAGCACCTCGGCGTACTTGGCCTGCGTCTCGGCATCGGCAGTGCCGGCCAGCAGGGCGTTGATCTCAGAATACACGCCCTTGACCCGGCTGCAGATGATGGACTTGACGAACTTGTAGTCGGTCAGGTTGCCGTCCTGATCCAGACGCATCAGGCAGGAGAACGCCAGGCGCAGCTCCTTCTCGTTCAGGGAGCAGATGCCGTTGGAAAGGCTCTTGGGCAGCATGGGCACGACCTGATCCGCATAGTAGACCGAAGTGGCGCGGTTGAAGGCTTCCTCGTTCAGCTCACTGCCGGGCTTGACGTAGTGGGAGACATCGGCGATGTGAACGCCCAGCTCATAGCCGCCACCGGGGAGCCGGGTCAGGCTGACGGCATCGTCGATATCCTTGGTCTCGGCGCTGTCGATGGTGAAGATGGGCAGAGCGCGCAGATCCATGCGGCCCTTGCAGTCCTCCTCAGACACGGTCATGTCCTCGAACTTCTTGGCCTCGTCCCGCACCTTCTCGGGGAAACGGGTGTGGATGTCCTTGGCATAGAGCAGGGCCTTGGCGCAGCGCTTGGCCTCCTCGCAGCTGCCAAAGCGCATGGAAACGCCCACGCGGTGATCCTCCTGCCGGGTCCCGCGCTGCAGGATCTCCACAGCCACCTTGTCGCCGTCCTTCGCGCCGCCCTCGCAGTCGCGCTGGATGGTCATGGAGATGGCCGGGCAGTCATCGGGCACGAACTTCAGGCGGCCCTCGATGCGGCGGACAGTGCCCACCATGTCGTTCTTCTGCTCGAGCACGGCAAGGATCTCGCCCTCATCGCTGCCCTCCACCCGGGGGTGGGCAAACTTCTCTACCAGAACGGAATCGCCGGGCATGGCACCGCGGGTGAAGCGGCCCGGGATGAAGATATCGCCGGATTCATCCTCCAGCATCACAAAGGCAAAGTTCTTGCCCAACTTGACCACCTTGCAGAGCAGGGCCTTTTCGGCACGGCCGGAGCGGGCAGTGAAGAACACGCCGGACTTCTGGCAGACCACAGCGTCGTGCACCAGCTCGTCCAGAGCCTCCATCACCTTGCGGTCAGCGGCACGGTCGCCGCCGAACTTTGCCTTGAGGTCCTTGACCATGCAGGGCTGGTTCTGGATGGCATGTTCAATTTTATCGCGTAATGACATATTTTTCTCCTTAACACTTTTCCGGCATTCTCCAACGGAACCCGGACGACATCTTTCCCACTAAAGGTTGCAGACAGAAAAACAGCCCCGCCTTACACGGGGCTGTACACGGGTGCTCAGGCCAGACGGCTGGCGAACACACAGGCCAGGATAGCCACCACAAAGAACACGATGCCTGCAATGCGGGTCACCTTGGCCAGCATCTGATCCGCAGGGGTCAGGCGTGCATTGTTGGCACCGCCCACACCACCGTTGATGGCACCGGCCAGACCCTGACCGTGGGTGTGCTGCATCAGGGTGAGGAGGATGATGACGGCCGAGACGACCAGTAGGATGGCACCGCCGACGATTTCAATGACAGACATGGATGGAACGCTCCTTTTATCTTTAGTTTCATAGAGACTGCATACAAATACAAGTGTATGATAGCACAAAAGCCCGGGAAATGCAAGAAAAACCGTGGGCTATGGGGCCAGAATTTCCAGCCCTGCCGCCACCCGGGCAAAGATGGCCGCGCTGGAAAAGGCAGGCTCAGCCTGCGTGTCCTGCAGCACCACGATGGTATAGCGGGGCTGCTCTGCCGGGACAAAACCCGCAAACCAGTAATTTTTTAGCTCTGTACCGCCGGAAAACTGGCCGGTCTGGGCCGTGCCGGTCTTGCCTGCCGCGGTCTGGCCGGGCAGGGCGGCCTCATGGCCGGTGCCCCCGGCCACTACACCCGCCAACAGGGCCTGCAGGGCGGCGGCGGTGCGCTTTGTGAGCACCCGCCTGCTCCGGACATGGGAAAGCGCCGTGAGGGGCGCGCCGGTGGTCTCGTCCAGAGTGGTCTCCAGCAGCAGCGGGGTGCGGCAGATCCCCCCGCAGGCAATGGTGTTCATCATGGCGGCGACCTGGAGGGGGGATGCCAGCAGCTCCCCCTGCCCAAAGCAGAAATTGGCGTAGGCCCCGCTGGACGCAAGAGCCTCCCGCTCCGGCAGGACCCCAGCCGCCGTGTGCAGGGCATCGGTGAGCGGGATCGCCTGCCCGAAGCCCAGCTGCTCTGCCATGGCGCGGACAGCATCGGCCCCCAGCGCCTGCCCCAGCCGGATGAAGTAGCCGTTGCAGCTCTTTTCCAGCGCGCCGGCCAGATCCACCTCACCATGGGGAATGCCGCCCGCACAGCGGAAGATTCGGCCATCCACCGCGCACCAGCCGGGGCAGGTGTAGACAAAGCCGCTCTCCCCTGCCTCCAGCGCCGCTGCCGCCACCACCGGCTTGAACACCGAGCCCACGGCATAGCACTGAAACGCCCGCTCCAGCAGGGGGCTGTCCGGGGCGTTCAGGCTGGCCGAAATATTCTCCGGGTCATAGCCGGGGCGGCTGACGCAGGCCCGCACCTTGGCGTTGGCGGTGTCCAGCACCAGGATGCAGCCGCTCTGCATCGTCTCGTTGGCCACGGCTTCGGCGGTCTGCTGGATCTCCCGGGAAAGGGTCAGCTGCACCCCCACGGCCCCGCTGTCGGCGGGGGTGAGGACGGGCTCGGCCCGCAGCTTTCCCTGGGCGTTGACGGTGCAGAGCAGGGTATCCCCCGCCCCGCTGCCGGTGAGCAGATCATCAAAGGCGGCTTCCAGCCCGGCGGCACCGTGGCCCTCGCCATCGAGATACCCCAGCAGCTGCACTGCCAGCGGGGCGGCAGAGCTTCGCCGTGCCGCTGGCCAGCAGGAAACGCCCAGCGCGGAAACATCCCGGTCCACCTCCAGCAAGAACGGGGACGCGGCGTTCCGCTTCTGGTAGAGCGTCGCCTGCCCGGCGGCATCGGTGTAGGCGAACAGGCGGGCATAGCTGCCCTCCCCGGGCACGCAGAGGGCCATCCAGCGGGTGGTCTGCCCCGTGAGGAGCTGGCCCCTGTGATCATAAAAATTGCCCCGCCGGGCGGGCAGGTGGAGGGTGACCACGCTCTGCGCCGCCGCCCGGGCCCCGTAGGCCGTGTCGGAGCAGAGCCAGTACAGGCGGCAGACCACCGCCGCAAAGCAGAACAGCAAGGCCCCATACAGGGCCAGCACCCGTTTGCCGGACATGAAAACGCCCCCTCTCCCGCTTAGGATGGGCAGGAAAGGGGGCGTTGATGCGTTCAGGAGCAGATTTTTCGGACGAGCTCAGCGGCGCGGGCGGCATCCTCGGCCGTGGCGGTGCCGTTGTAGCGGGCTTTGAGGTAGATCTGGCGCAGCTCGGCCTCGGCGGCAAAGTCCATACCGAAAGCGCGGCCGGTCAGGTCAAGGCTGGTATCGCCCCGCAGGATGGTCACGCCGTGGCGCTGGCAGTGGTCCAGATAGATGGCATACTCCCGCCGCACCTTGTCCACCGGGCTGAGGAAGAGCCCGGGCCAGCGGCGGGTACGCTTGTGGGTGCTACGCCGCACAGTGGTGTCCATGCAGGCAGTGTTCGTGTGCCGGAACTTCTGGCGCAGGAAATGCCGCACCGCCAGCACCGCACAGAGGACCGCCAGCAGGATACCGAGCACGGTCAGCATCAACATCCCGTCGATGAGCGGTTCTGCGTTCTCGGCGGCCTTTTGGGCGTTGGCGATGACCTCATCGGTAGATACGATCTCAGTGCGCTCCAACGGTTTGGGCGGAAAGAGGGTGAAGAGCCAGTGGATGAACTGCAGGATGCCGTGGAACAGCCAAGTCACACCCTGCACCACAATGTTGTTCAAAAACAGCTGCAGCACCGGCACGATCCCGCCAAAGTAAACGGCAGACGCAGCCGCCTTTGCACCGGCAACCACAACACTGCGGCTGAGCAGGAACGGCCCTGCGCACACCGCCGCCAGCACGCCGCCGGAAAGCAGCAGATAGCCCGGCCGGGTGGAGATCTCCGGGTCCTGCCGGGTGGTGCGGTTGAACCCCACCAGAAGCACCGCTGCCGCCGTTGCAAAGGGCAGGGCCGCCGAAAGCACCGCGTTGGCGTTCCACAGCAGCATTGCCACTGCAAAGAAGGGCCATACCCGGCAGAGCCAGCGCAGGCGCTCGGCCTGCCGCATCGGCGAAAGGGCAAAATCGCCGGTGTAGGCCAGCAGCACCGGGTAGACTGCCGCCGGGAAGTAGCAGAGCTTGTCCGCCCCTGTAGGCAGGAAAAGCAGCGCCGCCGCGCTCAGGGCCGCAAGAGTGGTGCGGAGGGGACGGCCGCCCTCAAAGCAGGAGGCCAGACCAAAGCAGAGGGCAGGCCAGACCAGCACCAGCGGCATGGGTGTCCCACCGAAGCTGGCAGCAAAAAAGCCCGCAAAGGCATAGTAAAAGCTCAGATCACCTGCCAGGCGCAGGGTATGTAAGAACATCATGCGCCCGCCTCCCCTGTCTGGACCGTCTCTACGGCCATTTCCGGAGTGAGCACCAGCAGCGGAATGCCAGGCAGGGGCTGCACGGCAGCACGCACAGCTTCTTCCGGCTCCGTTGTCACCACGATGCAGCTGACCTGCTCCTGCGGGTGGTAGTATTCGGCGCAGAACCGCGCACACGAAAGGGCGGTCTGCCCGGTGGCGCGGCCCAAAATTTCCAACACCCTGCGGTAGTGTTCGGGGCCGTAGCCCTGCGGGGTTTCCAGCGGCTTTCTCCACTCCTCACCGGAGAGAGCCGCATTGAGCAGCAGGTCAAAGGCAGCGTTTGCCGCAAAGCGGTAGGACACCGCCTTTTCTTCCAGCCTCCGGCAGACTGTGCGGGCCATGGAGTAGCAGAGCTCCGCCGGTTCCGGGTGGTCGTAATCCTTGGTATCCGCATGGACTAGCACCACTGCCCGGGGCTCAGTGGTGTAATCCCACTTTTTGACCATAAGCCCCTGCCCCCGGACGCTCTGCTTCCAGGCGATGGAGCGCATGGGGTCACCACTGGTGTAGGGGCGGTAACCCGCCGTGAGAATAGGATCCTCGTAGAGATAGCGGTTCACCGAAAGCTCGCCCAGAAAACCGCCCAGCATCTCTTCCAGTTCCGGCAGAGCGCACTCCCTGGGTGGAACGATGAGCTCGTGGAAGCCCCGCTCGGTGCGGGACTGTTCCACAAGACCCAGAAAGTCGCCGCCGATGACCTGCATCGGTTCCAGCACATAGCGGCCCCGACGTTCCAGCCTGAGGGCGGTGGAGAAATCCGCCTCCTGCCCCGGGCGCAGCCAGGTGGTGAACCGCACCGTGTGGCCCCAACCTGTCTGATCCTGCGCAATGTGGTGCTCCGTGCAGGGAAGAAACTCCTTGTTCAGGTGGAGCTTTGCCGCCAGGAACATCTTCCAACGGGGGCCGCTGTTCCGGACAACAAGGTGGATCACGGCGGGCTCCCCGGCTTCCACAAGATGATCCTCCACTTCCAGCCGCCCCTGCACATCGTCAAGGCTGTGGACTGTGCTGTAACGCTCCAGCCCAAGGGCTGTGGCCACCAGTAGCAGCGCGAAGATGACGGCGCTCATTCCGCACTCTCCAGCGGCACAGTGATCTCGGCCAACAGCTTGCGCATCCGCAGAGCGGCGGCTTCGGCGTTCATGCTGCTGCCCAGAGAAATGCGGTGAGAAAGCACCGCCGGGGCCAGCCCTTTGATGTCCTCGGGGATGACGTATTCCCTGCCCTGCAAGGAGGCATACGCCTGCGCAGCCTGATAGAGCGCCAGCGCACCGCGGGTAGATACGCCGCTGACAAAGCCGCTCTGTGTGCGGGTGGCTTCCACGATGTCCATAAGGTAGTGCTTGACCTCCTCGGAGACCTTGACCTCCCGGTAAGCCGTGCGGACGTATGCGGTCTCCTCGGGAGTGACGACGGCCTGCAACTCGTTCAGCACGGTCTGGGCCGAGGGGCGTGAGAGCACCTCCAGCTCCTGCTCCCGGGTCATATAGCCCAGCGACAGCCGCATGAAAAAACGGTCCATTTGGGCATCTGGCAACGGGAAGGTGCCAAAGGATTCCAGCGGATTCTGGGTGGCCAGCACCATAAAGGGCTCAGCCAGGCGGCTGGTCACGCCGTCCACGGTAATCTGCCTTTCCTCCATGGCTTCCAGCAGGGCCGACTGGGTACGGGGCGTGGCGCGGTTGATCTCGTCCGCCAGCACAAAGTTGGTGAAGAGCGGGCCGGGCCGGAACTCGAACTCACCGGACTTCTGGTTGTAGAAATTGATGCCGGTCAGATCGGAGGGCAGCAGGTCGGGCGTGAACTGCACCCGTTTGAAGCCCCCGCCCACCGTGCGCGCAAATGCACGCAGGAGCATGGTTTTGCCGGTGCCGGGCTTATCCTCCAGCAATACATGGCCTCCGCAGAGGAAGCTGACCAGAATTTTCTCGGTAGCATCCTCCTTGCCCACAATGACACGGGCACAGTTGGACACAACTTTTTCGCGGTAGGCGGTAAAAGCGGCAGTGTTCATTGGTGTTTCCTTTCCCAAAAACAATTTTTCTAAGTGTACTCTTGTTTGGAAAGGGTGTCAACAAAAAAGAAGGCAGAGCCTCCTGGATGGGAAGTTCTGCCTTCTGCGGCGTATTGAATTGGTACGGGGAGCCGGTGCGGCTTAGTACATGCCGCCCATGCCGCCCATGTCACCACCGGCTGCGGGAGCAGCGGGGGGTTCGGGCAGGTCAGCGACCAGGCTCTCGGTGGTCAGCACCATCTCAGCAACGGATGCTGCGTTCTCCAGAGCGGAACGGGTGACCTTGGTGGGGTCAACGATGCCGGCGGCGATCATATCCTCAACAAAGACCTCGTTCTGAGCGTCGAAGCCGTAGTTGGGCTTATTGGCAGAGACGATCTTGTCGATGATGACGCTGCCCTCCAGACCGGCGTTCTTGGCGATCTGGCGCAGAGGTGCCTCCAGAGCCTTCAGGACGATCTTGGCACCGGTGCGCTCGTCGCCTTCCAGCGTGTCGCACAGGGCGCGCACAGCGGGGATGGCGTTGATGGGAGCGGTGCCGCCGCCAGCAACAACGCCTTCCTGAACAGCAGCCTTGGTTGCGTTCAGAGCGTCCTCGATGCGCAGCTTCTTATCCTTCATCTCGACCTCGGTAGCAGCACCGACCTTGATGACTGCAACGCCGCCGGCCAGCTTTGCCAGGCGCTCCTGCAGCTTCTCACGGTCGAAATCGCTGGTGGAAGCCTCGATCTGGTTGCGGATCTGTGCAATGCGGGCTGCAATGGCATCCTTATCGCCTGCACCGCCCACGATGGTGGTGTTCTCCTTGGTGACCTTGACCTGACGGGCATGGCCCAGCATCTGGACGGTAGCGTCCTTCAGCTCATAGCCCAGATCAGCGGACACAACGGTGCCGCCGGTCAGGATAGCGATATCCTGCAGCATCTCCTTGCGGCGGTCGCCAAAGCCGGGAGCCTTGACAGCGCAGACGTTCAGGGTGCCGCGCAGGCGGTTGACGATCAGGGTGGACAGAGCCTCGCCCTCGATGTCCTCAGCCACGATCAGCAGCTTCATGCCGTTCTGCATGACCTGCTCCAGCAGGGGGACCAGATCCTGGATGACGCTGATCTTCTTATCGGTGATCAGGATGGCGGCGTTGTCCAGAGCAGCCTCCATCTTGTCGGTATCGGTGACCATATACGGGGTCAGGTAACCGCGGTCGAACTGCATGCCTTCCACGATCTCGTTGTAGGTCTCAGCGGTGGTCTTGTTCTCCTCAATGGTGATGACGCCATCGGAGGTGACCTTTTCCATAGCCTCGGCGATCAGACGGCCGATCTCCGGGTCGCCGGCAGAAATGGTGCCGACGCGGGCGATATCGTTGCTGTCCTTCACCTTCTGGCTGTGAGCCTTGATGGTCTCAACAGCCTTGGCAACGGCCTTGCTCATGCCGCGGCGGATGTCCATGGGGTTGGCACCGGCGGTGACATTCTTCATGCCCTCGGTGACCATGGCCTGTGCCAGCACGGTTGCGGTGGTGGTGCCGTCGCCTGCGGCGTCGTTGGTCTTAGTGGCCACTTCACGTACCAGCTGTGCACCCATGTTCTCGAACTCGTCCTTCAGCTCGATCTCCTTGGCAATGGTCACGCCATCGTTGGTGATGACCGGTGCACCGAACTTTTTGCCCAGCACCACATTGCGGCCCTTGGGGCCCAGGGTGATCTTAACGGTGTTTGCCAGGGTGTCGATACCGGCACACAGTGCCTTGCGGGCATCCTCGCCCTGCTTGATCTGCTTAGCCATAATCAAATCGCTCCTTTAAAGCTCAATTTTCAAATATCAGAGGGGAAACTGCTCAGTCCTCAACGACTGCCAGGATATCGCCCTGACGGACGATGGTGCACTCTTCGCCGTCCACCTTGACCTCGGTACCGGAGTACTTGCTGGTGAGGACCTTGTCGCCGACCTTCACAGTCATCTTGACTTCCTTGCCGTCCACAACGCCGCCGGGGCCGACAGCGATGACCTCAGCCACCTGGGGCTTTTCCTTAGCACTGCCGGTCAGGATCAGACCGCCCTTGGTGGTCTCCTCAACCTCAACAGCCTTAATGACAACACGGTCTGCAAGAGGAATGATCTTCATAGTTCTTGCCCTCCTATAGTAAAAATATAATTTAAAACTTTGCTGTGTCCAAAGGGCCTCGTGTCGGCTCTTTGGTTCTTTAGCACTCCATTTCTCTGAGTGCTAAGTGTATTGTACTCATCTTGACCCGAAAAATCAAGACCTTTTTTGCTTCTTTTTGTTAAGAATTTATGACAGATGAAAAAATCAGCCGTACAGCGAAAAAGAGACAGCTTTCTTCTTGGAGAAAAAAAGCTGTCTCTTCTTCTGGTTTTTCATGTTCGGTCTGCACTCTGTGCCGTCCTCTGCGCTGCAAAGCGCTCAAAAGCAGGCTTTGGCAGAAGGATGCGCCCTGCCAGCGGCTGTACCTGTACAGTGATCTGCTCCTTGGGTGCGCATTCACCGTCTGCCGTGGCAACGATCGGCCCGCGGCCATCCGCAGCGCGCAGGCTCACCTGTTTTGCGCGGCGGTAAATGAAATACGGCTCTGCAGCCCTGACGAGCTGACCGTTCTGGAAGTGCTTGCCGCTCTTATACATTCCCAGCAGCTTTGCAATGGTCACGCGGCTCACCTTGCGGATGATATATACATCCAGCCAGCCGTCGTCGGGCTGTGCTTCCGGCGCTGCACAGAAACCGCCGCCATAGGTGCGGCCATTGCAGATGGCACACATCAGGCAGTCCACATCCAGCGTTTCACCATCGATGGTGTACTCCACCCTGCGGCCGATGTGTCCGCACAGCTGTTCCACAATGGAAAGCACATAGGCCATCTCGCCGCCGCACAGCGGGATGCGCCGGAACTTCGGGATGCCGTAGGCAACCTGCGCATCCAGACCGGCAGCGCAGATGGTGGCCGAAAGGCCAAGGCTGGTCTGCATCAGATCGATGCTCACCGGCCCACCGGCCAGCTGGGCATCCAGATCCAGAAACTCTTCCTTTGTACCAAAGGTGCGCAGAAAATCGTTGCCGCTGCCAAAGGGCAGACAGCCCACGGCTGCATTTGCATAGCCATAGATCCCGGTGAGCGCTTCGTTGAAGGTGCCGTCGCCGCCGGCAGTGAAGACCCGCAGTTCTTCCCCGCTCTGCCGGGCCTGCTGCGCAGCGGCATTGGCCAGCTCCCGGGCATGACCGGCGTGATTTGTGACCTGAATGGCATATTCTTCCGGCGCAAGCCCTGCACGCGCGGCGGCAGCATTGATCTGCTGCGGCAGCGTACGGGTGCAATCGGCCTTACCGGCAGTTGGGTTCAAAAGAAACAATGTGCGCATGGACTTCCTCCTGCAATTCTGTTGCTTCTATGATAACAGAAAACCAAAAGGATGCAAGAGCCAATCTCACAATGTCCCTGCCCCGTACGCACAAAAAAGGAGCGGATGTCTCCGCTCCCCCCTACAGACAAAAAAATACCGCCCCGGGTCTTGTAACTCAGGGCGGTCCTTTTGAGCTTCAGATGCTTTACAGTGTTGCGGTTTCGTCCTCCCGCAGGACGATAGCACCATCCGCCGAGCAGTCCGCTGTCCAGTGCTGGCCCACGCAGGCCGTGCCGGATGCAATCTGATCCGCAAGTGCCTGCTCCACTGCCCTGTCCACTGCGCGGCGCAGTTCTCTGGCCCCGTAGGCAGAGCGGGCCTTTGCTGCCAGCGCCTGCCCTACCCGCGGTGTGTGATGCAGCTGGTAGCCGCTGCGGGCGGCACGCTGCTCCAGCTGGCACAGCATTTTTTCGGCAATGGCGCACAGGCTGTCGTCGGCCAGCGGACGGAATACGATCATCTCGTCCAGACGGCCTGCCAGCTCTGGCCGGAACCACTTTTTTGCCTCCTCAATGGCCTGCGCAGACTGCTTTTCAAACACGGCTTCGCTGCCCGCCGCAAAGCCCAGCGGCGTGCTCTGACCCGCCAAAAAACGTGCGCCGAGGTTTGAGGTGAGCAGTACGATGGTGTTGCGGAAATCCGCCTTGCGGCCCATGGCATCGGTCAGCTGGCCATCTTCCAGTATCTGCAAAAGGATGTTCTGAATGTCCGGGTGTGCCTTTTCGATCTCGTCAAACAGCACCACACTGTAAGGGCGGCGGCGCACTGCTTCGGTCAGCTGTCCGCCCTCGTCATGGCCCAGATAGCCCGGCGGCGCACCCAGCAGCCGGGCAGCGGTGTGCTGCTCCTGATACTCCGACATATCAAATTTGAGCAGGGCTTTTTCGCTGCCGAACCAGCTGACCGCCAGCGCCCGGGCAAGAGCCGTTTTGCCCACTCCCGTGGGGCCAAGAAACAGCATGGCACCCATGGGCCGGCCCGGCTCGCCAAGACCGGTGCGGCTGCGCCGGATGGCACCTGCCACCGCAGCCACAGCCCGGCTCTGGCCCACGATCTCGGCGTTGAGACGTTCTTCCAGCTTGTCCAGCCGTTCCCGCTCCTGCTCACCTACCCGCTCCACCGGCACACCGCTGGCCTGCGCCACCACATGGGCGATATCGTCCGGCATCAGCGTGGGCTTTGACTGCTTTGCCTGCTCGGCCCGGATGCGTGCCGCCGCACAGGCTTCGTCCACAAGGTCGATGGCCTTATCCGGCAGAAAGCGCCCCGGCAGATACCGCACCGAAAGCTCCACCGCAGCCTGCAGCGCTTCCGGCGGAAGGCAGACATTGTGGTAGCGCTCATAGCGCGGCGCAAGCCCGTTGAGGATATCCAGCGCCTGCGCAGGCGTAGGCTCCTCTACCTGCACCTTGCCGAAACGGCGTTCCAGTGCGGCATCCTTCTGGATGTGGGTGCGGAACTCTTCGGTAGTGGTAGCGCCGATAATTTGTATCTCGCCCCGGGCCAGCACCGGTTTTAAGATGCTGGCAGCATCGATGGCACCCTCCGCTGCACCGGCACCCACGATGGTGTGGAACTCGTCTACGAACAGGATGGAGCTGCCGTCCCGCACCAGCTCTTCCAGCAGGTTCTTGAACCGCTCCTCAAAGTCACCGCGGTATTTGGTGCCCGCCACAAGGCTGGCCATATCCAGTGCCAGCAGACGGCGGCCCTTGAGCGCACGGGGCACACGATCCGTGGCAATGCGCTGGGCCAGTCCTTCGGCAAGGGCGGTCTTGCCCACGCCCGGCTCCCCCACAAGGCAGGGGTTGTTCTTCTGACGGCGGCATAAGATCTCCACCATGCGGTCCAGCTCTGCTTCCCGGCAGAACACCGGGTCCAGTTCCCGTTCCGCAGCACGGCGGGTCAGATCCCGGCAGTACTTATCACTGGCGCGGCTGCCGCGCGGTGCACTGACCGTGGTCCGCATCTGATACGGCAGTACGAACTGCCCGGACAGCTGGCGGCACTCCCGCACGGCATCTGTGAGCTGCACGCCCATGGATGCCAGCAGGATGCCTGCTGTGCAGCCGTCATCCTCCAGCATGGCGCAGAGCAGATGTTCCGGCTCGGCCCGGTTCAGGTGCGCGTTCTGTGCCCCGATGATGGCGTAATCCATGGTGCGCTTGAGGTCCGGCGCAAGGGCGTAGCGATCCAGATGCAAAGCCGGTGCGCGGCGGCTCTCGGCCAGCTGACGGCGCACCTCCGGTTCCCGGATCTGCTTGCCCTCCAGAAACCGTGCTGCCGCCCCGTGATCCTGCTGCAGGATCGCCAGCAGCAGGTGGCCGGTATCGGCTTTTTCGCAGCCAAGGTTCCCGGCAAGCTCCACCGCACTGCGCAGCAGCTGATCCGACTCGTGCGAAAAGCCCTTGTACCCGCCAAAGCCAAGTTTTTCCCAAATACTCATTTGCCCGCTCCTTGCTGATGAAATTCGTTTTCACAAGAAGTATAGCCCCGAAGCACAGAAAAAAAACATCTCTTTCTGTCGGGATGGGAAAACAAAAAGGAGATACCCGCAGGCATCTCCCCTTCGCTGTTTGATTTTTTCAGTCCATTTCGGCCAGAGCCTTTTTCAGGTTCTTGGCGATCTGATCCGGGCAGCTGGTATTGCGGAAACCGCAGAGCGTGCCCTCCATGCGGTCGATCACATCTTCGGCCTTCATGCCCTTGACCAGACGGCAGATGCCCTTCAGGTTGCCGTTGCAGCCGCCAATGACCTCCATGGACGCAATGGTGTGGTCATCGTTCAGCACAAAGTTGGTCTGCTTGGAACAGGTGCCGCTGTTCGGGAAGCTGAATTCCTTGCTCATAGTTCAAAATCCTCTCTTTTTGACAGAAATCCCGACGAAGATCGTCTGCTTCTATTATAGAGCAGCGTGCCGGAATGTCAATGTGACCGGGTCACACATCAATACCGCGGCGCTTGTGGGCCAGCTCCAGAATGCGTGCCACCTGATCGTCTGCCGTGGTACAGGTGCCCACCGGGTGCGGCACCTTGTGGTTTGCACCGTGGAAGTCCGTACCGCCGGTATGGATCAGCCCATACTGCTCACACAGAGCAGCACACTCGGCCCTGTCCTCCGGGCTGTTGCGGGGGTGCTCCACCTCAATGCCGTCGATGATGCCCTCTTTGGCAAGCTGACGCACCAGCGGCATGCTCTTGTAAACGGTCGGGTGTGCAAATACCAGCACCGCACCGGCAGCTTTCGCCGTGGCGATCACTTCCTGCACCGAGGGATATTTTACCTGATGCAGCACCACACCGCGCGGCTCCCAGCCAAAGAGATAACTGTACAGCTTGCCGTACACAGCATCGCACAGCCCCAGCTGGTGCAGCGCTTCCATAATGCCGCTTTTGAACAGCACACCGCTGTCCTTTGCGTATTCCAGCGCCTGTTCCGTGCGGAACTGCGGGTACAGCGCTTCGATCTCCTTTGCGCTTTGCAGGCCGCACTCGTTGCGGCGCTGTCGCAGGATGTCGCAGTGCTCCTTCAGTTCCCGGCTTTCCGGGTCCGGGAAGTAGCACAGCAGGTGCACGCGATGCTTATGCTCATGGTCATAGCCGGTCAGCTCGGTGGCCGGAAGCAGGCGCACGCCGTCCTGCACAGGGTGCTCATAGCAGTAGTTTACGCTGAGCAGGGTGTCGTGGTCGGAAATGGCCATGGTGTCCAGCCCCGCCCGCGCCGCCATGAGCGGCAGGCGGTGGATGGGCACAGAGCCATCGGAACAGGTGGAATGGTTGTGAAGATCGCCGGGCATGGAAAATGAACCTCCCAAGAAAGCCAGAGAAAGGCTTCCCCCAAAGAGGAAGCCTTCTATCATATCAGTGCTTATAGAAATTGATCAGGCAGCCGTCGGCCAGGATCTTGCGCTCGTCGGCGGTCAGCGGAGCCATGTACAGGCTGAACTCCTTTGCGGTGTCGCCCAGCACATAGGCCTTGATGTTCTGCAGGTCGCCCTTGAGGGCCTCGCGGACGTTGGGGATGAACACATAATCGCCCAGACCGAAGGGCGTTGCGCCCACCAGCTGCAGCGGCAGCATACCCCAGTTGATGAGGTTGGAGCGGTAGCGCTTGGTGGCGTACTCGGTAACGATGTTGGCACCGGCCCCCAGCACACGCTGGCAGCTGGCCGCCTGCTCACGGGCAGAACCATCGCCGGGCTTGACGGCAAAGATGGTGGATGCGATCTGCACATCGTTCCAAGTCAGGTTTTCGCAACCGGGCACCTTGTGCAGCTGGGCCAGCACCTCGGCGCTGCCCTCGCCTGCACGGCGGGCCTTTTCTTCGGCCTGCACGGCCTTGGCACGGCCCACATACTCCGGGTCCTTGCGGCTGAGGGTGAACTC
>OLPG01001041.1_pt1 | contig 24861 bp, 19 predicted proteins | sample 1672311 | NCBI WGS metagenome assembly OLPG01 (sample SAMEA3136670, study PRJEB25190) | human gut metagenome | biome: human gut; feature: human-associated habitat; material: faeces | place: Austria | collected 2013 | reverse complement strand
CACCACGCCCAGCACCACGCTGAGCACCGGCAGCAGCAGGAAGCCCTTCCAGCTGGGGTACTCACAGCGGCGCAGGTCCAGAGCGTTCTGGATGCGGCCCAGACTGTCGAAGATGACGAACAGGCCGAACACGATGGGCAGGATGCGCACCACGATGTCGCTGCGGAGGATGAGGAACGCGCCCAGGCCCAGGCAGATGATGCCCGAGATGAGGGTGAGCTGGCTCTGAAAGATGCCGCGCTCCACGGCAAAGTAGCGCACCAGCTGAACGGCGGCGCACACCAGCACCACGCCGCCCAGGGCGTAGCAGACCACGTTGAGGGCGGTGGAGGGCCGCATGAGCAGGAAGATGCCCAGCCCCAGGTAGAGCACGCTCATCAGGATCAGATTCCATTTCAACTTCTTTGCCATAAAAGGTCACGTTCCTTTCTTGTGCCGGACGGGTTCTGAAACGGTTTACTGTGCAGCGGCAGCGTTGTCGTACATGGGCTCGATGATCTTCTTGTCCAGGCGGGCAAAGAACACAAAGCTCAGGGTCACGCTGACCAGCTCTGCAATGACGAAGGACCACCACACCATATTCACGTTGCCGGTCTTACTCAGCAGCCAGGCGGCGGGCAGCAGGACCACCAGCTGGCGGCAGACCGAGATGATCAGGCTGAACATGCCGTTGCCCAGCGCCTGGAAGGTGGAGGACAGGATGATGCTTATGCCGGCCAGCAGGAAGTGGAAGCAGATGATGCGCAGGGCAGGCTTGCCAATGGTCAGCATGGCCTCGCTGGCGGAGAACAGGCCCAGCAGCTTGTCGGGCAGGAACTGGAACAGCAGGAAGCCGACCAGCATGATGGCCTCGGCATAGAACATGGCGCACTTGATGGTCTTTTTAACGCGGTCGGGCTTGCGGGCACCGTAGTTGTAGCCGATGATGGGCACCATGCCGTTGTTCATGCCGAAGATGGGCATAAAAACGAAGCTCTGCAGCTTGAAGTAAACGCCGAACACGGCCACGGCGGTGGCGGTAAAGGCCATGAGGATCTGGTTCATCAGGAAGGTCATCACGCTGCCCACGCACTGCATGGCGATGCTGGGCAGGCCGACAACGTAGATCCGTTTAATGGCTTCGGCGCTGGGGCGGAAGCCCTTGAAATCCAGCTGGATATCGGGGTTCTTGCGGAGGTTGAGGTAGAAGGAGACCCCTGCGCCGCAGAACTGGCCGATGACGGTGGCCAAAGCTGCACCGGTGGTGCCGGACAGAGCCTCGCCGCAGTAGCCAAAGATGAAGATGGGGTCAAGGATGATGTTGACGATGGCACCCACCAGCTGGCTGATCATGCTCAGGGTGGTGCGGCTGGTGGCAGCCAGCAGCTTCTCGTTCATCACCTGCATGAACATGCCCAGGCTGAGTACGCAGCAGATGGTCAGGTAGCGGATGCCCTGCTCGGCGATGTCGGCATCGGCGGTCTGGGCGTAGAAGTAGGGGCGCACAACGGTCAGGCCCAGCACCAGAAAGACCAGGTAGCTGCACAGTGCCAGGAACAGGCCGTTCTCGGCGGTCTTGTTGGCGCGGTACTGGTTCTTTTCGCCCAGGCTCTTGGAGAGCAGGGCGTTGACACCCACGCCGGTGCCGATGCCCACGGCGAACATCATGTTCTGCAGCGAAAAGGCCAGAGAGACGGCGGTCAGGGCGTTCTCACTGACACGGGCGACAAAGATCGAGTCCACCACGTTGTACAGTGCCTGCACCAGCATGGAGATCATCATCGGGATGCTGAGCTTGATCAGCAGCGGGTTGACATCCATGGTGCCCATGATATTTTCGGGTTCGGAAAGATTGAGCTGTTTGTTTTCCACGATTTCTCCTTTTGACGTTGAATGATAGACGAGGGTTTATGCTTGAACAGGAGGGAGGTGTCCCGCCCCTCCTGTGGTGTCCGGCGATCGCTTCGTGCTGTAAACAGCACCTGCGTTTCGCTGACTGCCGCGCCAACGGTTCCTCCCTTCATCCGCCACTGGCGGTGGTCGTTGCCGTTGCCCAAAACGTGGGCAGAGCACAAAAGCACCCTACCCACGAAGCAGCATTGTTTTTTGGGCCGTCCGGCCCGGCGGGGATCACTCAGCCATGGTCTTTTCCTTGGCGGCGACAGCGTCCAGGATCATCTTGACGCAGGTCTCGCGGCCCAGGGCGGCGTTGATGGCCAGATCATAGTTGTGGGCATCGCCCCAGCGGTTCTGGGTGTAGTAGTTGTAGTAGGCAGCACGGTTGCGGTCGGTCTTTTCGATCTCTTCCTTGATGCCCTTCTCGTCGTGTGCTTTGACCAACGGGTCGGTCTTGGCCAGCTCACGCCGCCATTCCACCGGTGCGTAGATGAACACGCGCAGCACATCCTTGCGCTCCCGCAGCACATAGTCACCGCAGCGGCCCAGAATGACGCAGGGGCCTTCCTCGGCCAGCTGCTTGATGATGCGGCTCTGCAGGATGAACACCTGATCACCCAGCGGGAGCTCGTTGCCCATGGTATACAGGCTGTACAGCAGGCTGTGGGTGCGGCGTTTTTCGCTGGCGGCTACGGCTTCCTCCGAGAGGCCGGAGTGCTTTGCGGCCATGGTGATCAGCTCCTTGTCGTAGAGCTTGATGCCCAGTGCGTTTGCAACATCCTCTGCGATGTAGTTGCCGCCGGTGCAGTACTCACGTCCAATGGTGATGATCGTTTTTGCCATAATGTGTTCCTCCCTATGTTGTGGTTTCTATCCCGAAAAGCGCTTTGCGCTGCCGACTCAGAGGCCGGGCTGCACGGTGCTTGGGTCCTGTTGGGGTGCGGCAGGCTCTGCCGCGGGCTTGGGGGGCGCGGGGAGACGGACTTCCGCCACCCGCATCCGCCCGGTCTGATCCACCGCGTACACGCTGCAGCGGCCGCCTGCGGCCAGCTGTTCGGGCGGGAAGAGCAGCCCGCCCTCGGGCGTGCGCTCCATCCGGCGGAAGGTGCGGTGGGCAGTGGTGGCGTGGGCCACGCCATCGTGGACGGCGTAAGCCGCCCAGCCGGAAAAATCCTCCGGCAGCGGGTCCTGCTGGCCCCGCTGCTCAAAGAAATAGCTGCCATCCTCGGCGCGGGTCAGGTCGCATCGCACCCGGTTGGGCAGGTCGGCGGCCACTTCCCGCTGCTTGGGCCGCAGGGCAATGGCCCGGCCCGTGAAGTATCGCATAAAATCCGCCAGCGCCATGGTGCAGTTCACGGCACCGTCGCTGTCGGCAGTGGGGTCGTTCAGCAGCACGAAATCCGCCAGAACGGCATCATCGTGCCCAAAGCCCCGCAGGCCCATCCAGACCCCCACGGGGTCCCGCTGGCCCCGGACGCGGCGCTCCACCCGGACTGCGATGGAGCAGTCATCGTGGATCTGGGCGCGCAGGTCGGCCAGATCCATCCAGGCCTGCCAGCAGGGGTAGCCGCAGCAGCCCGCCGCCGCAGCCGCAAAGGCGGCATTGCCGGTGGAGCTGGTGGCTTTGTCCTCCATGGCGTAGGCAACTTCTTCGGGCAGGATATCCTCGCCGTAGCGGTTCATCAGGGCCGCCATCACAAGGGGCAGGTCCATCTCCCGGCCAAAGCTGGGGTCGTGGGCGCTCAGACAATATTCCGGCAGGTAGAGCCGCCGGTTCAGTGGGTGGCCGTTGTGCTTCTCCCAGGCAAGGGGGCGCACGGCGGCGGCCAGCAGCCGGACAGCCGGGGTCGCCTTGTCATCGTTGGTGGAAAGGTTCACCTGCAGCTGGATGCCGGTGCCGCCGCCCGGTGTGGCAACGGTGACGGTGTCCCCCATCAGGAACACCAGCCCGTCCTCACTCTGGGCTTTGATGCTGCAGCGGGGGTAATCCGGTGCCCACTTGCCAAAGCTGAGCCAGCCGGTCCAGGTGTTCCCGGCATAGACCCGGCAGCGCACCTCGACCATGGTGTTGTGGGGGGCGCTGGCGTTCCAGCTGACATTCAGGTTGCAGAAGGCCGGCATGGCGAACTCCGGGGTGGTATAGCTGCCGTAGGGCAGGTAGCGGCCGGCGGAGGAATCCAGCACCACCGCGCCGCTTTCCAGCGCCACATTGTCCAGTGCGCCCCGGGAGAAGGTCTCGGTGCCGTGCAGCACCAGATTGTTCCGTTGTTCCATCCGCACTTCTCTCCTTTGCGCGCTGTGGACGGCGCAGTGTTATTCTTCGGGGGTGTCCTGGCCGCGCTCGGCGCGCAGCTCCTTTTCCAGCTGGGCATCATGGAGCTTCTGGATGCTCTCCTCAATGTGGAACACCCGGTTCAGGTCGCCGTAGACGATCTGGCAGCAGATCTCGCACTGGAACCAGAAGCCGAACACCAGCATCAGCAGCAGGCCCAGCGGCATGCACAGGATCACCAAGCCCCAGAACAGGATGGTGACCAGCGCCGCGGCCAGCGCATGGGGCAGGAACGCAATCATGCAGTTCAGGCTGTTTTTCAGCGTCAGGCGCAGGGGCTGATCCAGCAGCACGATCTGGGGCCACATGTAGGAAAACAGCATGTGGAACAGCACAAGGTTCAGCACTGTGGCCACCCACATGGGAACGCCCACATTGGTGCCGTGGTACAGCATGTTGAAGCAGAAATAGACCAGGAAGATCTGCACCGTGACGACCACGCAGTACAGGATGCCGGGCAGGATGCTGGCCTTGAAGTTCTGCCGGAAGGCCCGGCGGTAAGTCGTCCACCAGTAACCGGCCTCGTCACGCAGGGCGCGCAGCACCGTATCATACATGCCGGCCAGCGCGGGACCTGCAAGGATGCCGCCCGCAATGGCGCTGACGATCATCACGGTCAGGTTGTTCATCAGGAAGCCGATGTACACCAGGCAGATCACCGGCAGAAAGCCGATGCAGGTGAGCAGGTTTGCAAGGAACATGCCGCTCATATCGCGGCCCACCAGCTCAAAAAAGCGGCCTACGCCCGTTTTGCGGGGCGTGTCCTTTTCAACGCCCGGCCCGTCCTTGAAATCTTTAGAAGAAGGAAATAAACCCATTTGTTCCGGAATACCTCTCTTTTGTAATGGGCAGCAATGCCATTGTGCTACCTTTCTGCTTATAAATATACCCGGATTTTGTGGATTTTGCAAGCTAAAAAGCACGTATTTGTAAAAAAAGTGTGTTCTCTCCCATTTTGTCCCAAAGTATGTTACAATGATACTGGCCTTTTGGGCCGGAAGGAGGAAAGGAATTTGAGCATTTTACGCACCATTGCGTTATTCGTTTATCTGTTTGGCTATATGATCGTGCACTATGCCACCCTGCGCCGGGCCGAGCGTGCCCTGGCTGCCGGGGATCTGGACACGGTGGAGCGGATCGTCAAGGCCAACATCCCCCGCTGGAGCCGGGGCATCCTGCGTGTTACGGGGGCCCGGATGACGGTGGAAGGGCAGGAGAATATCCCGGCTGGGCCCTGCGTGTTCGTGGGCAACCACCGCAGCTACTATGATATCCCCATCCTGCTGACCGCGCTGGACGCGCCCCACGGCATTCTGGCAAAGGAGGAGCTGGAAAAGATCCCCCTGCTCAACCGCTGGATGAAGCTGCTGGGCTGTGTGTTCGTCAAGCGGGATGACATCCGCGCTTCCGTCAAGGCCCTGAACGATGCCACCGCCATCGTGGAGAGCGGCCGGAGCTTCGTCATCTTCCCCGAGGGCACCCGCTACAAGGGCGAAGAGGGCGGCGCGGGCGAGTTCAAGGCCGGTGCCTTCCGCATTGCCATCAAGACGGGGGTGCCCGTGGTGCCGGTGGCCATCTCCGGCGCGCGGGGCCTGTTTGAGGGCCACGGCCTGCGGGCCACACCCGGCGATATCCGGGTGCGCATCCTGCCCGCCATCCAGACCGCAGGCATGAGCAAGGCTGAACAGAAGCAGCTGCCCGATGCCGTGCGCCAGACCATTCTGGCCCAACTGTAAGGAGAACTATGGCAAGCTATCGTTACGAGCGGGACATCGACCCCGCAGACCTTGCCCCGCGGGCGGAAAAACAGTATACCCGCAAAGAGCGCTGGGCCAACTGGTGGGATTATAACCTCAAGTGGGTCCTCCTGATCGGTATTGCAGCGGCCTTTGTGGCTTACAGCTTCATCGGGCAGTATTTCTTTACCACCAAGCCCGATTACAATGTGGCGGTGGTGGCCCCCTGCTACCTGCCGGATGACACCGTGACCGCCCTGCAGGAGCAGCTGGCCCGGTACGGCGAGGACCTGAACGGTGACAGCAAGACGGTCGTGACCCTGAATGTCTACACGCTGGATTATTCTGCCGGGGACACCCAGACCGAGAGTGATGCCTACCTGACCATGGCGGGCACCACCAAGCTGGCCACGGATGTGGCGGGCGGCCTGAGTTCGGTGTTCCTGCTGTATGACCCGGCGGGCTTTCAGGAGAGCACCGGTTCCCTGCGATATCTGGACGGTACCCTGCCCGAGGCCGGAAGCGACAGCGACTGGTGGAACATGGTCTACCGCTGGACGGACTGCCCGGTGCTGGCTGGGCTGGACCTGGGCGAGTACCGGGCCGACACCACCCACGCCCAGGGCGGCGACAGCCAGACCTATCTCGCGGATTTCTACGTCGGGATGCGCGGGGCCTGGAACACCGGCACCGAGGAGAACCTTGCGGGCGGCGAGGAGCTTTGGCAGGCACTGACCGCCGGAGCAGTCTCCACCGTGGAAGCGGAGGGGTGAGCCGATGCGGTTCCGTATCCTGCGCCGGGAAAAAGGCGCGCCCCGCCGCCCGGCCCCCGCGTCGGAACCGCCTGCCGCGGCTGTTCCGCCCCGTGCCGCTGAGCTGGAAAACCCCTATGGGAGATACTATGGAACGGCGCGAAGCCGGGAAGATCTGAAACGCTGAAGAGGTGCTGCCACGGGCGGCACCTCTTCAATTCTATTCGCTTCTTGCAGGTGCTAGTTGAAAAGTTGTCCACCCTGAAACCGTGCGCCCTTTGTTGTTTCCGTGTCCGAGTTATGGTATACTAATCCAGTATCACGAAATGCAAAGGATGTGGAATGATGGACGCACTGGAACAGGCCCGCCGGGAGATCGACACGGTGGATGCCCAGCTGGCTGCCCTGTTTGAGCGGCGGATGAAGGCGGTGCTCAGCGTGGCGGAATACAAAAAGGCCCACGGCCTGCCCATCTTTGATGCCGCCCGCGAAAAGGTGGTGCTGGACAAGGCCGAAGCGCGGATCGGGGACCCGGCCCTGCGCCCCTATTACCGGGATCATGTGCAGAACATGATGGATGTGGCCAAGCAGTACGAGGCCGAGGTGCTGGGCCGCAACCGCGCCGCCTATCAGGGCGTGGAGGGTGCCTTTGCCCACATCGCGCTCCGGGCGCTCTTTCCCCATGCCGAGGCTGTGAGCTGCCCCACCTGGGATGAGGTGTTCGATGCCGTGGAAAAGGGCGATGCCGCCCACGGCGTGGTGCCCTTTGAAAACAGCCACGCGGGGGATGTGTCGGCGGTGCTGGACCTGTGCTATAACCACCCCGGGCTGTGGGTGGTGGATGTCTACGACCTGCCCATCTCCCAAAACCTGCTGGTGCTGCCCGGCACCCAGCTTTCCGACCTGACCCGTGTGTACAGCCACCAGCAGGCCATTGCCCAGAGCGAGACCTTCCTGAAGCAGTTCGGCCTGCCTGCCACGGCCATGCCCAACACGGCCATGGCGGCAAAGTTCGTGGCAGAGAGCGGCGACCGGACCAAGGCGGCCATTGCCAGCGTGGAAACGGCCGCCCTGTACGGGCTGGAGGTGCTGGTGCCCAGCATCAACACCGACGGCGACAACACCACCCGCTTCATTGTCCTCAGCCGCGAAAAGCCCACGGCGGGCAACCGGTTCTCCCTGCTGTTCACGCTGGACAACAAGCCCGGCAAGCTGGCCGAGGTCATTCAGGTCATCGGTGCCAGCGGCTACGATATGGAGTCCATCAAGAGCCGCCCGCTGCCCCACGTCCCCTTTGATTATTATTTTTATGTTGAGCTGGTGGGAGACCCCGCCGCCGAAAAGACCGCCGCGCTGCTGCGCGAGCTGAATCATGTCTGCCGCACGGTACGGCTGTTAGGAGTGTATACGAAATGAGCGATTTCATCGGGACAAAGCTCACCATGAATCTGGGCGAGCGCAGTTATGATATCATCCTGAAAAACGGTGCACTGGAAAACCTGTACCAGTTTGCCCGGCTGGACCGCAAGGTGGCCGTTGTCACCGACAGCGGCGTGCCTGCCGAATATGCCCAGCGCGTGGCCGACCAGTGCCGGGAATCCACCATCATCACGGTGCCCCAGGGTGAGGCCAGCAAGAGCTTCAAGATCCTGGAAACGGTGCTCCGGCAGATGCTGGAGTTCAACATGGGCCGCGGCGACCTGGTGGTGGCCGTGGGCGGCGGCGTGGTCGGGGATCTGGCCGGATTTGCCGCTGCCATCTACATGCGGGGCATCGATTTCATCAACTGCCCCACCACCACCCTTTCCATGATCGATTCCTCCATCGGCGGCAAGACCGCTGTGGATCTGGGTGATACCAAAAACATCGTGGGCGCGTTCTGGCAGCCCAAGCTGGTCATCGTGGACCCGGCCACCCTTTCCACCCTGCCCCGCCGCCACTACATCAACGGCCTGGCGGAGGCGGTCAAGGCAGGCCTGCTGGCGGACCCCGAGCTGTTCGCCATCTTTGAAAAGGGCGATATCGACACCCAGATCAGCGAGATCATCTACCGCAGCCTACGGTTCAAGAAGAACGTCGTGGAGCAGGATGAGACTGAGCGCGGGATGCGCAAGGCCCTGAACTTCGGCCACACCATCGGCCACGGCATCGAGGCTGTCAAGGGCATCAAGGGCCGCCGCACCGTGGGCCTGTTCCACGGCGAGTGCGTGGCGCTGGGCATGCTGCCCATGATCGAATCCAAGGCGCTGCAGAAGCGGGTGCGGGCGGTCTACCGCCGCATTGGCCTGCCCACCCGCACCACCTATAACAAGGAAAAGGTGCTGGCCGAGATGCTGCACGATAAAAAGGCCCAGGGCGGCCAGATCACGGTGATCAAGGTGCCGGGTCTGGGCTGCTGGCGGGCCGAGACCATCCCCGTGGAGGGCCTGCGCCCCCTGCTGGGTGTGGAGGAGTAAGCCATGAAAAACACCTTTGGCAGCGACCTTTCGCTGACCATTTTTGGCGAGAGCCACGGCAGGGCTGTCGGCGCAGTGCTGGATGGCATGGCGGCGGGCGTGCCTGTGGACGAAGCCTTTCTTGCTGCCTGCATGGATAAGCGCCGTGCCCGGGGCGACGGCCTTTCCACCCCCCGTGTGGAGGGGGATGCGGTGCAGTTTTTATCCGGCGTGGTCAACGGCCGCACCACTGGCACCGCCATTGCCCTGATGATCGAAAACCAGAACACCCGCAGCGGCGACTATGCCAAAACGGCTGACCTGCTGCGGCCCGGCCACGCGGATTACACTGCCTACGCCAAGTACCACGGCTATCAGGATGCCCGGGGCGGCGGCCACTTTTCGGGCCGCGTCACCGCCGCGCTGGTGGCGGGCGGCGCTTTGGTGCTGGGAGCCCTGAACCGGGCCGGGATCGAGATCGTGACTCACATCGGGCGGTGTGCCGGGATCAGCGATGCCCCCTTTGCGCTGGACGATCCCGCCGCGCTGGCGGCGCAGGCCGAGGCACTGCTGAACAAGTCCGAGGGCTTTGCCCTGCTGGACGGCAGTGTGGAGGAACCCATGAAAGCTGCCATCCGTGCCGCCGGTGCCGAGGGCGACAGTGTGGGCGGCGTGCTGGAGACCGCCATTCTGGGCCTGCCCGCAGGCGTGGGTGAACCCTATTTCGACAGCGTGGAGAGCAAGCTCGCTCACCTGGCCTTCTCCATCCCGGCGGTCAAGGGCATCGAGTTCGGTTCCGGCTTCGGCTTTGCGGACCAGAAGGGCTCGGAGGCCAACGATGCCTTCCGGATGCAGGGGGAGCGCATCGTCACCGCCACCAACCACAATGCGGGCCTGAACGGCGGCATCTCCAACGGGATGCCCGTGGTGTTCCGCACGGCGGTCAAGCCTACCCCCAGCATCTACAAAACGCAGGACACGGTGGACTATATCGCAAAGAAGGACGCGGAGCTGTCCATTCAGGGCCGCCACGACCCCTGCATCGTGCCCCGGGCCGCTATTGTGCAGACCTGCGCCGCCGCGCTGGCCGTGGGCGACCTGCTCACCGCAAAATACGGCATGGCCTGGATGGAAGACCCCACCGGCTACCGCAAGGAGGTGCTGTAAATGGAATACGGACTCATCGGCGGGCGGCTGGGCCACTCCTACTCCAAGGTCATCCACGAGATGCTCTGCGGCTACCGGTACGACCTGTGCCCCCTGCCCACGGAAGAGGAAGTCCGGGCCTTTCTGACCCGGCGGCAGTTCAGGGCCATCAATGTCACCATCCCCTATAAGCTGGTGGTCATGGAGTACTGCTCCTACATCGACCCCCACGCCAAGGCCATCAACGCCGTGAACACCATCGTCAACAGGAACGGCCTGCTCTACGGCTACAACACCGATTACCCCGGCTTCTCCTACCTGTGCGATGCACACGGGGTGGAGTTCAAGGACAGGACCGTGCTCATTCTGGGCACCGGCGGCACCCACAACACCACATGGGCGGTGGCCCATGACCGGGGCGCGAAACAGATCTATACCGTCAGCCGCCATCCCGACCCCGAAAAGGGAGAGCTGACTTATGCTCAGGCCCTGACCACCGGGGCGCAGATCATCATCAACACCACGCCGGTGGGCATGTACCCCAATGTGGGCGTGAGCGCCCTGGATATCACCTCCATGCCCGGGCTGGAAGCCGTGATCGATGTTATCTATAATCCCGATAAGACCGAGCTCATCCTCCGGGCCGAGGAGCTGGGGGTGCCCGTTGCCGTCGGCGGCCTGGAGATGCTGGTGGCGCAGGCAGTGTATGCGGCAGAATTTTTCCTCGACCGCAAGTTTGAGGATGCCGGTGCCGAGATCGCCCGTGTGACCAGCGAACTGCGGCGGGAACAGCTGAACATTGCCCTCATCGGGATGCCCTCCTCGGGCAAATCCACCCTGGGCCGCGCTCTGGCGGAACGGCTGGGCAAGCGGTTTGTGGATCTGGACGAGGAGATCGTCAAGGCCGACGGCCGGAGCATCCCGGACATCTTTGCCGCTGAGGGGGAGGCAGGCTTCCGGAAGCTGGAGGCCGCGCAGACCGCCCGCTTTGCCAAGGAGAACCGGCAGGTCATCTCCTGCGGCGGCGGCGTGGTCAAGGACCCGGCAAACCTCCGGGCGCTCCACGCCAACGGCATCGTGCTTTTTATCGACCGGCCGCTGGAAGATCTGCTGGTGGGCGGCGGCAGGCCCCTTTCCACCAGCCCTGAGGCCCTGAAAACCATGGAAGCCCAGCGCCGCCCGCTCTATCTGGCGGCAGCGGATGCTGTGATCCCCAACAAGACCACCCCTGCGGATGCCATGACGGCGGCAATGGAGGCGCTGGATGAAATTTTTAGTCATTAACGGTCCCAACCTCAACCTGACCCAGTTCACGGAGCCGGGCATGGAGGGGCAGATCGATTTCAATACACTGCTGGACTATATTGAGGCGGGCTGTGCCCAGATGGATGTTCAGGTGGACTTTTTTCAGTCCAACCACGAGGGTGACCTCATCGATGAGATCCAGTCGGCGGCAGGCCGGGCCGATGGCATCATCCTCAACCCGGGCGGCTACGCCTATTACAGCGTGGCCATTCTGGAAGCGCTGCAGGTGTGCGGCGTGCCCGCCGTGGAAGTGATGCTGGCCGACCCCAGCGGCAAGGAGCCCTTCCGCAGCGTGGATGTGGTCTCCTTTGGCTGTCAGGGCCGCTTTGCAGGCGAGGGGGTCAGCGGATATCTCCATGCCTGCGCCTACCTTGTGCAGCTGCTCCGGCTGGATGGCGGCGCGCAGACGCACCTGGTGCAGTAAATGAATAACCTCTCCGTCAATGCTGACGCATTGCCACCTCTCCTAGTAGGAGAGGCCTTGGCATTCAGGAGAAGTTCCCGGTTTTGCCAAGGGCTCCCCTATTAGGGGAGCTGTCGAGCGAAGCGAGACTGAGAGGTTCAGAAAAGGGAAAGGAATCAAAAGAGATGATCATTTCGACCAAAAAAGGCACCCCCAAGGAAGAGCTGGAAAAGATTGTAGACAAATTCGAGAAGCAGGGCCTGGATGTGACCCTGATCACCGGCAAGGATTACAATGTGTTCGGTCTGGTGGGCGATACCACCAAGATCGATGAGCGCGACGTGCTGGCCAACCCCTGGATCGACAACGTCACCCGCGTGTCCGCTCCCTATAAGCGGGCCAACCGCCTGTTCCACCCCGCCGATTCCATCATCGACTGCGGCGGCGTGAAGATCGGCAGGGGCGAGAAGATCGCCGTGATGGCAGGCCCCTGCAGCATCGAGGGTGAGGAGCAGGCACTGCGCATTGCCAACGGCGTAAAGGCGGGCGGTGCAAGCCTGTTCCGCGGCGGCGCTTATAAGCCCCGCACCTCTCCCTACTCCTTCCAGGGTCTGGAGACCGAGGGCATCCTCGATATGGTCAAGGCACGGGAGGCCACCGGAATGCCCATCGTGTCCGAGCTGATGAGCGAGGACCGGATCCCGGAGTTTGAGGAATATGTGGACGTGGTACAGATCGGTGCCCGCAACATGCAGAACTTCCAGCTGCTCAAGGCCGTGGGTAAGATGCACAAGCCTGTTCTGCTCAAGCGCGGCCTGTGCAACACCATCGAGGAGTGGATCATGTCCGCAGAGTATATCATGGCCGGCGGCAACGAGCAGGTCATTCTCTGCGAGCGGGGCATCCGCACCTTTGAGAAGTACACCCGCAACACCCTCGACCTCTCCGCTGTGCCCATCATCCACGAAAAGACCCATCTGCCCATCATCGTGGACCCCAGCCACGCCACCGGCAAGGCCAATCTGGTTGAGCCGATGATGATCGCCGCTGTGGCCGCCGGTGCCGACGGTCTGGAGGTGGAAGTCCACTATGATCCCCGCCACGCATGGAGCGATGGCGCACAGTGCCTGACCCCGGATGCCTTTGCACAGGCCATGGCAAAGTGCCGTCAGGTCGCATGGGCCATTGGCCGGGATATGTAACACGATGAACGGCCTCACCCTCTCAGTCAAAGCCTGACGGCTTTGCCAGCTCTCCCAAAGGGAGAGCCTCTGGCGAAACCACAGACCTTGCGGTGGACTGCCAAGGCCTCGCCCTTTGGGAGAGGTGGCAGCGCAAAGCGCTGACGGAGAGGGCGAGCCAGGTAAAGTAACACGATGAACATTACGATAAAATCAAGCCGGACGGTGGGCGGCAACATCGCCGCGCCGCCCAGCAAAAGCATGGCTCACCGGGCAGTGCTCTGCGCGGCGCTGGCAAAGGGGACCTCCCATCTCCATCATCTTGCCTTCAGCAAGGATATCTCCGCCACGCTGGGCGCGGCGGGCCGACTGTGCGCCCGTGTCACCACCGGCGAAAACGACGCGGTGGTGGAGGGGCTGGGACGCTTTCTGCCGGTTGATGCCCCCGTGGACTGCTGTGAGAGCGGCAGCACCCTGCGCTTCCTCATCCCACTGGCCAGCCTGACCGGGCAGGAAGTGACTTTTACAGGCCGTGGACGGCTGATGGAGCGGCCCCAGTCGGTCTACAAAACGCTGTATGAGCAGCAGGGCCTGCGTTTTGAGCAGGGCGCGGACCGCCTGACTGTGGAAGGTGCCCTGACCCCGGGCGAATACGAGCTGGCGGGCAACGTGTCCAGCCAGTTCATCAGCGGGCTGCTGTTTGCCCTGCCCCTGCTGGGCGGCACCAGCGCCCTGCACCTCATCCCGCCCGTGGAGAGCCGGAGCTACATCGATATGACCCGCGCGGTGCAGCACGCCTTTGGCGTGGAGAGCCGCTGGCTGGATGAAAACACGCTGGAAATTCCCGGCGGGCAGCACTATCTTCCCGGTGATTACACCGTGGAGGGCGATTACAGCCAGGCGGCTTTTCCTGCCGTGCTGGGTGCTGTGACCGGCGGTGTGGCCATCACCGGACTGTCTGAGGAGACCTTGCAGGGCGATGCCGCCATTCTGGAGATCCTCCGGCGGTGCGGCGCAAGATTCACCCGCACCGGGCAGGGCGTGGTGTTTGAAAAGACCCCGCTCCACGGAACGGACATCGACCTTGCCGACTGCCCCGACCTGGGCCCTGTGCTGATGGTGCTGGGCCTGCTGTGTGAGGGAACCACGGTCATCCGCAACGCCGAGCGTCTCCGCATCAAGGAGAGTGACCGCATCGAGGCCATGGAGACCGAGCTGCGGGCCTGCGGTGGGCAGCTGGAGAGCGAGGGCGGCACCATTACCATCCATGGCTGTGCCGGCGCGCTCCATGCCCCGGAGCAGCCGCTTTCCGGCCACAACGACCACCGCGTGGTGATGAGCCTTGCGGTGCTGGCGCTGGCCGCCGGGCTGGCCCTGCCCATCAGCGGGGCCGAGGCCGTTGCCAAGAGCTGGCCGGATTTTCTGGAAGCCATCAAGCCTTTGGGCGCGGAGGTGGAACATGTTGGATAAATCAAAGCGTTATCTCATTGTGGGCCTGGGCCTGCTGGGCGGCAAGTACGCCTTGGAGCTGAGCAGGGCCGGGTTCCATGTGGACGGCATCAACCGCAGCGAGGGCCATCTGCAGTATGCCCTCGACCACGGCTATATCGCCAGCGGCAAGACCCACGATTTTGAGGATCTGGTGCGTCAGGCCGATCATATCATCTTTGGCTTGTACCCCACGGCCCTGATCGAGTGGTTCCGGACCTATGGCCACCTGCTGAAGGAGGGCTGCATCTTTACCGATGTGTCGGGCGTAAAGACCGGTCTGGTGGAGCCGATCCAGGCCATGTGCAGGCCGGGCGTGGAGTTCATTGCCAGCCACCCCATGGCGGGCCGTGAGACCTCCAGCGTGGAGCACGCCGCCGAGGTGAATTTTGCCCCGGCCAACTTCATTGTGACCCCCACGGAAAAGAACACCCCGGAGGCCATTCAGTGGGCCAGGGAGTTGGCCGAGGTGCTGGGCTTCAAGCATATCTGCACCCTGACCGTGCAGGAGCATGACAGGATGATCGGCTATGTCAGCCAGCTCTGCCATGCCATCGCCGTCAGCCTGATGTGCGCCAACGACAATACCTCGCTGTGCGAGTACACCGGCGATTCCTTCCGGGACCTGACCCGCATTGCACGCATCAACGATAAGATGTGGGCGGAGCTGTTCCTCTGGAACAAGGAAAACCTCATCTCCGAGATCGACCAGTTCAGCGGGGCGCTGAACGAGATGCGCAACGCCCTTGTGGCCGATGACCGGGAAAAGCTGGAGGAGATGTTCCGCCTGTCCACCCAGCGCCGCGCGGCGTTTGATAAGAAAGCGCCGTAACCTTTTCAGCACACAGCACTGCTGTTTTTTCTGGCTCCCCTGCTGGGGAGCTGGAATCGAGACTGAGAGGTTTGGCACAACACGAAAAAATGAGGTGTACCGAATGCCCAAACAGGAAGGCCAGAAATCCAAGCTGCTGGCGCTATTGCGCGTTTTTGAGCAGCAGACCGATGAAAACCACCTGCTGAACGTGCCGCAGCTGGTGGAGCTGCTGGAGGCGCAGGGCATCCGCTGCGAGCGCAAGAGCGTGTACAGCGATATTGAGGCACTGGGTGCGCTGGGCTATGACATCAAGCTGCGCCGGGGCCGGGGCGGCGGGTATTTCCTTGCCAGCCGCACCTTTGATCTGGCGGAGCTCAAGCTGCTGGTGGATGCCGTGCAGGCAAGCCGGGTGGTATCCGGCACCACGAGCAGGCGGCTGATCCACAAGCTGGAAAAGCTCTGCTCCAACTACGAGGGCAGCCAGCTGCAGCGTCAGGTCTATGTGGAGGGCCGTCCCAAGACCGACAGCAAGAGCCTGCTGTACAGCATCGATGCCCTGCACGAGGCCATCAACAACGGTAAAATGGTGGAGTTCCTCTACAGAAAAGCCGACAGCCGCGAGAAAGAGAAAAGGACCGTCAGCCCGTGGCAGTTGGCCTGGGAGAACGGGTGTTACTACCTCATTGCCTTTGCCGATGAAAAGGGCATCCGCCATTACCGGGTGGACAAGATGAGCGGGGTCCGGGTGCTGGATGCGCCCCGGCGGGGTCAGGAGCAGTTTGCGGATCTTGACCTGCCTGCCTATCTGCGCAAGCACTTTGGAATGTACGGCGGGCCGGAGCATCGCGTTACCCTGCAGTGCACCGCGGATCTGGAAGGTGCCATGCGGGAGCGCTTTGGCGCAACGCCCGTGTTCCTGCCCGAGGAGAATGGCTGCTTCCATTTCGATGTCCCCATCTGCGTCAGTGACCAGTTCTATGGCTGGGTCTGCGGCTTTGGCGGCAAGATAGAAGTGGTCGCCCCGCCCGAAGTGCGGCAGGGAATGCGGGAGATGACCGCCCGGCTGGCAGAACAGCATCAATAACAAAAAAGGACTGCGAAAGCAGTCCTTTTTGCGTGTTTACGGTTCTTTCAATTCCAGATCACTGGGCAGGATCAGATCCAGGGCAGCGGCGGGCTCGGCCACAAGGCGGCGGCTCTGGTGGAAGATGGCCTTTTCCAGTGTGTTCCGGGCAAGGCGGCCATTGCCGGCGGTGCGGGCATCGGCTGTCTGCCAGCGGGCATAATAGCCCAGCAGGGGTTCGGTACAGGCTTCGGCCAGGGTGTAGCCCTTGTTTTTGGCAAGGACCTGGGTGATCTGCAGCAGCTCCACGGCGGTGTAGTCCGGGAACTCGATCCGGTTGGGAAAACGGCTGGCAAGGCCGCTGTTGGCGGTGAGGAAGGTCTCCATCTCCCTGGTGTAACCTGCCAGAATGACCACCAGCTCATCCCGATGATCCTCCATCCCCTTCACCAGCGTGTCGATGGCTTCCAGCCCGAAGCTGTCCTGCTCGCCGCGGTAAAGGCTGTATGCCTCGTCAATGAAGAGCACGCCGCCCAGGGCGCTCTCGATGACGCTGTTGGTCAGGGGGGCGGTGTGGCCGGTGTAGCGGCCCACCAGATCGGCACGGGTCACCTCCACCAACTGGCCGCCCTTGAGGGCACCGATGGCTTTCAGGTATTTCGCCACCAGCCGGGCAATGGTGGTCTTGCCGGTGCCGGGGTTGCCCGTGAAGATCATGTGCATCGAAAGGCTGGCAGTCTTGAGCCCGGCGGCGGCGCGGCGCTGCTGCACCTGCAGGTTGTCGGCCAGACCGAACACATATTCCTTGACCGGGGCAAGGCCCACCAGCTCGTTGATCTCGGCGCGGATGGCATCCAGCGCACCGGTGTAGGCGGCGGGCAGCAGGTCGAACAGGGGCTGGTCTGCGTCGTCGTTCAGGCGGAACAGCACCCCTTCCGGCCCGGCGGTCAGGGTCACGGTGCCGGTAAGGGTTTCATCGGTCCGCAGGCAGTATTCGCTCAGGGCGCGGAAGATGCGGTCAGTGCACGCGGAAAGGCCTGCCGCACCCTTCTGTGCGGTGCACTGAGCTGCGACATAGTCCCGCACGTCGGCCCCGACGGAAAGGGTCAGCCCCAGCCGGGTGCGGATCTTCTGGGCCAGCCCGTTGAGCTGCTGTGCGGCAAGGGCGGCCAGATCCTCCCGGGTGTAGGAGGCCGTCTCGCAGACATCCCCCAGTGCCGACACCAGCGCCGCACCGAATTTGTCAGCCAGTGCCTCCCGGCCCTTGTGGGAGTAGAAGATGAGGTATTTGCCGCAGGGGTCGATGCGGCTGACGGCTCCCGGGGCCAGCGCCGTGCCTGCATCCACAAGGATGCCCTCTTTGTTCACGAGATACCGGCTGGACAGGGGGGCGCTGCCCTTGACGGCCAGATCAGACAGGGTCTTCAGAAAGCCGGGATAACAGCTCTCGTAGTGCTCAAAGGCAAGGATCTCCCCGGGTGCGTGCAGGGCGGCGTAGAGGTCCTGCAGGAAGAGCTTCTCGGCTCCGGAATTGGGGTAAAGGGCCAGATCCAGCGTGGCGATCCTGTCGCTCTGCAAAAGACCCCGGGCCGCCATGCAGCGGGCGGTTTCTTCCAGTGCAAAATGCCTGCCTGTGCCTGCCCCGCCTGTGAGCAGAATGACGTTGCGGGCAGCGGGGGCTTCGGTGCCAAGCACAAAGGGGCGGCGCATGGCCCGCACCACGCTGTCCACAAAAGCATCCTGCCCCAGCACCGTCTGCTTGACCTCGGCGGCAAGGCCTTCAAAGCTGCCCAGGTGCTCCGGCTTCACGTCGGTGGTGCCCCTGGCCAGCAGGCCTTCGTCCTCCATGTCCCGCAGCATCTGGCGGCTGCTTTCCAGCGCGGCGGCGGTGGCATCGCTCTGGGTCCTGAGCTGGGCGTTCTGCTGCTTCAACAGCTCGTCCAGCCGTTTCTGCTGTTCCAGAAGCGCCGCGTTCAGGTCAGGCAGGGCGGCGCTGCCGCCTGTTTTGGGTGCAGAAGTGCCGGGGGCGGCCTTGAATCTGCCCCCCGGGCCGAACACGCCGTTCATCAGACTTTCCCAATCATCGGTGTATGCCATAAAACTTCCCTCCGTGCAGTGCTTTTTCTTTCAGTATAGTGGAGTCTGGTACGTTTTGCAAGGAAAGGGTTGAAATAAAGGACAAAGTTCGTTACACTATTGTCAAATGAAAGGATGAATTGCGATGGAGCCAAGAACACCTGCTGAATGGAAGACGCTGTTTGAGAGCGAAGCCTTTGCCCGCCAGACGGAATACTACGGCCCGCTGGGGGTGGAGTATACCCCCGCCGGGACACACCTGCGCCTGTGGGCTCCCACGGCAAAACAGGCAGCAGTGAACCTGTACCGCCGGGGCACCGGCGGGGCCTGTATGGGCACCCTGCCCCTGCAGCAGCAGGACAAGGGCGTGTGGAGCATCTATCTGCCCGGCGACCAGCACGGAAAATACTACGATTTCACCCTTACCACCCCGTTTGGCACCTGCAATGCAGCGGACCCCTACGCCCGCGCGGCTGGGGTGAACGGGGTGCGCAGCATGATCTTTGACCCGGCCCGGGTAGACCCGCAGGGCTGGGAGCGGGATGTGCGGCCGGTGATCCCACCGGCCCGGCGCAGCGTTTGGGAGGTCAACGTCCGGGATTTCTCGCAGGACCCGGCCAGCGGCGTGCACACAGCCTGGCGGGGCAAATTTCTGGCCTTTACCCAGCAGGGCACGACCCTGAGCAGCGACGGCATCCACCCCACCTGCCTGAATTACCTCAAGCGGCTGGGGGTGAGCTATGTCCAGCTCATGCCAATCTTCGATTTTGGCAGCGTGGATGAGAGCCGCCCCCTGACCCGGCAGTATAACTGGGGCTACGACCCCACCAACTTCAATGTGCCCGATGGCAGCTACTCCACCGACCCCACCCGGGGTGAGGTGCGGGTGCGGGAGTGCAAGCAGATGATCGCGGCCCTCCATGCGGCGGGCATCGGCGTTGTAATGGACGTGGTGTATAACCACATGTACCGCTCCGACAATGTGCTGAACCGGGTGGTGCCCCTCTACTACTTCCGCCAGAACGACGACGGTTCCCTCTCCAACGGCAGCGGCTGCGGCAACGAGTTTGCCTCCGAGCGGCCCATGGCCCGGCGCTATCTCATTGATTCGGTGCTCTACTGGGCACGGGAATATCACATCGACGGCTTCCGGTTTGACCTGATGGGCCTGTATGACGTGGAGACCATGAACCTCCTCCGGGCTGAACTGGACAAACTGCCCGGCGGGCGGGATATCCTGATGTACGGTGAGCCGTGGCAGGGCGGCTGCAGCGCCCTGCACCGGTACGAGGCCAACAAGAACAACCTGAATATGCTGAACGAGCGCATCGGCATCTTTTGCGACAACACCCGGGATGCCATCAAGGGCGGCTGCTTCGATGCCCGGGAGCCGGGCTTTGTGGAGGGCAAGCCCGGGAGTTTCTGGGATATCGGTGCTTCGGTGGCAGCGTGGTGCCGCAGTGAAAAGCTGCCGCCTCACGCCCCGGGGCAGATCATCAGCTACGTTTCGGCCCACGACAACTTCACCCTGTGGGATAAGCTCCTGATGGTGCGCTACGCCCGCCCGGAGTTTGCCGCTGTGGACAAGACCGCGCTGGCCCAGAACCGGCTGGCAGCGGGCATCTACCTGACCAGCATGGGCCTGCCTTTCTGGCAGGCGGGCGAGGAGTTTGCCCGAACCAAGAAGGGGCAGGGCAACAGCTACCGCTCCAGCCCGGCCCTCAACCGGCTGGACTGGCACCGGGCCGAACAGTTCCACAGCCTTGTGGATTACTACCGCGGGCTCATTGGTCTGCGGGCGGCGTTCCCCCGGCTGGGCGCGCTGGACAAGGCCAGCCCTGCCGCCATCGAGTTCTTCCCGCTGGAACAGCCTCTTGTGGGCTGGCGGCTCCCTGCCCAGTGGGGCGACGGCGCGGCATGGAGCGCCCTGTGCGTCTACTATAACCCCACCGAGACGACGCAGGTCGTCACCCTGCCCGGCGGCAGCTGGAAGCTGCTGAGCGACGGCATCTCCTCCAGTCTGTGGCGGGGCAGCAGCCGCATCTGCACCGACCAGACCGTTCTCCTGCCCCTGAGCGCCACCGTGTTCGGGCAGGTATAAAAATACGGTCTGCCGTTGCTTGACAAACCGTTAAAAATTGACTATACTACAAATAGAAAAGGCGCTGGCCCGCAAACGACTAGCTCCTTACCTGGTGATCAAGAAAAATGACCGTTCAAGTTGGGGAACTGTGAGGCGGTCATTTTTTCTTGCGTTTTTTATCGCTTGTGGCGATTTTCCATGTAATCTGAAACGTTACGAAGATGGTTCCGCCGATCAGCGTTAGCAACACTGCAACATCCGAAAAACTCATGGTTCTCACCCCCTTTCTGCTCGTAAGCGTCCGGGGAGTGGCAACTTCTCAAGAAAAATGCCTTACCCGGCGTTTGGGCCGGTAAGGAGCAGCCGCCTGCGTTGTGGACACAGCGCCTTTGCTGTCATCTTTGACAGCGAGTTTAGTATACCATAACTTTCGACAACCTGCAATTGAAAATCCCCTGACCAGTTCAACGCCGGTCAGGGGATTTTTGATTTATGGATCAGGAAAAAGATTGGGGAGAATCAGGAGTTTTTCTGTGCCTGCTGGGTCTGGGCGTTCTTTTCGCCCAAGGTCAGGCTGACGGTCTGCATCTGGCCTTCCCGGGCCACGGTGATGGAAAGGGTATCACCGGCGGCATGCTGCTGGATCAGGGTGCCAAGGTCGTCCTTCTGGGCGATCTCAGTGCCGTCGATGCTCACGATGCGGTCACCGGTTTTCAGACCGGCCTTGTCGGCGGGGCCGCCCTGCACAACATCCACAACGTAAACGCCGTAGGCAGTGACGTTGAGCTGTGCGGCGGTCTGGGCATCGGTCACAGCCAGATAAGTGATGCCCATGTAGGGGCGGCCGGAGACATAGCCGTTCTCCAGCAGATCCTGTGCCACCTTGATGGCATCGTTGATGGGGATGGCGAAGCCCAGACCCTCCGCATCGCTGGAGGAGGACTTTGCGTTGACCAGACCGATGAGCTCACCGTTCATGTTGAACAGGCCGCCGCCGGAGTTGCCGGGGCTGACAGAGGCATCCATCTGGATCAGGGACATGGTGTTGGTGGAGCTGGTGCCCTGGATGGTCACGCTGCGGTTCAGGGCGCTGACGATGCCGCTGGTCACGGTGCCGCCCAGCTCACCCAAGGGGTTACCCACGGCCATGACGCTTTCGCCCACCTTCAGGTTGTCGCTGTTGCCCACGGTGGCAGGGGTCAGGCCGGTAGCATCGACCTTTACCACGGCGATATCACTGGTGGTATCCTCGCCCACCAGCGTAGCGGGGTAATCCTTGTCGCCGATGCTCACGGTGATGTTGGAAGCGCCGCTCACCACATGGGCGCAGGTGAGGATATAGCCGTCCGAGCTGATGATGACGCCGCTGCCCGCGCCGCTCTCCACCTGGCTCTGGCCGTACCAGGACCACTGAGAGTAGACCACCTGCTCGGTGGTGATGACCACCACGCTGGGGCTGACCATCTCGGCCACCTGTGCGGTGCTCAGGCCGGTGCCGCTGGTGGCGCTGATGGAATTGCCGGTGCTGTCGGTGCTGCTGTCAGAACTGGCCGGGCGCTCCACCTGCTGGATGACCACCTTGCTGCCGCCGCCGTATTTTGCACCCACAAAGCCGCCCGCAAAGCCCATGGCTGCTGCCAGTACCAGCGCCACGGCGCTGCGTGCCAGCTTTTTGCCGTTGAACTTCTTCTTGCGGCGGGGCTTTTCCGGCTGCGCCGGGGCGCTGTACTGCGGCTGCTCCGGCGGGGTGGGCGGCACGCTGCCGCCATCTGCCGGGGCGGTATCGGCCGGACGCGCAGGCTGTGCTTCCGGCTCGTTATACTGGTTCGCCGTGTTCATGCCGCTGCTGCCCACGTTTGGGTAGCCGGTCTCGTTATTGGAAGCGGAATAATCGTATTCCCACTTGTTCTCGTTTTCCATGTTACTACATCCTTCCCTCAAAGGCCGGTCCGCAGGGACATCTGTTCCTTTGAACTGTCCCTATTGTAACTGTCAAATGTGAAAATCAATCGCTTGCGCCGTGAAGAATATGTGAAATGCGGTCCTGTTTTTCCGCCCTTGACAGCAGCGTTTCCGCTTGCTATTGTAAGGGAAGAACATTGGCCCGTCAAGGAGGAGTTTTTTATGGAACTGCGCCGCACCGAACAGGGGTTTGCCCTGTATAAAGAAAAGGACTGCATCGGAGAGTGCCGCCTTTCTCCCGCCCCCAAGGGCGCACAGCTTGCCGCCCTGTGCATCCTGCCCCGGTGGCGGCGCAAGGGCTACGGCTCCTACCTGTTAAAAGAAGTATTGCGCAGCTTTGGCGGCTATGACCGGGAAGCTGCCACGGTTTTTACCGCCCCGCTGCCGGAAAACGCCGCCGAGCTTGCTTTCTGGGGCAAATTCGGCTTTGCCGCCGAGGGCGGGCAGCTGGTGCGCCGCCGCACCCCGGACCTGACGGCGGTCAAGTTCGTGCAGGACTTTTTAGCCGCCCGGCTGGTGCACCCGCAGCTGTGCGTGGATGCCACCTGCGGCAACGGCGGCGACACCGCCTTTCTGTGCAATCTGACTGCCCCCGCCGGGCGGGTACTGGCTTTTGACGTGCAGCCCGAAGCCATCCGCTCCACCCGCACCCGGCTGGAACAGGCAAATGTGCCCGCCGACCGGTACAGCCTTGTCTGCGGCAGCCACGCCGACTTATTACAGTATGTGCAGCCCGGCACTGCCGATGCAGTCATGTTCAACTTTGGCTGGCTGCCGGGGGCGGACCATGCGGTATTCTCCACCGCGCAGAGCAGCATCCCCGCCTTGCAGGCGGCGCTGCAGGCGGTGCGCCCCGGCGGCATCGTGAGCGCCATCCTGTACAGCGGGGCGGTCATCGGCTCGGACGAAAAACAGGCGGTGCTGCGTTTTCTGCGCGCACTTCCACTGAAAAGTTTCACCGTTCTGGTGTGTGATTTTGCCAATTGGGCCGAAACTGCCCCTCTGCCCTGCCTGATCCTGAAAAAATAACGAAAACCCTTGCATTATCACGCGTTTTCGTATAGAATAAGGTGCGTATGTGTAAAAATGCTTCTTCCGGCATCGCACAGTGATGCCGGAAGAAGTTCCATCCATTTCAGGAGAAATATCATCTATGACAAATCGTGAAGAGATCGAACGCCGCAGGACGTTCGCCATCATCAGCCACCCCGACGCAGGTAAGACCACCCTTACCGAAAAGCTGCTGCTGTACGGTGGAGCCATCAATCAGGCTGGTTCCGTCAAGGGCAAGCAGAGCGCCAAGCACGCCGTGTCCGACTGGATGGACATTGAAAAGCAGCGTGGTATCTCGGTCACCTCTTCGGTGCTGCAGTTCAACTACGCCGGTAAGTGCGTGAACATTCTGGACACCCCCGGCCATCAGGACTTCTCGGAGGATACCTACCGCACCCTGATGGCGGCAGACTCTGCCGTCATGGTCATCGACGCCGCAAAGGGCGTTGAGGCGCAGACCATCAAGCTGTTCAAGGTGTGCACCCTGCGCCATATCCCCATTTTTACCTTCATCAACAAGATGGACCGCGAAGCCCGCGACCCCTTTGAGCTGATGGAGAACATCGAGGAAATTCTGGGCATCAAGACCTACCCCATGAACTGGCCCATCGGCTGCGGCAAGGAGTTCAAGGGCGTGTTCGACCGCAACGCGCGCAAGGTGCTGGCTTTCTCCAGCGACGGCCGCGCCAACGGCGTGAAGAAGGTCAACGAGACCGAGGCCGAACTGGGCGATGCCGCACTGGACGAGCTGCTGACCCCCTACCTGCACCAGCAGCTGGTGGACGAGATCGAGCTGCTGGACGGCGCTGCCGAGGAATTTGACCTCGACAAGGTGCTGCGCGGTGAGCTGAGCCCCGTGTTCTTTGGCTCTGCTCTGACCAACTTCGGCGTGGAGCCCTTTCTGGAAAACTTCCTGCGGCTCACCCCCACCCCGCTGGCCCGTGTGGACAGCCTGACCGGCGAGCCGGTGGACCCCTGCCGCGACGAGTTCTCGGCCTTCATCTTCAAGATCCAGGCCAACATGAACAAGGCCCACCGTGACCGCATCGCCTTTATGCGCATCTGCTCCGGCAAGTTCGAGCGCGGCATGGAGGCCTACCATGTGCAGGAGGGCAAGAACATCAAGCTGGCCACCGGCACCCAGCTGATGGCGCAGG
>OLPG01001033.1_pt1 | contig 24932 bp, 25 predicted proteins | sample 1672311 | NCBI WGS metagenome assembly OLPG01 (sample SAMEA3136670, study PRJEB25190) | human gut metagenome | biome: human gut; feature: human-associated habitat; material: faeces | place: Austria | collected 2013 | reverse complement strand
TGAAATTTCAAAAACTGTTAGACCGCTATGATGATTTATACAGCATGGATATGTTCGGGGAAAGCATAGAGGGACACAAGTATAGGACACCTTATCAAGTCGTGAAAATGATAAACCCGAACTCAAAAGAGGATATGGAACTGTTACGGGAAGTATTAAGGAATAACCATTTTGATGATGAGGACGAGTAATCTTTTTTTCTCTTGCGTGAAAGATACAGCAAACAAAAAGCCCTGTAAAGAGTGCAAAGCACCACCAATGGTGGCAAGCTCTTGACAGGGCTTTTTCTTTTCTGTTGTGGGTACTCAAGAGGAAAAAAGGAAAAGTGTGATGTCTCAATTTTTTTATCTTGCACGCATAAAAAGATTGAAAGAGGTGTTTGTTTCCAGTATAATGTTTTTTGTATAGAAGCAAGGATTGAATTTTTTTGAAAGAAAGGGTTGACAGTCATGTTCACACATTGTTACGCTTGCGACAGACAGACAGACAGACAGACAGACAAGTAAATTCTGCCCTTTTTTCAATTCTATCAATAATAAACAGAACGCACAGATTATCCAGTTATAAGGGGGAGTTTGTGCGTTTTTCTATGCAAAGAATTTATGAAAAATAAGGAGTGAACAAACTATGAAGAAAAAACAAGTCCTTGCAGTAAGTTCCGCATTGATGATTGGAACAACAACTGCACTTACAGGGCTTCCTACTCCTGTCATGGCACAGGAAAACACAGAAGTTGTGCAGGAAGCCGTTGTAGAAGAAAACAAGACAGAGCAAGTTCCTGTGGAACAGAAAACAGAAAACGCAGAAGTACAAGAGAATATAACAGACAAGGAACAGGAAGAAACTGCTGAAAATGCAGAAACTTTAAAAGAAGAAAGTACAAAACAGGAAACACCTGCAACACCAGAAAAAGAAGTGGTTACCGAAGATAAGACCGTTGAAGCAAGCAAAAATACAGAAGTAAAAGCTGGAAGCATTGCTATTGATGAAACACATTTTCCAGACAAAGTATTTAGAGAACAAATCATTGCAGAATTTGATAAAGACGGCGATAGTGTGTTATCTGTTGATGAAATATCAAAAGCCCAATTCTTAAACTTACATGGTATGAAAACGATATCTTCATTAGAGGGTATTCAATATCTAACAAATTTGCAGTCTTTAGATGTTTCTACGACTTCTGTTTCAGACTTAAGTCCGGTTAAAAACTCATCTTTAAAAAGATTAGATTGTCGTTCTTCAAAAGTAGGAAGCGTTGATTTAACACGTTATCCGAATTTGGAAGCTTTCCTTTGCGATAATACATCAATTAACAGTCTTGATGTATCTAAGAATGAAAAATTGAATACGTTATTTGCAGATAGTACCTCTATTTCCAATTTAGATGTAACAAACAATCCTAACTTAGAACAACTATCTTGTAGCAATACAGGATTAATGGAACTTGATGTCACACATAATCCGCAATTAGTCACTTTAGATATAGGAGATACAAAAGTAAAAACACTTGATATAAGTAAGAACCCTAATTTGAAACAACTATCATGTTATATGACAAATATAGCTGAATTAGATGTAACAAAAAACACAAAACTGACACGCCTTTTTTGTCATGATACAACTATTAAAAAATTAGATTTAAGCAATAATTTAGAACTTGAAATGCTACGTTGCGGTGAAATTTTTGAACAAGGGATAAGAGGTCTTGATATAAGTAAAAACACAAAAATTAAAAAATTAATTTGCGATGATTTATACTGGTTAAATGTCGGAGAGAATAAAGTTCTTGAAAATAATCATGCTTTTGTAGGCAACGGTTATATTGATATTAAAGGGAATAAAATCGACTTAAAAAAAGATGTTGAACAAGGAATAGATATTTCAAAAGTAAAAGTTACTGCAAATGGAACTTTAGATAAAGATACAGGAATTATAACGGTAGATGATGTAAAAAAACCAGTTACTTATGAGTATGATTGCGGTACTTATAAAGACGGAAACGTTGTTTTAAAAGTAGAATTATCGTTAAACTCACAAGGAGAAGATAATACAGCACCAACTATTTCTGCAAATGATGTTACATTGAATGTAGGCGATACTTTCGACCCATTGGCAAATGTAACAGCAACAGATAAAGAGGACGGAACTATCACTTTGACAAAAGATAATATTGTTGCAAATGATGTAGATACTTCTAAGGCTGGTACTTACCATGTGACTTATAAAGTAACAGATAAAAACGGAGCTTCTGCTAAAAAAACGATTACTGTAACTGTGAAACAAAATACAGGCGACCTTAACTCTGCTCCAATCATTTCAGCAAATGATGTTACATTGAATGTAGGCGATACGTTCGATCCATTGGCAAATGTGACAGCAACAGATAAAGAGGACGGAACGATTATTTTAACAAAAGATAACATTATTGCAAATGATGTAGATACTTCTAAGGCTGGCACTTATCATGTAACTTTCCGTGTAGTAGATAAAAATGGTGCAATTACTGAAAAAACAATTACAGTTACCGTAAAAGAAAAAGCAACAAATAAACCTGTAAGTCCACAACAGCCACAGAAACCGAGCAAGCCAACTACTCCAACAAAGCCTAGCGGACAAAAGAACCCTGTAAAAACAGGTGATATGACAAACGTAGGATTGTTTACTTCTATGTTTGCTGGTTCAACCGGTGTATTAGCTGTTTTATTCGGTAAAAAACGTAAAAGAAATAAGAACAATTAACAAAATGTATAATAACAATCAATAGCGACTAATGATTTTCATGTAAAAGGACACCAAACTATACGGTGTCCTTTTCAAATTCTTACGTCATATCAAGGCTCATTCAATCGTGGTAAATTCGTGGTAAAATGAGTGCTTTCCTATATTTCAAAATGCTTGAAAGTATAGTGTTTATGCGGATAATCAAAAATCAGATATAAAATTTGTAGATAAATATATTGCATTTTTTTATTAGCATGATTTTCAGTATCGTTTAATAATATCCATATTTTATTTGTATCTTTTGATAAAATTGGATGCCCTATAATATTTAAAAAATATACATATTCATAAATATAATCTATTTGTAAATCTTTTGATAAATCTTCTAGTTTTTCTTCATTATTAAAGTAATTTATTTCCAACGAAGCTAGAACGCTATTAACTTTGAATTTCACGCTCCATGGTAAAAATACCCAACCTGGATACGTATCATTTAGCTTTTTTAATTTTTTTATTTTATTTTCATAACTATCGTTAGACTCTATCATATCTTTAGAAATATCAAACCATCTATCTCTATTTTCTTTTTCTTCTATTAATTTTCTCAATGAATCAAAAAAGCTTTCTAATCTTTGTCGTATATTTTTTTCAGGATACATTTTTTCTAAATCTACAACAATAATATTTTTATCAAATAACATTTTTTGTTTTACTTCTGGTACACTTAAAACAGCAATCATGTATATTTTTTGAGAACTACTTTTACCTAAATTATCATGAATCCATCCTATCCAACTTAAAAAATTGGGATCTTCACAAGAAAATCCAATCATACAAAACACATTTTCAAGTAACGATTGTTGAACTGTATTTACCATAGCTGCAAATTTAACTGGATATGTCCTATAATCTTCTTCTGTAATAATAAAAGGTCGATGTGATGGAAAGGAACCATGTAATTTTATTATTCTTGCTGCATCATTGCTATTTACTAAATCCTCTTGATTAACAACAATATTATATCTTCTTTTTGAAATCGTATCTGCTGTTCTTTCTAAAAGAGTATCATAGTTAGTAGTAAAAATATCTTTCCATGGTAATTCCATTAATTTTCTATAAAGTATAGATGGCCCATAATCAGCGTCCGGTACAGCATTTTTTAAAATTTTTTCCAATTTTGGTCGCCCAGCTATAACTTCAACTTCTTGTGCTAAACGAAGTGAACTATTATATTTCTTTCCAGATTCATCTTTTCCATACAAAGTTTCATAAAATTCATCAGATAACTCATTCCAATTTTTAAACCACTTATCTGTCGATGAAATGTTATCTGCATTTTTCGAAAAACCTGCCCCTATCATGACTGCCGCATGACTACCTGAAAGTGCTTCAGCAATTTCATTTATATAATCCATAGATATCACATCCTCTCATCTTACTTTTTATCTAAATGTACATTTGCATCTTTTACTAATTCCTTAATTATTTCACATTTAATATCATCTTTCTTTTGTACATCATTAATAGTTTCAATCAATTCAAAAGAATATGTAATATTTTGAGATATAACTAATTTATCATGATATTTTTCCATATTAATAATTGTTTTATTGTATAAATAAAAGAAAACTGTAGAAATAACCTCTGTAATTGAGCCAGATGCTATTGTAATATATGCTGGTTTCGTAACCACAAATAAAAGAATTGCCCCTATAAAAGCTACAAGCTCTGTAATATAAAAGCTTGTTTTTGCTTGTTCAAGTGTTTGATTATAATAACTCTCTAAATAAATATTTCTATTTTTATCATTCTTTATTTCTTTATTTTATAGCATTTATAGAAGAATTAATATTTGATTTTACAATAAAATAATTAAAAATGAAAAAAATTATTATTAAAAGAAACAAAATTATGATAGCTATTAATGTCACTAATTAAAACTTATTAATTTACTTCATATTTGTATTGTAACATTACAATCTATTTGCCATAAAGATAAATAATATGATATATTTTTATGGTAAAAGGTTTAACTATTTTCTTTTACATACTCATGTAATATTCCTTTTAGGAACACAAATAAATCGTCCTATCACATTGGACGATTTTTTTATAATATATAAATTATATTACCATTTATAATGTAAGTATCAGATAAAATATTATGATGAAGCAATGTAACTGAATATGGTAAAATAACTCCAGTTAATCCGTTATATAAACCACCTAAATTTAATATAAAGATTTATGTAAAATATTAAGATAGCTAAAAATCTTAAAATATCAAGAGCTACAGTATCTCGTACAAATGAATTTGAAAAAATAACTTTTTAGAATTGTTAAATATTTTTGTAGTCAATGTTTATATGATGTTACATCAGTTATTAGATGAATAAACTATTATAGGTACTAACTTGATCGTATTATTAACAGTTCTTATCTAATTACTCCACATGAAAAATCATTGCGTAAAGAATATTCAAAAATCAAAAATAAAAAGGGCATAACAATGATAAAAAATTGTTATATCTTTTTCAAAATCATAGTAGACTTCCCCAACGTAATGAGTGGTCTTCTATTAACGAAATACTCTACTAATTAAAAAAAGCAGAAAATAAATATGCTAAATAAGTATCATTTGATTTCTTTTCATTACCATTAAAATAATTTTAAATATAAATCAATTATAGATGTTAAATCTTTAATATAATTTCTAACTTCAACCTCTAAATCGAATTCTGAACTATTATTAAATACATATTCATATTTACATAAAAAGTCATCATATTGATATTGTGAACTCTCCATACCTTTAGCGTAAATATAAGAAATCACTAGATATGCAGCACACATCGGGTTCTTATCAAATGTATCAGCATCTACCAAACCTGAAACACCACCTCTATCGCACTTAAATAATCTACGAAGCTCGTGTTCTAATATTGTAGCATCATTATGACTAATCATACTCATATAAATCTCCCCTTTCTTTTCAAATTTTATGTTATCGCTTACATTTATATGTAAAATAAATAGATAACACCTCCATCATATAATTGGTGTTATCTATTTTCTATATATAACTACTTAACGGTCAATCTAAATGACCCAAATACCTATTTACCATTTAAGATATCTTTAATAGCTTGTAGATTTTCTTTAACACTATCATCATTTGGAATCATATAATAAAGTTTGCTATCAGGCATGTAAGCTCCACCTGTTTGCATAACTCCTGTTCCGGTAAATTGTTTTTGTTTAAATGTCCATGAGGCATTATCATTTATTTGCATTTTGATTAAATCTGTAATATCACTAGATGCCATATTTGTTTCAAAACATCCTGATATAGCTTTTAAAACACTACTATAATTAGTAATAACTGCAGGTGACATCATTTTCTTCAACATTGCCATTAAGACATCTTGTTGATTTTGAACACGATGGTTATCTCCTTCAGCATAAGCATGTCTTTCTCTTGAAAATGCTAATGCTTCTTTACCATTCATGTGGTTCATTCCTTCTTTAATATTTACACTTCTATCTGTCCAAAAATCATTGATTGTTTTATCACTATAAACATCAATTCCACCTAAAGCATCAACCATTGTTACTAAAGAAGTAAAGTTAACTCTTGCATAATAGTTGATATCTTCACCTATAAAGTTTTGCATTGTTTTTACAGTATTGTCAGGACCGGCAATACCTGAATGAGTTAATTTATCCTTTTTACCCATATTCGCAAGAGTTACATAGTAATCTCTTGGTATAGATGTCAATAAGATTTTCTTTGTATTTGGATTAACTGTAATAATCATATTAACATCTGATCTTGATACTGTAGAAATACTTCCATATGTATCAATACCACTAATATAAATAGTAAATGGTGTGTTTGTTACAGAAACTCTTGTTGAAAAGTCTTTGACTTTTGTTTCTATATCACTTGTCCATATTTCTTTAACTTCATTTTGAAAATCTGGATGATTATCTTCAAACATACCATTATATGCTGTATTAATTAATATAGCATTAACGGTATTATTATAAAGATCATCCCCTAATTTTGAATATGTCATAGCAACATCAAAATTCAAGCTTGATTCTTTCTTTTTAGCTTCAGCAATAACTTGATTCATATCTTTTTCTTTATCATATTGTAAACAATATTCAATCGATTCATTTTGTAATTCAGATAAGCTATTTATTTTACTACTTTTTAATACAACAATTGCATAATGTGCAGATTTCGTATTAGAATTCGTAATATCATCTAATGTTGAATAACCTTTATTGATCATTACTGATCCAAAGATCATTAAAACACTTAATAATAAACTTAATATTTTACCAATAATCTCTCTTGGTTTTGTTTTTTGATGATGGTGATGATGACTTTTTTTATCTGGTTTCATTAACGCAAAATTAATGAAGCAAAATAAAACAATTATCATCCCAACTATAACAGCATATGTTGTTGGTAAAATATTTAATTTAAAAATAAAAAATAATAAAATTAATGTTGCAATGACCTGTATTCCTAATATTACGGGCCATGAAATAACTTTTTTAATTTTTTTCATATAAGTACCTTCTCTCTACTTTACTAAATTAGATATATGATTCAACACCTGATCATGTAAGTCTTCTCGATCTAAGGCAAAATCAATTGTTGTTATAATATTTGTATTATTTTTCTTTCCATTACTGGAATTTTTTTGCTCAACGCTAAAGCTGTATGGTCACCACGCGCATAGCACGTGGTATTAGTAAATAAAAAATAAACTGTATTATTTTTCATTTTATTTTTAATAAAAGACCTCTTTTATCATAACTACGATATTAAGGTGCTAAAAGAGATTGAATAACCATCTTCATTTCTTTTTTTTCAACAATATACTCGTAATCAAAATAGAAAGTTGAGGATATAACTATGAGTACTGAAAAATCTAGAAAAGTTTCTTTAGTTTATTTTATTAATCAATTTGGTCAAGAAAACCAACAAATTAATTTCTTTTTGAATTTAAAATGGCCTATTAGCTTTTCTTGCGACAAATGTGATTGTCATGATTATTACTTAGTCAAAAGAAAAAATGTTAAGAATGGCTATCTCCTTATTTGTAAAAAATGTGGACGTCAACATTCTTTGTTAGCTAATACTATTTTCAGGATTTTAATCTGCCTTTACTTAAAATTCTCATTGGTTTGTATGTTTTCTTTAATTCCAATAACGGAGTTAATGGTAGTCAATTAGCCAATTATATGGATGTTAATGTGAAAACTGCACGTAAATTCTGTAAAAAATGTAAGAGTTTAATGGCTGAAAATAATAATTCTAAGATTCTGCAAAGCTCATTTTATGAGATTGATATTCTTGAAATCGGCGGGCATCATAAAGGAAAACATGGAAAAGGCTCTGAAAATAAGCAATCCACACTTTTAGTATTGTCAACTTTGGAAGATAATAACTATCCTCAATATGTTAAACTTCATACTTTACTAAATTATAAAGGTTAACCTACTGAAAATTATCTCAAAGAAAAATGCCTATTTGATTCAACGACAATAATCAACGGTGATAGAGACAAAGCTTTTTTTGTTTAGAAAAACTGGCACATTTAGGAAATATTGCAATAGATTATACAAAGAAAAATCATAAATTAAAATCGTTGAATACATTTGCGTATAATATTCAATCTAACATCTATCATTTACATAAATCAGAAAAAAGACGAGATTTACCATTATTTTTAGCTGAACAAGAATGGAAAACAAATCATCGTTATTCAGATAAAAAGATTATGGATAAAATGAAAAAATATATTAGTATGTCAACACCTATTACCTTCAAACAAATAACAAATTCAGTACTTGCTTATGAAAAACAATTCTTACTGCTTAATGTGAGAAAGGTGGTCTTTTATTTTATTTTTTTTAAATTAAAGAATAGACTTATTGATAATATTATCTCACCTACGGCTGCTGCTATTGAAACACCATATATATCATACAAATATCCTAATAAAATATCTGATATAATTATTGCAATACATCCAATCATTAATGATTTACTATAACTCTTTTGATTCCCACTTGCTACAAGAATTTGAACACCCAGAAAGTTATTAATAACAGCAAATAAAAATTGAATTGTTAACGGAATAATTATTATAGAATAATTTACATAAGTACTTCCAAATAGTAATCCTACTATAAACTCTCTTAAAAAAATAATTATAAAAACTCCTAAAACAAACAATAAAAATATTGGTAAACATATTTTTTTTACGAATGTTACTCCATTTTCAAATCCGTCTTTAAATTTTGTACTAATGTATGGATAAATTGCTTGAGAAATTGGAGAAAAAAACATTGTTAATACATATGGTATTTTATAAATGGCCGAAAAAATACCCGTTATATATGCAGTAGAAAAAATTCCTAATATGGTTGTGCCAAAACCACTAAATATTTTTGTCATCGCTGCTGATACAAATAAATATTTTGCTTCATTTATTTCTTTTTTAATATCATTAATATTTGAAAAACTAAAACAAAGATTATATTTTTTCTTTGCGACTACCATACTAATACAACTAGATAAAAATAAAGTAATAGAATATAATACACAATACAAATAAACATCATTTGCAGATTTTACTAATATAAAAATTAAGAAAACCGATATAACTCTTGAAACAGTATTAATAATTGTAATAAATTTCATGTCTTGTTTTCCTTGAAACAACCATGTCAACTGAAATGTTGTTCCTAGAATCATTATAAAAAGTAACAACATGCAAATGTATGTCTGATAATTAAATTCAGATAATATAGAAATTATGTTTAAAAACAAAAATGATATGATAAACAAAATAATTCTAGATGAAATAATATTGTTAAATAACTTATTTAATTCTTGATGATTTTCGATTAAAGCTGTTTTTCTTGCACCACTTAATCCAAATCCAAATTCAACTAAAACTTGAAAATACAGTATCCAATTTAATGCAATGGAAAATATTCCATATTGCTCAGCTCCTAAAATTCTCGTTATATAGGGTATCGTTAATACTGGTATTACAGTATTAACAAGTTGCAATATTGATAACCAAATTCCATTTCTAAATACTTTCGATGATATAATTTTTTTTACCTTAAAGCTCATACTCATATAATATATTTCCTTTACTATAAAACTATTTTTTATTGAAAAAGTTTATAATCGTATCAGTTATTATTTTTGATGCATTACCATCTCCATATGGATTTGTAGCACAACTCATTTTCTTATACTCATTTTTATCAGTTAGTAATAACTTTGCTTCCTTATAAATATTTTCCTCATCGGTTCCTACTAATTTTAACGTTCCTGCTTCAACACCCTCTGGCCTTTCTGTAGTATCTCGTAAAACTAAAACTGGTTTTCCTAAACTAGGAGCCTCTTCTTGAACCCCTCCGCTATCTGACATTATCATATAACAATTATTAATAAAATTATGAAAATCAAATACTTCAAGTGGTTCAATTAGTTTAATTCTATCACAACCATCAAAAACCTCATGTGCTATATTTCTAACAAGTGGATTCATGTGGACTGGATAAAGTACCTTAACATTTTTAAACTCATCAATAATTTTTCTGACAGCTTTGAATATATTTTTCATTGGTTCACCTTGATTTTCTCTTCTATGTGCAGTTAACAATATTAATTTTTCATTGTCTTTTATCCAATTTAATTCAGGATGAGTATAATTATTTGTAACTGTGGTTTTCATTGCATCTATAGCAGTATTACCAGTAACAAATATTTTTGAGTTCTCTATATTCTCTTTTATTAAATTATTTTTACTTAAATTTGTAGGTGCAAAATAAATATCCGCCATGCAATCAACCATTTGTCGGTTCATTTCTTCAGGAAAAGGACTATATTTATCATTCGTTCTCAATCCTGCTTCAACATGACCTATAGCTATTTGATTATAAAAAGCAGCTAAAGCTCCAGCAAACGATGTTGTAGTGTCACCATGAACTAATATAATATCTGGTTTTACATCCTTTATCACATTTTCTAAACCAGTTAAAACATTTGAAGTTATATCAGTTAAACTTTGTCCAGGTTTCATTATATTTAAATCATAATCTGGTATAATATTAAACGTTTCTAAAACTTGATCTAGCATTTGTCTATGTTGCGCAGTAACACAAATAATACTCTTAATTTCTTTCCTACTTTTTAATTCATTAACTAATGGGGCCATTTTAATTGCTTCGGGTCTTGTACCAAAAACACTCAAAACTTTTATCATCTTAATTTTTCTCCTCCTTATAAACTTAAAAAATCTTTTGATTCATTTGAATAGTTCTCTATTATACTATTAGTTTTAGTAAAATCTATATCATTGAGACTAATATTATCATTTTCAACATATACATATCGATGTTCAAGAGCCAACTTATCCAGCAAGCTTAATCTTCTTTTATCTGTTAAATTACTTTTTGAATCAACACAGGTAAAATTTTTATTTAATATAGTTGAAAATGAGGTTCCATGAAAAGAGTCTGTACAAATATATTCAGCATTTTGAAACAATTTTAAAAAATCACAGGGTCCACAATCAACAATCGTATCTCTCTTTAAACTGTTAAAATTGTATCCGGCATTGATAAATATTATTTTTAATTTTTTCTCTTTTGCAATTTTTTTTGCCACCTTTATAGATTTTCTCATATAATCCTTATGAATAAAATAGCATAATAGATATCTTCCGTTAATTTTATAATTATCTTCAATATGATTTAAAATTTCTATCCATTTATTTTTTGATAATAAAAATACTGGATCACAAACAATGTCTGTTTCTAATCCTGTACTTTCTTCAAAAACGTCTTTATCTCCGCTCTCTCTTAAAGAAATTTTATTAAAATCAATAAGATATTTTTTTAATATTTTTAATTCTTTTTCTTTTGCATTTCCTAAACTTGCCGCATATGCAATTTTCTTTGCAGAGGTTTCAAAAGGAAAAACAAAGCTTAAATCAAAATCATTTATATTAGGATTGAAAACTTGATCACTTCCTGAAATAATATAATCATATTTCTTTAAATCTACTAGTTTTTTTAAATCTTTCAAATTAGACACCTTTTTGGTCTCTAATAAGTATTCCTTTCTAAAAGATAAAAATTTATTATACTTTATCTTTCTCTTTTTATTTATTGGAAAAAAAAGTAAACTCCGTATTTTTCCCTTTAAGCCATTTGACAAGCTATTGTTTATTTCTTGCTTGTCACTTACAAAGTTAATAATCTCAACAGAATATCCAATATTTTTTAAATATTCCTGGAGAGCATAACATTGTAAAACCGATCCATAATTTTGTGCAAAATGATATGTAATAATACCTATTTTCATCTTAATCTCCCTTTTTTATAATTTTTTTTATTTGTTGCTTAATATTATATTTCAAACAACATATATTCACAATTGTCTTAAAAGACAAATTCGTGCTTAACAATTTATAACTATAATTTCTAGAATATGGTCTTTTAACAGATCTATTGAATGGAATATTAGTTTTTAAACAATTATCATCAATTTCTTCAACTACTGCATATTTATCAATATTTTTAAAAAAATCATTTGATAATTTTGAATTTAGAACTACAACAGAAACCCCTTTTTCATAATCAAAAATTTTTTTATTCATATCATATTTCCATAAGTCACCTATTGTAAAATCTGCAATCCTATTTTTTTGAGTAAAATTACATTTATAACACGATTCACGTAAAAAAATTTGATTTTGAAATGATTTTGTTAAAATATCCCTAGAACCCTTTAAGTATTCAATATTACCATTTTCAAAAACATACTTATTTAAATAATTTCTACCTACATATTGATCTTTAGACCTAAATTTATGTTCTATAATTTTTGAATTATATTTTTTTTCTAATTCTATATATGACCTTTTTACTACTCTTTCATTAGGTGCACCCTGACATATTATTTCAACTGTTACCAACTTATTTTTAAATTTTTTTCTAAATTTTATTTCTATTGCTGCAACTTGGCAAGGAGTACCAGAAAATAGAAAATAATTATTTGAATTTAGTTTTTCGATTTTATCATAGATTTCAGAAGTGAGTACACATTGATAATATTTCGATCCTGCAATTAAACCAATATCTTCTTCTCTATTAATAATAATAAAGCTCAATTTCCCATTTATCTGTGAAACACCACAAACATTACCATTAAGATTCATAACACTTAATGCAATAGCAGCAAATGCTCCTCCAGATGCACATTTTTTTAATAGATCTTGATTTTTCAATTGTAAAGCAAATACTTTTTGTTTATTTTCACATATTTTTTTTCTGTAAGGACAAAAAATATTACAAACATTACAATTAATACAGTCTTCTTTTCTTTCTACTTTTGGAAATAAAAAACCCTCATCATCTTCATACATTTCAATGCACTTCTTTGGACATATTTCTTTGCAAAGCGAACATCCTGTACACTTTTTTTTATCGTAAATTAACATAAATATGAACTTTTCCCCCTCTACTCTAATTTTTTTCTTCTATGTATTCCTTTAAAAATAATCATTAGCATCATAATGATTAAAACAGTAAAATATATATCCATGCTTTGTGTCAGTAATACAGATATCAATAACATGCCTAGTCCTTTTATATCTACATCAGATGTTTTATCTAAATATTTACAAATTAAGCATAAAGAAAAAATAGCAAAAAAGAATCCAAAATACGAAAAATTACATAAACACATCTCTAACCAACTTGGTGTTGTACCAGCAGGTAAATTTGTTATAGGAAGATTTAAAATGGAGCCTGTCAAATACATATAATGTGGATACGGCTTGTTAGCCCACATCTTTCTTGGTAATAATTCGAAAATCAAACCTAAAAAGCTTTGCCCCCTATACTCAAGAATAGGAGTTTTTTCAATAAATTCCTGATTAATGACATACTTAATAACATCATCTCTACCAAAATCTACCCTCAACATATCATAAACACTATTTTCCGATTGAACTTTTGAAGGTTTCAATACTGATAAATATACTCCCGAAAACATTATTAAACTAATTATAACTATAGGTAATATTAAAAAAATTCTTTTTCTCGTTTTTCTATTTAAATTCATGTTAGTTAAATAAAATAGTAATAATATTAATATATTTGCAAAAATAAACCTTTTCCCCGATATCCACGCAACAATAAAAAAATATAAAAAACTTAAAATTAATTTCTTTTTAGAAATATTTTGTTTAAAATATATTGAAAAATAAACAAATAAACTCATTAACAACAATGGTGTTACCCATTTATTAGAAGATACTTCCGACAATCCCCTATTTTGAGTAGTATTGTATACCATATAATTTAATAAGGTTCCATTACAAATTATTAAAATAAGCGGGCTTAGAATTAACGCCCAGCGTATTATTTTATATTTTTTTAAAAACATTATAAAGGAATTATTCTGAATAGTAACTTTCTTTTTATATTTTTTTCTTCTACTTTCAAACAAATATAAACATACTATTGTTATTAATATATATATATCATAAATTATTCCTACTACTTCATTTTTCATAGGATTAATAAATGGTTTATACCAATATTGTGAAATATATGTAGGAATTCCTATAATATAATTACATAATATAGGGATAACACAAAAAACAAATATTATCAAAATAGCATAATTTGCTACAGAAGCATTTTTTTCAAAACATATTCTTTTGTAAGCATAGAAAGAAAAAATGCATCCCATTATAATTAATGTAAAATCAAATAATATCATGATTCTACCTCTTTATTTCTTCTATAAGATGTTCCATTGTCAAGTAATTATCTGTAGAATCAAAAAATGCAAAAGCATTTTTTTTATACTCATCATAGTTTTCATCAATATCATCTATTGCTTTTTTTATATATTCCTTTTTTAAAATTATGCATTTACCAGCTTTCATATTTCCAACTGTGTTTGTAAGTCCTGGAATGTTGTTACAAATAATAGGTACTCCAAATCCCGAATATTCATAAATTTTATTTGGTGCACAAAAAACCTTATTCAAACTATCAGGTCTATAATAAGCTATGCCAATATGTGCTCTTTTTGTAATTTCTAAATGTAACGGCGCTGGGATATACTTTATATAAATTAAATCATCATAATATTTTTTTATTTCATCTATACAACCGTATTTATCAATTCCCATTAATACAAATTTGTAATGATTACGTGTTGTATTTAATGATTTAGCAATTTCAATTAACTCCTCTTTGTTTTGTAATATTCCTTGATAGAGAATAAACTTTGTATTTCCTATTTTATTCAAAGCTTCATCTAATTGATTACTTTTTAAATCGGCAGTAATTTTTACAGGTTTGTAAGGTTTATTAGGAAATATATATGGTAACTCTTTCAATTTCCACCAAGACTGTTGCAAATATGCTCTTGTTTGTTCACAAACACAAACAGCTTTTGCATTTTGCATTATTTTCTTTAAGAAAAACAATTTAATTTTAAATTCATCTAATAATTCTAATACAAAACAAACATATGATTTTGAGCCAATCATTCCTAACAATGGCAATACACTTTCAGCTGTCCCAAACCAAAATAATGTGTTATCTCCATATCCTTTAAAAATTTTTTTCATTGAATTTCTATAATTTAGCCATATTTTTATTTTTTTTAATTTTGTACTATTATCATCGCTTATATTAGGTATTCTAATACAATTAATTCCTTCATTTTTCAAAATTTTCAATATTGCTTCATTTGACGTCCCATATAATACTTCTACGTTTTCTCCCATGTCATTTAACATCCTTATTTGCGAAATACAAGGTGGGTAATAATGTAATTGATTTTTCACTACATATACTATTTTTTCCATATTATTCTCCTTTAATTTTTATATAAACATCAATTAAATTAGGTATATAATTAGCTTCAAAACTAAAATTAAAATTCCTTAACTCTTTATTTTTTATTATATCAATTAACGAATCTAAATCATCATATAAAAATCCTGATTCATTTTCAACAATTTGATCTTTAGCAGCACATTGCGACCAAACTATACACGGTAGTCCCATCATAAGTGCTTCCATTGTAGTTAAAGGTGAGCCTTCATATAGTCTTGTCGTAAAGACTAAATATCTTGCCTTCTTCATATACATTTTTACTTCCATAGCATTTTTCCATCCCACAAATTTAATTTTTGGATATTTCTTTTCTAACTTGGTTTTCTCTGGTCCATCACCTACAACAATTCCTTTTTTTCCAGCGATGGAAACTGCTTTGCAAAAGTCCTCCACACCTTTCTCTAGAGACAATCTACTAACATTTAAATAGTAATCATTTTCTTTAAAATTATCATTTGTTATTCTTTCATCAAAATCGATTGGATTAGATATAGGATAAATTTTAATATTTGAATTTAATGTTGTTTTTAAAATTTTTTCACTAAATGTAGATATAGAAATTACGTTCTCTAACTTATCATTCAATCTTATTATTTTATTTTGAACAAATTGTCTTATGATTCTATAAATTTTAAAGGCATAATTTCTAGAATCACAATTGCATCTAATACATTTCCAAGATAACGGTTTAAAATAACATGTCCTATTTTTTTTATAATTATAGTATCCCCCGTTAGGGCAAGCCGTAAAATAATCATGCATAGTTAATACAACTTTAAAATTATTCTTAAATACAACATTAAATATGCTGCTTGACAAAATCTTTGTCCATCCATGAATATGAATAATTGTATTGTTTCTATCTAATGTTTGTAATAGTTTATTTAGTTCTTTTTTTGCTTTGTAATTATAAATTCCATTTATGCATCCCCTTAATCTATTACTATCTTTTAAAGCTTCGCCTTGATTTGTACAAAACTTTTTTACACTTTTGTGCAATGAAGAACTATCATTATGCACTCCTGAAAAAAAATAAATATTGACATCATCGCAATGTTCAACAAGCATATTAGCCGTGTCTATTGCAACTTTACTTGCACCTCCCTGCGTATAATCAAAATCATTTACTATGACAATATTTGTTCCTTTAGGAAGTCGATCACTATTCACATTTTTCATTTTATCTCTTTCCCACTTTCATTCCAATCAATCTTGCAACCATATTAAACGGAAACTTGCAAATCACTTTGATGTTTTTATCTTGAATGGCTTTTTTTAAAATATATACAGCCATTCCTCCACCAGCTTGATTTGTTCCAAATTTATTAATATATGGTTCTTGTTTAAAAAATTGACCAAATAATTTGTATCTTTGATAAGTTTCTTTAAGTGTAAAATCATGAGAATGTATAACTTCTGATTTAGCACAATATTTTATTCTGTAATCATTCATAATCAATTTATATGCAATGTACATATCTTCATTAGTTGGTAATTTTTTTTGATCATATCCTTTTAATTTTTTAAATATACTTTCATTTATTGCTGATGATGCATCAGAGAAAAAGAAAGTATTTAATCCTAAAGTATCAATACTATTTTTATCTTTAATTATTGATTGATCTGGATAATTTCTTTCTCTTGTATATTTCTCTATCGAATTATTGTTACATAATTGTCTGCTATAAGATGCTTCACATTCACCAATTGCAATTGGATTTGTAAGTTCATACAACCAGTCATTTCTTTCAATTTTTACATCTTGAGTAATAAATACAAGAATATCACCATCACATGCCATTGCTGCTTTTTCTCTAGTTAAACTATGCGAAAAATCTTTTGGTTCAATAATTTCATATTTAGCACCTAATTCTTTTAGAATACTTTCAGATTGATCATTTGTTCTTGTTAAAACATAATTAATACTGTTTATTTCTACATTTTCTTGTTTAAGTAAAGAACTATGCAAACCCCTAATGTATTTTTCTCCTTTATACAACGGACAAATAATATCTATTTTCACTACTTTGCACCTTCCTTTTTAAGAACTGACAAAATAGTTTTAAAGAAAATCTTAATATCTAATAATAATGAACAATGATCTATGTAATATAATTCAAGCTTAATTCTATCTTCATATGTCGTAGCACTTCTACCATTAGCTGCCCAATATCCTGTAAGTCCAGGCTTTACTGATAAGAATTTAGCTTTTTGGTTACCATATTTTTCAATTTCATCATTAACTACTGGTCTAGGTCCAATAACAGACATATCTCCTTTTAGAATATTAATAATTTGTGGTAATTCATCTAAAGATGTTTTTCTTAAGAAATTACCTATTTTAGTAATTCTAGGATCATTTTCTAATTTAAAGTTTTCATCCCATTCTTGTTTTTGTTCATCAGATAGTGTTTGATAAAATTCATCAAAAGTTTTATATTTATTGGTCATACTTCTAAATTTATAAATGTAGATATCTTTATTCATATGACCTATTCTTTTATGCTTATAGAAGACATTTCCATGATCTTCTTTCTTTATTAAGATTGCTATTAATAAGAAGACTGGTGATAAAATAATCAACCCTAATAAAGAAAGAATAATATCTATGCATCTTTTAATAAAAAAGAAAATTGGTTTTTCCTTTTCTGTATCATACCATTCATCAACTAATATTTCCTCTAAAACTTGCTCTTGATTAAGAGTTTCCATATTCATACCCCTCCCTAAATAAAACATAAAAACTATGTTTTACTAATAATTTCTAGACCTACTTGTACTCTTGTAATCTTTCCAAGTAGTTCTACATCGACATAAGCGATTCGCTTATGTCGATCTATCTTTGTGATATATCCTTCCAGATTCATTAAAGGGCCATCTGTAATAATAATCTTATCATTTTCGATAACACCACAAGACATATCAACCACATGATTTCTATTAGAAAACTTTGTTAGAAACATGGCTTCTTGAGGATAAATAGGATAGATGTCTTCTCCATCATTTCCTAAAAGCTTGGTAAGATCTGGTATCTTTTTAAGTTCTGTATAAAGTTGTTCAACTTTATCAGTAATCATAAAGATATATCCCTTAAAAAGAATATCATCGACAATATGCCAACTTCCTTGATATTTCTTTTTCTTTTTCGTGATTGGAATAAAACAATCAAGTAAAATACCATGATCAATATAGAACTGACATTTCTTAACGATTTCTTCTTCTTTTCCTGTTCTTACTTGAACAACATACCAATTGTCAAACATACAATAACCTCCATTTGAGCATGCTTCGCCCATCCAATAACTCTATTGGACTCTTTTCTAATATATAAGATAAGAGAAAACAACGCGACACAGCGACGATTATTTTCTATTTATCTTTTGTCATCATGATTACTTTCAAATTTATTAAACCTTCTTTTACGTGTACTACATAATGTAAAAAGCTTTGATAAAATTATACTTATTTCTTTTAATATAAATATTCTTTTTATTCCAAAAAAACTTTTCTATGTACATATTTGTCCCCCCCCTCCCTCAATTTTTAAAGTTAATACGACGTATTTTGGAGTTCATCTATAATCAGCCGTATTATACCGTGATTTTTTAAATTATCAATAAATAATTACTGAACGGTCGATTTTTATAACCAAGCGGTCAAATTTATGACTTTTCCTTTTCTTATATAATAATACTTCTATAAAAAAATCTAATTCTGTTGATTTTTAAAGGCTTTTGTTAGATAATGAGCATCGACGTAGTATCTATAATTGTTTATAAAAATATGTATTAAAGGAGATTAAGTAATGGATAATCAAGAAATCCAAAATGAAGAGATTGAAATTAATTTAGCTGAATTGTTTCAAGTATTAAAAGAACATTTACATATCATTATTATTTCAACATTGATTTGTGCTATATTAGTGGGAGCTTTTACTATTTTCTTTGTTAGTAAAAAATATGAATCAACGGCTCGTATTTTCCCAAAACCAGAAGTTAACGAAGGAATCGTTGACTATTCACAAATTAACTCAAATAATTCGATGACTAAAAACTATGTAGCTTTACTTGGAGGAAACAATATTCAAAGTAAAGTTGCTAAAGAATTAAACGTTGATACAAATGTTGTTTCTTCTGCTTTATCTATTTCAAATGAAACAGATACCCAAATTATTTCTATTTCAGCAACAACAACTGATCCACAACTCAGTAAAAAAATTGTTGATACAACGGTTAATGTCTTCACAAATGAAGTGAAAGAAACTTTAAATATCAACAATATTACAACAGTTGATGATGCAAAACTTCAAACATCACCTGTTTCACCAAGTGTTCCTAAAAATATAGTTATTGGTGGTTTAGTAGGTGCTATTTTAAGTATTGGTATTATCTTTATTAGATTCATGTTAGATAATCGTTTACATACTAAAGAAGACGTTGAAAAATATTTAGAAATTCCAAATCTTGGCGTTATTCCTTATTTTGAGGATTAGTTATGGCTTTTATTGATATACATGGTCATTATGCATGGGATATAGATGATGGAATGCCATCACTTGAAGATGCTAAAAAGGCTTTAGAAAAAGCTAAAAATAATCGTATTTCTACGATTGTCGCAACACCTCATGTTGTTTCTGGAAAACATACTTTAAAAGATTTAGAAGTTATTAAAGATAGAATTCATGATTTAAAAGAGCTTGCTAAAGTTTACAATATTGAAGTTTTAGAAGGGTGTGAACTCTTTTTAAATCATGATTATCTAGAAGCACTTGAACAAAACATCTTTATACCTATTGAAAATACCCATTATTTACTTGTAGAATTTGATGTTAGAAAAGAATTAGGAAATGAAAATGAAGTAGAAGATCGTCTTTATGAAATTCAATATAAAGGATATACTCCCGTTATTGCTCATGTTGAAAGATACTTTAAAGATTCTTTAGATATCGAAAGAATTCAAGATTTTATAGATAATGGTTATCTTATTCAAGTTAATGCAACAAGCTTTTTGGGATATCATGGTAAACATGCTCAAAAGTTTGCTTATCAACTATTAAATCAAGGATTACTTCATGTAATTGCAACGGATACTCATCGTTGTGACGGACATCGTTCTCCTTGTTTACAAGAAGTCTTTGATTTACTTGTAAAGAAATATAGTTATGAAGATATTCATACATTAATGTATGAAAATCCTCTACATATCATCAACAATGAAGAAGTTGATCCTATTGAAGGAAAAACATCCTTCTTTAAAAAAATATTTAAAAGGAGATAATTATGGCAAAAAAAACGAGTAAAAGAAAAACATTAAATATTTTAGATAAAAATAAAAAACATAGCCAATTTGATTATACTGAAATCTTTCGTCATATTCGTACAAACATTGAATTTTCTACAGTAGACAAAGACATTAAATCAATTTGTATTACTTCATCACAAGCTGGTGAAGCAAAAACAACACTATCTATTAACCTTGCTTATATTTTTGCAACAAAATATAATAGAGTTTTATTAATTGATTGTGATTTAAGAAAAAATACTTTACATAAATATATGGGATTATCAAACAAACATGGTTTAACAGATGCTTTACTTGAATATCGTCAAACTAAAAAATTAAATGTTGAATACTTCCAAAGTGTAAAAGATTCTTCTTTTGCAGGTACTATGGCTGTTTTAACAAGTGGGATTCATATTCCTAATCCTTCTGAATTATTAGGATCACATGTATTTAAAGATTATATTAATGAATTAAAGAAATCCTTTGATTTCATTATTATTGACTGTGCTCCTGTTGGAATGATATCTGATGCCATTCCTGTAGGAAATGCCGTTGACGGGACTATTTTTGCTATTTCTTCACAAGATACTAATAAAAAAGATGCTGCAAATTGTGTAAAACTACTTCAAAGAAATAATGTAAACGTTTTAGGAAGTGTTTTAACAAAAGCAAAATCTCTATCTGGTAGTCATTACTACTATTACTAATATGAAAAAAGTTACTTTTTCTATTACTGTTGTTGTTTTACTTGCTATGATTGTTGGTTTAATTGGTTATGACCGTTTTTCAACAAGTCAAAACGCTAAAAAATACCAATTAGAAGAAAAAACAACAACTACAACAAAAGAAGAAACAACAAAAACAAAAACAAAAAAGGAAAAAAATAGTCAACGTATTTATTGTATTGGTGATAGCTTTACCTTGGGAAGTGAATTTGCTAGTTACCCACTTAATTTAGAATCACTTACAAATAGTGAAATTATTAAATTCGGTGGAAACCAAGATACAACTTATGATTTATCTATTCGTGTAGGAAGAACAAAGATTTTCGCTAATAATATCACCATCCCTGGTGATAAAGAAGCTGTAGACCTTACTTTCTATAATGAAAAAGGTGAACAAGTAGAAGCTTTAAAAAATAGTGGATCAAACTTCGATGAAGTTACCATTCAAGGTATTAAAGGAACTTTAGCTTACGATTCATCTCGTAATATTCATACATTTACAAGAGACAAATCTGGAAAAGCTGTTACCCTAACAGCTCCTGCACAAATCGAAGCAACACTTCCTGAATTCAATGAAAATGATATCGTTATTATCTTTTCTGGAAACTATGATAAACAAAACAACCAAGATGTTTATCGTACAATCACTTATCAAAGAGCTATTTTAAACCAAATTAAAACACAAAAATATATTGTTGTATCAATGACATCAAAAAGACAAAACAACCTTGTAAGAGACGATAATAACATCTTAAAAGAAGAACATAAAGATCACTTCTTAGACTTTAGAACTTATCTTCTTACAAATGGCTTAAAAGATGCAAATATTACAGCTACTGAACAAGATCAAAAAGATCTTACAAATAGCTATATCCCATCAAGTCTTCTAAAAGAAGACAAATTCGCAGGTAATGATACATTCAATCAATTACTTACAAACCAAGTCTATCAAAAATTACAAGAACTACACTATATCAAATAGAAAATAATAATTAATCAAATTATTTAGTGTACTTTGTAAGAAATATTTTTGAAAATTAACAACACTATAACAATTAAAAAAAGTTAACAAAAAGAGAACAATCGTTAATTGCGAACCGTTCTCTTTTTAAATGTAATATCTTTTATTAAACCTAATTATAAAATATAACAACTTGTAAATGTAATTTTTTTTGCTATTTTTTATCTGAAATTTTAAAATTTGAATCGCATGTTCTTAACCCATCGATATGCTCAAATAAATCAGGTTTTACAGGTGCTCCAAGTGGATCTAAAATAAAATCTATACCTTCTCTTCTTGCAAGCTTAGCTGCAGAAACGAAATCACTGTCTCCTGATATTAAAACAATTTGATCTACTTGCTTTTTATATGCTAATGAAGCAATATCTAACCCAATCCTCATATCTACTCCCTTTTGTTCAATTTGAAGAATACAATCTTTTTCTTCTAAATATTCAAATTTAATAGTACCATTACATAATTTTTTAAATGTTTTTTCTGTTAATGAATAATGAGCTTGTCCTTCCGCCAATTGCCCATATCTCAATGCAAATTTTCTTTTTTCTTTTAGAAAATCAAAAAATTCTGTTGCCCATTTATATGTATCCGTTTTAGATAAATCAACTTGTTTTTTTGTTAAAGGATTATATATATTTTTAGAAACTGGTAAACAATCATAATAAAAAATTCTATATAATCTATGAGATGTCTGAATTCCATATATTTTTTCGTTTAAATGTCTTTTACAATATGATTCTAATTCATCAGCTCTTTCTTTTGGAGATTTATCTCCTAACCGAGCATAAGCTCTATGTCTATAAAATCCTCCATCTACCAATATTGCTGTTACTATTGTATCTTTTACAAATTATTTACCTTTTGACATAATTTTCTCCTTTTTATAAAATAAAAGCTCTAGTCTCACCTGAACCCTTATAACGGGAGGTTACTACTAAAGCTTAGTTAATAACTTGTGCACTCATTAAGTACACTTATATGTTATGCTCATTTTTATAAAAAATCAACAAAATTTATAAAAATATACAATTCCAGATTATTTTTCTTTCCATCTTGATTTTTTTCTCCTAAAATCAGTTTTTGAAATAAAGGTGAAAAATCAACATCTTTAATGGCTCCATATTGTGAAACAAAATAGTTTTTCATATAATCATCTGATTTTCTAACCCCCATCTTACCAGCTGTTTTAAAATCTGAAAGAGAATAAAGTTCACTTATATTATCATTGTTTCTTTTAACAAACTTTATCTCATCTCTTCTAAATAAATTATTATTTAAAAAGATAGGGTAATGAGTATTTTGGCTTTACAAAAAAAGAAATCTTACAATTATTAAAAGATTATAATCTAACAGATTATGTAGATGAAGTTAAAGAATGGTATGATGGTTATTTATTTGGAAACATCGAAATCTATAATCCTTGGAGTACACTTATGTATGTTGATTGTAAATTAAATAGCTCAGATAACAAACCTATTTCCTTCTGGGCAAATACCAGTGGAAATGATCTTGTTGTCAACTATATTCAAAATGGCAGTGATGAACTTCATGAAGAATTTGAACAACTCATTCAAGGAAAGTCTTTAACGAAATATATCAAACCTGAACTTACTTATCGAGAAATGGATAATATTAATAATATCTATAGTTTTCTTTTACTTACAGGATATTTAAAGATAAAAGAAGATTTAGGAGAAAATAAGTATAAACTGATTATTCCCAATAAAGAAGTCTATGAAATCTATAAACAAACATTCATGTCTTATTTTGAAGACTATACTTTTGTAAGAAAAGAAAATCTTTATCAAAGTCTTGTTAAAGGAGACGTTGATCAAGCAAATGAAATACTAGGAGATATCTTATCCAGAAGTATTAGTTACTTTGATAATGAAGAATCTTTCTATCATGGTTTTCTATTAGGACTCTTTAGTGGTAAAAAGACCAAATCAAATCGAGAAGCGGTGCATGGAAGATTTGATTTATGTATCTTTCCTAAACAAATCTTTCAGACAGCACTAATCTTAGAATGTAAACATTCTAAGAGTGTTAAGGATTTAATTAAGGATTCCAGTGAAGGAGCCCAACAAATCATTGATAATAAATATGAAGAAGAAATCATCAATGAGGGATATCTTCATGTAAAAGGATATGGCATATCCTTTTATAAGAAATACTGTTATATTGTAAAAGTGCAAGCTTAAGCCTGCACTTTT
>OLPG01001013.1_pt1 | contig 25294 bp, 22 predicted proteins | sample 1672311 | NCBI WGS metagenome assembly OLPG01 (sample SAMEA3136670, study PRJEB25190) | human gut metagenome | biome: human gut; feature: human-associated habitat; material: faeces | place: Austria | collected 2013 | reverse complement strand
ACTGTGCGAAGGCTGGTATCCAGCAGGAGATTCGTAAGAGAGAGCATTACGAGAAACCAAGCGTAAAACGTAAAAAGAAATCTGAAGCAGCTAGAAAACGTAAATACAACTAGTTCGAAGTTAATTGAAAGGACACTTCTGTGGAAGTGTCCTTTTGTCGTGTTTTTAGAATGTCGAGGGCATTCTTGTATTGAATGCTTATGTCCGATTTACAAACTCCGGGAAAAATATCATCGCAGGGAATCTTAAACTGCGGGATACTTTTCCCGGAGTTTTTTGCTTTGTGCATGCAGACAAAAGTTCTAACAAAATAGCAATGGCATATATTAGACTATGGCAGTGAAACAGGCTGCTGAATGGAGTGATAAAGTGGAACAGATTTTGAAATTGTTTCCGGTGCATATCAGAAAAGTCATGGAACAGGCAGAGGTATTTCAACGATTGTCACAGAAACTGGAGGAAATCCGGGTGCGTGTAAATCAGCCATTGGAACTGGTTACCGCTGATGGGGCATACTTCCTGAATAATGGCGCACTGGTCAGGCAGACGGACAGGCAATGTCTGTCCGTATCGGAAGAAGATTTAAGGCAGATGAGTACCCTGATGTCTCGGTATTCGCTCTATGCCTATGAGGAAGAGATCCGGCAGGGATTTCTGACAGTGGAAGGAGGACATCGGATCGGTGTGTGTGGACAGGTCATGCAGCTGAATGGCAGGATAAACAGAATCTATCCGATCCTGTATCTGAACATTCGTATTGCCAGAGAGCGAAAGGCGTGTGGAGCATTGCTTTATAAGCAGTTGTGGCGGGAACAGGAACCGGAAAATACACTGTTACTGTCCGCACCCGGAAATGGAAAAACCACCTTGCTTCGTGATCTGATCCGGCTGTTTTCCAATGGAGACGAAGCGCATCCGGGAAAAAGAATCGGGCTGGTGGATGAACGGTCAGAGATTGCCGGTTGCCTTCATGGAATTCCGCAAAATGATCTGGGCATCCGGACAGATGTGCTGGATGGGTGCCCGAAAGTGGAAGGGATGATGCTGTTAATACGCAGTATGGCGCCTGAAATCCTTGCAGTGGATGAGATTGGCGGCAGAGAAGATTTTGCAGCAATGGAATATGCCATGCGCTGTGGCTGTCATCTGCTGGCAACGGTACATGCAGGAAGCCTGGAAGAACTGTTTCAAAAGCCAGGGTGGGACAAGTGCGGACAGGTGAAGTTATTCAGAAACTATGTAGTCATTTCAAAAGAGAACGGAGAACGCAGGTATACCGTATATGATGAACGCGGAATAAGCATTCTCCCTGCTTCAAGTGCGTAGAGCACTAAGCGGTGGGTAAGAGGATGCTTATGTCAGATCTTATTGTAATTCAATGTGACATTAAAAAGAAACAGGAGAGCAGGGACAGGATGTTGAAAGCAGCGGGGAGTATGTGTGTGCTGGCGGCGTGTATCGGCTTTGTACGGGAACTGCTCCGGACAGGCAGTTTACATAAGGAGTATCTGGAGGCATTGATTGAACTGACAGAACTGCTGTCAGCAGAAATCCGCTATGAACGGCTGCCGATACAGGAAGCTTTGCAGCAGATTCAGAAAAAAATAAGGCCGGAAATAGCTTTTGTGTTACGGCAGATGATAGATCAGATGAAAGATGGTACAGGAACGCCATTTTCGGAAATCTGGGAGCAGGCATTCCGGAAAGGAGGAAAGGAACTGTTTCTGACCGGAGAGGAGCTGGAAGAGGTATGTCGTATAGGAAAACATCTTGGATTTCTGGATCAGAGACAGCAGGAGGAGCATTTGCAGGGATGTCGGGAACGGCTGCAGCGTCTGCTGAGATTAAGGCAGAAGGAACTGGAGGAAAAGAAACATATGTACCGCTGTCTGGGGGTGGCAGCCGGGATTTTTGTGATTCTGATTCTGGTTTAGTCATTTACGGGGAGGATAGCGATGGATGTCAATTTATTGTTTAAAATAGCAGCGGTGGGGATACTGGTGACTGTGATCGGACAGGTTTTGAAGCACAGCGGAAGGGAGGAGCATGCATTTTTGGTCAGTCTTACAGGTCTGATCATAGTATTGTTCTGGATCGTGCCTTATATATACGATTTGTTTGACAAAATAAAACATCTGTTTTCCTTATGAAAAACCGAAAACAGACAACAAATAGAGGTGGAAGATCATGGGAATCATTCAGATCGCAATGATTGGAATCGGCGCGGTGGCACTGGCATTGATGGTAAAACAGCAGAAAAGTGAATATGCACTGTATCTGAGTCTGTCCGCAGTGGTTCTGATCCTTGTCTTTAGCATGAACCGTTTACAGGTTGTGATGGAGACCATCCGGAAAATAGAACAGTATACCGGAATAGATGTTGCTATGCTGAAAATTCTGGTGAAACTGATGGGCATTACCTATGTGGCAGAGTTTGCGTCCGGAATCTGCAAGGATGCGGGATTTTCAGCAATTGGAAGCCAGATCGAGATGTTTGCAAAGTTTTCAATCATGGCGGTCAGTGTACCGGTGCTTCTGACATTGCTGGAAACAATCGAAGGACTGCTGAGTACCTGGAAGTAAATCGGATGCAGCCTCCGGCGGGGCGCACATTGGCCGGTGGACAATGGTTTTGCACCGACCGAAACAGAATGTAGACTTGCAGAGATGCTGGGATTTGCGTGAGACAGGAGGGACAGGCATTGTATGCGAAGGAAAGCACGGCACAGCGTATATGGAATCACAAAAACAGATACAGATGGTGCATGATATTTTTGCTTTTGAGCGTGTTCGTTGTGTGGTTTTGTGTTCCAAAACAGGTACGGGCGGCCCAGAATATTGCGCAGACAGAGGCCAGTCAGCAGGAAGAACTGCTGTCGGATCTGCCTTTGTCAGACATTCAGAAGGTGTTGGAGCAGAATACAGATACACAGGATCTGACCTTTCGGGAACTGGTCAGGCAGCTGATGCAGGACGGAGAGTATACGGATAAGCGGACGCTGGTGCGGCAGGTTTTTGATCGTGCATTTGGGGATGTAGCCGAAGGAAAACAGCTGTTTGTACAAATACTGCTTCTGACGGCGGCCTGTTCGTTTTTGCAGAATTTTATCCATGTGTTTGAGAACAGCCAGATTTCAAAAACAGGGTTTTATCTATATTTTTTACTGCTGATGGGGTTGTTGCTCCGGTCCTATCTGCTCATTCATGGAATTCTGGAAGATGTACTGGGACAAGTGATTGATTTTATGGAAGCATTGTTGCCCGCATTTTGCATGACGATGGTATTTTGCAGTCAGAAGGTAACTGCGGTAGGATTTTATCAACTGTCTCTGATCGTGATTTATCTGATTGACCGGGTACTTCTGTATATTGTAATACCGGCGATCCATGTCTATGTGGTGCTTCAGATGTTGAACTGTATGACGGAGGAAAAACTGATTTCCAGAATGACAGTCCTGCTGAAACGGGGACTTATCTGGGTAATGCGTCTGCTGCTGGCAGGAGTGACGGGAATGAATGTGATCGAACGGATGATTGCCCCTTCTGTGGATAATCTGAAAAAAATGTCGGTGACACAGACCATCAGCATGTTGCCGGGACTTGGAAATACAGCACAGGCGGTGGGAAATATTTTCTTTGGATCGGCGGTGGTGATCCGAAACGGAATAGGAACGGCTGCAATGATCGTGCTTGTGTGCCTGGCGCTAGGGCCATTACTGAAAATGCTGGTGTTTTCTGTTTTCTATAAAGTGGCAGGAGCACTTTCGGAGCCATTTTCCGATAAACGGATCTGTGGCTGTATTGATTGTGTGGGGGATGGGGCATTACTTTTGTTTCGTGCGCTTGGAACCGGAATTTTATTATGTATGATAACGATAGCGGTGGTGGTGACGGCAATCATATGACAGAGATGCTGGAATGGGTAAAACGAATGATATTTCTTGGGATATTTCTGACGCTTTTGCTGCAGGTATTGCCGGCGAATGCTTATCGGAAATATGTGCGTTTTTTTGCAGGGATGGTGTTTGTAGTGACAGTTTTAAATCCATTATTTTCCGTGTTGGGACAGAAAAATGTAGAACAGAGGATGGAGCGGGAATTTGTCCGGGAAGATATCCTGCAGAGCAGGCAGCTGGATTTTTCGAATATGGAACGACAGCAGAAAACATATTATGAGCGACAGGTAAAGGAAGTGGTGGAGCAGATGGTAACAGAACTGGGAAATTCCTGCGGTGTGCCGGTGCAGAAAGTGGAAGTGACGCTGACGCAGGATACCGGTGCCGTTGCACAGGTGACCGTGTGGACGGCGGTTTCCGGGAAAACGATACAGCAGGAGATGCGCAGGCAGACGGCAGAAGCCTGTGGAATCGGAGAGCAGCAGGTGGAGGTGTATGGCAGCTGATGGATTGGAATGGTTTTCTGCGGGAGAAAAAGTGGAAACATGTGAAAAAGGATCAGTGGCTCATTTTGTTTCTGGCGGGTGTTCTGCTTCTGATCATTGCGATGCCTGCCGGCAGGAAAAACAGTACAACGACGAATATGGAGAAGAATACACAGAATAGTGAGAGTACAGTAACGGCGCAGGGCGTTTCTGATTATGAAACATATGGGGCGGCACTGGAACAGCGTCTGGAGATAATATTACAGAGGATGCGAGGGGTTGGTGATGTGCAGGTGATGATCACGTTCCGGGATCAGGGAGAATCCATAGTGGAAAAAGATGTGACGATGCGGGAGGATACGCAGGAGGGAGAGCAGAAGGAAGGGGAAACGGATACGGTCAATGGCGGATCCGGCAGCTGTGAGAACAGTGAAACGACGGTTTATGCCCGGTCTGACGGAGATGAAACCCCATTTGTGAACCGTGCGATCCTGCCCCAAATTGATGGTGTTCTGATCGTGGCGGAAGGCGGAGATGATTCCGAAGTGAGAAAAAATATTTCTGAGTCGGTGGAGGCATTATTCGGACTGGATGCACATAAAATAAAGATAGTTAAAATGAAAACGAAAGGAGATTCCAATTGAAGAAGATATTTCGCAAAAATCAGATTATTATTACCGCACTGGCTCTGATGATCGCTGTGGCAGGTTATATCAGTTACACAAGGGCAAATGTAGCAGAAAATGACGCAATCCAGACAGCAGGAGAAACCAATGATATTTCAGATGGCGAGCAGATTGGAGAAATATTTACGGATACGGAGGACAATACCCAGGCTGCCAGTGCAGCGGATGCGCAGGCAGAGGAACGCTCCGGGCAGGATACAGAAAACTCAGGGGCCGGATCTGAGGCCCAGACAGAGGCCGATGGGGGAAATGCAGAGGAAATACAGAATCCGGGAGAAACGGTGCAGACATCAGCCCAGGCACAGAGTCTGGCGTTTGCATCGGAGGTGAAATTAAACCGGGAGCAGGTGCGCTCTAAGAATAAGGAGACACTGATGGAAATCATCAATAATACATCCATTGCGGAGGCACAGAAACAGGATGCCATTGATTCTATGATCCAGATGACAGATGTTGCGGAAAAAGAAAATGCGGCAGAGATTTTGCTCGAAGCAAAAGGATTTTCCGATGTCGTGGTAAGTATTACGGACAATGAGGCAGACGTTGTACTCAATATGGGCGATGTCACCGATGCAAAGCGGGCACAGGTGGAGGATATCGTGAAGCGTAAAACCGGAATTTCTGCGGAAAATATCGTGATCACACCCTTGAGCCAGTAACTAATAATTCTGTAAAAAAGCGTTAAATGAGATTATTTGATGAACATAAAAAAGGGGAGTGTGTTATACTGTAAGCAGAAATGCGGATTGTGGATGTCCGCTTTACAATCTGCGGAAGCCAAATGCTTTTTCAGGAAAAATAAAACGAAGACAAGGGGGAACAGCAGATGAAACGTATATTTTTGATCGTTCTGGACAGTTTTGGGATCGGTGAGATGCCGGATGCAGCAAATTATGGGGATGAGGGCAGCAATACCCTTGGAACCGTGGCAAAAAGCCCGGAGTTTTCCATGCCGAATATGGCAAAGCTTGGATTATTTAATATTGACGGGGTGACGGCGAAAACGCCGTGTGCGAAGCCGGAAGGCATCGTTGCGCGTATGACGGAGCAGTCTGCCGGAAAGGATACGACTACCGGACACTGGGAGATCGCAGGACTGATCTCAAAGAAACCGATGCCCACCTTTCCAAATGGTTTTCCGCAGGAATTTCTGGAGGCATTTTCAAAGGCTGTAGGCCGTAAGGTATTGTGTAACCGGCCGTATTCCGGCACGCAGGTCATTCAGAACTACGGTGACGAGCATATGCAAAGTGGTGCATTGATCGTTTATACGTCTGCGGATTCGGTATTTCAGATTGCAGCACATGAGGATGTGGTTCCGGTGGAAGAACTGTATCGGGATTGCGAGATTGCCCGGAGGATGCTGCAAGGGGATCTGGGGGTTGGCAGAGTCATTGCGCGGCCGTTTGTTGGTACATCCGGTCACTATACACGGACATCCAGACGCCATGATTTTTCCCTGGAGCCGCCACAGGATACGATGCTGGATGTGTTGAAAGAAGCGGAATATGATGTGATCGGTGTCGGTAAGATCAACGATATTTTTGCAGGAAAGGGTATTACAGAATTTGTCCGGACACAGGACAATGCGGATGGTATTGAGAAGACATTGGAGTATATGGAGCGTGAATTCAACGGACTCTGCTTTGTAAATCTGGTAGATTTTGATATGTTGTATGGACACAGAAATGATGTGGCGGGATATGCAAAGGCACTGACTTATTTTGACCGGCAGCTGCCACGGATCCTGTCTGCCATGGAGCCTGAAGATGTTCTGATGATCACAGCAGACCACGGCTGTGATCCGGGCACTCCGTCCACGGATCATTCCAGGGAATATACGCCGTTTGTGATGTATGGAAAAAATCTGGCACAGGGTAAAAATCTCGGAACCAGAGACAGCTTTTCGGATATTGGAGCAACGGTCCTGGATTACTTTGGACTGTCCGGCGGGATTGCAGGAAAAAGTATGCTGTAAGAGCCTGGTACAGAGGCAGACAGATCGTTTGGGCTGTTTTCCGCTCTGTTTTCAGGAACGGTGTGCGGAACCGTTGTGTGACGGTTCTCTCTTGACAGATGTTTTTCCCTTTATTACAATAGATAAGATTGAGTAGAAAGATTCAGAGTCACAGGCCATGACAGAGCAGATTAGGCGGCACAGATCAGGCAGAATAGTGGCTCACGGGAAAAATAGAAGTTGGAGGGCTTAATGGCTGATTTACACAAAGAAATAGAAAAAAGAAGGACATTCGCGATTATTTCTCATCCGGATGCCGGAAAAACAACATTGACAGAGAAATTTCTGTTATACGGAGGTGCGATCAATCTTGCAGGTTCCGTAAAGGGAAAAGCAACGGCACGACATGCGGTTTCTGATTGGATGGAGATTGAGAAGCAGAGAGGTATTTCTGTTACTTCATCTGTATTGCAGTTTGAGTACGATGGATTCTGTATCAATATTTTGGATACTCCGGGACATCAGGATTTCTCAGAGGACACCTATCGTACTTTAATGGCAGCGGACTCTGCGGTCATGGTCATTGATGGTTCCAAAGGTGTGGAGGCACAGACACGTAAGTTGTTTAAAGTATGTGTTATGCGCCACATTCCGATATTTACTTTTATCAATAAGATGGACCGAGATTCGAATGATCCGTTTGATCTGCTGGACGAGATCGAAAAAGAACTGGGAATTGCAACCTGTCCCATCAACTGGCCCATCGGTTCCGGTAAGAATTTCAAGGGTGTGTATGACCGCAATACGAAAAAGGTCATGACATTCTCAGATACCCTGAAGGGAACCAAAGAAGGTGAAGAAAAAGAATTTGCCCTGGATTCAGAGGAATTACTGACTGAAATCGGGGAAGACTATAAAGAACAGCTGGAAGAGGAAATCGAACTGTTAGACGGAGCAAGTGCAGAGTTTGACATGGATCTGGTATCAAAAGGACAGCTGTCACCGGTATTTTTCGGTTCTGCTTTGACAAACTTTGGTGTGGAGACGTTCCTGCAGCATTTTCTTCAGATGACCACATCTCCGCTGCCGAGAGTCTCAGATAAAGGTGAGATCGATCCGTTCTCTGAGGATTTCAGTGCATTTGTGTTTAAAATCCAGGCGAATATGAACAAGGCACACCGAGACAGAATCGCATTCATGCGTATCTGTTCCGGACAGTTCAAGGCGGGCATGGAAGTTTTCCATGTACAGGGGAATAAGCAGTTGAAACTTTCCCAGCCGCAGCAGCTGATGGCACAGGAGCGTAAAATCGTGGAGGAAGCGTATGCCGGAGATATTATCGGTGTATTTGATCCGGGTATTTTCTCGATTGGAGATACCCTGACCACCGCAAAGGAAAAATTTGCGTTTGAAGGAATCCCGACTTTCGCACCGGAGCATTTTGCAAGAGTACGTCAGCTGGATACCATGAAACGAAAACAGTTCGTCAAAGGTATTTCCCAGATTGCGCAGGAAGGTGCGATTCAGATTTTCCAGGAGTACAATACCGGTATGGAAGAGATTATTGTGGGTGTGGTAGGTGTCCTGCAGTTCGATGTCCTGAAATTCCGTCTGGAAAATGAGTACAATGTAGAAATCCGTCTGGAAAATCTGCCATATGAGCACATCCGCTGGATTGAGAATAAAGATATTGATCTGGATCATCTGAGTGGTACTTCTGATATGAAGAAGATCAAAGATCTGAAGGGCAATCCGCTGCTGCTCTTTGTCAATGCATGGAGTGTTGGCATGACATTGGATCGAAACGAAGGCCTGGTGCTGTCTGAGTTTGGTACGAATTAATCTTATTTTCGGAAAAATGCAGACGCGGTAATTATGAGATTTTGTATATAGAAAAATTGCTTTGTTTACGGAGGAAAATAAAATGGAAATTCTGGAAGTTACAGTTGAAAATTTTGATGAGAAAGTATTAAACAGTGAAAAACCGGTGATGCTGGATTTCTGGGCAACCTGGTGCGGACCGTGCCAGATGCAGGCACCGATCTTTCATGCTTTTGCAGAGAAACATGCAGATACCGCTGTATTTGGTAAAGTAAATGTGGACGAGCAGATGGAACTGGCACGTGAGTTTGCAGTTGCCAGCATCCCGACGATCCTGGTAATCAAAAATGGCGAGGTAGCTTACCGTGCGGTAGGTTTACAAAACGAGGAGGAACTGCAGAAAGCACTTGCATAGGGTGCAGAAAAGATAAAAATACAAAAAAATTGCTGTCGGATGTGGTACCGGACAGCAATTTTTTTGTACAACATATAAGAATAGCCGGAGAAAATGAGGCGCTTTTTTCTATATGACAGAAGCCGGTGAGAATGTTATAATCGGGATTGACTTTTGAAGGTATTTATAATATGATAGGAACAGACAACGAACAAATGTTCACATACAGCAGCAGAGGCTGTCTGTTCAGATAAGGAGTAAAGCATGGCAAAAAATGATAAGATGGAAGCGCAGAAAGAAGCAAAATTAAAAGCGCTGGATGATGCGATCGCACATATTGAGAAGCAGTACGGAAAAGGATCTGTTATGAAACTGGGAGATCCAAGTGTACATATGAACGTGGAGACGGTTCCTACCGGATGTCTGAGCCTGGATATCGCACTGGGACTCGGTGGTGTGCCGAGAGGACGTATCATTGAGGTATACGGCCCGGAGTCCAGCGGTAAGACAACGGTAGCCCTGCATATGGTAGCGGAAGTGCAGAAGCGTGGCGGAATCGCAGGATTTATTGATGCAGAGCATGCACTGGATCCGGCTTATGCAAAAAATATCGGGGTAGATATTGATAATCTGTATATTTCACAGCCGGATAACGGTGAGCAGGCACTGGAGATCACAGAGACAATGGTTCGTTCCGGCGCGGTAGATATCGTCATCGTCGATTCCGTAGCAGCACTGGTTCCAAAGGCAGAGATTGAGGGCGATATGGGAGATTCCCATGTGGGTCTGCAGGCACGTCTGATGTCACAGGCACTGCGTAAACTGACCGCTGTGATCAGCAAATCCAACTGTATCGTTATCTTTATCAACCAGCTGCGAGAGAAAGTTGGTGTGATGTTTGGAAATCCGGAGGTAACCACCGGCGGCCGTGCATTGAAATTCTATTCTTCCATCCGTCTGGATGTACGTCGTGTGGAAGCATTGAAACAGGCAGGAGAGATCCTTGGAAACCATACCCGTATCAAAGTAGTAAAGAATAAGATTGCGCCGCCATTCAAAGAGGCAGAGTTTGATATTGTGTTCGGACAGGGCATTTCCAGAGAGGGTGATATCCTGGATTTGGCGGCCAATACAAACGTGGTAAACAAATCCGGTGCATGGTATGCATACAACGGCGAGAAAATCGGACAGGGCCGGGAAAATGCAAAGAAATTCCTGAAAGAAAATCCGGAAATCTGTCAGGAGATTGAGGCAAAGGTACGGGCATACTATCATCTGGACGGAGAGACAGCAGAGACAGAAGAGCATGCTGTGACAGAACCGTCGGGAGCGGATGATATTGTTCCGATGGATGCAGAATAATGCAGATAGAAGAAATTATACAGGGAAAAAAAGGAAAGCTGATTATTCGTGCAGAAGGAGGGCTTTCCTTTCCTCTCTATGAAAAAGAAGCAGCGAAGTACCGTCTGACAGAAGGCGGGACACTGACGGAGCAGGAATGGAATGAAATATGCAGCGAAATCCTGGAAAAACGGGCAAAACGACGGGCTATGTACATTTTGCAGCGCATGGAGCGAACGGAGTGTCAGCTGCGCCGGAAACTGCAGGAGAACGGTTATCCGGAAGAAATCGTGGAGTGTGCCATGGATTATGTGAAGTCTTTTCATTATGTGGATGATTACCGTTATGCATGTACTTATATCCGGTATCATCAGTCCGAGAAAAGCCGTCTGCAGATAAAAATGAAACTGTATGAGCGGGGGGTGCCCTCTGATCTGATCGAGCAGGCACTGGAAGACGAATATACAGGGGAAGAAGACCGTCTGATCGATCGTCTGCTGGAAAAGAAACAGTATGATGCTGATACGATGGATCAGAAGGAAAAACAGAAGATTTACCAGTATCTGATGCGGAGAGGATTTCGTTCAGATGCGATACGGCGCAGAATGAACGCAGAATAAGCATTCCCCCGCTTCAGGTGCGTAGAGCACTAAGCGGTGGGTAAGGGGGATGTTTATGTCAGTGGGAGTTAAAAGCTCCCACTGACAGGTCGCAAAGCGACTGCGTTCATGAGCAAGTAGCGAAAGCGGATTGCGAATGTCCGCTTTACATTGTGAGGGAATAGTTCACAGTTTGACCGGATGGTTGGTATTATTTGCTTGACAGAACGCACAAAAAAGTATAAAATTTAATAGTTGTAATTTATGACATAATACCAGATATAAATTGTTATATGTACAATGAAAACTAAATAAGGAGGTGCTCCTGTGGTGCAGATTATCATTACCGTGGTGATCGCTGCTTTAGTTGCAATAATTACTTACGTAGCATCCAATGCACATTTCAAGAAAGTCTCTGATGAGAAAATCGGAAGTGCAGAAGATCGTGCGAGAGCAATCATCGATGAAGCTGTGAAAGCTGCTGAGACAAAGAAGCGCGAGGCTTTGCTGGAAGTCAAGGAAGAGTCCATCAAGACAAAGAACGAACTTGACAAAGAAATCAAAGACCGCAGATCTGAGATTCAGCGAAACGAGCGTCGTGTGGAACAGAAAGAGTTCAACCTGGACAAAAAACTGGAAGCCATCGAACGTCGTGAACAGAGTTTTGCAGCAAAAGAGGAAGAAATCAAGCGACAGAAAGCAGAAGTTGCCAAGCTGAATGAAGAACGCATACAGGAACTGGAGCGAATTTCAGGACTCACCTCTGAACAGGCAAAAGAATATCTCTTGAAAACAGTTGAAGAAGATGTAAAACTGGACACTGCAAAGTTGATCAAGGAAATGGAGCATCAGGCAAAAGAAGAGGCTGGAAAGAAAGCAAAAGAATACGTTGTAAACGCAATTCAGAAATGCGCAGCCGATCATGTTGCCGAAACTACAATTTCTGTTGTGCAGCTTCCAAATGACGAGATGAAAGGACGTATTATCGGACGTGAGGGACGTAATATCCGTACGCTTGAGACGATGACAGGTGTAGATCTGATCATTGATGACACACCGGAAGCAGTTATTCTGTCCGGTTTCGATCCAATCCGTCGTGAAGTGGCACGTATCGCTCTTGAAAAACTGATCGTAGATGGACGTATCCATCCGGCCAGAATCGAAGAGATGGTAGAAAAAGCACAGAAAGAAGTAGAAAATATGATCCGTGAGGAAGGTGAGGCCGCTACACTTGAAGTAGGTGTACATGGTATTCATCCGGAACTGGTACGTCTTCTTGGACGTATGAAATTCCGTACCAGTTATGGTCAGAATGCATTAAAGCATTCCATCGAAGTAGCACAGTTAAGTGGACTGCTTGCAGCAGAAATCGGTGTGGATGTCAGAATCGCGAAACGTGCAGGACTTCTGCATGATATCGGTAAATCTGTTGACCATGAGATGGAAGGTTCCCACATCCAGTTAGGTGTTGAACTTTGCAGAAAGTTTAAAGAATCTGCAACCGTGATCAATGCTGTAGAAGCACATCATGGCGATGTTGAGCCGGAAAGTTTGATCGCATGTCTGGTGCAGGCCGCTGATACAATTTCGGCAGCAAGACCGGGTGCACGTAGAGAGACACTGGAAACATATTCAAACAGATTAAAGAAACTGGAAGATATTACAAACAGTTTCAAGGGAGTAGACAAATCTTTTGCAGTTCAGGCGGGCAGAGAAGTTCGTATTATGGTTGTACCTGAGCAGATCAGTGATGCAGATATGGTACTTTTGGCCAGAGATGTTTCAAAACAGATTGAAGCTGAATTGGAATATCCGGGTCAGATCAAGGTAAATGTTATCCGTGAAAGCCGTGTAACAGATTACGCAAAATAAGTATCACAGACCATAGTCAACAGTTCGTATGATGAAAATGAATGTAAAGACCTGTAAGTCTTCGAAAGAAGATTTACAGGTCTTTTTGCATGGATATAAAAAGAGGTATGAGTCAAAAAAAGTTAACGTGCAAGTCCGGCAGCATCTAACTGTTTGCGGATCTGCGGTGCAATCAGCAGAGCGAGAATCATTTTGATAAAATCACCTGCCAGGAAAGGAACAACACCAGCCATAAGTGCTGCCTGAAAACCCATGTGCGCCTGAATGGCGAGCCATGTGGTTCCAAGTGCATAGCATACAGCAGTTCCGAGGATCATGCCAAGAAAGCTGAGCACTTTTTTGTTATGAAAATGATTGATAAAGTAACCTGCGATCAGTGCCAGCGGGATAAAACCAATCAGATAACCACCGGTTGGACCAAAGAGTTTTCCGGGACCGCTGGTAAAGCCGGAAAATACCGGGATTCCAACCAGACCAATCAGAAGATAGATCAGATAGCTGATCGTTCCTTTTTTAGTTCCCAGAATGAACAGGGAAAAATAAATCACAAGGTTGGTAAGCGAAATCGGCACCGGACCAATCGGAACGGAAAGCGGTGCCAATACACAAGTTACAGCGGTCATAACTGCAATCATGGCAATCTGTTGAATCGTAAATTTTGAATTTGTTTTTGTTACTGTGTTGTTCATAAGTCATTCTCCATTTTCTAAGTATTGATTTTATATCTCGAAGCCCATATCAGTAAGCATTTGCTGATCCTGTCTGGTATTATTTCCGACTGTAGTAAGCATGTCACCTGTGATAGTGGCATTGATGCCTGCTTCAAACAATCGACGACCACCGTCTTTGAAATAACTGCGTCCTGCTGCCATACGGATATATGCATCCGGATTCAGGTAGCGGAACATGGCAACTGTACGGATGATCTCATCCTCTGTCAGTGGCGGAAGCTCAGCAAACGGAGTTCCTGAAACTGGGATCAGTGCATTGATCGGGATAGATACAATGCCAAGCTCTGACAAAGATACTGCCATATCCAGCCGGTCAGCAAACGTTTCGCCCATACCGATAATGCCACCGGAACAGACAGAAAGTCCTGCGTTCTGTGCCAGTTTGATCTCACGGATTTTGTCATCATATGTATGAGTGGTACAGATATTTGGAAAGTTGCGGCGGGATGTCTCGATATTAGCATGATACATGGTAACTCCGGCATCTTTCAGACGGAAAAATGCTTCCGGTGCCAGTAATCCATGGGAAGCACACAGACGCAGCTTACTGTTTTTGCGTAATTCCTCATAGGTGTGGATCAGTTTTTCCAGATCTTCGCCTTCCACCGTTCTTCCTGCTGTGACGATGGAGTATGCATGCACGCCGGCAGCTTCTCTGGCACGGCAGTCTGCAAGAACGACATCAGTGTCCAGCATGCCATACGTTTCACAGGAAGTATGGTGAAAAGATGACTGTGCACAAAATTTACAGTTTTCCGAGCATTTTCCGGCACGGCCGTTGATGATCGTGCATAAATCTACAGAATTTCCACATAATGCCTGTCGGATTTCATTTGCGCCGGCAGCCAGTTCTGTCAGATCTGCAGTTTCAAAAAACGACAGATCGTCATCCCGGGTCAGGCGCCGTCCGTTTATAATTTCTTTCGTAAGTTCAGTGAGATTCATAATTCATTCTCCATTTCAATTTGATGTACGCTTCCTACTCTTACGGAGTCGGTTCTGGAGCTAAGTATAAGCACAAAAAAACGAAATGTCAACCTATAAAATATTTTAAGGTTGACATTTGGAAAAATAATAGAAAAATGGATTAACAATTGGAAGAACGATATTCTTTTGGTGTCATTCCTTCCTGTTTCTTAAAAGCAGTACAAAAGCCACTTTCATCAGAAAACCCGGAACGAATTGCAATTTCTTTTACAGACATCAGACTTGTTTTCAGCAAAAATTTTGCATTTGCCATGCGGGTGCTGATGAGATACTTATGAGGAGTCATGCCGGTTTCTCTGGCAAATACCCGGGAAAAATAATATGGGCTCAATGCGGCAATGTCTGCGAGCTCTTGGAGCGTAATAGACCTGTAAAAATATTTGTTAATGTGTGAAATGGCTTCAGATATACCAATCTGCGTTTTGCCGAAAACCTGCTGCGTGTTTTCTGAGGATAACAAATCAGTCAGAATATTTGTGATCGTGCCGGAAATCTGGTCTTCTGCAATTGGTGCACGGCTGCGGAAAGTATCGTAAATATTATAGAGGGATCTGTGGATGGCATCCGGGTGAGCTGGATAGAGCAAAGATCCTTTTTTGGACACAATTGTTTCGTAAAAGATACGCGCCATCGGACCGTCAAAATGTATCCAGAGAGCTTCGAAACCGGAATCTGTACCGTAGGCATGTGGCGCATAGCAATCCAGAAAAATAAGTTGACCTGTCATCGCCTGCATTGTATGGCTGCCAACCGTTACAAAACAAGTTCCTTTTAAAATGTACATTATCAGAAAACTGTCGTAAGAATCGCGTGCCAGACGGTAACCGCTTTCATAACGAAAAGACCCGATACAGATGGGGTAGAAAAACAGTTTTTTTGCCAGGGTGCTTGGAGTATATACGTAGTAATCAGAATTTGGCAGAATGTGTGTTTCATAAGATATCATAGGAATCTCCTGAATATTTGAAATTACTGTAAGTATACGTTTTTTCCTGCCTTATGTCAAAAGCAATTTTTTGCAATAAATCAGCAATTAAATCGAATGAAAATACGGATTTTATCGAATATAATTGGAGCAAGAAATTAACAATTATTAAAAGTGAGTTTATACAGAATTGATACTTGTAGAAGCAATCAGAAAGGAAAGAAAAATATGGAAGCGACAAACAGTGCAAAAATCTGGGAAGAAGATGTGGTGATTCCAACTTATGAGATTGATACAGCGGACAAAAATCCGATGTTTTTGGAAAAACGGGTATATCAGGGGAGTTCGGGAAAAGTATATCCGTATCCGACCATAGAAAAAATCAGTCATGAAAAGAAAGATAAAATCTGGCATGCAGTATATCTGGAAAATGAATATCTGAAAGTTATGATCCTGCCGGAACTTGGCGGACGAATCCAGCGCGCATATGACAAGAGGAATGATTACGATTTTGTATATTATAACCATGTGATCAAACCGGCACTGGTGGGACTTGCCGGTCCATGGATTTCCGGTGGTATCGAATTTAACTGGCCGCAGCATCACCGCCCAACGACGTATATGCCGGTGGATCACCTGATGGAAACCCATGAGGATGGCAGCGTGACACTGTTGGTGGGAGATGTGGATCAGATGTATGGCACCAAGGTGTTGACTTCCTTTACTTTATATCCGGGAAAAGCTTTATAACCGGGCTCCGCTTCCGCAGACGTTTTTGTGGTGGGCAAATCCGGCGGTTTCCGTTAATGAATACACGCAGTCGATTTTTCCACCGGATGTACATACCGTGTATGATCATGGGAAACGTGCAGTTTCAAGGTTTCCGATTGCCAAAGGAGAGTATTATAAACACGATTACAGCGAAGGGGTTGACATTTCCAGATATAAAAACATTCCGGTTCCGACTTCTTACATGGCAGAAACATCGAAATATGATTTTGTGGGGGGCTACGATTATAAAAAAGAAGCCGGGCTGCTCCATGTGGCAGATTACCATTTTTCACCGGGCAAAAAGCAGTGGACCTGGGGATGTGGCGAGTTCGGAAAAGCCTGGGATCGTAATCTGACGGATGAAGATGGCCCGTACATTGAATTGATGACTGGTGTATACACAGAAAATCAGCCGGATTTCAGCTGGTTGAAGCCATTTGAAGAAAAAGTATTTACCCAGTATTTTATGCCTTATAAAAAAGTGGGAGCGGTAAAAAATGCTTCAATTCATGCTGCTTTGAATCTGGAACTGACGTGTCAGAAAGCAAAAATCGTTGTGTATGCAACGGAAGAATACGCGGATGCAGAAATTGTGATGGAGCAGAACGGAACAGAAGTATTCCGAAAACAGACAAAATTGTCTCCCGTGGAAATTTATGAAGAAAACATTCCGGTGTCAGCGACAAAAGTACAGGAACTGAAAGTGTCAGTTTATGGACAAGGCAGATTACTGGTGGCATATGAGCCAGAAGAGGAAACAATTCCGAAGCTTGGAGAGCCTGCAGAGGCAGCAAAGAAGCCGGAAGAAATTTTGACAAATGAAGAGCTGCTTCTGACAGCACAACATATCGAGCAGCATCGTCATGCAACTTGGCGCCCGGATCCGTATTATCTGGAAGGATTGAAACGAGATCCGGGAGATATCCGAATCAATCAGGCCTATGGTATGCTTCTGATGCGGCGGGGACAGTTTGCGGAAGCAGAAAAACATTTTCGTACAGCGATCAAACGTCTGACCTGGCGGAGTCCGAATCCTTATGACAGTGAGCCTTACTATAATCTTGGATTGGTGTTGTTTTATCAGGACAGAAAAGAAGAAGCGTATGATGCTTTTTATAAGGCAGCATGGACAAATGCGCAGCAGGAAATGTCCTATTATTATCTGGCTTGTATTATATGTGGAGATGGTGAATATGAGCAGGCGTTGGAATTTGTGGAGCGCAGTCTGGTGAAAAACATTCATAATATCAAGGCGAGAGGATTAAAAGCGGTTCTGCTCCGAAAATTAAAATGTGAGGAAGCAGCTGCAGACTGGAGACAGGAGAATCTGAAGCTGGATACCTTTGATTATGTGACATTATATGAAACTGTTCTGGCAGAAAAACAGATATCTGCAGCGAATGAAACGCAGACTGGAAATGATGGGGGACAAATGGTTCCTTCTGAAAATGTATTTCAGGAAAGAAGCAGGGGCTTCTATGAGACATACCTGCAGACAGCCAAGGATTATGCGGAGTACGGATGCCTGGAGGAGGCAGTCAGCCTGCTGAAATTCTGCGCGGTACAGCAGCCGATGCTCTATTACTATGAGGCATATTATGAGCAAAAGAGGAAAGAACTTGCTGATAAAGAGGAAAAGATGTCTGAATATCCGAAAAAAGAAAAAACATCAGATTCTGCAGAGGAACATCAGAATGTGGATGAAGAAAACAAACTCGATATCGTGAAAGAATTGTGTGAGAAAGCGGAGCAGTGTGCGCCGGATTACTGTTTTCCGAATAAACTGGAGGACATTGCGGCGCTGGAGCATGCGATCACTGCAAATCCGCAGGGCGCAAAAGCATATTATTATCTGGGTAATCTGTATTATGACAAATTACAATATGCGCGTGCGATCGCACTCTGGGAAACTTCTGTGAAACTGGATCCATCCTATCCGACAGCACATCGTAATCTGGCGATTGCATACTATAATAAGCGTCATGATGTGAAGGCGGCGCGAAAGGAACTGGAACAGGCATTTGCACTGGATGAAACGGACAGCCGCATTTTCCTTGAACTGGATCAGCTGTACAAAAAACTCGGTATGCCTTTTGCAGAGCGTCTAAAACAGTATGAAGCCCGGGAAACACTGGTCCGGAAGCGTGATGGCGCGATGCTGGAGTGGGTGACACTTTATAATCTGAACGGGAAGCCGCAGAAAGCCTATGATCTAATCATGAGCCATCAGTTCCGCCCATGGGAAGGCGCGGAAGGCCGGATATCCGGTCAGTATAAGGCAGCGCTGACCGCATTGGCAGAGGATGCAATGAAGCTGGAAGATTATGAGCGTGCAGATCAGCTGCTGCGGCAGGTACTGCAATATCCGGAAAATCTGGGGGAAGGACGACTGGAAGGCACAAAAGATAATGACATTTATTATAATCTTGGTGTCGTACAGGAACATCTGGACCGACCGGAGGAAGCACAGAAATATTATGAACTGGCGCAGATCGGAGATAACGAACCGGCGGGCGCAATGTATTACTACGATCAGCCGGCAGACATGATTTTGTATCAGGCACTGGCAAGCAGAAAACTGAATCAGGAAAAACGTTACCATACCTGTCTGAACAAACTGCAGGATTATGGCGAGCAGCATCTGTATGACCAGGTGGAGGATGATTTCTTTGCCGTATCGCTGCCGGATTTCCTGATATTTGAAGATGACCTGACACAAAAAAATAAGGCTCATTGCTATTATATGCTGGGGCTGTCAAATCTGGGCGCAGGAAAGTATGAAGCGGCAGCAGAGAATTTTGTGCAGTGTCTGGAGATAGATTATAATCATCAGAAGTGCAGATGGTATCTGGAGAAGTGCGGGAAGTAGGATCAATTAAGATACGGAAAGTATGAAAAAAGAAACAGCAGGTAAAAATTCGCAGGTGTGTGGGTTTTAAGCCTGCTGTTTTTGTATTTGAGATGTGGACAACAGTAGCTTTGTAAACACAAAAAGAAATGAGCATCCTTTTCCGGTCCGAAGACGTTACTCAGTAAAAAAATCATGTCTTAAACATGATTGTAGACTGGTAGAGGTGAAAAGCCAATGAAAATTATAAGATTATTCGTATGCTCATGTTGCGATATAATTTATTTTATAGTATGCTAAAAACAAAATTTTATAGAAAAGATTTTTGTTGATTAATAAACAAAAGAAAAAGGGGTATATGAATGACCGGAGAAAAATTTACATTAATGCAATATTCTGTGAATGCGATACTGGGATTAATCGAAGCGGAAGATTTCGTGATACCTGAAATTCAGCGTCCATTTGTTTGGAAACGAAGCCAGGTTAGAGATTTGATTGATTCCTTATATAATGGATATCCAACCGGATATATAATTACATGGAAGAATCCTGATGTAAAAACAAAAGATGGTGGAAAAGCAAACGGTAAAAAAGTCCTGATTGATGGGCAACAGAGGATAACAGCGTTAATGGCCGCAATATCAGGTAAGGAAGTATTAGATGATGATTTTAATAAAGAGCGTATCAAAATAGCGTTTAATCCTTTGGCTAATGATGAAACAAAGCGCTTTGCAGTGCAGGATGCTTCCCATTTGAAGGATAAAAAATGGATTCCGGATATATCAATATTATTTTCAACAGGATTTAAGCAAAGAGCATTTGAAAATGAATATGCAAAAAATAATCCGGATGTGGATCTGGATGAATTATCAGAAGTTTTAACAAAATTAAAAAGTATTGCGAATCGTCAGATTGGTGTAATTGAACTGGATGCCACATTAGATATCGATGAGGTAACGGAAATTTTCATCCGCATTAATTCCAAAGGTACGTCATTAAGTCAATCTGATTTTGTTATGTCAAAAATGGCAGCAGATTCGGTGCATAATGGCAGTCTGATGAGAAAGACGGTAGATTATTTTTGTCATTTGACAGTTAAGCCGGATTTTTATTCTCATTTGGTGAATGATGAAGAGTTTCAGAATTCAAAATATGCAGACAAAATCAAATGGCTGGCAAATGATTATGATGATATCTATGCTCCGGATTATGGAGATATGTTGAGGGTATCATTTATGCATCAGTTTAAGCGTGGAAAATTGGCAGATTTGGTAAGTTTACTTTCTGGCAGAGACTTTGTGACAAAAGAGTTTCGTGATGATATTGTAGAAGAATCATATAAAAAATTAGATGATGGCATCATGAATTTTATCAATAAATATAATTTTTCACAATTTATTATGGCGATTAAAGGTGCTGGATTTGTATCTGGTAAGTTATTAAATTCAAAAATGACAGTGGATTTTGCATATACATTATATTTGATGCTGTTAGCTGATCCGCAAATTCCTAATGCACAGATTAAGAGATATGTACAAAAGTGGTTTGTACTGTCAACTTTAACGTCAAGATATATAGGTTCTCCGGAAACACAGATGGATAGGGATATGAGAAATATCGCAGAAAAGGGATTTCTGCAATTCCTTTCAGAAGTGGAAGCATCGTCGTTATCAGAAACTTTTTGGAATGTAACATTACCTCAAAATCTGGAAACATCATCCGTTAATAGCCCGGCATTTAATATTTTTCTGGCGGCACAAATTAATCAAAATTGTAATTCTCTGCTGATGAGAGGTACAAAAGTCAATGATTTGATAACTGTTTCAGGGGATGTACATCATATATTCCCTAAGGAATATTTGAAGAAAAACGGAGTGACTACTAAAACAAAGTATAATCAGGTGGCAAATTATATTTATCTGGATACTCAGGTAAATAAGGCAATTAGCGATGATGCTCCGGCAGTTTATTTTTCAAAAGTGAAAGAACAGTGTGCTACAAAAAATATTGTTTTGGGAAATATTGCAGAAGAAAAATTATTATATGAAAATCTGGCAGATAATTGTATTCCTGATAATATTTTTGAAATGCGGATTGATGATTATGATGTATTTTTGCAGGAACGCAGAAAATTGATGTCTCGGTTGATCCAGAGATATTATGAGGGGTTATAATTTTTTGAAATTATAACCTTGCATTGTAATGTGTTTAGGCGTGACCGTGGTCGTGGGTTCGAATCCCATCTCTGTAAAATTCCGGGAGTTGCAGCTTTAGTGTTAGTTTTTTGTGGTTACAGTGTTTACTGTAACAAGGAAGGAGTATCATATATGATATTTAGTTCATTACTTTATACTGTGCATGCGCTCATGTTGAACAAAGTAGCTCAGTGGACAGAGCACGGTCCTTCCTAAGCACATTACAAATATATTGAAAAAAGGAAAAGATGAAGAAAATATTTAGCTATAATGAGGATATTAATAAAAATGCATATTTAAACTGGAGAATAAGTAAATATGAACCTATTAATAATATGCAAATTTTGGCAAATGGGTATATGCAGGCGGCTATTGAACTTGCGCAAACATGCTTAGATGATAATTCCGATAAAAAAGCAGATATTATAGTATTTCCAATGTTATTCTCTGTAAATCAAGGAATAGAATTATATGAAAAAGCAATTTATTGGAGTTTAAATATTTTGCTTGGATATAAAAAGGCATATCCAGATAGTCATAGAATTAGGGAACATTGGTATTCAGTGAAAGAAAAGATAAAAGAATATGGATTTGATGAAGAAGCTGGACGAGGCGAGAATGAGTTTAGGTATATGATAAGAGTTCTGGAAGTATATCTTGACGAACTGTATTCAAAAATCATGCCTAACGGGAACTTTGATATGGCATTTCACAATATGGATTTTAGTAGATATCCTCTGAACAATAAAGTGGAAAAACATTTTTATGTTCACGAAAGTGTTAATGTAGTGGTTGACTTAGAAAACTTTGTGTCAGTTTTTGAAAATATTTTTAATTGTTTGGACAGACTTTCAGGATATTATTATCAACTTGTTTTAGATAAATGGGATAGTGAAGAAATTGAAAATGACCATAGTTAACAAAAAGAGTATATGTTCTAGTTTGAAATTATGGAATAAATGATGTTTTGGAATTTATTTCAGAGGATTAACGGAGGAAAATAGATGGTTGATACAAAAAAAGAGCAGTAGCGTGATGAACTACATCGTGCCATCTGGGCAATTGCAGATGAACTGCGTGGAGCAGTTGATGGCTGGGATTTTAAGAATTATGTTCTTGGCACAATGTTTTATCGATATATATCAGAAAATTTATGTAATTATATAAATAATGGTGAGATTGAAGCTGGAAATACAGACTTTGATTTTGCAAAAATGGCAGATTCCGATGCAGAAGAGGCAAGAAAAGGACTGGTAGAGGAAAAAGGATTTTTTTATTCTACCAAGCGAATTGTTTTGCAATGTTCGTGCCAATGCAGCCGATGATGAAAATTTGAATGAGACATTAGAACGGATATTTCGGCATATTGAAGAATCGGCGCAAGGCAGTGAAGCAGAAAGTGACTTTGCAGGATTGTTTGACGATTATGATGTAAATAGTAATAAATTAGGTTCAACTGTTGCCAAACGTAATGAAAAGCTGGTTAAATTGTTAAATGGCGTAGGTGATATGAACCTTGGTGATGTGAAGGACCATTCTATTGATGCCTTTGGTGATGCCTATGAGTATTTAATGACCATGTATGCGTCTAATGCAGGAAAATCTGGTGGAGAATTTTTCACACCAGCTGATGTATCTGAATTACTTACAAGACTTGGAACAGTTGGAAAAACAGAAATCAATAAAGTGTATGATCCGGCTTGTGGTTCCGGTTCGTTACTTCTGAAAGCAGAAAAAATTCTTGGAAAAGAAGCTATTCGGAACGGTTTTTATGGACAGGAAATCAATATCACTACATATAACTTGTGTCGTATTAATATGTTTTTACATGATGTTGGATTTGACAAATTTAACATTGCTTGTGAAGATACATTACTTAGCCCACAGCATTGGGATGATGAGCCATTTGAGCTGATTGTTTCAAATCCGCCTTATTCCATTAAATGGGATGGAAATGATAATCCGTTATTGATTAACGATCCACGTTTTGCACCTGCCGGGGTACTGGCACCGAAGAGTAAAGCCGATATGGCATTTATCATGCATAGTCTTTCCTGGCTTGCATCAAATGGTACAGCAGCCATTGTATGTTTCCCTGGAATTATGTATCGAGGTGGTGCTGAACAGAAAATTCGAAAATATCTGATTGATAATAACTATGTAGACTGTGTAATTCAGTTGCCAAATAATCTGTTTTTTGGAACATCGATAGCAACGTGTATTATGGTAATGAAAAAGAATAAACAGATAATAAAACGTTGTTTATTGATACAACAGGTGAGTGTATCAAAGTTACAAATAATAATAAACTGACAGCTGAAAATATTGATCATATTGTGAATGTGTTTGCAAAGCGTGATGAAATTAAGCATTTTTCACATTTGGCAAACTATGAAGAAGTGTCTGGTAATGACTATAATTTATCAGTATCTACTTATGTTGAAGCTGAAGATACCAGAGAAAAAATTGACATCGTGAAGCTGAATGCAGAAATCAAGGAAATTGTTGCTCGTGAGCAAGTGCTCCGTGATGAGATTAATAAGATTATCGCAGAAATCGAGGTATAAGACATGAGCAAAATTAAAGAGTTGATAAATGAATTATGTCCTGATGGAGTGGAATTTCTTTCCCTAGGAGATATATGCGAGATAAAAACTGGGAAAGGAATAACAAGAAAGGATAGTATCGAGGACGGTGAGTTTCCGATAGTTAGTGCTGGAAAAGAACCAATGGGAATGTATCATTCGGCCAATAGACAGGCAAATACAGTAACGATATCACGAGTTGGAGCTAATGCGGGATTTGTCAATTTCATAGATGTAGATTTTTACCTTAATGATAAATGTTTTTCTGCTATACCTATAAAAAAATATAAAGATAAGTTAGATAGTAAATTTTTGTATGAGTATTTAAAAAGCAATGAACAGAAAATCACTGATATGCAAAGTGAAGGCGGAGTACCTACAATTAATACACAGAAGGTGTCAAGCATAGCTGTCCCTGTACCTCCTCTGGAGGTACAACGTGAAATAGTCCATATTTTGGACTCTTTCACGTTACTTACAGCCGAGCTTACAGCTCGGAAGAAACAGTATAGTTTTTATCGGGATAAAATGCTGAATTTTGGAAATACAGCAACAGTGTATAAATTGTCGGAATTGTGTGAATCAATAGCTGATGGTGATCATATGCCACCACCAAAATCAGATGAAGGAATTCCATTTATAACGATTTCTAATATTAATGAATATCACAACATTGATTTTGAAAATACGATGTATGTACCAGAACCATATTATAATTCTTTAGCGGAGAAGCGAAAACCACATAAGGGAGATATTTTATATACAGTGGTTGGTTCTTATGGAATACCTGTATGCATTGACGATGATAAGAAATTTATTTTTCAAAGACATATTGCCATATTAAGACCAAATAATGATATTGTAAAATCAAAATATATGTTTCATGCAATGCAGGGCACTGGATTTAAAACGCAAGCAGATAAATTGGCAAAAGGAGCAGCACAAAAAACAATCACGTTGTCAGCATTGGGTAAGATGCAAATGCCTGTTCCAAGTATGGATGTACAAGAAAAGATTATAAAGGTTCTTGATCACTTTGAATCCATTTGTACTGACTTGAATATTGGTTTGCCAGCCGGGATTGAAGCACGCCAGAAACAATATGAATATTATCGTGATTTGCTCTTGACATTTGCTGAAACAGGAAGCATGCTCATGACAGACAGACAGACAGACAGACAGACAGACAGACAGACAGACA
>OLPG01001005.1_pt1 | contig 25366 bp, 15 predicted proteins | sample 1672311 | NCBI WGS metagenome assembly OLPG01 (sample SAMEA3136670, study PRJEB25190) | human gut metagenome | biome: human gut; feature: human-associated habitat; material: faeces | place: Austria | collected 2013 | reverse complement strand
GCGTTCGCTTCGCTCCGACAAGGTGGCTACACCCCCTTGCGCCGCTAAAGCGGCTATCCCCTGTGTACCCGCCGCAAAGAGAAATCCGCTCTGCGGTTTTCCCTTTTCATCGGGTTTTATAGAAGCACTGACACACGGACTGTCTGCGGATGGTCTTTCTTTATCTTATCAGCAAAGGATGTGAGAACATGGAAAAATCTTTGGAACAGTTGAAGCAGGAATATGAAAAAACCACTGTCCTGCTGGAACAGGAAAAACGGAAAATGCAGCGTTTGAAAAACCGGCAGGCGTATCTGGAAAGCGGTTCCCGGAAACAGAGGACGCACCGGCTGATTACCCGTGGGGCAGCTATTGAGAGCATTGCACCACAGACAAAGGAGCTATCCGAAGCGGAATTTTATTCCCTCATGGAAAGCATTTTGAATCTGCCGCAGGCGGAGCATTTCATCCGGTCTGCCACAGAGAACCACGCCCGTATTTCCGGGCAGGAGAAAGGCGGTGACTAAGGATAGCACTTTATCATTTTTCAATCGCACAGATCAAGCGCAGCGCCGGTCAGAGCGCCATTGCCAGCGCAGCCTATCGAGCCGGGGAGCGTCTTTACAGCAGCTACTATGGAGAAGTCAGCGACTACACCAAAAAGGGCGGCGTGATCGCTTCGGAAATCATGCTGCCGCCCCATGCGCCGGAAATATATCTTGACCGGGCGACCCTCTGGAATGCTGTGGAGAACTGCGAGAAACATCCAAAAGCACAGCTTGCCTATTCCTTTGATATTGCCATGCAGAATGAATTGACGCTGGAAGAAAACATGGAGCTGGCGAGGAAGTTCGTACAGGAGCAGTTTGTGACAAAAGGCATGATTGCCGACCTTGCTTTTCACAGCCCGGAGAAAGAGGACGGCGGCATCCCTAACCCGCATTTTCATGTGATGACAACCATGCGCCCTTTGAACCCGGATGGCACATGGGGACAAAAACAGCGTCGGGAATATCTTCTTGATGAAGATGGAAACCGAATCCGGGATAAAAACGGCGATTATATGTTTAACGCTGTCCATACAACAGACTGGCATGAGCCGGAAACGCTGGAACACTGGCGGGAGCAGTGGGCGGCTGCCGTTAATACAAAATTTGAGGAAAAAGGGCTGGATGTGCGTATCGACCACCGTTCCTATGTGCGGCAGGGGCTTGACCTGATACCTACTGTCCACGAGGGAGCTAATGTCCGGCAGATGGAAGCAAAGGGCATCCGCACCGAGAAAGGGGAACTGAACCGCTGGATTAAAGCCACCAACCGGCTCATGCAGGATGTGAGGAAGAAGATCAAAGCCCTGTTTGTCTGGATGGCAGAGGTAAAAGAAGAACTTTCCAAACCGCAGACACCGAGCCTTGCCGACCTGTTGATCGCTTATTACAACCAGCGCAACGCAGGGGCATGGAGCAATAAAGCCAGAACCGGAAACTTAAAGCAGTTTGCCGAAGCCGTCAATTATCTGACGGAAAACAAGCTGCTCACATTAGAGGATTTGCAGGAGCGTCTTTCCTCTGTCAACGAAGAATTTGAAGCGTTAAGCGACTCCATGAAAAAGAAATCTGCCCGGATAAAGGAATTGCAGGAATTGATACGGGAGGGCGAGAATTACCAGCGGCTAAAACCTGTTCATACGGAATTGAACAATATCAAGTTTAAGAAACAGAGGGAGAAATTTGAAACATCCCACGATGCGGAGTTACGGCTGTTTTATGCCGCCCGCCGTATTTTGAAAGAAAAACTGGACGGAAAACCCATTGCCCTGAAAGCATGGAAACAGGAATACGCACAGTTAAAAACAGAGTATGCCGAACTGTCTCCGCAGCACAAGCCACTCCGGGAGGAAGTCATACGGCTACGGCAGGTGCAGAACGCCGTAGATACCGCACTGCGCCGGAGGGAGCAGCCACAGGCAGTACAGAGAAAGAAACATGAGATGGAGCTATGATATAACCGGCAGCTTTACCGCTACCAGTATTTTTATGGAGGGAGCATTTGAATGTATTTGAAGCGGTGAAACAGTCTGTTACCACCCGGCAGGCTGCTTCATTCTATGGAATCCGGGTGGGGAGAAACGGCATGGTCTGCTGTCCATTCCACAATGACCGCACGCCCAGCATGAAAGTGGACAGCCGCTTTTACTGCTTCGGCTGCGGGGCTTCCGGGGATGTGATCGACTTTGCCGCTTTGCTGCATGGATTGGGGAAACGGGAAGCTGCGGTCAGGCTTGCGGAGGACTTCGGCGTTTCCTATGAGAAATCCGGCAATGCGCCGCCAGATAGGAAGCGTCACAACAGGTCACAGCCCCGACAAAAATCAGCGGAGCAGAGATTTCAGGAAACGGAACGGTATTGTTTCCGGGTGCTATGCGATTATCTGCGCCTGCTGGAGCATTGGAAAACAGCACACGCCCCACAGCCGCAGGATGCCATCTGGCATCCTCTTTTTGTGGAAGCGTTGCAGAGGATAAGCTACACAGAATACCTTTTGGATATTTTGTTATACGGAGAAATAGAAGAAAAAGCGGCATTGATCGCCGCACAGGGAAAGGAGGTGTTGCGGCTTGAACAGCGAATTTCAGAGCTTGCCGCCGGAAACGCAGGAAGCGGTCAAAAGGACGATGGACACAATGGAACCGGCGCAGACACCGGCAGAAATCCGGGAAACATTAGAGGGGACGCAGAAAGGCGGCGTGAAGAACAGCATCCGAAACTGCCTGACGGTGTTCCAGCGTGACCCTCTGTTTCGCGGGGCGCTGCGCCTGAACCTTTTGACGGAGCAGATTGACATTGTGAAGCCGCTGGGCTGGGAGCGCACCAGTACCACGCTGACCGACATGGACATGAACTACCTGCTTTTGTATCTGGAAGAAAATTACGGGCTTACCAGCGAGAAAAAGGTGCAGAGCGCCATCAAGATTGTTGCCAATGAAAACCGCTACCATCCAGTCAGGGATTACCTGAACAGCCTGCAATGGGACGGCACAGAGCGCATCCGTTACGCCCTGCATCACTTTCTGGGAGCCGATACGGACGAATACACCTATGAAGCCTTGAAACTGTTCCTGATGGGAGCCATCCGGCGGGTATTCAGACCGGGGAGCAAGTTTGAGGTCATGCTCTGTCTGGTTGGTGGTCAGGGAGCCGGGAAATCTACCTTTTTCCGGCTGCTGGCAGGCAGGGACGAATGGTTTTCAGACGATTTGAAAAAGCTGGACGATGAAAATGTGTACCGCAAGCTGCAAGGGCATTGGATTATCGAGATGTCGGAGATGATTGCCACAGCCAACGCCAAGAGTATTGAGGAAATCAAGTCATTCTTAAGCCGCCAGAAAGAAACCTACAAAGTGCCGTATGAGACACATCCGGCAGACCGGCTGCGGCAATGTGTATTTGGAGGGACGACCAACCGGCAGGACTTTTTGCCCCGTGACCGCACCGGCAACCGGCGCTTTCTCCCCGTGACGGTGTACCCGGAACGGGCGGAGGTTCACATACTGGACGATGAAGCGGCGGCGAGGGCGTATATCGAACAGATGTGGGCGGAAGCCATGACGGTTTATCGCAGTGGGAAGTATAAGCTGTCATTCAGCATGGAAATGAACCGATACCTGAACGCCCACCAGCAGGACTTTATGCAGGAAGACACACAGGCCGGCATGATCTACGCCTATTTGGAGGACTACACCGGCGACAGGGTATGTTCCAAGCAGCTTTATGAGGAAGCGCTGGGGAACTTAAATTCCCCGGCAGACTGGGAGACACGGGCAATCTGCGAGATTATGAATACCGGCATTGCGGGCGGCATCATACAGGGCTGGGTAGCCTACAAAAGCCCGAAGCGGTATAAGAAATACGGTTCTCAAAAAGGCTGGGAGCGTGTCAACCAAGCTCCGCCGGAGGGGGACGGTTTTCAGGAAATCACGGAAGAAGAAGCCCGGCAAATGGAACTTCCATTCTGAAAAGCCACCGGTTGACAGTTTGGTTGACGCTTTGGTTGACAGCCGGTTGACGGGGAAAAGCCTGATATTTGGGGCATTTCTCTCCTTTGTCAACCATGTCAACCAAGAAATCAAAGAAAAAGTAAAAAGTAATAATAGAGCGCCTATGGATTGTTTTCAAAGTCTTTTCTGCCGGTTGACACGGTTTGGTTGACACGGAGACAGTCTGCGGCTGTACACCTGTCTGACATTCCCTTGTCGGGCATATTTCATTTATGGAGGTAACTGCCTATGGCAAAAAGCAAAAACGAGAGCAATAACAAAAACAGCGGCACCCTGCTTACCGAAAAAGACGGCACCCAGTATTTTGTCATGGGGAAAGTCCGTATCAAGGTATCGGAGCATTTCGCACAGGATGGGAAGCCGCTTGACAGCCTGCTGGAAGATGTGATCCAGCACGCTGCCGCCGCTTCCTGAAAAAATACGGAATAACGACTGTCAATCAGCCCACGCTTATGATATACTTGTACCAGCGAGTATTGTATAAGCGTGGGTTGTTTCTTTTAGAAGGAGGATTTTTAACCGTGAAACAACCATACAATACAACGATTTATAACACTGCACTATATTTGAGATTGAGCCGTGACGATGAATTACAGGGGGAAAGCGGCAGTATCCAGACCCAGCGCATGATGCTTAGACAGTATGCCGCAGAGCATGGGCTGACCGTTGTAGACGAGTACATTGACGACGGATGGAGTGGGACAAATTTCGAGCGTCCAAGTTTCCAAAGGATGATTGATGACATCGAAGACGGGAAAATCAACTGCGTTGTCACAAAGGACTTATCCCGTCTGGGAAGAAACTATATCCTGACCGGTCAGTACACGGAAATCTATTTCCCCAGCAAGGGAGTACGCTACATTGCCATCAATGACAATGTGGACACCATCAACGGAGAAAGCGAGCTTGCACCGTTCTTAAACATCCTGAATGAAATGCACGCCCGACAGACCAGCAAAAAGGTCAAGGCTGCCATGCACACAAGATTTGCCAATGGCGCACACTATGGAGCCTATGCACCGCTGGGCTATGTAAAAGACCCGGACAAAAAAGGTCATCTTCTGATCGACCCGGAAACACGCTGGATTGTAGAGAAGATTTTTGACCTTGCTGTACACGGGCGTGGAGCCGCCAGCATTACACGGATTCTGGTGGAGGAAAAAGTACCTACCCCCGGCTGGCTGAACTATGAAAGATACGGGACTTTCGCCAATATCTACGCCGGTGCGCCCGCAGAAAAAGCCTATGCGTGGACGATAGCACAGGTCAAGAGCATTTTGAAAGAGGAAACCTACATCGGTCACAGCATTCACAACAAGCAGAGCAACATTTCATTCAAGAACAAGAAAAAGGTGCGGAAGCCGCAGGAAGAATGGTATCGTGTGGAAAATACCCACGAAGCCATCATTTCTGAAGAAGTGTTCCAAAAAGTTCAGGAGCTGATTGCAAGCAGACGCAGGAAACGCAGAAACGGTACGACACAGATTTTCGCAGGATTGATAAAATGTGCAGACTGCGGATGGTCTTTAGCCTATGGGGAAAACAAGCAGAATAAGAACCCATACGGGTACTACCATTGCAGCAAGAACGGGCAGGGATTACGCCAGTGTTCCATGCACTATATCCGCTATGATGTACTGTATGCCTATGTGCTTGCAAGACTGCAATACTGGTCTATGCTGGCACAGAAAGACGAGGACAAGCTGCTGAAACGCCTGCTCAATGCCAGCGACAGGGAAAGAAACTCTGCGAAGAAAAAGCAGGCTGCGGAGCTGAAAAAGGCAGAGAAGCGTAAAGCCGAGGTTGACGGGCTGTTTGCTAAAATGTATGAGGACTGGTCTGCCGGACGCATAACCGAGTATAACTTCAATATGCTGTCCGAGAAGTACCAGAACGAGCAAAAGGAGCTTGAAACAAAAATAAGACAGCTTCACGAAACGATGGAAGCCGCCGTACAGACCGCAGCGGATGCTGAAAAGTGGATTGCCCTGATGAAACAGTATGTCAACCCTGTGGAGCTGACCGCCGAACTTCTGAACACTCTAATTGAAAAAATAACCGTCCACGAAGCTGTCAAGGGCGAGGACGGAAGCCGTGAGCAGGAAGTAGAAATCTACTACCGCTTCATCGGCAAAATCGACTGACCTTTCTTTTTTACCCAACAATATCTTTAATTAAGGGAGACGGGGAAAACTCTGCCCGGCACAGCCAACCTGTTTATGCTGCGGCAGCTGCTGGGAATTCCGTTGGAAGCAGCGGATATGGAAGCGACTGATTTAGAAGGGACAACGGGAACGGAAAAATCGGGAACATTAGCAAACACAGAAAAAGCAGAAGGCCTGACAGCAAAGCAGAAGTGGATGCTGCTTGCGGCAGCGGCAATTCTGCTGTGGTTTGCTCTGCAATTTGTTGGGCTTGGCGCGGCATTGGGGCTTCTGCTGCTCTTGCTGATTCTAATCATTGTGCTCTTTTTGATAGCAATAGGGAAAAGCGGTATTGTGGCGGCTGCAAAATCAACAGGCAAAAGAATGTTGTATCTGATAGCGGCAATGCTGCTGGCACTCGTTCTATGGAGCGTTGCTTTTGTGGCATCAGCAAACTACCAAAGCAAGGCCATCTGGAGTATGCCGCAGGAGGAATGGCAGAGCTACCCCGAGGTTGCCGCATGGATGCAGCACTGCGAAACAATGGGAAATGGTGTTTATATGCAGCGGGTGGACCTGCCTTCCGACCAGGGGAATACAACCGCATATCTTGTCTGCCGCAATGGCGTGACCAATGAACAGGCGGGAAAAATCACCCCCAATCCACTGCGGCTGCGCTTCTGGGTTACTTATCAGGCAGGGGAGAGCGAGCCCATGCTGGATGTGCTGACGTTCTGCGGAAATAAGGACTATCAGGTGTTTTTCAGAATCGGGAAAGACCAGTCTGATTGTATCTTTACGACAAATGAAAGTGAAGCGTTGGCAGGAGAAGTAAGAAGCCTGCTGGAAAGCCGGGCAAATGACAAATAAAGAAAGTTAGGGCAATACCGCATAATTCTAAGTGCCGATACGGCGAGCGAGGTGCGGCAGCTGCTAAGCCAAAAGCGCAGATAATACTGGATGTCTTATCGAGCATTTTGGCAACGCAGATGCCGTGCCGCAGCCGTCGGAGCGGTGCTTAAGCCATAAGGCGGGAATTATGCGGTATTGCCTTAAAGAAAAACGGATTTGTTTTTTCTAACATTTGGTGTATAATACTTTTATACTGGGTTTGTCTGTGCAGGATGAATGGTGCCTGCATGGAGGGCAGGGGAGAACGCTTCCCTGACTGGCTCAGAAAGACACCATATAGAAAAGGAGAATCTGCCATGTCGGAAGCATTGAAAGAACGCAAAGAGATGGACCCGCAGTACCAGTGGGACCTGACCAAAATGTACGCCAGCGATGCGGAATGGGAAAAGGCTTTTGCCGCCATTGACCCCAAAATTGAAGCTTTGGCTGCCTGGGAGGGCAAGCTGAACAACGCTGCCAGCATTCGTGAATTTTATGATGCAGAAATCGGCGTGTTCCGTGAACTGGAAAACCTGGCTGTCTACACCAGCCTGCGTCTGAGCGAGGATACCCGTGCTGATGACGCCCAGAGCATGGATGCCCGCGCTACCGCCAAATATGTAAAGGCTGTCGGTACCATCGCCTATGCTCAGCCGGAAATCCTGGCACTGCCGCAGGAAACCCTGGATGCCATCATGGCTGACGAGCAGGTTGCCCCCTATCGTTTTGCTCTGGAAGACCTGCTGCGTGCAAAGCCGCACACCCTGACCGCCCCGGAAGAAAAGCTGCTGGCTGCTTTCGGTGAGGCATTCGGCACCCCGAAAAATGTTGCCGATAACCTGGAAGACGCCGACATGGTGTTCGATTCCGTCAAGGATGGCGAGGGCAACGATGTGGAGCTGACCGCTTCCAACTACATCCTGCTGCAAACCTCCAATGACCGCGTGCTGCGCAAGAATGCCTTTGAAAGCTACTACAAGAGCTTCCGCCAGCACATCAACACGCTGGCTGCCTCTTACTCCGGCGCTGTCAAGACCGCTACCGCCGAAGCCTCCGTCCGTCATTATGAATCTTCCCGCGCCATGTCCATGGCAGGGGAGAACGTGCCCGGCCAGGTCTATGATAACCTGGTGGCTACTGTGCGCAAGCACCTGCCGGATATGTATCGCTATGTTGCTCTGCGCAAGCGTATCCTGGGTGTGGACGAGCTGCACTACTATGATGTGTACGCCCCGCTGACCAAGGGCGTCAGCGCCCATTACACCTATGACCAGGCCAAGCAGATGGTTCTGGATGCCGTTGCACCGCTGGGCGAAGAGTACGGCACCATCGTTCGCAAGGGCTTTGCCGAGCGCTGGATCGATGTGTTCCCCAACAAGGGCAAGAGCGGCGGCGCTTACTCCGGCGGCAGCTATGATTCCAACCCCTATATCATGTGCAACTTTACCGGTACGCTGGACAGCGTTTCCACCATTGCGCATGAGATGGGCCACAGCATGCACAGCTGGTTCAGCCGCCATACCCAGCCTGCCCAGTATGCCGACTATACCCTGTTTGTCGCAGAGGTCGCTTCCACCGTCAACGAGAACCTGCTCATTGAGCACCTGCTGGCAGAAAAGAACCAGGATCCCGCAACCCGCCTGGCCCTGCTGAATCAGTACCTCGAAAATTTCAAGGGAACCGTCTACCGCCAGACGATGTTTGCCGAGTTTGAGCGCGATGCCCACGCCATGGCCGAGCGCGGCGAAGCCCTGAATCCCGCCGCCCTGAACAATCTGTACAAGAAGCTCATTGTGGACTACTTTGGACCGGAGCTGGTTGTGGATGACGAAGTACAGTACGAGTGGGCACGCATCCCGCACTTCTACCGCCCGTTCTATGTTTATAAGTATGCAACCGGCTATTCCACTGCCGTGGCATTGTCCGAGGGCATCCTGAAGAACGGCGAACCGGCTGTTAAGAAGTACCTGGAGTTCCTGCACATGGGCGGCAGCGCTTACCCGCTGGATGAGCTGCGCCATGCCGGTGTGGACCTGACCACCCCCGCCCCGGTGGATGCTGCCCTGGATAAGTTCGGCCGCATTCTGGACGAAGCCGAAGCCTGCGTGGCACAGCTGGAAGCTGCAAAATAAGCAGGGGAAAGTCCGAGGGTGTATCTGAAAAATTCGAAAATTTAGTCTGTTTCTGCAAACACAGCGGGATTTTGCGTTAAAAAGCCTTGGAATCCGCAAAGGATTCCTATGGCTCTTTGCCTTACATTCTGCTTGCGTTTGCGAAATATCCGTCGTGTTCTTTGTTTTCAGATACACCTTAAGCGCAAAATTAGGGCAATACCGCATAATTCTAAGTGCCGATACGGCGAGCGAGGTGCGGCAGATGCTAAGCCAAAAGCGCAGATAATACTGGATGTCTTATCGAGCATTTTGGCAACGCAGATGCCGTGCCGCAGCCGCCGGAGCGGTGCTTGAGCCGTTAGGCGGGAATTGTGCGGTATTGCCTTAGAACCCCCAGTGCAGAAAATCAGCATCTTGCACGATTATTTGAAATATTTTTTGTGAATACTCTTGACAGAGCGTGGTTTATCCGCTATTATAATAAATGCGTGAGTTAAGGGGTCAAGTGCGGCCAAAATGGAAGCACAACCCCCGCAAAAAACTGCGCGGAATAATCAAGAAAGGAGAAAAGAAATGCCTACTTTTAACCAGCTCGTACGCAAAGGCCGTGAGGTCCTGGTAACCAAGAGCACTGCTCCTGCCCTTCAGAAGAGCTACAACTCTCAGAAGAAGCAGTACACCACCATGAACAGCCCCCAGAAGCGTGGTGTTTGCACCGCTGTTCGTACCATGACCCCCAAAAAGCCCAACTCTGCTCTGCGTAAAGTTGCCCGTGTCCGCCTGACGAATGGTATCGAGGTCACCTCCTACATTCCTGGTATCGGCCATAACCTGCAGGAGCACAGCGTTGTCCTGATCCGTGGCGGTCGTGTTAAGGACCTGCCCGGTGTCCGTTACCACATCATCCGTGGTACTCTGGATACTCAGGGTGTTGCAAACCGTAACCAGGCTCGCAGCAAATACGGCGCAAAGCGTCCCAAGGCCGGTGCCAAGAAGTAAGGAAACATCTTTTCGCCATAAAATGGTCAGCTGACCCTTTTGTGGCATAACGGGAGTTTTCTTTAACTTTCGAGTACCGATGATATCATTAATGTGAAGGAGGGAAGAAAGATGCCCAGAAGAGGTAAAATCGCAAAGCGCGAAGTTCTGGCTGATCCTATTTACAATTCCAAGCTCGTCACCCGTCTGGTCAACAGCATCATGCTGGATGGCAAGAAGGGCGTCGCTCAGAAGATCGTTTACGAAGCTTTTGAGACTGTCAAAGAGAAGACCGGCAACGATCCTCTCGAAATGTTCGAGAAGGCCATGGAAAACATCATGCCCAGCCTCGAAGTTAAGGCCCGCCGTGTCGGCGGCTCCACCTACCAGGTTCCCCTGGAGGTCAGCCCCGCCCGCCGCGAGACCCTCGGCCTGCGCTGGCTGACTCTGTACAGCCGCAGCCGTGGTGAAAAGACCATGTCCGCTCGCCTGGCCGCCGAGATCATCGACGCTACCAACAACGTTGGCGGCGCTGTCAAGAAGCGCGAAGATACCCACAAGATGGCAGAAGCCAACAAGGCTTTCGCGCATTACCGTTATTGATCTGCTTACTGAGGAGGTTTAAGCCATGGCAACGCCGAGAGACGTATCCCTGCAAATGACCCGAAATATCGGTATCATGGCCCACATCGACGCAGGCAAGACCACCACCACCGAGCGCATTCTGTACTACACCGGTATTAACCATAAGATCGGCGAAGTTCATGACGGCGCTGCTACGATGGACTGGATGGAGCAGGAACAGGAACGTGGTATTACCATCACTTCCGCTGCAACCACCTGCTACTGGAGCCACACCGAGACCCAGCACGATCCGGCTCTGTTCAAAAAGAACCGTCATCGTATCAACATCATCGACACCCCGGGCCACGTTGACTTTACTGTTGAAGTTCAGCGTTCTCTGCGTGTTCTGGACGGTTCTGTTACCGTTCTGGCCGCAAAGGGTGGCGTTGAGCCTCAGTCTGAAACCGTTTGGCGCCAGGCTGACGAGTACAAGGTTCCCCGCATGGTTTACGTCAACAAGATGGATACCATGGGTGCTGACTTCTTCCGCTGCGTACAGATGATGCATGATCGTCTGCATGCCAACGGTGTGCCTATCCAGCTGCCTGTCGGCCAGGAAGACACTTTCCGCGGCATCATCGATCTGATCGACATGAACGCCGATATCTACTATGATGATATGGGCAATGATGTGCGCGTTGAGGAAATTCCTGAAGACCTGAAAGAACAGGCTCAGGAATATCATGACAAGCTGATCGAAGCTGTTGCTGAGACCGACGAAGAGCTGATGATGAAGTACCTGGACGGCGAAGAGCTGACCAAGGGAGAAATCAAGGCTGCTCTGCGTAAGGCTACTATTTCCAACGAGATCGTTCCTGTTGTCTGCGGCTCTTCTTACAAGAACCGTGGCGTTCAGAAACTGTTGGATGCAATCGTTGATTATATGCCTGCTCCGACCGACGTTGCGGCCATCAAGGGCACCAACCCGGAGACTGGCGAGGAAGAAGATCGCACTTCTTCCGATGATCAGCCGTTCTCTGCACTGGCATTCAAGATTATGACTGACCCGTATGTCGGTAAGCTGTGCTTCTTCCGCGTGTACTCTGGTACCGTTGAGGCTGGCACCACTGTTTACAACTCTGTTAAGGATCAGGACGAGCGTATCGGCCGTATCCTGCAGATGCATGCAAACAACCGTAAGGATATCGACATCTGCTACGCTGGCGATATCGCCGCTGCTGTTGGTCTGAAGAACACCACCACTGGTGATACCCTGTGCGATGAGAAGCATCCCATCATCCTCGAGTCCATGAACTTCCCCGAGCCGGTTATCCGCGTTGCCATCGAGCCCAAGACCAAGGCTGGCAGCGAAAAGATGGGTATTGCCCTGTCTAAGCTGGCTGAAGAGGACCCGACTTTCCGTACCTGGACCGATGAAGAAACCGGTCAGACCATCATCGCCGGCATGGGCGAGCTCCACCTGGAAATCATCGTGGACCGTCTGCTCCGCGAGTTTAAGGTCGAAGCTAACGTTGGCGCACCTCAGGTTGCCTACCGTGAAACCATCCGCAAGGATGCTAACCAGGAAACCAAGTACGCACGTCAGTCCGGTGGTAAGGGCCAGTATGGTCACGTTAAGATCAAGATTGAGCCCAACCCGGGTAAGGGTTATGAGTTTGTCAACGGTATTGTTGGCGGCGCTATCCCGAAGGAATACATCCCCGCTGTTGACAACGGTATCCAGGGCGCGATGAAGTCCGGCATTCTGGCTGGCTATCCCGTCGTGGATGTCAAGGTCACTCTGTGGGACGGCTCCTATCATGAAGTTGACTCCTCTGAAATGGCGTTCTCCATCGCCGGTTCCATGGCATTCAAGGATGCTATGAAGAAGGCTGACCCCGTCATTATGGAGCCCATCATGAAGGTTGACGTTGTTGTTCCTGACGAGTATATGGGCAACGTCATTGGCGACTTGAACAGCCGCCGCGGCGCGATCCAGAACCAGGAATCCACCGATGGCACTGCCCGTGTCACCGCTATGGTTCCTCTGTCCGAGATGTTCGGTTACGCTACTGACCTGCGTTCCAAGACCCAGGGCCGTGGCCAGTACTCCATGGAGCCGGCTGATTACCAGCAGGTTCCCAAGAGTGTTGCAGATAAGATCATGACCGAGCGCAATAAGGGCTGATTCTGCACAAATTCGCGCAAAATACTTGATTTTTCTTGAAAAATCTAGTATGATAGCCTTATAACAGGCTATTTTATCTGTTTGAATTAAAGGAGGATACTTCCAATGGCTGAAAAGGAAAAATTTGACCGCTCTTTGGAGCATGTCAACATCGGTACCATCGGTCACGTTGACCACGGCAAGACCACTCTGACTGCCGCTATCACCAAGGTTCTGGCTCTGAAGGGCGACGCCGATTTCATGGATTACTCCAGCATCGATAAGGCTCCTGAAGAGAAGGCTCGTGGTATCACGATCAACACCGCTCATGTTGAGTACCACACCGCGAAGCGTCACTATGCCCACGTTGACTGCCCGGGCCATGCTGACTACATCAAGAACATGATCACCGGTGCTGCTCAGATGGACGGCGCTATCCTGGTTGTTGCTGCAACCGATGGCCCGATGCCGCAGACCCGTGAGCACATCCTGCTGGCTCGTCAGGTTGGCGTGCCCAAGATCGTTGTGTTCCTGAACAAGTGCGATATGGTTGACGACGAAGAGCTGCTCGACCTGGTCGAAATGGAAGTTCGCGAACTGCTGGACAGCCAGGATTTCGATGGCGACAACACCCCGATCATTCGTGGTTCCGCTCTGAAGGCTCTGGAGAGCACTTCCAAGGATCCCGATGCTCCGGAATACAAGTGCATTTGGGAGCTGATGGACGCTGTTGACAGCTACATCCCGACCCCGGACCGTGCTGCTGATAAGCCGTTCCTGATGCCCGTTGAGGACGTTATGACCATCTCCGGCCGTGGCACCGTTGCTACCGGTCGTGTTGAGCGTGGTACTGCTCATGTTGGCGATCAGATGGAAATCGTTGGTCTGAAGGAAGAGAAGCTGACCACCACCATCACTGGTCTGGAAATGTTCCGCAAGAGCCTCGAGTTCGCTCAGGCTGGCGACAACATCGGCGCTCTGCTGCGTGGTATTGACCGTGACCAGATCGAGCGTGGCCAGGTTCTGGCTGTTCCCGGCTCTGTTCATCCCCACACCACTTTCGATGGCCATGTTTACGTCCTGAAGAAGGAAGAAGGCGGCCGTCATACCCCGTTCTTCAACAACTATCGTCCTCAGTTCTACTTCCGTACCACCGACGTTACCGGCATCATCACCCTGCCCGAAGGCACTGAGATGTGCATGCCCGGCGACAACGTTGATATGCACGTTGAGCTGATCACCCCGGTTGCCATGGAAGAAGGCATGCGTTTCGCTATCCGCGAAGGCGGCCACACTGTTGGTTCCGGCGTTGTTTCCAAGATCGAGAAGTAATTTTCGGCTTGTGATATAGCTTTCAAGGCTCCTGCTGTTAAGGCAGGGGCCTTTTTGTTGTGTACGACTTATGGGACGGGGAGGGGGCAAAGGCCGGGTGTGGAAGACCAAGGAAGGCATCATGAAAACATCAGGAATTGTAGATAGGGGAGAGGACACCATTCGGAACTTTGAAAAAGTGGAGCAGAAGGGGGCACTCACACCGCCCTACCTTGGGAAGTTGTATTTTAGGTCGCGGTTAAGGGGCAAGGGTTGATCTATCCCTAAGTTTTCGGAACGGTCAGGAAGGCTCTCTACAGTACAATTTATAATGGGCAATTCTCAACCTACAATTTTCCCTTCAAGTTTCCTCCAATCTCTGCCAAATCTCTCAACAACAAGCCAAACCGAAATGGCAAAAAATGCGCGATCACAATACCGGGTGATTGGATTAAGAGATTGCAAAGAACATTATCGGGGTAAATGTTCAATCATTTGATAAAATTAGGAATAAACCATTCAAAAATGTTAATAAGTACCGCCAAAGGGTCACCGCACCGCAACGCAAATAATGTGCGAAAAACAGGTTTCAGTTGATTCAAGGACAAAAATTTAGATAGAAACCGCGCTAATTAACTATGCAAATTCTGGCAACTGTGATATAATGTATATACTTGGATGTGTCGGAAAGGTTATCATTTGCTGGATCAAGGCATGCAGCCGGTACAACGTTTTGTCAGCCGCTGTGCCGGGGCCAAAAGCCCCAAAAGCAGGCCGCAGCCCGGCAAGGGATCGCCAGACCGAGGGAGCACAACCAGGCGTTTTGCAATCAACACCTGCAAAGTGCCGCACATCTGCCGTACCACTTTTCACACAAAAGGGGAAAGTAGTAACACTTAAGGGAGAATAAAACTATGAAGAAAAACCTTCAGCGTTTTGGTGCATCCGTGCTGGCAGCAGCCATGGTTGCCCAAAGCGTGGCGCTTCCCGCAGCAGCCGAAACTACCAAGATTGATTCTTCGGTAGCGCAGTCTGTTGCAGCTAGCGCAGCAAGCGCGGCCAGCGCTGTGCAGTCCCTGCCCAAGTTCACCAGCACCGCAGACCTGATCAAGCAGACAGCCCAAACGCTGGCTGCCCAGGGCGAAGTGCATGAACTGGAGCAGGACGATGCCAAGCTGGAAGCGACTGCACAGAGCAAGGCGGGCATGAGCCTTGCAGCGTTGGAAAATGCACTGGCCGATGCCATGTACGCCAACGCCGCAGCCGGCAAGATCAACACCGAAGCCTATGGCCTGAACAAGGACGAGATGGCATCGGTGATGGCTGCCACCATCAAAACGTATCATCTGTCCAGCGCCGTTACCGACCTGGGCTATGAGACGAACGCCGCAGGCGTTGTGACCGCCGTTACCTTTACCGGCAGCTCCGGCATGACCTCTGCGATGGAGTCCATGACCAACAGCGATGATGAAGTGATTGCGCAGCAGGCTGACAGCTACGCACAGGCTTACGTTGCTGAAAACTCCGATACCTTTGCGGCCAGCGCCGCTGCGGACGGCCATACCTATGGCGAGCCGAAATGGTACTGGAATGACACCAACCCGGAGGATGGCCACACCCATACCTGGAAGGAAACCCCCGATGGTTACTGGACCAAGACCGATGACGGCTGGGCTTACACCGCTGTGTATACCTGTGAAAAGGACGATGCCTACCAGAAGGTAGAAGGCACCGTAACCAAGGATACCACCGAGGCAAAGCCCGGCGCTGCCGGCAAGACCGTTTACTCTGCCAGCGTGCCCGCTGACAAGAGCCCGGTTAAGAAGGAATACAAGGAACCCACCACCCGCACCGACGACATTGCCGCCCTGCCCTGCCAGAACCATGCCGTGCCCAAGGATGCAGATGGCAACTTTGTTGCTACCTTCAACTGGGAAATGAAGAAGGTCGAGGGCAAGCTGGCCGATGACTACAGCAACGCCCAGCTGTTCTATGACAGCGAAACCGGCAAAATTTCTGCCGGCGCTCCCGTTACCATTGACTGGGAATGCACCAGCGTCACCTTCAAGTGCGCTGTCTGCGGCGAAGAAATCAAAACCCAGCCGGTAATGACCATGCCGGTCAGCGTTGTGGTAGACCAGAATGACAATTCCGTCTACATCAACGTGGGCGGCACCCCGACCCTGGATACCACCTCCGGCGGCACCGGCGTTACCCTGGTGTCCGCAATGGACGGCGGCAACTGGTACGATATGCAGAACAACCCGGTTGACGCAAGCAAGGTGAACTTCACCTATCAGAGCGGCGACAACAAGGGCAAGAACAGCCTGCTGCTGTACGACAGCCAGAAGACTGCCGTGTATGTGGACGACCAGGGCAACCAGGTCACCAATACTTACGATGTCTCGACTGCGCAGATGAACTACTACTACTTCCAGCTGTCGCAGTTCAACCAGGACGAAGCAGAGTACTTCGGCGTGGTTGCCCCGTTCTGGACCTCCAAGGGCGTTCAGAAGCAGGGCGAGGATGGCAGCATCACCGGCACCATGGGCGCAATCAAGATATTGTGCAGCATTGATCCGAACGATGATGTCCCGCCGACCACCATGGCATTCATGCTGAACATGCTGCCGCAGGCGTTCATGTCTTACGTCATGAACTATGGCGAAGCTCTGAAAGCCATCCGTAATGAAGGCTTGAAACAGGTTGCCGAGCTGGGTGACAGCGCTGACTATGTTACCAAGCTGCTGATCCTGCACGACTGGATCTCCCAGGTTGCAGAATTCGATATGGGCTCCATGGGCGATATCACCGGCGGCGGCAACAACGACCCCATCCAGACGACTGCTTTCGGTGCCCTGCTGGGCGGCGAGATCGGCGCTAAGGGCGTTGAGTATGGCTGCATCTGCCTGGGCTATGCAGCTGCATTTAACTACATGGTCCAGAATTTGCCTGACAACAAGGAAATCTATAAAAAGACCGTTGACGGCAAAGAAGTTTGGAAGACCCCCGATGAAGTAGGCGATAACGCTGTTGTTGACTTTGCCCAGATCCTGTATTACTGCGATACTTCTGATACCAGTGTTGCCGGTAATGCGTTCGGCGGCGGCATGTTCAACAACGTCCACTACTTCAACGCAGTCAAGGTCAACAAGCTGCAGGGCGACAGCAATTCTGCTACGATGACCACCGGCGAAGCCAACAAGAACTGGTACTATGTTGACGTCTGCTATGATGACGTGAACACCGAGTGCATGGCCCAGACCCGCGTTGAGAACGCAGGCGACATGCGCCATGTCAACTTCCTGGTTTCTCCCTCCGGTCTGGAAGGCCGTTACAGCAAGTACTATGATTACATTGACTCGCTGTACGATGGCTACACCTACACCAAGAACAAGAATCCCGATGTGGATGATGACGGCAATGTTGTGTTGAACAACGGCAAGCCGCATTACTCTTACACCAAGGCGGAGAACAAGAACGAGACCCGTTACACCGATACCTGCTACGAGGATACTTGGTTCACCTCTATCTGCAGCCCCATCTACTTCGACAATAATTACTTCTATTACGTTGATACCACGACCAACCAGAACCTGTACAACAACATGCGCCGCCAGCAGTCCGAGAACGGCAACAACGGCAACTCTGGTTCCGGCAGCTCTGGTAACAACTCCCAGATGCAGCAGTTCATGAAGAAGATGCAGAACCAGGGCCCCGATACTCTGGAAGCACGTCCGCGTAATGCGAACTACTATATCCGCAAAGAGGATTCCAGCAGCAGACCCGGCGGCTTCAGCATGAGCAGCTTTACCAAGACGGATGACCCGTTTGATATCATCCTGATGTACTACAACGATCTGAAGGAAACCAGCAGCAACTTCAATGATGACGACAGCAATGCCAAGGTCCTGGCCGAAGCTGGCACCATCTATAAGATCGATACCAGTGCAAAAGATAAGCATGCCAAGGTTGAAAACAACCTGAACACCGAGTGCCTGGCAGACGCTGCTGCAAAGCGGATCTACCCCGCACTGGTACACTCTACCGCACTGTATGATGGCAAGCTGTACTTCAACGTCAACAACGCCATCTACCGTATGGACCCGACCACCGGCGCAGTGGAAGAAGTGAAGGAATACAACACCGTCTATGGCGGCATTAAGCTGACCAAGGATAAGGACGGCAACAAGGTTCCCGATACCCACTTTCCCGGCATGAGCATGGTTATCATGGATAGCGCCCAGGATACCAGCAGTGTGAAGTATCTGGGCACCTTCATGAACCATCCTCTGGCGGGCCTGACCCTGCGTGACAGCTACAGCTTTGCTACCACCACCCAGCAGGGCCAGACTGTGATCACCGGCATCAACACCACCAAGGATCAGCTGGTCGTTTCTGTCGGCACCAACCTGTCCAACACCTATAAGGAACTGGTGGACGGCAAGGCAGAAGTCAAGACCGATGCCTCCGGCACTTCTTATGCAAACCGTAAGAGCTACAAGACCGAGTCCTGGAACTACAACCCGAGTTACAACCAGAACATGGGCAGCTCTGACGAGAAGAACAAGAACGAAGAGTTCATGTGGTGCGCTAACCTGGTTGAAACCATGCCGATGTCCGACATGGTCAGCGACCTGAGCAGCGGCGCAACCACCGATGTTTCCGTTGAAGCATGGTGTGATACCCCCGCTTACACCCAGGCCCGCACCAACAAGTACGGCCTGACCAAGGGTGAAAAGAAGTACGCTGACGGCGCACTGCCCAAGGGCCATACCTGGGCTCTGGACGAGCTGGAAACCAAGTCCGTTGGCAACAATGTGTACCTGTGCTCTGATTGCCATACCGCAACCGAAAGCACCCCCCACACCGTTACCCTGCCCGATGCAGTTGAAGGCGTTACCCTGACCCTGGGCACCACCAGCAACACCTACATCAAGGACGATACCGTTACCCTGACCGTAGAAAAGAAAGGCACCGATATCGTTACCGTTACCGCAAAGAACGGCGATACCGATGTTGCTCTGACTGAAGTTCAGGAAGCAGCGCAGGACGAAGCCGCAGCCCAGGCTACCACCGAAAAGGCTAAGACGGTTTACACCTTCACCATGCCGGACGGCGATGTGACCATCAGCGTTACCAAAGACGCCAAGACCTATGCGGTCAATGTTGCTCCCCTGACCAATGGTGAGATCACTGCTTCCGCTAAAGAAGCAGCTGAGAAGGAAACCGTAACCCTGACTGCTAAGCCCGCGACCGGCTATGCCCTGAAGGCTGGCAGCGTGAAGGTTACCTACAAAGACGCTGACAACACCGATAAGACCGTTGAAGTGAAAGCTGGTACCGAAGCCAACACCTACACCTTTGCAATGCCTGCTTACCCTGTCAACGTCAGCGCAGAGTTTGTTAAGGAATACAAGGTTACCGCAGCTCCTGCTGAGAACGGCACTGTTACCGTAGACCCGACCGCAGCTGTTGAAGGCACCGACGTTACCGTTACCGTTAAGGCAGCTGATAACTACCAGCTCAAGGCTGACAGCCTGACCTACAGCTATCAGATCGGCGAAGATAAAAAGACCGAAAAGCTGACCGTGACCGATGGCAAGGCTACCTTCAAGATGCCTGCTGCTGATGTTACCGTTAGCGCTGTGTTTGAAGCACTGACTGCAACTCCGACTGCAACTCCGACTGCAACTCCGACTGCAACTCCGACTGCAACTCCGACCGCAACTCCGACCGCAAAGTCGGCAGAGCCGACTGCTGTGCCGGAGCCGACTGCTGTGCCGGAACCGACTGCTGTGCCGGAGCCGACTGCTGTGCCGGAGCCGACTGCTGTGCCGGAGCCGACTGAGGTACCGTCTACTGAACCCGAAACGCGCACCGCTCACGGCGCTGCTGAAAAGACCACCATTACCGCAATGGCTGTCTTTACCTGCACCGATAAGAACTGCGCAAGCGCTCAGTTCGTGGATGCAACGGTAAAGCAGACCAGCGGCGTTACCACCGCTGCTGTCAACTTCAACGGCAAGGACTACACCGCCAAGTACGGCGAGAAGAACGGCTGGGTTGAAGAAAACGGCAAGAAGTACTGGTACGAAAAGGGTGTGAAGCAGGGTACCACCGGCCGCGGCAAAGAGATCTATGATCCCGATTCCGACGCCTGGTACTGGCTGGATGCTGTCCAGGGCGGCGCAATGACCGTCAACAAGGACGTTTACCAGGAATCCGCCGCCGGCCAGTGGGCTGATAGACCCGATGGCACCGGCAAGTGGGTCCGTTACGATGAGAACGGCCACATGATCAAGGGCTGGCAGACGACCGAGAAGGGCACTTACTACTTTGACCCGACCTTTGGCACCATGGCCAAGGGTGTTACCGAAATTGACGGCGTACCGTGCGCGTTCGATCAGAACACCGGCATTGGCCTTGATAAACAGTGGGTAACCATCAATGGCGCCGATTACTGGTACGAAAATGGCGTTCGCCAGGGTCTGGAAGGCCGCGGCAAGGAAATCTATGACCCGGCTTCCGATGCTTGGTACTGGCTGGACTCTGTTGATCAGGGCAAGAAAGCCACCAGCAAGGATGTCTATCAGGAATCCGAAGCTGGCCAGTGGGCTGATAGGCCCGATGGCACCGGCAAGTGGGTCCGTTACGATGCACAGGGCCACATGATCAAGGGCTGGAGCGCTGACAAGCGTTACTATTTCGACCCGATCTATGGCACCATGGCTAAGGGCGATGCAGTCATCGACGGCCGCACTTATCACTTTGATAAGAACACCGGCGTTCTGCAGTAATCCCACAGCCGAACAATGAGCTGTAACCAGCCCATTAACCTCTAAATAAAAATGCCGCAGCAGATGTAACAGTCTGCTGCGGCATTTTTGTATTTGTGGGCATAGGTTCGGTGAAATATTTGCCAGGCCAGTAGGGCGGGCGACCCCACCCCGCCGAAAGCTAGAAATAGTACACGATTAAAAAATCGCAATTTACCTTACCCGCATAATAAAGGCAACACACAAAAACATGGCGAACACATCAGGCCGGTGCAAGGGCAAAACTTACCAAAAAGCTGCGGCTAAATTTGGCAAATATGGCGCGCGAAGTATAATTTTTGGAGGATATCACAAGCAGAACAAACAAACTTTGTCAGTTCAAACAACAAAAAAACAACAAACTGGCATGAATGCCAAAGAATGCGGCCGCGAATTGTGAAAGATTTTAATATATTTTCTTCGTTTTCTCCTTACCTGTTATCATTTGAATTTGCAATCGAAATATGGAACTTGTATAATAGAATAAAAGAAAAGTGCAAACTAAATGGGCGAAGAGGATTTGGTGCAATGGAAGATAAAAATAGATTCAGCATTCTGCTGGAGCATTTGCTGGAAGTTGCGGAGGTCAAGAACTATACCCTGGCCAAGCGCCTGCAATACGATGTTTCCTATATCAGCAAATGGGTCAGCGGCCGCATGCTGCCTGCCAAAAAGACTGAAAAGCGCGTGATGGAGGGCATCAGTGCCTGCGTGGTGGATGAAGCCACCGATGATGGCCGTAACCTGCTGCTGCGGGAATACAGCGTTAGCATCCCCAGTGACCTGAAAGCCGCCATTTATGATAACCTGATTGCTGAATATGATTATTTGCAAGAGGAGCTGGACAGCGGCGAGGCGCGCATTGGCCCCTATACGGACTTTTGGGCCGAGCTGAACATGCTGCAATACCTGACCAAAATGGCGCACCCCGTGCTGCGCCGCGTCAGCCAGCTGGACATTGTGGCTGTGATGGACCTGATGGAAATGGCGCGCGAATACCGCCTGAAAGTTGCCAACCTGCAAAACGGCCAGCTGGTGGACCAGCGCAGCTATGATAACGTCTATTTCAAGCTGATGATTGATATCAGCCGCGAAAAATGGGACCCCATCTATGATGCCGCGCTCATTATCAACGTGCTGACCAACTTCAGCCATATTCATTTCAAGCTGTTTGGCAGCACCGCGGCTGCCGGGCGCGCGGTGTTTGTGGTCAAGGGCGATTTTGCCATTACCGGCCTGCTGGTCAGCCACAGCCGCTGCGCCGCCGTTACCGCCACCGAGGACCCGCAGAACTGCGAAAGCCTGTATGATAACTTCTATCTGCGGTGGATGTTCGGCCACCTGAATGAGCTTCTGCTGCCGGATGACTTGTTTGAAGAGATCCTGACCGCCCACGAGGCCGAGCTGAAAGATTTTTTGGGGGCTACCCCTGCGGAGCTGCGTAGCGTACACAACCTTGCCAAAGGTGTGGTGGAGGAAACAAACATCCGCATCCTGATTTATGAAGCTGCATTTTCCTCCATGGCGGTTTCCGGCGAGCTGGACTTTTTCAGTTACAAGGTCAACCTTACCCCGGATCAGCGCAGCCGGTGCATCAGCTATGTGCTGCAGCTTTGCAAGCAGCGTGAAAAACTTGAATTCCGCTTGATCAGCGGCCGCATTGTGAACGATTTCCAGTATGTGGCGGACCCCAATATGTTTCTTTCTGGCGCTGCATCGTATCTTCGGCTGGATAACAACTGCCCCATCAACCGGATTGCAATGGTCAACAACAGTGTGATGGAAGACCGCCTGAGTGAATATTTTGATCAGGTCTGGAATTTGGATGACCAGAACGTGACAAAAGAGCGCAACGCCATTGCGGAGCACATCCATCATGTCCTGCAGGGAATCCATCTGATTACCCGCGCCAAAAGTGATGAAATGGAAGAACTGCAAGAGAGCTGGATGAACAAAATCTAAAAATGCAACATACATACGCATAAACATAAAGCCCTGGCTGCTACGGTAGCTGGGGCTTTTGTTGCACCGAGGAAAATGAAATTGCAAGAAAACTCCATGCCAAAGCGTGAAAATCCATGTGAAAAAAGTGAATCATGCGGAATCAATTTCTGGAAATTTGTGCCATGGGATTCTCGTGCTTTCCGTAAACAGGAATGGTATACTATGTTCAGCACCGAAGATAATTGTAGCATTATGGTTCGGCGACGCTGTGCGACGATGTGCACAGCAGGGGAAAGCGCCATAAAGGTTTGGCGTGATTTGATTTGGATAATTTAATTCCCTGCAACTATAAGGGAAAGACATTTGGAGGAAATTGCAATGAATGAAAACGCGATGTTGACTGGCAAGCCCAGCATTGACCGCCCCTGGATGAAGTTCTATCCAGATGTTCTGCGCGGTATCCAGGTTCCGGCCTGCACCGTGGAGCAGTACCTCTCCGTGCGCGCTGCAGACCCTAACGTGGTTGCCATGCACTACTATGGCGTGGATATCACCTGGGGTACCGTGTTCCGTAAGGTGGACGCCACCGCCCGCGCTCTGCAGGTGCTTGGCATCAAGCAGGGGGACCAGATCCCCGTGTTCCTGCGTTCTGTGCCGGAATTCATTTATCTGCTGCTGGCAGCCGAGCGCATCGGCGCTTCGCTGCTGTGCCGTGACAACACCCTGGAAGAAAACATTGAAGCTGTTCAGAAAGCCAATGCCAAGGTGATTTTTGTTCACGACTTCTTCTCCAAGGCCGAAATCGAAGCCTACCGTGAGCAGACCAACGTGAATACCTATGTTATTGTTCCTGCTCTGGAAAGCGGCGACCGCGCCGCTATGCCGGTTTACCTGCAGCATTCCCTGGATGCCCTGTATCCGGATGTTCCCGCCCGTGGCTCTGATACCATGATGTGGGCTGATTTCTGTAACATGGGCCAGCGTTTTCGCGGCTTTGTGCCCGCTCCTGTCAACATTGACCGCCCGCTGCTGCGCGCCTACACCAGCGGTTCCACCGGCCCTTCCAAGCAGGTCATCCATTCTGCACACAGCATCATCGGCGTGCTGGCCCAGATGAACTTTTATGGCGCTTCGGATAAATTCCGCCCCACCTGGCTGCTGACCATCCTGCCCCCGGCTCTGATCGCTGTTGTGGTTTCCATGATGCTGCTGCCCCTGGCCGGCGGTATGCTGCTCATTCTGGATCCGTTTGTGGATGTGTACGATGTTGACCTGGAAATGATGCGCTACCGCCCCAACAACTGGCCCCTGATCCCCATGTTTGTGGAGGTTATCCGCCGCAGCAAGCGTCTTCCGGCTGACTATGATATGTCCCACATGCTGGCCATCGGCGCCGGCTGCGAGGCATTCAACAACAAGCAGCTGCGCAATGTTGAGGAGTTCCTCAAGCAGCATAACTGCAACCTGCGCTTTACTGCCGGCTACGGCAGCAGCGAGGCCGGCTCCAACGCCACTCTGCCCATGGCTCCGTTCCCGGTGCGTGACGGCAACGTTGGTGTGCCGATGATCCACAGCGTCATCAGCATCTTCAAGCCCGGCACCCAGGAAGAGCTGACCTACAATACCCCCGGTGAGATTTGCATGACGGGCCCCGGCGTGATGCTGGGCTATGACCGCCCCGAAGCAACCGCCAAGGCACTGCAGGTCCACGCAGACGGCAAGACCTGGCTGCACACCGGCGATATCGGCTATATGTCCGAGGACGGTGTGCTCTACACGATGACCCGCGGCGCATCCCCGCGCTTTGGCGGCGGCGACCTGATGGTGCAGCCGCTGGAGAACATCGTGGCCGATGCCGACATCAAGGGCATCAAGGACGAGTTCTTTGTTATCGTGCCGGATGATGAGCACGAGGGCTGCTTCCTGCCGTACCTGTACGTCCAGCTCAAAGATGGCTACACCTTGGACGATGTGCGCGATAAGATCAATGCCTGCCTGCCGGAACGTTACATGCGTCCGGTGGAGATTTTCACCGTACCGGAACGCCCGTTCTTCCACTTCAAGACCAACCGTATTGGCCTGAGCAAAGAAATCATCGCCAAGCGCAACCAGCAGAAAGAGAAAGCCAAGCGCAACAGCTTTGCCGATGGCTGCATTGCCTGATGACTTTGGCGTGATAAAATCATGATAATGTAACGGCATGTGCCCACCTTATGATAGAGATAAGGGGGCACATGCCTTTTGTTTTGGGGTGGGGGAGCGGATGAAGATGAACGGTACGCGCGGTTGGGGGATAGGGGAGAAGGGCAATCGGATTCCGGTGCGGGGGAGATACTTGTGAAGTTGTAAAGGCAATACCGCATAATTCTAAGTGCCGATACGGCGAGCGAGGTGCGGCA